>Ga0307509_10012397_pt1 | contig 10196 bp, 11 predicted proteins | sample 10_EM_MG_FD_202245 | JGI IMG/M metagenome (GOLD analysis project Ga0307509, IMG submission 202245) | Populus trichocarpa ectomycorrhiza microbial communities from riparian zone in the Pacific Northwest, United States - 10_EM | ecosystem: Host-associated > Plants > Roots > Unclassified | place...
GATCTCCTTCCTTGCTTCGGACCCCGGGAACCTGCAATAGTGTTGCACCAAACCCTTCAACCGACAGCCAACTATGCCCAGGAGTAGAAGCGATCTTTGCAATAATCTCCATGTAGAGGCTAATACCCACCTTGCTGTGTTCTGGCCCAGGGGTTATGCGTATGATTGCTGCATCTAATGCATTCTCGAATGTCAAGCGTACCGCATTCCTTAACTGGACTTTGCGTAATTCTTGCTCGATCACGTCAAACTCACGATCGACAACTCCGTGAAAATATAAGAAATATTCATCTCTGGACCCGGAATCGAAAGTCTGCTCGACTATCCTCACAAGCTCTGGTGCTGATTCATATTCCAACTTGTTCTCGTCCGAGATTAGCGCGGCTTGCATCTCAAACTGGGTAGTTCCTCTGCCCGCCGCACCGACCCCACCATCCCCGTTGATTGAGCCGTGTGCCATTTCACCCGGGTTATTAAGCAGAGACATCAGATACCAGTGGTGTGAATGCCGATATGTGGGTGAGGGAATTGCTTTTGTGTGTGACGTATTATGTGAGCCGAACCAGAAGAGGAAGATTTTCGCTGGGTAAAAAGGGGGTGGTGATTGGGTGGGATGCGTGGAACGAGAAATATTTGTAGAGGACTGCTGATGATAAAGGGAAAGGGTGTGAGCGCTCAATAGCCATCTAGATATTGATTTCGAGATGGGTGACGAGTGCTAGTGTGCGAGCCGCTAGTGACTGCCTCTTTTTTTTTTAGGCTTAGGGTCTGTGGAGATGCACCTTATTTTCCTTAGTCTCAGGATCCATTTCCCGTTCTTCGGGGTTTAAGAACTTGCCGGTGATACCGGTAGGGTGCTTTTTGGCTTTCCCTCAAATCATTCCTTGCGTCACCAGGTCTTTTAAGGGCTCGCTTAGGTTTTCACTGTCACCACCAGATAGCCACCTTCTGATTTTGCGCAGGAATTTGGAGATCAAGCATGCGTAGAGGAGGTGTAGGACTCTGTGCGCAATTCCACCAATGTAGGAGTCTACTTGAGTACCTTGTTGGTCTATTCGGGTGAGACAGGCCTGCAGGGTTATCTTTTACATTTGGTTTGAAAAGAAAGACTTAGGGAATCATAGTTGCACCCAAACTACGTTATAGTGTAGTCTAACGAGCCTGGGGTTTTGGCGAGTTATATTGATCGGGGCCAGAACCGGAATCAAGCTGAACAAAACCTAGATTACATCGAAGTAGTTGACCTACGATTTTTCATTATAGAGATCAACGTCGCGCTTAAAGTCCCAAGCGCCTCTGGAGTTTCTAGGTAGTCGATAAACAATTGCAGCATTGCGGCTTGTTCCGCCGGTTGTAGAGTCTGTTTGTATGGGAGCAGGGGTGTAAATTCCTAGAGGGTTCATTCGTAATAATGAGGTTCCCATAAGAATTTCCATTATCGAGGTGCGACTGTAGAGGGATTTCGCAACGCAACGTTAGATCGCTATCTCTGGTTCCGCTTTTAAACAATTTGCACCGCACTACTCCCCTGTTCGTCATGCTTTAAGTCGGGACCGTACCCCCCCATCGTGCTATAAGCAAGTCTCACTAACACCTGTTCTTTCCGATTCATCTTCCCACAATACCTTTTTCCGATCCCATTTCTATCTATATATTCACTCTGTTCCACGACACCCTCCTTTATCCACAATCTTTTCTACACTTGATCTTTCATGTACCTGAGTTCACAACTACCCAAAACCTTCATCATGTTTGGCCACGATCGATATCCCCCAGGATAGCAGCAGATCCGCCAAGGGTGTTTAAGCTTAAGAAAGAGCCCTAATGCAGAGTTTGTGGTTATAAATTGGTATCATAAGAAAATTGCCCTTCATACACCACAAACCCTAGAGCATTCAAGTTAATCAAAGAGACATCTCCGGCTTAATAGCGTTGCTGTTTCTCCAAAGGATTTTCCTATCGAACGATATGTCATCTGTGATGACCGATATATTCTCACAGTCCGCCCCACCGACGCTATAGACTCTGGGCATGCCGGATTCACCACTGCTCATAGAGATTGGACTCGGTGGAGTTTGTGTGACAGTATTGATATTGCCCCTTTCGACCCTTTCACTCACGGCAGAGCTCCTTACTTAGCGAGCTTGGATTTGGAAATTGGATTCGCGTCTAAGAAAATAAGTAGTGAGCTTATGACCAGGACAACCTTACCCAGCTTTTTGTTATATCATAGTGTGAACTCTTCGTTTTTTGACATGTGTTTCCTTCGTCCTTTGATCCTTCCCTCTCTCCTAGTCCAGTTTTCCGAAAGTTTAATGAAGCTTACCTATTTCCCACTAGAGTTTTCAGAATCAAATCTTCGCTTCGGGGCAGCGAACGATAATGGATACCCGGAATATCAAAGTTCTGATTGTGTTCAAAACTGCGCAGAGTGTCAAGCTTGCTGGCAAAAAAAGGCAATTTTGCTTCCTGATGCACCAACAAACCTCTAATCCTTCAGACTACGGCATCCTTACCTCTGACACCTACATCACACTTTACAAGGATGCGAAAACTCCAATCAAGATCAAAGGCTCCAATAGGCGGCCAGCAGCCAATACTATCATGCAGCCTGACTTTAAATTCGAAGGTATGGGTACTGGAGGTCTTGACCCAGAGTTCTCGCAGATCTTTCGTAGAGCCTTTGCATCTCGTATTTTTCCACCAGGGATCGTGGAAAAAATTGGAATCCGACACGTAAAGGGTATTCTACTCTTTGGACCCCCCGGTACGGGTAAAACTTTGTTTGCCAGACAGATTGGGAAGATGTTGAACACGCGGGAACCTAAGGTAGTTAACGGTCCTGAAACTTGAATAAGTTTGTTGGGCAATCGGGGGAAACATCAGAAAGTTGTTTGCGGATGAAGAAAAGGAGTACAAGGAAAAGGCCGAAGAGAGCGGGTTACATATCATATTTGATGAGTTAGATGCTATCTGCAGACAAAGGGGAAGTGAAAACGATGCAACTGGGGTTGGTGATTCTGTTGTGAATCAGCTACTCTCGAAGGTATCTTCAACATCACTTCTATCTATCATGCTTGCTGACAAGAATGGTACCTTAGTTCGATTGTGTTGGCTAATTGAACAATATCCTGATTATTGGAATGACAAATCGTATGGACATGACCAATGAAACACTTCTGCGCGCTGGCCGTCTTGCAGTACACGCGGAAATTTCTCTCTGATGAGATTGCCCGCAACCAAATATTGAAGATTCCGACAACCAGGATGAAGGAAAGCCAGGTTATGGATCCTGACGTTGACATTCGGGAGCTGGCCACAATGGCGGAGAATTTTTCAGGAGCTGAAATTGGTGGGTTAGTTAAGAGCGCAAGCAGTTTTGCATTCAACCGACATGTGAAGATACGAATTATATTTGCTTTGGAGTACCTAATTCCTAATCAATTCATAGGTTGAAACTATAGCCGGGATATCGGAGAACGTAGAGAACATGAAGATTAATCGCCAAGATTTCCTTAATGCCCTCGAGGAAGTTAGCCTAGCCTATGGAGTTTCCAAAGAAGAGCTTGAACAAGTAGTCCAGAGTGGAATCATCTGCTCTTCGCAAAACATCAACTCCATTCTTGAAGAAAGTCGCTTGTTTGTTGAACAGGTCAGAAAGTCAGAAAACTTCACCCGTGTCAGTCTTAATCCATGGACCCCCTGATCTCCAGTGCATCAGAAGATACTGTTAGCTTTCAACATTTTGTTGCCGAAGTAGACACCTCATTCCTCTAGATGTTAGTAGTGAGTTTACCTGTACTGATTGTGTGTATTGCCAAAGACTACGATGGGATCGGATACTGGCATGATCCAATTTGCGGAGAACCAGAGGCTGTCAGAATCAAACTCACTCGGAATCTAGATAATCTACTCCTTGAACGGACACCCAGTGAGAAAATGTATTTGGGCAGCTGTGCAGTAGCACTGAAACGCTCTCATGCCTTGCGGTCAGTTATTATATACAGCTAAGGTCGTAAAGATGGAGCTGTGATTCTGTCGGACATTTCCTTTCTGACTCCAAGCAGTTTTACAGTCAGTATTTAGATTTAGAGGTACTAATGCTAATTCAAACAGGGAATATTAAAGATGCATTAATAGAAGAGATGCGGTTTGCTCTGGATACTGGACTAATAGAATGGGCCACTGATGGTTAGAATTTCTACTAAACTTATCCTACACCTCCCATAACTGATGCTAATAATATACACTGTAATAGAATGGAGGTCGGTGGAAATATACATCCCGATCTTAAGAACGGTTGCTCGCACGAGTGGTATCATAGGGCCTTCGTTGGCATTCCTTTATGTCGAAATGAGAATTGGTTGACTATCTCAATGATGTTCATCAGAGATATTGTCCTCACAATCTATAAGCTCGGGAGTATACCAAAACTTATTCGCCCACTCTATGCCTGGATTTTTAATCCGGTAGAATTAATCAACTCACTTACAAAAAAGGCGTGGACCCTCCTAGCTCCTGTCATTCATAGACGTTTTGAAGAGAAGAAGCTTGCGCAAGAGAATGGTGTGTGTTCATGAGAAGCCCAAGGTCACGCTTCAATGGCTCACAGATCTCGTTGAACCGCATCACAAGACCGTCGAAGATTTATCTGAACTGCAGCTACTTGCTACCGTGGCATCAATTCATACGACAGCTGTTGCCTTTCTCAAAGCAATCCTCGACCTCGCTGCTCATCAGGAGTGTATTCAACCAATTCGCGATGAGATTGAGGCCGTAATTTCTGAAAATAATGGGGTGATAGACCGGGCAGCTCTGCGCAATATGAGAAAGACTGATAGCTTTTTCAAAGAATCGGCCAGAGGAACTCTTCCCCTTAGTGAGTACATCACTTTCTTTTCTCTTAGGTCAAGTTAATTTTTGCAAAGTGACTTTCGGTCGAAAGATTCTAAAGAGCCTTACGCCTTCCAATGGTACCCATTTGCCGGAGGGTACTCTGATCGCAGCCCCTGCCGCAATGTTTTCTTTTGATCCAGATCTTCTTGAAGACCCTGAGACATTCGATAGGTTCCGCTGGTACAAAAAGTGTTTGGAAGCCGAGGGCATTGCTGCTCACAATACAAATTGGGCCACTACTTGTGCAAGGGACCTCGTGTTTGGTCACGGAAAGCATGCGTGCCCTGTCCGCTTTTTGGCTACCGAGGAGATGAAGATCATCCTCGCCTTCATAATCTTGCAATACGATTTCAAGTGTCCTGAGGGTTAGTCTGGCCCAGATACCATTAGGCGCGGGCAGCCTATTTATCCCGGGACCGCCAGGAAACTACTTCTTAAGAAGCTTCCTGGCCCAAAGAAATTTTCGTTTTTGTAGTATTGGTGTGGGTTTACTTAGTTTTTTCTCTTTCTCCATTTTTCAATTTCTTGGCATCTATCTGGATAGCAGCTTACAAAATGAAACCAATTTCCGGCACCCGAAACTGATACCTCCAATGTGACAGCAAGAATTAGCAAGTGTAGGTTGTAGGAATTTCTCGCTGATCTGGCGCCTGCTGCCTATAGTGGGTGCCCTATGGGAACTGAAGTGTCTGTACAGTACTCTTCAATGTCAAGCGGGGAAAGTACCTACCGAATTTCCTGGAAAGATCCAACTTCCCTTGTCTTGTACGAAAAAATCCTCTCCGGAACTCGCGCGTTAAAGTAAAGTAGGGGCTAAAGCAAAATATCATCAAAGGCGGTCAGAGGGGGTCCATAATAAGCTTGGTTTTTGTCATAAAGGGGTAGAGCAAAGACTTTTTTCCTCCCCCCCACTCGATGAAAGAAAACTCATATTTTCAAGGTAAAAGTAGTTACTAGCGTCCGCCAGTTAATGCGACATGATACTTGCTAATACTTCCTAAATATCATGTAGAGTGTGCCTTGCTGAGCCGCTAGATATTCTATTTTTCTAATCCCCATGCGTGGGTACTTCTCGCTATAGATGGATGGGTAATTATTTAGTGTCCGATTTCCCATGCTCACTTGCGAATGTTGGTTTAGCACTTGCTTTCGCTCCCAGATGGGCGCAGATCATGGGATAAGTACAATTCTAATCCCTTGCTTTCAGACACTTGTGCAAGTATTATACCTCCGTAAGAGTTTAATCCAAGCACTCCACACTTAGACAATGTCTGGCGTCAATCGATATCCCCTCTCAGATCTTGCGTGATTCTGACACTGATCTGTTCTCTACAAATATCACCAGTCACCAGTGCTCATCTTTGAGTGAAAAAGGAAGATCAACCCCGAACACAGGTTTCCGGCGAAATTCTAGTATTGCGAAGGATCATGGGGGCCCAGATAATCAGGGATCACCCGTCCTAGGGTACATTGAGCGGAAAGAGGAGGATTCAGGGAAAAGATCCAGTTCATATGATGTCTGAGCCTGGATACTCGATCTGGACGCAAATTTTGGGCTCCCTACCCGGGGTCCTTATACTCGAGTGTAAGGTTATTTAAAGCTCGGGTTTAGACACAAGCCCTCGCCCAGCGTGTCGCTCGAGTAATCGCCACATCTCCCTTCGGAAGTGGTCCCGAATTTCGGCGGCTATAAAAAAAATACTCATAATATATCACTCGAAGACTATAATCCGGTTTAGTCACATATAATTGTCACACCTCCTAATGGAGGTGGGCCCGACTTTTTGCCAACCCCGACACATCACTCCATTTAAGCCCGCACAGCTTTACTGTCCTATCCCATACCGTATTCACTGGTACAATCCACTCCCGGCTTATCGGGGAATCATCCCACCATAGGCGGAGTTGGACATGTCGACAGGATTGCAGCTGCTGGATAATAGGATCCGACGTGTCCGTGGACCTCCTGCTGTACCGTGTCAGGCAAACTCTATCTCTCCTCAGGTGGATTTGTCTCTGAATACAGAGGCCGGAGGACGAGAGCAGTATTACTTGTGCCTTAGTAACAGCTCAAATTAAGTACTCAGAAATCAGTGGAAATCAATCTGCCAGGCCACGACAAATTCAGTTTTACAAGTGAAAAGAATTTAGGTTACAGGCACCCGTCACCTAGATCCAACACATACAGTAGGCTTATCTCATATCTTGTCAGGAGATTCAGGAGAACACTCACTTTTTCTGGGGGCGTGTCTCCTGAAAGGTGGGTTTCAGGGCTGATGGAGATAGTGGACCTCAAGAGATTTTAAGGGCTGATTAAGCTGGTGGAGATCATCCTATTTGACCAGATTAACCAATCCATAATCTCTAAGCAAAGGGTAACAATTGTTTGCTGCACCCTTCCCGACACTCTTGGCCTCTTGTTGGCACCTTCCATAATACAATGACAGTTAACCGGACCATGAAAAATAAACATGGTTCGAGCCTTCTATTGTGAACTAAGGTTGTTTTGATTGGAGGCTCATTGGTGCCTAGCCACAAATAGATTTAATAGGTGCGTAGGCCCAATTCTCGTAGATATCGGTTATCACTGATGTGCCACACTGGTTAGGGTGGAATGCCGGGGCTTGGGTATTTTATATTTTGGAGCATGAAAGAATGTAGAAATCATCAGTATTGTAAATGGCTACCACAAGAACCAAAACAACTAAACTCCAGGCCAGGGGGTTGAAGTTGCCTCTCATAGTATGTACGATAAGGTATTTTTTTCCTTTTTGATTGGGTCAGTGAGAGGATGGATGCGGGGCTTTTGAGGCTGTTTATAGCCCTCGTCCAAGAGGGGGAATTCTGGACGCCCTAGAGTAGAGTTCAACCACCCCAGGCACGATATGTGGAATTCAGGTAAAATCTCATAGGAGAACAAGAGGAGACAAAATCGACATAGTATATTCTACTGTGCCTCTTCTCATTGTTTGGAACTACTCTATCCTAGAATAGAACCATTTATGTATAATATACTTGGGATAACGTTGTAAAAATACTATGCGAAGAATTGAAGAAAGGTGCATTACTATTCGGCACTGAGAGCCAAGAGTTGTGACAGATTGAGTGCCATTGTGAGTGTTGCTGGGGCATATCCGGGCACCAGATCCGGGAAGAGGGTGGCAATGCGAGAGGTGATTTTAGGGGTGTGGGGGGTCCGGCCTGAGAGGATTACCTAGATAATAGTTAGAAGTAGATAGCTGGCTATACAATGGGGGGACAAACCTCACCAATGTCTAACGGGTCCAGCTCCGCTTTCTTCACGACATTCTCCATGACTGATACAATCTGGTCGAAAACGTTTGCAGAGAGAGAGCCCGTACCGCAGTCTGTAAATGGTAGAGTGCAAATCATATCCATCAGCAAGCGACTCGATAGAAATGGTCGCCGAGGTCCCCAGAGACAAAGTCCTCTTCATCCCCTCAGCTTTTAGCTTCAGCTTGGTAAGTGACCTCTCGTTTCCCGGATGAACTTTATGTTTCTTGATCAACTCTTTCAAAAGGTCTTCCACAAGTATCTCATCAAGCTTCAGCTCGCCCAGTCCATAACCCCGAGCCGCCACAAGAAGGGCCTACATCCCACCCATAGATGCGACAACCGCAGCATCACACCTGGTACCTCCGAGATCGGCTACCAAAATATTCTTGTTAACGCCCTGCTCGTTGGGTTTCTGCTCAGCAGCATGCGCAAGGACAGCTGCCACCGGTTCGTGAGTAATCTGCAAAGTCTCTAGCTCACAAGCCTTAGCAGCGGCAACGAGCGCTTCGTTCTCGCTATCCAAAAGGTTGGTGGCAACAGTGATCAGGGAACTAGTAACCTTGGCCGTAAAATCCGGACGCGGAGCCTCTAAGCCGGATAAAGTGTCCTGTGGTGATCTCATTTGTGATAACGGTGGAAACAGTCATGTTTATCTGCTTGATGGAGATTGAATGATAGCACACCATAGAACAGGAAAGGTGGTTGGATGGCTGAACTTGCGATGCCGATGAGTGAGGGGTTGTGACTGCAAGAGAGGTTTTTTTTCAGCAAGTATCGTGTATACAAAAACCATTATATTATTGCGAGGTTTCCCGCGAACTTGGTTTTTATGCAAACCGTGAATACCCAGCTGAAGTTCGATTCCGGCTCCCTCACCGCAAGCCTTTCTCCTAGATATCCTCTTGTCCGAACAACTGCTCTCTAGATCAACAGTTTTCACAAAAAGACTACTACCAACCAACACTTGAGTCGCTCAGCCGAATGGTTGGTAGGCCTGTATCCTCCTGTCTCCATTTAAGGCCTTCGTTATCCCTTCGTTCGTATACTGAATTTCATGATATTTGGAACAAAATTTAGATGAATACCAGGCCTTAAGGGGCATGACCGAGGCGTTCTGATGGGGACTAGGCTAGTATCGTACCTGTAGAGATCTCTGGCTCGAGCAGATACGGAGATTTCGCTATTAAGAAATTCGGGGAGGGGCCCAACGGGACCATTACATCCAAACAGGCCCCAGTCTAAGCCTAAAAAAAAGAGACAGTCACTAGCGGCTCGCACACTAGCACTCGTCACCCGTCTCGAAATCAATATCTAGGTGGCCGTTGAGCACTCACACCCTTTTCCTCTATCATCAGCAATCCTCTACAAATATTTCTCGTTCCACGCATCCCACCCAACAACTACCCCCTTTTTATCAGGCGAAATCTTCTTCCTCTTTTGCTTCGGCTCACATAATATGTCACACACAAAAGCAATTCCCTCACCCACATATCGGCATTCACACCACCGGTATCTCATGTCTCCGCTTCATAACCCAGATGTAATCGCACACGGCTCAATCAACGGAGGTGGTGGGGTCGGTGCGGCGGGTGGAGGAACTACTGAGTTTGAGATGCAAGCTGCTCTAATCCCTGAGCAGAGCAAGTTTGAATATCAATCAGCACGAGAGCTTGCCAGGATAGTGAAGAAGACTTTCGATTTCGGGTCCGGAGATGAATATTTCTTATATTTTCACGGAATTGTCGATCGTGAGTTTGACGTGATCGAGCAAGAATTACGCAAAGTCCAGTTAAGGAATGCGGTACGCTTGACATTCGAGAATGCATTAGATGCAGCAATCATACGCATAACCCATGGGCCAGAACACAGCAGGGTCGGTATTAGCCTCTACATGGAGATTATTGCAAAGATCGCTTCTACTCCTGGGCATAGTTGGCTGTCGGTTGAAGGGTTTGGTGCAACACTATTGCAGGTTCCCGGGGTCCGAAGCAAGGAAGGAGATC
>Ga0307509_10012399_pt1 | contig 10196 bp, 12 predicted proteins | sample 10_EM_MG_FD_202245 | JGI IMG/M metagenome (GOLD analysis project Ga0307509, IMG submission 202245) | Populus trichocarpa ectomycorrhiza microbial communities from riparian zone in the Pacific Northwest, United States - 10_EM | ecosystem: Host-associated > Plants > Roots > Unclassified | place...
AAATATAGCAGCAAAAAGTTTGCATACCTTTTAGCATGGCAGAAGAACATGTCGTTGGAAGAAAAGAAGTCGCAATGTTATCCTTGACGGCCACGCTTAAGCCAGACAACGAGCCTTTCGTCGAAGGTTGTAACTGAGAGATGTGGGTAAACGCATTAATAGAGCTATTATTTGCGGTTATGCAATTCCTTCGATGCCTCCAAGTACTCTGCGCCCTTCTTGGGCAACTGTTTTGTCGTCCTCCAAGGCGGGTTTGCAGTAATTGTGATGGATAGGAGTGGAAAGTGGATACTTGGTTCAATTGACGCGTTACATTTGTTCTCATTTCCTTCCTAAAGGTGAGGTGTGCTGTCGAGGAAGTGATGGTTGGAAATGGTGATGAGTGCCGGCCTATTCCAAAATTTGCGCGGATCAAACGATCAAACTCGTCCATTTGAAAAACCTCTTTTCGTTCTTCATCCTACGTTGATAATGGCCAAGCATTCCCAGAACATCAAGCCAAACGAACGACCTCGTAAAAAGGTCAAAATCGATGATTCTTTAACAGGAAAAGTTTCTACGAAAGCGAAACCTTCACTCCTACCTCAATCGCCCAAAACCAAACCTCAAAATCTTGAAGCAGAACTTTCAACCCAAACCTCAACGAAGGGCAAGGAAAAAGAGAAGGATTCCCCGCTGCTCACGACCTCAACACTACAATCAAAAAAACGTAAAGGGAAGGCTCGCGAGGAAGAACACCAGCTACCCACTGCGTTTAAAGTGGTCGCAGGGTCTTATGAAAAACTTCTTTATGGTCTAGACGGCACAGTCACTTCCGGCAAAGATTCAAAACTGAAATTCGAACTGAAGCCCACCTTCATTTTTCCTGCCCATGTGTCGTGTATAAAGGCTGTTGCAGCCTCACCGCATGGTGGTAAATGGCTCGCAACGGGCAGCGCAGATGAAATCATCAAAGTTTGGGACCTGAGAAGGCGCAAAGAAATCGGTGGGCTCATGCATCATGAAGGTAAGGACTGCTTTTTTTTTTGCCTTAAAACCTTTTCATTGAGCAAAATCCACAGGATCTATTACCCATCTGCTATTCCCCTCGCGTTCACATCTATTATCCGCCTCTGAAGATGGAACACTTTGCCTCTTTCGCGCAAGAGATTGGGCTGTACTGCGTTCGTTAAAAGGTCATAAGGGCCGCGTTAACTCTGTTGCTGTGCATCCATCAGGAAAGGTTGCACTGAGCGTTGGAAAAGACAGAGCACTCAGGATGTGGGATCTCATGCGAGGAAAGGGTGTTGCAAGTACCAAGCTTGGAAAGGGTCAGTTTCTTTTTGGGCTGAGAGGTTTACACCTGGTTAACTCATATTCAAAAGAGGGCGAACTTGTACGCTGGTCATCAGACGGCTCAAAGTTTGCGGTTCAATCTGGGTCGACGATTGACCTGTACGCAACCGTACGTCTACTCAACATGGTTCTATTTGAATGCTATCCTTATCTATGAGTTTAGAGTATGGACCTTCTTTATACAATTGCCCACAAATCACGAATACACGACCTCAAGTTCTGCAGTCGCGTGGGGTCTGGGGGTGAAATTCTCCTTGTTGGGGCGGAAGATCGTAAAGTGTCGATCTACGACATCCCAAAAGAGTCAGGGACTCCGACTGTCAATGCAGAGATGACGGGACATACAAATCGGTAAGTACTTGGTGGAAATTCTCCTCACCGCATCCTGACGCCCAGTATAGAGTAAAGGCCGTGCAAACACTCGAAATCGCTCTTCCTGAGTCCTCTGGACGGATATCGACAACTCTTGTTTGCACAGTTTCGTCGGATGGATTCATCAACATCTACGACCTTGCATCAGTGCCTGGCTCCTCGACACCAAAGACAGAAATTAAGCCACTGGTTTCGTATGATTCCAAGGGGACGCGTTTGACGTGTGTGACGTTTGCCGATGGGACCACGGAGAGTGTGCCCGAATTATCTATAGGCGAGAAACGGAAATTAAACGAAAACGACAATGGCCATGGTGATGAGGATGGAGACAGTGAATGTGATGATGGTGAAATGAGTAGCAATGATGAGGAGGAGGAAGAACTGGAGAAGGAGGAAGAGGAAGAGGAGGAAGAGGAAGAGGCTAGTTAGAACTGTCATCGAGCTAAAGCAGAAATTCAGAGCATTCTGTTGGAAAGGCCTATATATATGTTGTATGTTTCTTTTTATGTTTCTTTTGCACTCCAATATAAAAATGCAGGACAGCCATTACATAAAGTCTATGGCTCGCTTTCGACCTTTCAGTGAGGGCTCAGCCAACGGAACAACATCCTGAGCAGGTAAAGAAGGTGGAGGGAATCCTGAAGGAGGCGATTTTGGAGCAACCCAGAGTCCCTGCTCGTTCTCATCTCCTGCCGCGGCTACCTTCTCCTTACGCTGCTTCTTCTTGGGCCGGTCTTTGGGTTGTTTCAGTTCGGCACCATTACCACCATCCTCATCCACCTCAAAGGACACCAAAATGCTCTTTTGCTCCTTCTTTTTCTTGTCTTTCTTCTCCTTTTTCTTCTCCTTCGATTTCTCTTCATTTTTCGTCTTCTTGGATTTGCCCTCTCGGGGTATGAAAGTAGGCTTGAAGGTGTTGATATCAACAGGAGTGTCGTCAAAAATAACAGTGGCTGGTGTGAACCCATTATTCAAATCCCCGCCGTTTGTAGTTGGAAGAGGTGTGGGCTCATTGTCCTCTTCCGGCTCCTTCTCCTCATCGGATTCTTCATCGTCACTAGCAAATATAGCTTTGAAGATATCCATTGAAGGACGCTCATAAGTGAGAGTATCCTGCCCCTGCGTCTCATCTTCCCCAAGCCCGACATTCGCCAAATCTCTCGGCCCATCTCTTGCCTGCGTTGCAGTCGTTGTATCGGCGGCATTCCTCGAACCGCTCGCCTCCTGCTGTTCGGAGTGGGTAAAAGATGGCGTAGCCGTTGCCGACGATCCAGCAGCAGCTTCACTAGTGACTTCCGGATCCGGATTTGGGTCCTTCACCCCAAAGCGTTTACACAGTAATCTCGCAGGCTGCCACGGCTTTTTCTCCCGTGTAAGCGGCCCATACATACCCACCTTTGCTGCATGGGCCTTTGGGCTAATCCTATCCTCCGCCTCTTTCCGCTCCTGGGCCTCCTTCGCCGCAATATCCTCCTTGGTTGGGGTGTGCAATCCTTCGTGAACTTTAGGGCCAAAGTCAATGACAGCCGCGCTCGTAAAACGTCCGGCCATGGCACCGGATATAGGCTTAAAGAGTGATGCTGCTTTGGCGTAATCTTCCAGTTCTTTGTTGAATTCATCCCTAGGTTGACCTGGTATGGGTTGGAGAGGTGGGAAGGAGCCGTCTTGACCCGCTTGCGATTGCAGGTACGCATTATAACGGGCTTGTTTGGCAGGGTCGCTGGTGAAAGGCTGAAATCCTCTCAGTGCTGCTTGAGCAACATGTGATTCGAGCTTCGTCGAAAACGATGGTAATGGAGCAGACGGTCTTGGACCAGCTTCTGGAAAGCTGGAGGACTTCAAACCAGCAGTGATTCTTTGGATTCTTTCTTTGTCCTTCTGGGACATGTAGTCGAAAACTGATCGCGGTGCCCCAGTCAGCGGTGTCTCGCCGAGCAGTTCTCCTCTCTAAAACTCGGTGTAAGAATGATATCCACTGTGTAGAATTAATTACTGACCTGTCCCGCGGAAATTTTGGGTCTCATCCGTTGTGCATGAGATTGGGCAGGGACAGGTGGAGGTGGGGGCTCTTGGGCATTCTCTTTATCTTCGGCCCAAACCCGCCGCGGGTCTGGTTTCCAACCAATTGGTATATCAGGCAATGGAAACCTAAAATAAAATAAGTCAATGGAATCCTTTGGGAAAGGGGGGTGAATTGCCATCGATCTTCCGCCACAGGTTCATCCGAAAGCATAAATCCAGCGACAACAGGGCGTCCGTCTCGGAAGTGTTGTACTGTAGATGAGGACCTCTTGGGGATGTCGGTGAACAACGAACCAGATCCAAAACGAAGATACATACAGGTATTGAAGCCTTTTGTTTATCTGACCTGCCTCCGATGACAATCGTGTCGTCTCCTTCGCCACTCAAATGATCGTAAGCAAGCCTTCGGCGCGAGTGCTGCTGAACACTGTCGTAAACGTCCAAATCATCTTCATCGGCATCGTTCAAAGCGCCAAGGCCGAAACCACCTATAAGCGGATTAATTGAAGGAAGGAAGGAAAAGTCAATGCCCACACCTGCCAGCTTAGGGCCTTTGCTATCCGCTGCGGCATTGTTGCCTAGACTCTCACTAAGGCTCAATCCTGGAACATAACCCAATCCGTGGGTGTCGACCTTTCTCTTCACTGCTAGCACCGGGGTGTCGCGAGGAGCATAGGTGTGCTTGGTCGCTTCATCATCATCATCATTAATGTTGAGAGTGCTACCCGAATATTTTGCGCCAGTGGATGCTTCGTATGCCTGGGCATCTTGCTCTTTGCGCTGCTTAAGGGTGATTCGAGGTCCAATACCCTGACCCAGTCGCCAACCCATCTTTTTCAATATTCGGGCCCCCACTGAATCCTTGGCAGCAGGCAATAATGAAGCTTCAAGTGTGCGAGTAATGGGACTGCGGGCATAAAGTTCAGATTTGTCACAAGCAGAGAATTCGCGACCAACTCTTTATCAGTATCTTCGTCCGCATTACCGTGCAATTCTGCTTGTGTGCCTCCTAAAAAGTCCATCTCTTCGGTTACATCCACCAAATTTCGGCTATCTTTGAGATCCTGTAAGTCCTCTTCGTCCATAAAATCCTCAGGACGTGCCGCCTGCTTCTTGGCCCTATCGCTCCGAGAGGAGACAAATGTCTGGGGCGCCCATCCTTTGGTACTTAATGAGCAATGAAATCACGGACTAAGAAGCTTGGCAGCACACCCTCTTTTGAACCAACACTGTTGAAGTACCCCGCGGAAAAGCCACCAGTAAACGCACCATGCAATCTCCGTCGACCCTTCTCATCTCGTACCTGCAGTTTTAAAGAGATTTGAAACGATACATTTTTCGAAAAATCGGGAATCCGGACCTCTTGTTTCCAGAGTGGAACAAACTCCCCAGTATCTTTCGATTTCTCCAGAGGGGGTAAAGGGGTGCCAATCTAAATCTTGATTAACATGATTCTTTCTCATAATTAAATGGATCAACAGGCCCACCAAACAGAAGTTCTCATTCGCCTTTCGACTCGTCGTATCCACCCCCAAGTCTCCGAGCTTGCGTTTCAGTCGACTTGTCATTTTGAGCTCCGAATGCGTTCAATAGATCAGTGTTGTTGGTTCATAACAAGTTGGACTTTCGTGTCGGTGCTTATATCAAAGTGCTGGTAATAGTCGAGGATCAACGGACATTTAACTGCGATTTAACTTTCTAAGAATGACACCGTCACTACATGTGGCACGTGATGTATGATGCGGTCCGGTGTACCTCCCATGAATTTGGGCGTCTAAACAAGTTGATCCTTACAAGCTACCAAGGGCTTTGTCGACTGGTTACTAACTAGCAGAAAATACGTAGTGAATCATATAATCCTTCTATTTAAGGGGGTCCCGGGATGTTAAAATTTGCACGGGGTAGATTTTTTTTAACGCATCCAGCCCCTACCCCCCAAAAAGGGATATGTCAGACCAAAAAAAAAAAGGAAATTTCTGAAAAAAAGTCATAAAAACATAAATTTCAGAAGGTTTCCCATTAAGGTTGGAGCTTAGTATAATCATGACACTTATTACAAGGTACTAGGATTGGGGATGAGATGATGAGCCCATAAATTCTGTGACCACCTGTGAGGCATGATGAGAACAAGTGGAAAATCACAAAATCTTCCTCATTTCTATGGATAGTAGCAGTTTTAGGCTCAAAATGACATAGAAGTCACAAAAATATTTCAATCTAGGTGAAAAAACAGGTATCATATGGGAATTCTTTTTTTAAAACCCTTCGGGCTGACCCACCTCTACATCGTGCTTCTATTTTAATGACATATCCATGGTTTGACACCAATGGATCCTCAACCAACCAACACCGATAATATTGAGTATGAAACCATCCACCCAACCGATTAGAAATAAAACCGACTCACGCTAAAATTACGTTCGTGCTGGGGGATGGGCGCCCTCTTATGAATTTTTGGAGACAATTCCATCGGCTCCTCTCCGGTTGATAATTTGGTCATGATCAATATCCTCCCGATATCCATATCCTCGCTCTCAGCTCTCAGTTGGCCTCGGGTCTAAATACAATGCCCTCTCCTTTGATGCGTACTCATCCAGGTCCCTGCACTTAGCCCATTTTCTGACTAGTTACTAGTAGGACCAGGGTTCCTCCTGGGGCATATGCATATCACAGGAAACCGTACATATGATTTGATGGGTATTAGGAACCCATTTAAGCCCCTAAGTACGATCCATGGACATGCCTTGGACATACTAGATTCGATTGAGATTCGATGCAAGGTGGTTAGGAATGGAAAAATCGATTCCAGTGGAAAGGATGCATAGTTACTGCACTTTTCTGTGACTAGCAGTGGAAATGGGACCCAGCACAAGAAATATATAATGATCGTAAATCTAACCTTGATCTAACCGCATTCCTCACTGCAGCATGGTGCGTGACGTGACCTTGTCAACACACACAACCAGATCCAGTAAGTCACATGTTACCTCTTTTCGCCCCAGTACCCCTAACTTGGTTGAGGTAGTGGCAATTCATAGATGCTCCCTCGAAATCAACTAAAATTTACCCAAAGCAGCACCTACGATCAAACGTTTGCCCAAGAACTTGAAGAAACCATGGGAGCTTACCTCACTTGCCCGCAGGCTGGTTCTGTCCCGCTAGCTGGCACAGTGGTTAAGTACCCAGATGCGAAGGCACAATTCAGGCTTTATCTGCAAATCTTATTCCACACGTGGAGTAGAGCGTTGGCACTGGCCCGTGAGGCTTTTATCGTATTTCGCTCTCTAAGGCAATGGTTTGTGATGAGCAACCATTCTTGCTCGGGAATTGGCATTAAACAGGTATCAACCTACCACCAGCTGGAGATCCGGGGACATCTTGCTTCCGCGGGGCTGCCCATGACAGATATGAGTGTATTGAGCCAATCACTGATAGCCAAAGGCACTGTACTGTACCTATTTGAACTGGTTATCCGACAGCACCATGTGAAGAAGATGGTCTATTTTTAGAAACGTGTCAACCATCCCGGTGGTGCAGAACAAACCTCCCCGAAGCCACATTAACTCCTGCACAGGTGACCTGTAACACTATATACATAGGTCAACCCCGCCCATTTCTTGATGTTTCTTCCTCTTCCCGACACCAGCAGTTAAACGATGGAAAACGAAAAACGCGAAGATTCCTCTAATCTTGAGAAGGGCGAACAGGTCGTCGTACAGACGAACCCACAGTATGCTTGGCTTATCTACTGGTCTTCAAACCTGCTCAGTCTATTGCCCCATAGATTCCACTTCGATGTCCATGACCTTGACCGTGTCCAACGACGTCTCAAGCAACGTCATGTTCAAATGTAAGCCCTACCTTGTTCCAGAAGGCACCAAACTTATTACACTCCTTAGGATCGCTGTGCGCTTTCCCACTATTTTCTTTTTGCCTTCGCCTGACAGCTTTGCACTCGTGATGTAGATTGCTGGAACCATAGGGACAGGTTTATTCTTAGGTTCTGGAGGAGCATTGGAAGCTGCAGGGCCTTTGGGCGCCCTCATTGCTTATGCCCTGGTTGGAACTGTTGCGTATGCGTACGTGGAATTCGAGAATAATCTCATGAACCCGACATAACAAAGCAACAAACACAATAGCTCTCTCTGCGCTGTGGGTGAAATGTCAACATGGGCACCGATATCTGGTACTTTCCCTCACTTCGGTTAGTTGACAGGTCCACTCCGTTCATTCCCAGCTTTGAGTAATGTTGTTACGAAATTCAGCCGCGCGTTGGGTCGACCCTGCTCTCGGTTTTGCGACGGGATGGGTAGGTCGTCATCATGATGCGTTGTAAAAGGACGTAACTAACTGCATATTTTTAGAACTATTTTTACACCAATGCGTATGTGCATTGCATTTCGCGCACATTTTGTTTGATGTTAACAAATTTTTCCAGTATCTCAACGCCTGTGGAAATCACCGCTGCAGTGATCCTTCTGACATTCTGGGACCATAATGTAAGAGCTCACACCATTGCCATCAAGACTTTTATTGATCTGGGTTTGCAAGTCGAAACATATCTCCCTCTACACTGCTATTCTCTGTGTGTTGGTTTGCCTTATTAATATTTTTGGTGTGAGGTGAGCCGAATAACCATCATGGTATAACGACTCGGAGGCTCGATCATCTTATTAGTTTGCCAGATATTTCGGAGAATGTAAGCATTATATCGCAATCTCAATTTGAAGGGTTATACTGAGCGGCTTGAAGCGGAATTTATCTTCGCAATCATCAAACGTTCGCATCATACGCTTGCTTATTTTGCGAAGTTATGCTAACACTCTGACTAGTTACCCTAATCATTGGGCTCCTCTTGGTTGGCCTTATCGTCGACCTAGGAGGAGGACCTCAAGGTGATCGCATTGGATTCAGGGTACGCATAGTATAACATGGTCTGAAAGGTGCCCACTTATGGGGTTAACAGTATTGGAAAAACCCTGGTGCGGTTGCTGGTTCTGGGTTGGAACCGAATCATGTTGGCTTAGATCGTTTCCTTGCGATCCTGAGTGTCCTTGTCCAGGCCGCGTTTTCATTCCAGGGAATGGAATTGGTGGTCATGTTTGTTCTACTATTCCTGGCTTTCCCTTCGCCGACTGACCATATTTCTAAGTGCTGCTTCGGAGACTGAAAGCCCTCGACGGAACATCGCCAAGGCCGTTCGGCGAGTGTTCTATCGCATCTTGGTTTTCTATGTACGGAGTATTGGTTCTGGACTCTAGTGTGATTCTGACGAAGAGTAGATTTTGGGTATACTTATGATTGGCATGCTCGTTGCATATAACGACAAAGATTTGTTGCTCCTCCAAGGTAGGATTTCGTCTTTTTTAAATTCAATATAGTACTTACATTCCGATGGTCAAGGTAACAATACCGCTGCCAAATCGCCCTTCGTTATCGCTATCAACCGTGCCGGGATCAAAGGTAGATCCACATGTCCCCTATTTCCCATGAGCTGACCTGGCGCAACCTTTTTAACTTTAGTTCTCCCTCATATCGTCAATGGAGCTATATTTACGAGTGCATTTTCTGCCGGAAATAGCTTCTTGTTTTGTTCATCCCGCGTTCTTTACGGACTGGCCCTTCGTGGTCAAGCTCCCAAGATACTCACGTACTGCACCAAGAAAGGTCTCCCACTGTATGCCGTGCTTGTAGCCGTAAGCCCGCTTCTATGTCCAGTCTAATCCATTCTCCGCTAATGTTCCACATAGTCCGCTTTCTCCTTCCTCTCTTTCATGAGCGTATCGTCTGGCTCTAATACAGTGTTCAGGCACGTATATTTTATCGCGTTTTATTTTCCATAAAGTTCACGTGTTTTGTCTAGCTGGTTTGTTAATCTATCGACCACAGGAGGATTCACCAGTTGGTTTGTTATGAATGTGACTTATATCTTCTTCCGTACGTCAATTTCTCAGGCATATTCCACATGATTGTGAACTTCCCATCCTTAGGACGAGGATTGCTCGCTCAGGGCTATGACCCGACCAAAAACTCGTACCATAACCGATTCCAGCCCTACATCGCATACTGGGGCGCTGGTTGGACACTGTTTTTCATCCTCATCAATGGATTCTCTGTCTTCTGGGATTTCAACGCTTCAGGGTTCCTTACAGCTTGTGCGTGTGACCCCCTTCTCCCCCTTGATATTTCATTGACACTAGTCCTACAGATATCAACATCCCGATATTTTTGGTCCTGTACCTCGGCTATAAAATCTTCTTCCGCACCAAGTTCTGGAAGCCCCAGGAAATGGACTTTGTTACCGTGAGTTTCAATAATAATTTTTTCTTCATTTTTGTTGACTTTACCCAGGGCATTCCGACGCCAGAAGAAACTGAGACACCGGAGATACCTCCAAAGAATTTCGCGGAACGGGTCGCCAGTATTATCTTCTAAACTTAACCCTGGGATCATAAATCTTGGCTAGC
>Ga0307509_10012400_pt1 | contig 10196 bp, 10 predicted proteins | sample 10_EM_MG_FD_202245 | JGI IMG/M metagenome (GOLD analysis project Ga0307509, IMG submission 202245) | Populus trichocarpa ectomycorrhiza microbial communities from riparian zone in the Pacific Northwest, United States - 10_EM | ecosystem: Host-associated > Plants > Roots > Unclassified | place...
GAACTCGTAGATGGAGAAGAGGAGTACATTGTGGAAGAAATCCTGAACAGTAGGATGTTCCGACGAAAGCTCCAATACTTAGTCAAATGGGAGGGCTATGGAATAGAGGGAAACACCTGGGAATACTTGGAGAACCTCGCCCATGCCCCAGAAAAGGTAACGGAATTCCACACCAGGAACCCGGGAGCCCCACGTCGTATTCGCGCCCTAACCTTCGGCTCAATCCCTTGCTGGTGGAAAAATTATATAAAAATTGCTAAAAAAATCAGAATTATTCTGTAGTCCAATTTGAAATTTTGATAGAAATGCCCTGAAAAAGCCTAGAGATAGGGTTACAAGTATGCTAGTATCAAGCTCTTTCAACTGATGTGAATAGAGTAAAATTTGTTGCACAATTATGTATAGAGCTATTCTGTCTGGCTTAAGTTCATTATCAAAGACTGGAACCGATAGATCATTTACAGTTAAATAAATCATCAACTAATTCAATACATACAACATTTATTCACTGAAGCTTATGTTAGTCAAATACACTATTATTAATTAATTCTCTGCTATACTTTACTTTCTGGAGATTCTCAAGAATATTGAGCTTTTTGGTTCTGAAGCCTTGTCTCCTGTCTCTGATCAACTTTCTTTCATTCTAAGAGACTGTGTTCAAGAGTACTCTTTCAACAAATATGGCTTTATATTTAAAAATAAGTAGAGAGAAGTTATAAAAGGATCAATATTTTTGAGTGCAAACAATTGCAGCTTGTTTGCAGTTGGTTTTTGAAATTCAGCACCTTAATTACATCTAATTTTCTTTTTGAAAATTTAAATTACAGTGAAAAACAGAGGGTTATTCAGTGTTGTTGGATAATAGTGTGATATGGCTGAAATATTCTGCATGCAAGACAATCTGATTAAGATCAACAGCATTATGCTGGAGCTCAATACTAAGCTTGAATCGTTTGAGTTTTTTCAAAACTAAAATAGCTTTGCCCTTGGCTTTCAAAGTTGATATTATTATTTTTCAACTCTTATAGGCATGTTAAAGGTTTCTCTGCCTGGGCCAATCTGGATCTATTTGTAAACCAAAACAATTCTGATCTGTAGTCTTTATTATTGCATTCTCATCAGCTTAGCACTCTATCATCTGGTACATCCTTCTCCTTCTCAGTTTTGAAGGGATCAACAGTAGTAAGCTCATTGCAAATGAGATCAGATTGAAAAAGACAGCAATTTGAAACAATTGCCTTTCTTACAAACAGCTTCTGTCTATTCTTTGTGAGTTAATTCTAACTATGAAGTTTGTTTCTAAACTAATGCTGTTTACTGAAAACACTTTTAGATAAATGAAACTCAGAGCTCAAGTTCTAGTTTCTTCTAAAGATGGTCAATATTGTAGCTTATAATAGCAGAATACAGCATGATGACTTGTGATTTTGAATCTGTTTTATTCTATAATAACTATTGTCCAGCATAAAGATCAACTAAAATAGACACCTGTGCTCAAATGTAACAGTATTTGTTGCAGCAAGACAATGTAGCTGAACTTGTGTTTAAGAATGAAAAAATAAAATTTTCACCCCTGCCTCTACCTTCCGAATCAAGAGCATTTACCTTCACAAGAAAACCAAATTCTTATTCATCAGAAATATCCATCTTTGTGCCTCCTTTTTCAAAATGTAGACTTTTTTTAACAACTTGAGAATGTTAGAACTCATTATTCTCAAAATGCTTTTATTGTATAGTATTGATTTTCTTTTTAAACATATGAGGTTACAGGAGGATGCTGCCTATGTTGCTGAGCAATATTGCTATGTCCTGCAGCACTACGATGGCGCTATATTGATCCTATCACTTTGCCCTTATGTTTCTCTCCTTCTCTTCCTTGTTATAATGTTGTCTGCTCTTATTGAATTCTGAAATACACAAAGCCCTCTTGCTAAATATCTTAGATTTCACCAAAATTTCCTTGGTAAACATTGGACTGACAAACATGGTGAGCTGTCATTTTACCATTTTTCTCACTTCAATAAACAATTTACCATTCTCAGTTGTAGAACTGAAGCAATTTTATGCCCTCAATTCATTCAACTGGGCTTAGCCATTGCTCAGACTTCTAGAGTTCAAAAAAATGCAAGTTGGCTCACCACTCATAAATTTGATGAATATCTTACAATTAAGTACTTGTTTAGTGAAAAGATTGCGTGCAAATTTGCAAAAGCAGATCACTATATTGCTTCAGTGATATAAGTTATTTACTATATTTGTTAATTTTTTTTATTAATACAATGGATTTCAATTATTATTTTTGTACTATCAGAATTCTATATAAATCTCTTATTACACTCAATGGTTTTCTGTATCCACATTATTATTAGTGCTTGAATGTCCAGTCAGTTAAGAAATTAACTGAGACCAGACTGAGATAATAAATATAATCACATTTAATCACTAACATTGAACAGCCATTAGATCTGCATTTCTTCAAGTGTTGTTATACAACAACTGGGCTGCAAAAAGTCCACTGTTCACCAACTTTTAAATAGAGGCATTTCAAGTGAACTTAGCTTGAAAACTATTATTTTATATTATAAATAATAACTGATCACAAAACTGGTTTGTAACTAATAACTGCTGCTAATAAAACTGTGCAAGACCAGTTAGTGGTTCAGTTCAGTTATTTTGACTTTATGAAAATATTCTAACTGGCCTTAGTTACACTTAGACCTAAAAAAGGCAAATAACCAGATCTAATCGGACTTTCAAGCACTAGTTATCATTGACTAAAAACACTACTTATCTTTCACCTGTGGTGTGCTTTTACATCAAATTATTTGTGCATTGTCTTGTACTATTATCCTTTTATATAAATAAGGCAAGAAAATAACAATGTTTAAAGTCCAATTGTCTATTAATAAAAGCAGCTAATCATATAATTTAACCTGATCTGAAAAGTTATGATATAGGGCTATTCTAGTGGCAAATGTGTTCTATTTTTAGCTCTAACTGCTGGCTCTAAAACTGTATTTTGCATTTTTTGGTTATTTTTACTATCTAGTCACATGATTTTAGCAGATATGGAGCACCTTAACACAAGACTATCAAATTGGAATTTTTGAAAAATACTGCTAACTGACAGTGATCACCTACATGATTGGTAGCCCTGCATACTAGTTGGTAGTTCTACTTTACAAGCCATGATACATGAGAGTAGCCACTACAAGTGAAAAAAAGGTGGCTTGCTTCACTTGTTTCTGCAGTCTAAACCACTGCTTGTATCTACACAAAAATCAACCTCCAATATGCTTATCATTTAGTCAGAGTAGCTGAAGAAAATGAGGCAAAAACCACATTTCAAATTTGCTATGACTTGTTCAATTGGTTGATGTATTTCCAAGACTCACCAAGAGCCCTGACCTCTTTGCAGCACTTCATGAATGAAGTTTTTTCAAATCTAATCAATATTTCAGTTATCTGATGGCCTATTTGAATGATATTCTTATCTACTTTAACAACCTTGCTGAGTATCAAAAATATGTCAAGAAAGTACTCCAATGGCTCTGGAAGCACAGGTGAAATTCACTTGCACTAACATGTGCAAATTTCATATAAAATAAGTCAAGTACTTCAGATACATTACCTCTTCCAAGGCCCTTCTCTTTGCTAGGTGAAGTCTCAAGAGACTTATAAAAAACTATTTATTATTTACAAAGTGGTCTGAATCTGGCATTACTATCTCAAAGGTTCTGCAGAACTTATTAATATCATCACCAACCACAAAAATCTCAAATCTCTTGAACCTTATCATTCATTTTTGTTCCAGCAAACTCAGTATCAAAACACTGATGGAGTGTGTACCTTAAAAAAGGAAGGTATTGACAACACCACTGCAGTATCAGAAGCTTATAATGGATTTAGAACAGACATCTGGCTCCACTTCTCTGCATAATTCTGTTTCTGCCACACAACTTCCTACACCTTCCACATCTAAATGATCACTAATCACTCGTTGACACACAAGCAAAGCCACCCTGAAAAAGCAACAATTTGATTGCCCTTGCAACTTCCTATTAGGGGAGTGAAGAGAGCCTGGGAACCAAGTTGATAACAAGAATGCCTATCTTCGATAGGGCATCCTCTTTTATATACAGTACAAGCAAGCTGTGCTAGGGCAAAGGGCAGAGGCTGTGCTATAGCATGAGGCAGTGTCCATCAGCCACTGAGCTACTCAGCGGCCAGTACATACAAGAGTCTGTGATGTAATACAAACAGCACAATGTGGGCGCTGACAGTCCATGAGATGCATACAGCTACATGGGGGGAAGGGATGACAAAAGATGAAGGCGCGCGGTGTAGCCCTAGTCTAGGGTAAGGGTGACTAGAGTGGAGCTAAGCGTGCCAAGGAGTTGGACTGAACTCGCAGTCCCCTTACACTTCCCACTGATGTCTGTCGTCACATTTGTTTTGGGAAGCTTCCAGAAATTGAGGAAAAACTGCACACCACATCCAGTGCTTTGATGCCCTGGAAACCCTACACCACATGCTGAGAGTCAAGTCTTGCCTGGTCAAATTCAAGAACCAGAATGTCCGAGGCCAGCATGAGGGCCTACACTCGTGTGCTATCATCAATCGTGTTCATAACAAAGCAAGGGCCGCAGCAGAGAAATATAGGACCTCTTGAACTGCCAAACTTAACCTCTCTGGGCTGGGCCCATGGGAAAAGGAGCTGCAGTCCCTCACCAATGAAGACATCCATGGTTATAAGACCTGAATCGGCTATGCCAGTGAAAGGGACAGCAAGGCACGTTGAAAGACGAGCAGCTGGGCTTGCAGGAGAGGGAGCTGGATGGGCCAGTTGAGACTGACAACTTCACACTATTCAAAGACGTCCGGACCCACTGTGATGGTACTGGCAAAATGCAGTGGACTTTCTCGTGGATCTGGCTGGCAATGTCTAGTACTGATGACACTGATAGCGCCGGTGACCATATTTTGTTGGTAGAGTGGCCCAAAAGCCGTGCACAGGTTGCACAGGCGAAGGAGGAGGTGCTTTTGCTACATAAAGAGATGTGCCGTGTGTTGGAGCTTTTGGAATGAAAGGTGATGTAGTGAACAGCTCAAGAGAACCAGCGTTCAGGCAGCAAGGATCTATTGGAGGGTCTTTCTGCCTATGCAAAAGTTCAGTCTGACCTTCAATGTGCCCTCGCCCATCACTTTCGTATAATATGGCAGCAACCTTTACTTAATGCAGAGTCATTACTAGCACAATCTTCAATGTCTGATGGAAATTATGACCCAGCACCCCAAACACAACCCATGGACTTATCCAATGAACAAGAGGTTGAAGAGGCAGACGACAATGATGACAACGATGAGGATGGTGTTGAGGAGGGGGATCTGGAGGCTGATTTGGATGAGGAAGGCTATGAGAGTGACACCAAAGGTGTCCGTTTTTATTGCTGAGTTTCACATTTCTTTGGCCTCTGTCTACCAGCATTTCTCTTTCGACTACCAGCTTTATCAACCTCTTTGTCCGCTGTGGTTTCAACATATCCTGGATGACCCCCGTCCCTACAAATTGTAGGTGGGGTAACAGCCTCTCATTTCATTCAAATACTTAGTATTTCACACAGTTTTTTGGCCCCTACTTGTGTTACGTTCAAGTGTCTATTGTTAGACACAAGTCACATGCACGATCAATGATGTCTATCACACATCATGATCCAGCGCCAGACACTGTGAATCAATAAGACAAGTCCTTCGTGAACTGCTGTGCAGTCCACGTGTCGATGCTTGTTACAAATGCAGGCTCAAGGCTAAGGTTGAAGCTGAGCGATGGTGAAGGCGAGACTTGATGACGACGAGACAAGAAGGCGAGAAGGCACATTGATTGCTGAAACACAACGTAATGTCTATACAGACGAACCTGCTAGATAATGACCGAGACTATTGGTCTACCATAGCACAGGCATGATAAGCTAAGGATTAGCTGCTGTAAAGATGAACCTTATATATGAAGAAAAGTCGTATCTGCCAGATCTTATATACTAAGAGGAAAGTATGACATAATGCGATGATAATGAAATGGGGTGACATAATGTGGAGCAAAGGTCCAAAGCATATGGTATGATGTCATGGGGATCGGAGATCCAGGGCAAGGGGCATGACAGCATAGGCAGTTCTAAAAGGGAAAGGTGCCACAGGGCCAATGGAGAGGCCAGGATCCGCAGTCCCAGGTGCGAGTTCCAAAGGTGCTAACCTGTTAGCTAGTTTAGGCTCATCATGGAGCATCTTAGTTTAACCTCGTTGCGGAGGATCTTAGTTTAAGCTCTTTGCGGAGCATCTGCGATGACGAGGGCGAGTCATCGTGGAGTCAAGATGACGTCATAGTGGAGCAATGATGTTATTGTGATGTTAGGCATTTGTCATGACATGAAGCGAGTCATGGAATGACATAGTGATGTCATATGATGTCATCGTGGAGTATGTGATAATATCATGGTGTCGTAGAGTGACATCATGATAGGCATGTCATAGGTGATGCCGTTAGTCGAAGGTGATGCATGGTGACATCGTGTGGAGCGCATGGTCATAGGTGACGTCATGGGCGTCATGCATACGTAGGTGCGGAGCTAGAGCGTATGTCATAGGTCCGAGGGCAGGCAGGGCCGAAGGGCATGGCCGAGAGCAAGGGCAAGGTCAAAGGGCGAAGCCAGGGTAAGGGTTGCATGATGTCGTCATCAACCGGATGCAGGTGTGGGGCCTAGGTGGCGGAGCAAGGCCAGGAGGCAGCGGCGGGTGCATGGCTAGAGGCAGCATCAAATAAGATGGATGTTGTGTTGGTGAATGTGTTAGTGGAGACGTCTGGTGTAAGTTGGTGGCATGGAAGATGATCAGGGATGATCATGGTTGTTGGGACAACTAGTGACGAGCCAGGTCAGTAGAGGTTGATCGGGGTGATGATCGGGCATCGCAATCAAAGAATGAGGATCAGATCAGGATCGAGACTAGAAGTCAATCATGGAACATCGCGGGTGTATCAGATGTTGATCGGAGGCCATCGTTAGGGTCATGTGGTTGTGACAGATGTTGCACATCACAGTGGAGCATCACATGATACGGAAAATTTGAATTACCTGAGGGTTACATAAGGTAATCGTAACAACTTGGACATAACCTCACAATTTACATACTATGTAACTACCTTAATATAAAGCTGTCCTTCTGATCTGTATGGCATATAAACTAGCCCCAAGGCATCCCAAGAGGTGGATTGTTTATTTCGGGCAATTCAACATGTCATGTGTCACGTACAGAATAGGCAAAAACCCGTTTTGGAATTCCAGCCGGAATAATCTGAATGTCATCCAAATCTGTCATTCCAAATCCATCCCTTCCCGCCCTCCCATTAGTGCGCTCGCCATGCAGAGTGATGAACAAATATATAAAGCATTTATTTGTGTAGTTTCTGGGGCAAAAATGGTGCTGAGGGCGTGCTGCAGGCTGAATACCGCTTTGGGCAGTGCTCGGCTGCCATTTCGGGTAGTGTGGCTATTTTTAGAACATCATCCAACATCCCCCTTCCCAATCCAGCCCTTCCCGCCCTCCCGAGGGCCCGCTCACTGTGCAGAACAATAAATAAATATCATTACATTATTTTGGCGCTTTTCCCATGCCCAAAATGGTGCCCAGAAGGGTGCTACAGCCCAAACACCATTTTGGGCAGTGCCGGCTGCTGTTCCTGGCACTGTTGATGACTGTTTACATCAAAAGGCCACTGATGGCATCACCCACTGCCCAAAGGCAATCCACTGCCTTTGGCCAGTCACTGCCTAAAGGCTCATATGATTGATGACCCTAGCATGCCCCTTTGAAAGGCACACTTTGAACAGTTCAGAGGCCTCTTCAAGTGCATGACATGGATTTTGCATTGCATGATGACTGTTACTTCTATGAGATTCCTTTGAGAAATCAATAAGGAACTATGACAAGACCCATTTTCACATCCCTTACTGAGAGAACAAGAATATCACCAGAACTGCATACTACACCTTCAGCTACATCAAATTGGTCCAACTTGGATTCACATGTCACATTTTGACTCAGGAGTTGGTGTGTCCTTTTGCCCAATCTGGTTTGACTGATACACTGTCCATTTCACCAGAACCACTCAAACAGATACATTGTATTATGTCTAAGTGTATGAAATTGTCTGACTCAGACATCCTGTTGTTTAACTATATGGCAACTCAGGAGACTGCATAATGTATTTTGCATTAAGGAATATCAAAACTTTCTGACTTGAGAGTCGGTGCACCTAATCAATTCCCCCACCCCACCCCACCTCCCAGTTCAGTGCATGCCAACCCAGATAAATGAGTTGGCAATCACATATTTGCCAGAACGGATCGGAATATACCTCCCCTACCATATAGGTGTTCAGTTGGGGTCTACTGAAAGGTTCGGAATGGCTACACTTTGACTATTCAGTGGCCGGTCAAGACTGTACATTGTAGCTTACCTACATATGTGACAGAAAATAAAGACCAATAGTCATCTTTGTACATATAATTCATTTCTTTTGCTTTCAGTCTAATTTTTGACACTTCTAGGGCAAATTAATTTCACAATGCTTTGCCAGATATGTTGACATGGTCACCTAATGGCATATATGTGTGATTTTTCCTCAACAGCTGTGTCAACAGTGGCATCCTCAATAGCAAACACTATCCAGACCCTAATACAAAATGGAAAGCTTCTTCAATGGGTTTAGATCAGGGGAGTAAGGTCAATTCTGACTCCTGCAATTAGATTTTCTAGTGACAAATTTTCATCAGAGCCTCATACCATTCAAACCCTCAGTTGTATGATTTCCTATATATGTGGGATAGAACTACAAAATTGAGGAGCATGTTGTGGTAGTAGGTTTGTGACCAGCCTGACATAAGAAGGCATGAGTGATGCGATGAGTCAGATGACTGCAAAGTTGAAATGGGATTTCCCATGAAATCTCGTGGATGGCTCCAAATTAAAGCCTTGTGAGTTCCTAACTTTTGGCTATGAATGGTAAGCATTTGGGATTTGCTCTGATTAGACACTGATAAATTTGTATTAGCGCTACCACCCCCTTATGAGGTTATTTCCTTTACATCTGAGAATGTGACCTACAATTATCATTCTCTTCACTCTCTGAAACTCCAGAGCCACCAACAGCGCTGGTGAGTAATGTAGGCAACATTGCTAGAGAGTGGGGCAATATGGGTGAAATACCTGGATGGGTGGTGAAAGTCTATAGTTGAAAAGAATGGAGGTCTTTGCTGTGCCCCGCAGGTTCCGATTGGAACCAGTTGGATTCCGATCAGAAATTTTGGATTACAAACAGTAGGAAATTTTTCCAAATTTTCCAACCGGATTCCAATTGGAACCAGTGGAACCAGTCGGTTCTACCAGTTCCAAGTCCAATTAATTCCAACTGGTACCAAGTGGAACCGATCGGAACCAGTTGGAAAGAGTCAGATCAGTGCATATATAGTAGGAGATCATCTGATGATATTCTAAGCAGGGAAAAATAAATTATTCCACCCACCTAAAGGCCACCGAAAATAATAATAAATCACTGTGCCAACAATATTTGTAAGGTATATCTGTACAGGTGGATCATCATCAAAGTTTCGCATTTTGTTTGGCTCACAGGGTGAGACCACGTGACCATTTCATGCGTCAACAAACACTGACTTCCTTTTCTGGCACTTGGTCTCAACACCATCACACCACCACAACCCCACCACAACCGCCACATTTTTACACACGCTGCTGCTGACAAAACACCGGAGGGAGCACAGGAGGGCATGGAGACGGGAAAATGGTGGATGTACCAGGTATGCCTATTATATTTTTTTACTTATTTCTATTTCTTGTGGTTTTCCTCTACCAGCACAACCGTCCCTCTCCTGGGGAATACCCCATCTACCTAACTACGCCATGCCCAGCCGCCGAACATGAAAAATGCGCCATTTGTAGCAAATTTTTCTTTTTCGGCGGCTATTCTTTGATGGGTATCTTGGCCCCTCCCCTCCCTTCCGTTGTCACGCACATAGTCCGATTTCACAAAAGATAGGGTCAAACGGCCTGGACTACATTCATAAATAAATATTGTATGCATGAATTTTACATATATGATACCTATGCTTTTACCTACCTATGCT
>Ga0307509_10012401_pt1 | contig 10196 bp, 4 predicted proteins | sample 10_EM_MG_FD_202245 | JGI IMG/M metagenome (GOLD analysis project Ga0307509, IMG submission 202245) | Populus trichocarpa ectomycorrhiza microbial communities from riparian zone in the Pacific Northwest, United States - 10_EM | ecosystem: Host-associated > Plants > Roots > Unclassified | place...
TAGCAATAACCCAACTGGTTTCACGATATGCAATGCTAATAACTTCACTATCATAAATAATTGAGTAGTCTTCGGTAGTAGTAGTGATAACTCAACCATTATCCTTTGCATCATCATTCTTGTTTTCATTCCTGTACTCCTTATTTTCTCTCTTCACTAGCAAAATTGTTGGACTTGCTTCTTCCTTTTTCTTTGTTCTTCGAACCTCTACTCATCCGTCTCCTTTCTGTAACTAAAACCTCTAGCTGTGAAGCAAAACAGTATGATTTTCTTCTCATTTCTTCATTCAAAACATTGCTCTTTTCTAGATCTATATTTTTTATAACTAAAGTATTGCATTAAAACGCCAAAAAAAGACGGGAAGGACAAGATACAAATCTGCACAACACTCAGGTTTAGCAAATTAAACTAACAAAAAAGGAAAAAAAAACCAAGAAAACCACAAAAACAGAGCAACAACCACAGGATGCAGCTTTGCCTCCACACAAACAAAACTGCCAAGCTAAAAACTCAAGGGAAACTTCCATAAAACCAAAAAACTATCTCGATTCTGATTTAAATAATTTATTCATTACACCATTATCATCCATCCACTGCCTTATGTATCTACATATTTATCGATGTTCTAAAGTCCATTCTTCTTTAGATTTGTTTTTAGGCTTCTTATTAGCAAACACCGGTAGATGAAATTGTTTGACAAATACAAGGTCTTCCATTTTTCCATTCCAAGTTTGATAATTTAGCAGTGCCCCCCTCTGATACTACTTTGTTGGGAGAAACTAGAAACTAATTCAAACTACCCAAATCAATCACAAAATAATGGAAATAATGTTTCTCTCCCTCTGTATGAATCTTCTAGGAAGAAATTAAATAAAGCACATTATAATTCAATATGAACTAAAGCTACACACAAAAAGACACGAAGCAATGCTTATGTGGAAAACCTTCTTGGTGTTGGAGGAAAAATCAAGAAATCATAGTCCATCCAAAATCTTCAATAGCAATAAATAATATGTTTCAATTGTTCTATTAGAAAGAACTAGAGCTATACAATCTCAGAAACAACTTCTTGGTAACGAAACAAAATCCACAATGGATTCTAGAAAGATCTCACCATAAAGTTATAGTTATTGTTCATGGTCAAAAAACTAGTTAGGCATGTGTCTAAAAAATTTCATCTAAATGAATCCACATGACTCAAATCAAAGCATTGGATCAAAACTAGACACATCTCCTGAATATTATTTCGGGAAGCTAGGATTTTTTTCATGTCTCATTCTATGTTCTTCCTTATATAAAACACAGTAAATATTAAAAAACCTTAACAAAGTAGGCTAAACCCCTCTCTTTTCATATGGGCTTAATGATCCCACATGGATCACACTAAATATATATAGGTCATCTTCCAAATAGAAGGGAAACCAACCAAACATTTTCTAGCTTGTATTTTTCTATAAATGCGTTGTCTTAAATTCTGTTGTTAATGTCGCTGAACTTGTTGAATCAATGGCTCAACTTGAGATTACTATTATTTAATTTGCCTGCTGCCTTTTTCAATTTTTTTTATTGAATCATATGATAATTTAAATAAATATTATAATGAAATCAAATGTTTTAAGTTCTTGAAGAAAAAATGTATTTCTTTAGTGAAAATTTCTCTTTCCAATTCATGCAGAAAAAAGATCATTTATTAGCATCATTCTTTTCTAAATATAAACATAAGCCAATTAAAATAAATATTCATAAGAACTTTAATGATTTAAATGAAGGAGAAAACACACACACACACACACACACACACACACACACACACACACACACATATATATATATATATATATATATATATATATTATTAAAACTCTCATTCCTTATTCATGCATTTCATTTTTGTTATGAGAAAAACATGGCTTTTTTTTCCCTGATATGATTAAAAGGTCAAACCACCCACATCAAACTCTTCTTTTCAAGACAAGACATGACTTTCTTTATCTTCTCTTAACTTCTAAAGACCAAAGCAGAAAACAAAAAGTGGAAAATGAAGTTTAGAACTAAAATGCCAACATAAAAAATAACAGAACCAAAGAAGAAAATATCAAAAAGTGAGAAAAAAGAAGTTTAAGACTGAAATGTTAATAACGAAAAACAATATGGATGAAAATAGAAAAACTCAAACAGTGTAGGGGCCAGAATGTACTTTAGCGCGTCTTAGGAATAGACATTTGCACCATAGCAATCCAAGATGCAAAAGTGAGTAGGGGAATTAGTAAAAAAAAAGTAAACGATCAATGCCTTTTAGTTTCTTTTATAATAATTATAATGGGTATTTAGCAATAGATCAAGAATTGACTATGGGTATCAATACCCATTACAATCATTTTACCCATACTAATAAATTTTTTGGAGAACTGGCTCCATATTTCCTAAAAGTTAGCAATAGAATTACAAAACGAATAATAAAAATTTGGAAAAAAAGACTTAGATTTCTACTCACACAATAAACCATATAATTTTTTTTTAACTAGTAATAATGGAACACTATCCCTTTCGTAAAATAGGTCAGATGAAATTTCAATAAAATCTAATGAAGTCATGAAAAATTTTAGATTGGATTTGAAGTTTTCAGGGTTGTGATCTTAGGCTGTTCTATGAGATTTCCTACAAAAAAAAATCTTTTGTGGGTATAAGAAACACTCTGATGCTTAAATTAGTAAAACGTAAAATAACATATTAATAAATAAATAAAATTGTTGGGAGTGTATATCTAAATGTTATGTATTTCTATCTAGGACTTTGTTGAATTTAGAAATTGTTGTATGGTTGATAATTGTTATAGGAATTGTTGAATGGTTGATAGAGTTCTTGTGATTGTTGAATGGTTGATGATACTTTTAGGAATTGTTGAAGGGTTCTAGGAATTCTTGAATGGTTGATGGTGATGTATAAAATTTCTTGACCTGATGATACAGATGAAAACAACACAAGAAAGACAACAAAAACAAATAATACAAAATTATGCCAAATAAAATCACCACACCAAAGCTCTAATTCAAAATTTTATTACTAAATATTTCTTTTCAAGTATTTTATTGAAACACAAGTTAATCAACTAGAAAAATCTCAAATAGTAACTTCTAGGAAATTAACCCTATAAGAAACATGTCAATTAGGATCTCCTAATCTAATGGTCAGATCAAAAGTTATACCCATTATTATAATACTGCGTGTTAAGAAAAAATCTCTTGCATTAGTCTCTCTGGGTTGGAAAGTACTCATCTTAGAGATTTGTGATGGTTCCTCAACTATGAGAACTTTTAGACATTTTATTCACAACTTTTATTTGAATTCTAAGAATATCAACTTTGACCATATTAATTCTAGAATAGTCCTCAAGCACATGTGAGGCACATTCTCTATTATTTGCTTCATAAGGAATTACCTTTGAAACCACATCTAATTTATTTCCCTTCTCTTGGATGGTTTCACTATTAAGATAAAAGTCAATCTACTAGTTAGCATGCATATCTTTGGTATATCCAGGGTCATTGTAAACCAAACTTTCTACATTGAATTTTGGTGGTTGATTCCAATCCATAAAAGAGCTAGAATCATAAGAAAAAAAAAAGACTTTAGTTTCAATATCATAGTCATTCCTGATCACCTTTCTCATATTGTGCGGTATCGTGACGATCATCTGTTTGGATTGGGAATGATGTGGGAGGAATCCTTGTCCCTTCTTAGTAAAGAAGGGAATTAGAGTCATCACCTAATATTTTGGTTACTAGAAACTTTAACTGGTTATAGAGTTCGGGTAAGGGGACTAATTGCATAAAAAAATGTATTAACACTCCTAATACGTTTTACTTGAGGTAAGCTGCATTGTTTATTCATCTGATATAAACACATGTATTGTTGTGTTTTATAATTGTTGGTCTGTCTAAGGTTTAATAAAAATCCTCCTCAGTAAAGAGGTCCTTATTTTATCAGGTTAAATACCTAATCGTTCTAATGCCAATATAAAACAAAAGAAACTATCTTTTTATTTAATATTAGAAATATATCTTACATCTAAGTTCATAATCTCGAATACTAATCGAAAACAAAATATTTTTTGGTATTTTTGAAATATAGACCCAGTTCTCATGGCTTTAATAAACTAGTTACTAAATCCAAAAATACATGCAAAAATATATTTTTAAACTTTGATATGGAAATACAATATGATTTTTTATATTTTTAAGAGATTGGGCCGTATGCATACCTATAAAACATATATTTTTATTTTTTTGAAATGAGAAATTTTTTTAGAGAATTGTTTTGGAATTTCTTGAAATTTCAGCGATAAATAGGTACTTTGATATCGGGGCACAACCTTGATATGAAGTGAGAAAATTATTGAAATTTTTTGAGGTTTTATAAGAGCCTACTTGACCAAATTTTAAGATAAAGACAAGTTTAAAACTAAAAGAAAGACCCTTAGCTTAAGAATTGGGTTGGTTCGGCCGGAGACCCAAACTCGGTCCAAGGCTCAAACAAAACTCTCTCTTTTTTTTTGGTTAAAGGGGGTGCTGTACCTAGACCCGCCTAAAACCACCTACCTGGCTACTAGGCTGAACCTAGCAACCAGGTTAATTGTTTTGCTTGCTACAAAACATGAATTAATAAGGTTCTGCATGCAAGAAATACAATAGAAGAAAAAAAAGAATACTTAAAGAAAAAAGAAGAAGATTACGTGGTCTGGGGTTATTCTTGTTATGGGTGCCATAACTGGCAAGTTGTTTCTAAACAGTGGGAGATGTAGGGCTGGCTATACTGCGTTGTTGCTGGAGGAAGGAGAAGTCGCTGTTGCTACTGTTGAGTGGCAGAAGCAGATGGTACAATCAGTTGTTAGGGTCTCTGGTGGAGTCAAAACAATGAGGGAGAGGGATTGGTTTTAGCTAGAGGGAGGGCACTCTTCTTCTCGAGGCGTAGCCAAAGACAACTCTTAAGCAAACGAGTGCAGAGAAGAAGGGTCTTCTCATTGCTTTTTTTTCTTTTCTTTTTCTCTCTTGTTTGATTTCTTCTACCTTTTGTTCCTTTTTTCTTTGTTTTATTTTCTTCTTTGTTATTTTTTTCTTTTCTGTTTCCCCGTTCCTTTTTTTTTTTCCTGTCCACTCCCCACCTTTTGGTGAGGGGATATTTGTAAGGGTAAAAGGGGAGCTGGACCACCTTATTATTGTTCAACGCACATCGAAGGATAGGCCAGGGTGGTTGGGGGGGCCACTTTGCAGCCGCTTAAATGACTTGTTTTCTCTGTTCATTCTGGCACAGTGGTAGGCCATGAAAGGGACGTGTGTAGTGTCATGGTGGAGGGACGTGAAGGAGAGAGGAAGAGACCAAAAAGCACGGTGCAAAGGAGGGAAAAAGAACCCACCACCCCTGTCTGTAAAACCATTGCAGGGGAGGAGGATGGTGCACAATACCATTAAAACAACATCATTTCATTGTTTTATCTGTGATAATTACCAAACGATTTCATTTCGCACAAAACATGTCGTTTCATTTAAATAAAACAACACCGTTTTAGAGTTTAGAAATTATATAACCTTTAGAAATCCTTGCCTCTAAATTAGTCCTTAATTTTCTATTTATTCAATCATATTCTTAATTGAGATTTTGATTTTAAGAATCAATTCAATTTCACCTATGCCAAGCTTAATTGTCAGCCCTAAAGTTGGCCGTTTTTTTTCATTTGAATCATTGGTTCTGAATTTATATATTTTGACCCTCAATTGATCAACAAACTTTCCATTTCTTCAATTTAGCACATGATTCAATCAATTTCACACGTCTTTTATATTTTGATCCTTGGTTTTGGACTTCTTTAATCAAATCCCTAATTGCTCATCAAACTTCAATATTTATACAATTAAGCCCTTGATTTGACCAAATTAACTTTTACAACTTGCAATTTAACCCCTAAACTTTAATTTTCTTCCAATTAAAGCCAAATTAACTTGAAAATCAATTTTTCTTGCAATAAAGCACTCCATAAATTCAATTAAACCTTTTAAAAAATTCTAATTGAGTCCTTAAACATCCAATTTTGAATATCTCTTCCTCAAATTGAATTTTCTTTGTCAACAGAGCTCTCATTAGTCGAAAATATACTATCAAATTTTAATCTTTGTATATTTGATCCTCCTCAACTAATTTTAGGCTATTATCTGGGCATTTTAGTATACTCATTTTGCTGATGTATTTTTTGGCTTTTGTATTTTTTCTTTCTTCTCTCTTTTTTTATTTACGTGGAGCCCAAAAAATATGGGTAACAACACTTCTCATGATCTTTGAATTTCCTTTTCTTCATCTTTGCTAATTGACATGATAATTCTTTAAATGACCTCTGCATGTTTATTATTGCTAATCAATTAGTCAATTTTGTAATTTATCTCTATATATTTTATATCATTAGTTCATGAATGTCTCTTTCATTAAAAAAAACCCCCTCATCCCCTACTGCACGAGCACATCCTATTTAATGATCATCTTTTTCAACCACGGTTATTCAACAACATATAACAACCAACCTCCTAGAATCACTTGGATCTAATATTAACTAATGTGGATGAAAAAAATACAAGAAAGACAACAAGAATAAACAACAAATAATTATGTCGAATAGGGCATCATATCAAAGCCCTAATTCAAAATTTTATTACTTAATTTTTTTTTCAAGTAGTATGCTGAAATAAAAGCTAAAGAACCTTATTTATACTAGAAAAAATATCATAAACAAAGCTAAAAAATAATAATAAAAGTGTTCTAAACCAAATAGAAAAAAAATCCTAAATCAACTAAGAAAATATGGCTAACCTCCAACAATAACTTCCAGTCCTTATTTGATGGCCTTCCTGATCTCTGATTGCTATGAAATTTAATTTAAGAATAAACAAGCCCTTTAGATTATCCTAGAAAAATTTTAGCCTAATCTAAAGGTCAAATCAAAATTTATTCTTGTTAACACAAGTTTTCACGTTAGGAAAAAAGTCTCCTTCATCATTTGGCCTAGTTTAGTGGCTGATAGTATATACACCTAGTCCTTAAACTTACCATATGGAGAAGGAAAACATTTTCTTAGAAAAATGATTCATCAATCATTATACAATGCTCGTTATTGGTGTAGAAGTATGAGAAAATAACCATTGGACCTTGCTATGGAGAAGTTGGTATTTGCCAACACTAGAAAACAACTATTGACATAGAAATGTAGTGCTTGCAAAGAGAATTTTATGTGCTGCACAATCATAAGACTTAAAAAAAATCATAAAGGTGTGTTAGGGATAGCCTAGCTTAGTGAGGAAGAAAATGAGAAAAATCAAGGGAGACAAGAGAGGAGAGAGAAACTTTGGTTGTTCTAGATTTTTATTTTCAAATCTTCTTCTGCCATTAGAATCTCTCATAAACTAGACTTCCTAAGAATTTTCAAATTGGACTTCCCAAACTCCACTTAATTTTCACACCAAGTGACAAGAGTTGGAACTCAAAATCAACTCATATTCTTAATTCTTTAGGCTATTTAATATTATACCAAGTAAAATAAAAATTTTAAAATTACTAGTAAGGTATTAATTTTTAATAGTTTTCAGTCTTTATTGCTTCTTAAGTCTATACATTATTTGATTGCGTCATTAAGGTATTAATTTTTTATTTGTTGTGAATTAGTTCCTTAAAGAACTAAAATGTTTTAGATTGAGTGGTAAAAGGTGAAAGGTGAGCATATTATAGTGAAAAGCTAAAACAATAATGTAAAACACAAGAGGAGTGATAACTATTAAGTGTAAATAGATGAGATAGTGTGTGAGGATATATAATCTTGATACTAACATAATTTTTAGAACATGACAATGTCTTTCAAAGGTTGCAAGTTGAAAGAGAGGGAAAACCAAGCTTTTATGTTACAAACCATTTAACACAACTTATAAGGATGAATATGATATTTGATGAGTGGTTTGAATAGGTAAATAAAAGAGATGCTAAATTGCAAAAGGAACAATCCCATAGGGTTCCTAATGCTAGAAGGCAAGAGAAATTAAGGTTCCAAGATCCAAAAGTTGATGATGAAAGGGCTTCTATGAACTTGGTAAATGAGTGCAATCAAATTACAATGGCATTTGCATAAACAAGAAAACTAATTGTTGATTGGGAAGCTTTAAATTGGCGATGAAAGGATGCAAAATGAGAGATATAAGTTGCAAGTTGAAAGGATTCAAAATGAGAAAGAGTAGTTGTTATATTCATATAGTGTCATGGGAGGAAAATATTGGAAAAAAAGAGTTTTGAAGGCTTAAACAAGAGGCTAATAAAGTTAGTGTTATTGATGCTCTAAATCTTATCATTTTTTCTTTTGGTGATTTGAGGATAAATCATTTTAAAGAGAGGGAGAATGATATGATCCATGCAAGGGTTGAACAATCAAATGCGAATTTTGGCGTAATATTTTATATTGTCTAGTTTTATGCTAATGAGTATAGGTTTCAATCTAATCGCTGGATGAGACTAAAAATTTTCCAAAAGTTTCCAATGGTATTTTTCTATATTGGGTAAAACATTCAGGTCAATCGAAGGTCAAAACAACATTACGATATAGGCCAAAATTTGCTTTATGAGTTTTGTTATTTGTTTCTTTATGATTTGTGGACTTTTTATTTATCAAGTATTTATTTTTTACAAGGATACTATAGATAGAAACAATTAAGATTATTTTGACTAGGATTTTCATTTCAACAACTTGTGTTTCCTTGGATTTCCTTATTGAGATGTTAAAGGCGGTTTTGGACTTATATTTTTTAATGTGCAGTTTTTCACTTATAAGTATATTTTTCGATCCAGCCATGGATCAAACTAAATTTTTTCCAGATGATTCTAAAGGACTTGTTAAGGTTATAATTTCATAGCGATCAAACATCGGGAACGCCTTGCGATAAGGTCCAAAAAAAACTATATGAGTTTTGTATTAGTTTCTAAAATGATTTAGTATTTTTTATATATAAATCTTTTATTATTTTTCAGCATTATTTATGATATTTTTTCCTATTATAAACTGAGTTATTTAGCTTGAATTTAGTTTTTTTAAGACAAATTTTAATTTCAGTAGTTATTATTATGTGTGAGGTTTTACTCATACTTTTAGGTTTTTCAAAGAACTTCTCTTGATTTATCAAACAATTAATCAATCTTTGTGAAGTCTTTCATACATCTAAAGTTCACATCAATTCATAGGTGTTAGGGGTGGAGTTTGGTTATTTATAGGCTTGATGTCTTGATATCAATTATTGTTGTGTCAAATTTAATTCTAAATATGATCTTAGTTTTCTTGGAAATAGTCAATTTAATCATGATTCTTTATATCTACAAGTTTCATCTTATTTTCCAAAGAAACTTCATCAAAATTAACCATAAGTAATATTCTCGTGTTCCATTAAATTTCTTCATGAAACCATATCAGCAACATTTAAACATATATAACAATAATGAAAATATGAGACTTAACTTATATTCTTTCATTTCTCCATCACTTTCTACGCCAACTCTCCTCGACTCCCTTTCGTTTTCTATACTAGATCCTTCTTAGTTCTTTGGCTACAAATATTTCTTCTTTTCCTATTCTCCTCAATCTTTCTTGCTATGCTGACTGCATATTTTGGAGTTGGGTTTAGCTAATAATATTAATTATCAGCAACATCATTTTTATTTTTATTTTTTGAGATTAGCACCAGCATCAGTTTCAATTCAATAATGAAACACAAATTAACTTTTAGCTAATCCATTTTAATAGAAAACAAAAACATAAATGATAAGAGATATAGAATATAATAGATATTAGGAGTGAGTAGTATTAAAAAAAATCAAATTATCAAAACCTATTGGGTAAGAAATTCAGGTAATTTAGGCTATCAGAACTAATCAGATTGTTTGATTGGGAAAAAAATTGAGTAAAAAAAATTCAAATTAGATAAAGGAAAAAAATTTAGATAATTCTAGTGAATTTAAAGTCGTAATTTTCTATTCTAATTTCCCGAAAACTAACCTTTAATAGATATTAAAAGGTGAAGTGATGTGTTAAAATGAGTGGGATGGAGGGAGGAGTCTTAGTGTGTTTGGTATTGTGGTAGCTGTTGTGGTTGTGGTTTGAAAAAAGTTGTTTTATAAAAAGT
>Ga0307509_10012402_pt1 | contig 10195 bp, 5 predicted proteins | sample 10_EM_MG_FD_202245 | JGI IMG/M metagenome (GOLD analysis project Ga0307509, IMG submission 202245) | Populus trichocarpa ectomycorrhiza microbial communities from riparian zone in the Pacific Northwest, United States - 10_EM | ecosystem: Host-associated > Plants > Roots > Unclassified | place...
TAAGCCACAAAGTTGTGTTGAGCCGTAAAGTTGTGTTGAGCTGTCAGGCACTCTGTAGGAGTGCCCAGGTTGTGAGCCAGCGAACATTCTGGGTTGTGGCTGCAAGCCGCAACCTTGGCACGAGTATAAGCAGCCCACACGAGTGGTGTTTGGCCGTCGTTATCTGCTTTGTTGAGGTCGACATCGCGCCGTGTGAGAAGTATTTTCACCTCTTCCTCGTGCTCACCCCCCGCTGCCCACAAAATGGGGGTGTTACCCTCACAATCCATTTGGTTAATATCGCACCCTTCCTTTTCGACTAAACTACTTGCAATCTCAGCAATCCCGAAGAAGGATTTATAATAAAGGCCACTGAATAGGGAAATTTTATCGAAATCATCAACTTGACCATAGATCTCTTGTGCTTACAAGAGGAGTTTTGCAGGCATTTGGTTACTGTTGTCATCAAGTAGCTTCAGTGCAAGCTATTTCGCGCAATCTGAAAGGCCCTGTGTTGCGTGAACTCCCTAATAGAGGGGGGAAGAATATTCAAGAAATGGCGTGCTTTGGAGGTCGGGGGAGGGGCCTGTCGAAAAGGCTTTGACTTGGTGAGAGTTCAGATAACTCAAGCAGGTTTCTGCCATTATCGAGTGAGCTGCACCGAAAAGCTCGGGGTGTGCCCGGAGGCATACTTGAAGCGTAAAGTGGATCAGCAGGACTGTGGGTGGAGCCCTCCTTGTCTACCATAAAAAGTCTTCACAACAGGCTAGTAATGTCCCTATTGAATAAACATTGTTGGTATTGATATTTGGCGACCTGATTTCGACTGATAGGGCGTGGCACAGTTAATTGACCCCAATGGCCGCCCCGAGTGATATCCCCATCCGAGCGGCCATTCCAAGCCTCGCTCTTCCCCACTGTCCCTTTATACGACCCAGCGTTGCGCCATAAGCATCCCGCAGCCCTAAACCATCGGCAATTGGGCTGAGCTTTTGCCGCCGACAATAGATCGTGGTTTCCTCTACGAGGCACCGATATTGAGCGAAAATAGCAAGAATCTAGATATGTTTCTGACAGAGAATGATTGTCGTAGCTTCCCCTGGTTCTACCCGGTACCACACAGATTTCCGGAAGATCTTCAGGAACCCCCCCCAGGACCCCCGCCCCCGGACTGCTACCCATCGCATCCGGGGTTGGGTCCTCTGCCACCCTGGAGTGAAGATATCGAATAATATCATCTCTCCCAGTACTGATGAGTAGACTCGTCACTCTTCCGGCAAGACGCCTTCCGATCTCACGTCGAATATGGGGTCTTCCAGTCACGAACCTTTGAGTGCACGGAGACTCTTGGAGAATTTTGTTTAGCAAATCGAGAAGCTTTAGTCGATGCTCTGGCACACATTCGTCCAGGGCGTCGATACATATGAACCTGCGCTTTTTGGGAGCGGTAGTCTGTAGCATCCTCACAATATCGGCATGTTGTGATCTCCGTCCACCAATGAAATTTCTTTGCTCCTCATAGGCTTCCACCATTTCCTCCGGCACCTCTCCTAGCCCATCGCAAGCTGTTTGAGAAGGGCCCCTAGCATACTCGTTAACTATTGCTCTCATTGAGCGGCGAAGTCAAGGTAGAGGCAGGCAACCGTGATATTTTCCCCTCCAGTCCGACCACACAAACTATCTATCACCAATGAGCTAGTATCATGGCTTGTTAGTACCCGCCCCTCTCTTTCATTCCGGGATGTCCGTTCTTACCTAATATATGTCTTCCCGACTCCTGGATCCCCTTAGCAAAACAAAACTCTGCCGTAGGATTCACCTTCCCCGCTGCCAGAGTGCCAGCTTCTAAGCTCCTCGGTTTGTTATAGCCATTCCCCTAAACTTTCTACTCGACGATCTTGGATGTCTTGATGCCGTGACTTGGGATCTGGTGGGATAGTCAGGCTAGGATATTCTATTGATCATCAGTAACTGTAAATTTATTCTACACTCTAATAGCCGTGTATCTCTTGTTGATACTGTGACTAAAAGATTGACACATTTTCTCTTGTTTGGATATTGCAGATGCTGGCCGAGGGGAGAGAGTCGGCTACTGGGATTCTAAAGGGCTGAAGAAAAGCGTGGTCATTTGCCCAACCTCACCGATGCCTCAGGACTGTCCAATCGACCTCCCCCAGATATGTATCATCAGCCCCCGGCCAGTGCCGCCACATCAATAACCTGGGATGCCCCGTCTTCTACGCTCGCACACCCTATGTTGCAACTACTCGGGTGCAGTAGAGGGAGTATCCCAACGAAACTCTGCGATATACAAGTTCCTAATAATTCCAGAGGCCACAGTAGTAAAAATAAAATCCTCAAATCCCGTAAAATGCGCCATGCTTCATCACCAAGGGCAGCCCTCACCCTCTCCGGTATTCTCCTTGCTACAGTAGAGTGCAAAAGTAAACCCGATCTGGTAACTCCTAACATTACCAATTTTAACTCAGGTGCGATCTTGGTGATATGTGGTCATCGCAGCAAATATTTTAACAGATTTTTAGTTGAGATACTGTGCCAGTACCTCCTACAGTGCTTTGATAGCGACTTTCGATATTCGCGTTCATTTGGCACCCCTCCATAGCCGGAAATGCTACACCTATTTAACTTCAGTGCTATCCTGCTTGATAGTGTGTCGCATGGTGATAATCTTGCACTGCAGTGCACGAACACCCAGGGGGGGGCCTCGCGCAGAATTGGTTAGCTTAGTATATATCTAGGACGACTAACTTATAATACATCAGGCTTTATCCAGAACCAGTCGAACAACCAGAGTTACATATCACCTAACTTAGAGCATAACAGATTAGCTCTTGGACGAGGCGGGAAAGCACTTTTCGTATAGGGTTCTGGGAAAATAAGGACCAGCTTTTGTATCCCTCGTCATGTCCGCTAGCCGCTAGATATTGTGCTCGCTGAGTTTAGGGGTGCGTGGTTGCTGTAGATTGCCACATTTCTCACTGTGGCTTGAGGTATCTTTCTAGCGATCCTGAATAAATCTGCCGAAACCGCTCAGCTAGACCAAGGAGTATTTTAATTCAAAGCGCCGACTACGGCGAATCTCCTTCTGTTTAAGCCCACCTTAACGGTGCAGGGTCCAAGATTTAACTTGCCTCAGAAAGCGATGGACAGGGACGGTGGGGTAAAACCCCCGGTGAGCAGGTCTAGGAGAAATTACTATTCGGACGACACTCTTAGCGAACTCTACCCCGAAACAGACAAGAGCTAATTTAGTAGGCACAGTAAATGCGGAGGAAATGGTGAACTCTACTTTAGTCTGTCCATACATACTGAGGCAGAGCCAAATTTGTTTTACATATGTGATATAAGTTATCGTATGATACGATATTATCTCCCCTTTTTCTTTTTCAATGCAGTAATGTCTGCTCTTTCTGTGAGTAGTCAACTATAAGAGAAACGTATGAGGTCATTGGAATTCCCCACCCAGGGCAAAAGTAGGGGTGCCACCGTAGGCGCTACCCTGCTTGCAGCTGAGAGAGTGAGACAGCAAGAGAAAAAGTGGATGGCGGACACAAGATCTGTTGGAAATTTAGCTGCTCACCACATGCGTATATTCCCATCTGGACAGGATGAGAAACGCAACTACGATCATCTGTCACACGCCATTGTTCGAAGACTATTTCCTCGACTGTTAGCTTCATACCACCTCTAACATTAACCCTGCATAATCGATGCAACAACGTCAAACACCCATCGCACGGCACTGAAACAGGAACACTCACGATAACCGAACAACCACGTCCTCGGCTTCATACTCAACCTTTGATATCCTCGGGTATTCTGATCCAACCTCGGAACTGGTTCGGGGGAAGAGCATGCCGCAAACTACTGGGTGGGAGACACCGAGAAGAAAGATGGTGCATGCGCAGGTAGCATGGCACGGAGGAAGGTTGGGATATAAGGAAGCCTGTTTTTCCCTTAATTTGTTCATTATCAGTTCATTACATATCGTTCCTGCCTGTCTTCGTTTTACCTTATGCTTTACTTCCGTTTGATCACTTTTCGATTGTCCATTCCTTTGATAAGTTCTTTATCATACCGCACTCTTTTTTTTTATATCTGCTATATACAATCAACTTGCGTCAATCCGTATCTGAACTCTGAATCCGCTGTGCCTAAACCTTGTTGTTGAATAAGATCATCATAGTACTGTATGTTATTAGCGCATGCCAGGAATCACGGGCCAGTCATAACACATCACTCGCTACTATTTAGTGTTCGAACTGTAATTTTTCTTTGCTTACTAACTTATACGAAATACCATGATACGATACATTATAGTGACGTGCTGTCAGCCGTTCTAGTAGATTGAAGGAATGGGGAAAAAAAGCAACTTTAGATCTTCACGAAGACACAAGAGCGCCATAAAATGGGAAGGGAGAGCTTGTGTAGAAACTTTTTGATTCGGCTCGGCATTTTCGGTACATGGCGCATATCATGTTCCGTTCGTTTCCTTATCTCTTTATCTTTCGGCAATGAGCTTTGGATCTGATGCAGCGGTAGAAGCAATGCTGCGGAGTATGTGGGAAGCCTTTGATGCTCTACGCGCTCAGCCTACGTGCCGCCTACCCCCTTCTCCTTCAAACGAAGCCTTGGGATATGCACTTAAGATTGAGGCAGCGCCGGAAGGAATGTGACTCGAAAATAGTCGGATGCGGGATAGAGTCGGATGTGCCCAGCCTATGGAAGGCAGAAGAAGGCCTTTATGATGTTTATCTTCCTTAGGTTAGCATAGTATTGTGTAGTGACAAAATTAACCGAATAACAACCAACCCTCATAACTTTTGCTTTAACATCAACCAACAAAAATAATTAAAAAAATATATTAAATACATAACAATAATCAACGCTTAGCGTATCAGCAGCCTTGATAGCAGTAAGCAGAGGAAACCAAGTTATGATGTACTGGTTGTGTGGTAATGATTTTTTTGGGAGGGTTTGTTGTGGGAGGCTAAAGCTATGCCGAGGCGATGGGTTGCCTCTGCGATTCTGGTGTTCGGTTAATTTTGTCAACGCACAATAGTTTACGGAAGCGAAAAGGGGTATTGGTGGAAAAGAATGGACCTGAGTCGCAATCGATAGAAGGGTGAGAAGAAGGCTTTGCCGGTTCATATGTACTCTTGTCTTACCGCTAGTTAGAGAGCTGTGAGTCCTGAGTGTGAGAGTGAGTGGTTGAATAGAAAAGAAGTTCCCCACTCTTAGTTGTGCGTTGGCGACAGAGGTCTTTGTGTGTTTTACTCTTGGCTTCGTTTTGCCGCCGCCCTTTCGTGGTCGTCCTATTCCCCGTTTTTTCGCCATGATCCCCACTTATAATACCTGCCGTCTGTGGTCACCCTCCGCAGTCCTTCCCCACACCCTACAGTTCTTTCCTAACCCCACCGTCTTTGATACCCCCTGTCCTGTACTCGAGTAGTCCCCTGCATGATCCCGGCCGACACACCATGTCCCCTGCCGTCCGCATGAGCGGCCTCTTCCCTTTGTGTCCCACTATTCTGATAAAGGAATAGCGTGTCGAGCACGGCGGGCCCTACCGAACCCTACAGTGTCTAGGTAATTTGCCCTACACAGGACGCATCTAGCGGTCCCGTCTCCCGTCTTCTTGGCATTATCTCGGCAGTCCCTTACGGTTCGGAACACCGGTCCGGCTAGTTATGGATCCGGCTAGCTCGGCATGAAGACAGAGAGGGTATAATACATCAAGCTTTGTGAATGCATCAGTCGAAACCCTTAAATTTCATATCACAATGTCATAACTCAAAATAGCACAGAATAATTTGTAGTGATGTCTATACATGCGGGAATGCCCTCTGCTCTCGTTCGGCATCTTAGGAAGATATAGACCACCCCTTTTGATACTATATCTATCGAGACCGCCAAATACAATGCTCGTATAGAAAAGAGGATTCGTTCCTCGAATAGGTTGCATACATTCTTCATAACATTGCCATCTTTCTAATTTAAACTAATGATCGGGGAATGAATTTGTCAAGGCCGCTCACCTGTGTCCACCACCTGGTTTTTTCTAGTCCCCTCCTCGCCCTAGCCCTAACCGAGGACGAAGAGCATGTGGTGGCTCCCCTGCTCCCACTTAGATGAGGAACTTCAATAGTCTTGCACATCTATTCTGTGTTTGGGAACTTAGAATCCCCCGGAGTGTTATGCTGAATTTCCTTACATCACATTACTATAAGATGCGAACTAAAAAACTATAGTCACACTTTCCTAGAAATGTCAATCGAGTGATATCAAAAGCATTTCAGGTCAAGTTATTAAGTAAAGTTAGATCTTTTTCTATTAACAGGCGCACTAAACCTGATATATGAGTGACGTTGTCAGTCGCTATGAAGTAATGCGCCTGTCGATATTTACTAACCAACATCTAGAGTCCTGTGATAGCATTACAACTTATTTGAGGTTGAATCCAACCAAAGAAAAACGCTAATTTCACTAGTGTCTCTTTAGCACGGTGTAGGGAAATTCAGCACTATCAACACTGCAGGGGGGCATCCAACTCTGTTGGAAGCAAGTGATATGGTAAATTATGATAGGCCAAATCCCAGCCGTCAAAGACGTAACTCTGGCTTGTGTATATCAGCGGACTGGGGAGGAGTCCGGTTTCTTTCTATAAGCGCAATACAAACTATATCCATTGTGTTCACGTTTTGGGGGTATAGTATATTTCGCTAATTGTGTTGCCCTGGCCGTGATCCTTCCTCGAGTTGTTCATAAGAGATTTACTCAACTATCTCGGTTAGTTATTTTCTACGGAATGTCAGACCTTGGATCATTAACTTAGGCTCACATAGACGATGGCACGTCCTGGTCAACTATTTGAATCCCTCATTTACTTAGGTTCCCGGGTGATGGTCTGCCATAAGAGCTAGTCATTGGAGGTCACTCGCTATCAGACTATTCAGCTTTCGAACTGTTGGAAATAGCGGGACCTTGAGGCAGAAGCGCTACACAAGTTATGAAAGTCTTCTCCTAATTGTTTATTCTCCTTCATCTGCTTTCCTAGCCTAAGTTTTTCCCCCCGCCTTAAACTCTCCTCAAGCATTTCCTTTCTTAATACTTAACATAATAAATCGTGAACTTCTTCACCGCTCAATGCAAACCCTGCATCTCCACCTAAGACTTTCCACTCCACTGCGTAAAATCCTCATGGCCGATCATTACCTCGGCGTCGATTATTTTTGTCGCGAACTTTGAGTCACCCCAGTTCATACTAGGGAAAACCACTCTAGATCTCGGGGGGGATATATGAGGGGGATGGAGGGGGGCAGGGTTTGCTCGGGCGCAAGGTATGATAATATTCGAAACGAGGGCGCGACTGCGACCGTCGGTCCACGATCGTCCCCCCCTAACTCCGCTAGTCCCTACAGCTTACAACAACCGCCATTGTGAATTTTCCAATCTTTCAACCTTTGTCTTTCTTTTGCCCAGAGGCATTCCTGTGGAATTGATCTTATTATTTTTCCTGCCAATGGGCAGTCCTACTTTTTGCCCATGAATAATTAATCGTAAGCCGCGGTCATCGGCAAGGGATAGCGTTTATCGTGAGCGCTTCTAGGGCTCAACCTGCGCACGAGGCCGGTAGATCGAAGAGAGGAAAATAAAAACATAACTTATGATAAGTTTTTGAGGACAAGATTAGTCCCTGCAGTGGGATAACAGTATTCTGAATCTAATCCGGCTCCTCCGTAGTGCTATAATACATTCCAAAATAATATGCGATCTACTGCTCTCTGTCCTCAAAGGTAGCTTATACAGTATGAAACTATGCATGAGACCCTTGGCTGCATTGCGAAGTTTTCTTTCGAGCTCATAATATGGGACTTGTGTGGAGGGTTGGTTTCGGGGTCAAGAGATTTCTCACCTCCTTGTTATTTCCTGGATTGTGTGAAAAGTGACCTGCGGGAACTGGTTTTCAAGCTCGGGGCGGGGCAGCAGTTATATAAACATTATCTTCGTTAATTCGTGCCTTTAGTGGGAACAGGCAGCTACTAAAATACCCTAGGTAACATCTAACTTTCTACCGCTTATGATAAATCGTCAGAAAAACGTGAACTTTACATCTTTTTCTCTATCCATATCTAAATGTCCCTCACATTTACACTTTGGATAGTAGAGGGTGAAGGGAAAAAAGGAAATTATATACGGAGAAATTAAGGCAAAATCGATGTGCAAGGAGGGTAGGGGTCTAGAAAGTGGGGGTGGAAAGGTAACCATGGTGGAGATATCGTGCCGTCATAAATTTTCTACACAATGAAATATCCCCCACTAGGACCAAACTTTAGACTATGAACATAATTGATAAATCCTGACCTGGCTGCGGGAGAAAATCGGGGTAAAGGTTAGTCCTCAGACAAAGGGAGAAATATTTGAGATGAGATTCGGTGTTGGCACGATCCGGGGGGGAGGGATGTTGGAGCTTAAAGAAAGAATAAAGGAATGAAAGAACAAAGTGCGATCACAATAGGTTCTAGGCACAGCAGAACATAGGAGAACGATGGACTGGTTGTTGACTACTCCCTCTATTCGCTACCTAAGGAGAAGCTAGGTGATAGATCTCTCAGTCTAACGACACAATAAAAACTCCTGAAACTCAAACAACTATGGAGACTAAGCCTACAAATCATGATCTCAACAATCTAGAACCACCCTGATATCTCATCATCCTCCGTGATCCCTAAAGCCTATGCCCTGCTAGTGGCAACTCCTCCATGCCTCATGAAACATGGTATTATATGAAAGAAACATCATGGAACTAGGTATCCGATACTTAATTCGAAGAGGCAATTGGTATCAGCAAAACTAATTACGAATACAGTACGCTGAGCTGCGGAGGACGTGAAAACAAAAGAAAAACAACTCGTATGAGCCGAGTGGGCAGACATCACAAAACCACGTGCTCTGTAGCTGTATATCTCCTAGCCGCATATCCGCATATCCGGATATTTGTGCAACTGCATATCCACACAACTATATAACCACGTGTCCAACAGATAGTGCAACAAGAGAGAGGTGGGTATTAGGACAAGATGGGGGTCAGAACTACAGGAGAAATCAAAGCGGGGAAAGGGGGGAGGGAGCGGCTGCGGTGGGAGTTTGTGGAGCTGCCGTGGTCCGGGCAGGAGTGGCACACAGGTTATCCACGCTTGGAGCGGGTAAGAAGAGCGGCGGCTCTTCGCCTAAATGACAGGCTGGGGGTGGCAGATTCCGGACGTTGGAGTAGTGACGCCATGCGGTTGTGCACTTTGTTAACAGCCCGACGGAGTGGTGCTTTGCCATCCTTATGTAATATATTGGGGTTGACATCGTCCCGTCCGAGTAGAATTGTCACCACTCCCTCGTGACTATTGTCAGCAGCAGCCCTGAGTGGCGTTTGGCCGTCGTTATTTGGTTTGTCGGGGTCAACGTCGTCTCGCGTGAGGAGTATTTTCACCACTCCCTCGTGCCCATTCTGAGCAGCGCACCAGAGTGGTGTTTGACCGTTGCCATCCGGTTTGTCGGGGTGGACGTCGTGTCGTCCGAGTAGTATTTCGACCACTCCCTCATGCCCATTGAAAGCGGCCCACCAGAGTGGAGTTTTGCCTTTGTTATTTGATTTGTCGGGGTTGACGTCATTTCGTTCGAGCAGCATCTTCACCACTTCCTCATGGCCCTTATAAGCAGCGCACCGGAGCGGTGTTTCGCCTTTGTTATCTGGTTTGTCGGGGTTAACGTCGTTTCGTCCGAGCATCATTCTCACCACACCCTCATGGCCCTTATAAGCAGCCCACCGGAGTGGTGTTCGGCCGTTGTTATCCGGTTTGTCGGGGTTAACGTCGTCTCGTACGAGTAGTACTTCCACCACTCCCTCGTTCCCATTATAAGCAGCCCACCGAAGCGGTGTTTGGCCTTTGATATCTGGTTCGTCGGGGTGGACGTCGTCTCGTCCGAGTAATATTTCGACCACTCCCTCATGCCCATTATATGCAGCACCCGAGAGAGGCGTTTGGCCTTCGTTGTTTGATTTGTCGGGGTTGACGTCGTCTCGTCCGAGTAATATTTCGACCACTCCCTCATGCCCATTATATGCAGCACCCGAGAGAGGCGTTTGGCCGTTATTATCTGGTTCGTCGGGGTTGACGTCGTCTCGTCCGAGTAGTATTTC
>Ga0307509_10012403_pt1 | contig 10194 bp, 5 predicted proteins | sample 10_EM_MG_FD_202245 | JGI IMG/M metagenome (GOLD analysis project Ga0307509, IMG submission 202245) | Populus trichocarpa ectomycorrhiza microbial communities from riparian zone in the Pacific Northwest, United States - 10_EM | ecosystem: Host-associated > Plants > Roots > Unclassified | place...
GCGAGTGCGTAGTCATGTGAGAACTATGAGTCAAGTGACGTCATAGTGTGAAATCCAACATACCTTATGACTCATAAGTATGAGTCATGTGAAATCTGCCTTGCTTAGTCACAATTTGTGACACCTGCCCTCATCTATGGATGCATCTGGCTTAGGAGGTTCTACGATAAGTTCATTCTTGACGGTACTGGAAATGATCGCAGAGAAAGCAATGGCACTGGAAAAGGTGGCCGTAGAAATGATCGCACAGGAAATGATTCGGATTGTTACCTGTCTGATATTTTCGTAAGTCTTTCTATCGGTCACAAATGATGACTAAGCAAGACAGATATCTCATGACTAATACTTATTAGTCATAAGGTATGTTAATTTCACATATGATTTTATTTGCCTCAGAGTATTTCACATGACTGTGCAATTGGGAGTTATCATTATATTTTGATTGTCTGATTATTTTATAACTCATAACTGTGATATCAGATGATGTAATAACTTTTGTACATCACTCATATTATGTGTCATGGGTTTCACTCATGTGAGTTATTTGAGCAGATAACCTGTTTCATAGATTTTGATTGGTTAAATAGATGTTAAGAAGTTGACTCAGGAGAGTCAGTCAGTTGATGGATTTCATACTATAACTCACGATGAATCATAGAGGTCATATGACCCGAGGTGATGAGTCACCAGGGTTAGGGTTATGGAAAGATGCCTATATAAGGCTTGGCTTTCGGCCAAAGGAATAGGATACGAACCATCTCTCCTCCACCTCCAGCGATTGAAATCTCACCACCGCGGGAAATCATCCTCACTTCCCCCCACCCACCACTCTTCTCCCACGATGGCTACTGCCTAGGAGTTGACGTTAAGCCATCTATCCTCCTCCTCTGTGGCCTCGGCCTCCCCTCCTTGGGGTTCACATTCCTGTTGGTCATTGACTCCCACTCATGATGTTCGGTTCTCCCCCTTACCCCGCATTTGCTTTGCCCCTCGCTTAGCATTTTGCACGGTCGGAAAGCTTCTCGCTTTGCTCACAGTCGGCATTATGGTGTCGGACTCACGGTCGAAGTAGGCCTCGGCTTGCTGGGCTTCTCCCTCTGATGGGGAAAGCCTCGCTTAGTAACATCACGGTCTCGCTCGGTTTCGTCGTCGTCCCAAAAGCCCTTGCTATGGCCCGTTGTTGGTTGTGGCTAGCCCGCTCGAGATCCTTCCTCCATCCACCTCCCGGTTCTGTCAGTTGGCACCGTACTGCCCTATAAGTTGGCACCTTTCTGCTAAAATTCCCCCCCAGGCTGGCACCCTACTGCTACACACCGGCTGGCACTCTACTGCTACTCTCCGGCTGGCACCCTACTGCTCCTCTTCTGATCGGTTGACTTTTCCTCAGTTATGCCTAGTCGTGGTATAGCACTGCCTCCGTGGCTATTGTCCAACGCCTTGGATCGATGTACTGACCCACACGACCGTGCGAGTGGTTACAGTGGGCCCACGGTTTCCGTATTTTTTCCCTGTCGTCGATCGTCGATCCACCGCCTCAGGCCCACTTTCCGGGTCTTTGAACAGGCGCTTTCTTTTGTTTTGGGGAGCCTGCGGAAGGGTTTGGGTCTTTCTACCTGTACGTTTCAATGTATTGTTTCCTTACATGTCTGGGGTATATTATCTTAGGTGCTAGGCAGGGGAGACTTTTCCTATGGACTCGGGGTGTTTCATTTTTCCCATGAAGAGGTGAAGCGGGCGGTGGGTTTGCATTTATAGGTTTTTTTCTCTTCATAGCTAGCACTACCTAAGGCTTTTTGTACCTAGAAACAAATAACACATGATTATAAAAAATAAAAATAAAAAAAAGGCCAAAGGAATAGGACACGAACCTTCTCTCCTACACCTCCGGCGATTGAAATCTCAACACCATAGGAAATCATCGTCACTTTCCTCCACCTACCTCTCTTCCCCCACGATAGCTACTGCCTAGCGGTTGACGTTAAGCCATCTTCCCTCCTCCTCTGAGGCCCTTTGGCCTCCCCTCCTTGGGGTTCTTGTTCCCGTTCGTTGTTGACACCCGCTCATGATGTCCTGTTCTCCCCCTTACCCGGCACTTGCTCTATGCCTCGCTTGGCATTTTGCACAGTCGGAAAGCTTCTCGCTTCGTTCACAGTCAGCCTTACGGTGTCGGACTCTCACTCGAAGTAGGCCTCAGCTTGCTGAGCTTGTACCTCTGGTGGGGAAAGCCTTGGTTAGTAACATCATGGTCTCGTCCCGGTCTTGTTGTCGTCTCAAAAGCCCTTACTATGGCCCATTTGTGGGTTGTGGCTAGCCCGCTCGCGATCCTGCCTCCTTCCCCCCTCCCGGTTCCGTCTGCTGGCAACGTACTGCCTCCTTAGCTGGCACCTTACTGCTAACCTCGCCCTCGGCTGGCACCCTACTGCCCGGTGGCTCTGCTCGCCTCTCTATCCTCTCTGATCGTCGCGCTCCTCCTTGATTAAGCCCAGTCGTGGTATTGCACTGCCTCCATGGCTCCCGCCAAAGCCTTAGTTGAACGATGTAATTACCCGCGCGCCCGTTATGTACGGTTGCAGAGTCGACTCACATTCCAGTGGTTTTCCTCTAACGCGCAATCACTATCCTCTCCCACAGGCCCGCGTTTAGAGGCCTTAGCAAAACTTTCTTTTGTTCTGAGGAGCCTGCGGAAGGGTTTGGGTCTCTCTACCTGTACATTGCTATGAATTGTTTCCTTACATGTCTGGGGTATTAGTATCTTATGTGCTAGGCGAGAGGGGCCTTTCCTATGTTTTCAGGGTGTTTGATTTTTCCCATGAAGAGGTGAAGCGGGCAGTTATTGTGACTTGTAGGTTTTTTTCTCTTCGTAGCTCGCCCTGCATAAGGCTTTTTGTACCTAAAACAAATAACTCATGATATCAAAAAAAAAAGAGAAAAAAAAGAAAAAAAAAAGAAAAAAAAAAGACAAAAAAAAGGCCAACGGAATTGGATTTTCACGCAACCAAGTACATTTCTATATTGAATATTGTAATACAATTACTTTTTCTCTTTTTAATTATACTTCTCCTCTACGAGAGTCTATACATTAGACCCAGAGACTATTGTGATAGTCTCAGAGTCCTGGTTAAAGACATAGAACGATTGAGATAGTTCCACAAGAAAGACTATCCACCCTTCTTACTATATGAAGAGATAGTACCCTGCGTGACAAACAATTCTGTCTTATGCTATCTGAAGAAATTGTTCTCCTTGTCCTTGGGTGCAGAAAAGCCACACTCACTTACACAAGAGACAACTGTCATTGCCTGTTGCACTTTGGATCAACTATAGGATTTTTATACTACCTCAAACTGATTATTTAAACTTCAGCCAAGCAAATATGGTATGGTAGGACCGAATTAATAGATTTGATAACAAAATTTCTAGTTCTATCAAGATACGGATTTCATTTCCAAATACATAGTGACAATTAACTAAGATGATATGGAAAGACCACAGCATGTTCAAAGTCGATATAATCAAATCCATCTGGCAGCGAACTTGGCAACAGACTCAAGCAATCAATCAAAGATGGAAATGCCAAGGTCCATTAGGAGTTTGTTGAGCTTAAGTTCAAGTTTGAACAAAAATTAATAAAATGGAAAGTCCACTTCCAGTTCTTTGGAGCTTTGTCAGTAAGTTGCTCGTTCAGCTCCTGTATTTGGTTAATCTAATAGGTATAGTTGGTTCTATTGAGCTTAAAGGATTATATCCAACTCTGCTTTCTCACATTTTTCACTTGTTAGAAATGAACCCTCTGCTACAAGCAACCGGGGATCCCGTTGAGGAGGCTGCAGAAGTGATTCGGAGCCCCCCTAACCATGTTTTTCCAGCTGTTTCTGGATTTTGTTTTCCTTTTTTTCTCCTAATCTATAGATATAGCCCATTGATAGCACGGGAATTGAGTTCTAGAGTGTAAATAAAAAAGAAGTTGCAGCATTGCACTTATATTTGCTAAAATCAAAAGTTCGTCCTGACCCTTACTGATTATGTGATGCAAATATGATACATTAGATTAAATCCCCTCCTACTATAGTTTGTCTAAGAATTGCACTTACAAGTCACAGGCATACAGAACCTGAACACAGAGATTCACAGTTTATATAGCAGATTGTTTGTGTGGGTCTGATTGCAAATACTAAATTCAGACACAATTGTTCAGGTCCTTCATACTGGTAACCAGTAATTCTCATAACGTCTTAGCATAATATTACTGGAGACGATGGTTTACAGGAATATTCAATTTAAAAGACTTAGTGATAATTCTCCTCCTGTGACAGCTTCCAGAGAAGACTAATTCCTGGATACTGAGAAAGTGTTTTTCGGTGCTGAACATGTCCATAAAATTCACTGGCAGAAAACATAATCTCTGTCTTCATTCGAAGGCCAGAAATAGTTTTTTCACATTTGTTCCTTTTGTTTAACTACCACCACCTGAGGACATAACGATCAATCCAAATACCGACAAACCTTGATGCTACGAATATCACTGTGCTGAATACGTTGCTTGTTGAAGTTAATTTATCTTGTTGGTCATAGTTCATAAAATGAATAATACTCTGCTCATAGGGACTATACTTGTGTTGGTATATACTCAAGTTACAAGATTTAGGATTGATAAGCATCAGCAAAAAAAAAAGGTTACACCCGGACGCACCCCGTGCTCCCTGTGCGTCCGGCGGTCCAGGCGCATAGAACGTAAACTCGCGTTCTGGGTGTGCGGTCTTTTATTAGGTGCTTGTGGACAGGGGTCCATGCCGCCCAGACGCACCAGAGGCAACCAAGGACTCAGAAGATACCGGACGCAGAAAGGTTCTCCAGACGCAAAAAGGTTCTCCGGACACAACCCGATAGGATAGTACCATAGTGGAAGTACTCAGGTGTTACTGGCTATCATCAGATACCTCCTAAGTCAACAACTCTACCTTCGAGGACTTTGAATGAGTTAGTGAAAACTGTGGAGAATATCCAAATTGGCCGGAAAGATCCATCCAGTATTACTCATGTTTACTTATTTGAGTCATTTAGATACTAAAATGGGAATATATTTGTTAAGCTAGTCTAGAAAAGAGTAGCACGCGGTAGCTAAGAATTTGAAAGTACTTGCCCGGAGAACTAAAGTACAAAAGTAGCCATAAGCCTTAAAGCAGCGGTCGGACAGTGTCCGCATGCCTGTAGCACCCAGTAGCGGACAATTTGAAAGTACTTGCCCGGGGAACTCAAGTACAAAGGTTTGGATAGCATTTCAACCAGCGGTCGGACAGCGTCGGGACAGGGTGCGTTGGAATCCGCCGGTCGAGGGGAATCGAATGGTATAGGTCTCTAAGTGTCCGCATGGCTATAGATGTCAGCAGGATGAAAAAGGCAGATATCTCAGCAGGCAGATGTCTGCCAGAGTCAGGAAGGGTCTCATTGGAGTCCGCTCGCCGAGGGGAATCGAATGGTATAGGTATCTAAGTGTCCGCATGCCTATAGGACCCAGTAGCCGCCAATTTGAAAGTACTTGCCCAGGGAACTCAAGTGCAAAGGTTTGGATAACATTTCAACCAGCGGTCGGACAGCGTCGGGACAGGGTGCGTTGGAATCCGCCAGTCGAGGGGAATTGAATGGTATAGGTTTCGAAGCGTCCGCATGGCTATAGAGGTCAGCAGGATGAAAAAGGCAGATATCTCAGGGGGCAGATGTCCGCCAGAGTCGCGAAGGGTCACATTGGAGTCCGCTCGCTGAGGGGGATCGAATGGTATAGGTCTCTAAGTGTCCGCATGCCTATAGGACCCAGTAGCCACCAATTTGAAAGTACTTGCCCGGGGAACTCAAGTGCAAAGGTTTGGATAACATGACAACCAGCAGTCGGACAGTGTCGGGACAGGGTGCGTTGGAATCCGCCGGTCGAGGGGAATTGAATGGTATAGGTCTCGAAGTGTCCGCATTGCTATAGAGGTCAGCAGGATGAAAAGGGCAGATACCTCAGGGGCCAGATGTCCGCCAGAGTCGGGAAGGGTCTCATTGCAGTCATCTCGCCGAGGGGAATCGAATGGTATAGGCCTCGAAGCGTCCGCATGCCTGTAGCACCCACTAGCCAATAATTTGAAAGTACTTGCCCGGGGAACTCAAGTACAAAGGTTTGGATAACATTTCAACCAGCGTTCGGACAGCGTCGGGACTGGGTGCGTTAGAATCCGCCGGTCGAGGGGAATTGAATGGTATAGGTTTCGAAGCGTCCGCATGCCTATAGAGGTCAGCAGGATGAGAAAGGCAGTTATCTCAGGGGGCAGATGTCCACCAGAGTCGGGAAGGGTCACATTGGAGTCCGCTTGCGGAGGAGAATCGAATGGTATAGGTCTCGAAGCGTCCGCATTGCTATAGAGGTCAGCAGGATGAAAAAGGCAGATATCTCAGGGGGCAGATGTCCGCCAGAGTCGGGAAGGGTCTCATTAGAGTCCGCTCGCCGAGGGGAATCGAATGGTATAGACCTCGCAGCGTCCGCATGCCTGTAGCACCCACTAGCCAACAATTTGAAAGTACTTGCCGGGAAACTCAAGTACAAAGGTTTGGATAACATTTCAACCAGCGGTCGGACAGCGTCGGGACAGGGTGCGTTGGAATCCACAGGTCGAGGGGTATCGAATGGTATAGGTTTCGCAGCGTCCGCATGGCTATAGAGGTCAGCAGGATCAAAAAGGCAGATATCTCAGGGGGCAGATGTCCGCCAGAGTCGGGAAGGGTCTCATTGGAGTCCGCTCGCCGAGGGGAATCGAATGGTATAGGTCTCTAAGTGTCTGCATGCCTATAGCACCCAGTAGCCGCCAATTTGAAAGTACCCGCCCAGGGAACTCAAGTGCAAAAGTTTGGATAACATTTCAACCAGCTGTCAGACAGCGTCGGGACTGGGTGCGTTAGAATCCGCCCGTCGAGGGGAATTGAATGGTATAGGTTTCGAAGCGTCCGCATGGCTATAGAGGTTAGCAGGATGAAAGAGGCAGATATCTCAGGGGGCAGATGTCCGCCAGAGTGGGGAAGGGTCTTATTGTGGTCCGCTCCCCGAGGGGAATCGAATCGTATAGGTCTCAAAGCGTCCGCATGACTATAGAGGTCAGCAGGAAGAAAAGGGCAGATACCTCACCGGGCACTTGCCAATGTTCGCGAGGGTCTGGCAGGGCCACATTGCAATCCGCTAGGGTCTGGCAGGGCCTCATTGCAATCCGCTAGAGTCAGGAAGGGTCACAGTGGAATCCGCTCGCTTAGGAGTAATAAATACTGTCAACCTGGATAGAAGAGCATGCCCCTCTCTGAAGGTTCATCATATTCAATAGTTCCACTGATTCGATCATGAAGCCTGATATGTGGTGAGAAGAACTTAGAAAGCTTTTCCCTGAGTTGTTAGCAGTGATTAAATAAGGGGTATGTTTTGGGTCGTTACCGGGCCAATAGATGGTTAGTCATCCTATCTGTAGGTCCTTTTTCATCCGAAGAGCCTTTACCTGGTTATAAAGTAGTCCATTGTAAGTAGAGGCCATCAGGGGCAGGGAGAGTTCCCCAATGCAGAGCCCTATGGGTCACTTACGTTGGGTTTCTTCAGGAGATTAGGGCATGAAATGGACCATCCAGGTACACAGGGTGGACAGGATGCGGGTTGTATTGCGCCCAACGGACTAGGATGCAACCATTGTGCTGGGGCCATCTGAGGGCGGGCTGGGCGGACAGGATGCTCCAGACGGATTTCCTGTGTCCCGACGCAATGCCTATCCGCCCGGAGCAGACACCTTTTTTGCTGATGTAGCCAAACTACTTCTAGGTGCTATACGGCCGTAGGTTCCTTCTGGTACTGCGATGGCTAAGCCAATCCTAACCAGGGCTCGGTTATTTACCAGGATGTTAATGTCTTCGCTACTATAGAGGTCGTGTCCTGCCGCTAACTTGGATCCTTTTGTTGGGATTCGTGAGTCTTCTGAGAGTCTTTGTACCCGAATTCCCATTTCCTTTTCCATTTGAGGCAATCCCTGTTGGAGCTGTTCCGCATTTGAACCCCATACAACGGCGATCTGGAATTTTCCAAAGTTCTTTGGTTGCAGAATTTGTTGTTCGCGATGCGTAGTTCCCTCCTCAGGGCGGTACTCCGGCCGCCTACTCAGAGCATCTGGCTTGCCTCCTTTGGTTCCGGGACGATAGACTATCTTAAAGTTAAAGCCACATAATTTTTGAGCCCACCTTATTTGTCTATGCGTCCAGACCTTCGTTGTAAGGAAATACTGGAGGTTTTGATGATCAGTATAGACTGTTACCGGCTTTTCCATTCCTTCCAGGTAATGCCTCCATTCCATGAAGGCGACAACGATAGCTAACAGCTCCTTATCGTGAATGTCGTAATTTCGTTCAGCCGGTGAGAGTTTGCGAGAGTGGAAAGCCACAGGGTGAAGTCTTTTGCCGTGGAATTGTGATAAGATGCAACCAAGTGCATAGTCACTGGCATCTGTTTCGACCACGGTGTTCAAATCTGGATAAAAGTGACATAGGATAGGAGCCGAGATGAACCGACGTTTCAGGTCCTCAAAGGCTTCTTGTTGTTCCTCTCCCCAGGAAAATTTCTTGGGGTCTCCTTTTAGTAGGTTCGTAATTGGCGTGCAGATTGCCGAGAAGTTTTTTATAAAACGGCGGTAAAAATTAGCGAACCCAATAAAGATTTGAATGTCTTTTACCGAGGCAGGGGCTTTCCAGGACTTTATTGATTCGACCTTCTTTTCGTTCATAGTTACCCCGTCGGTTGCAACCACATATCCCAAAAAATCCACCTTTTTTACATGAAACACGCTCTTCTCCAGGGAGATGGCCATTCGGTATTCCCGTAGTCGTTGCAAGACCTTTCGAACGAGTACTATGTGTTCTTCCACTGTCTCAGAGTAGATTAGGATATCATCGATGTATACCACGACTCCCTGATCTAGGAATTCTCGCAATATCTCGTTCATCATAGTTTGAAAGGTAGCCGGTGCATTAACCAATCCAAAAGGCATAACCCGATATTGGTAATGGCCATAACGGGTCCGAAAAGCTGTTTTCCATTCATCCCCTTTTCGTATTCTTATTAAATGAAAGCCGTCCTTCAGGTCTAGTTTAGTAAAGATCTGAGCGTCACGGACCTGATCTCTCAACTCCGTCATTAAGGGGATGGGGTATTTGTTGTGTACTGTAACCTTGTTTAAGCCTCGGTAGTCAACAACTAACCTTAAGCGACCGTCAGGCTTTGGTACAAAAAGAATTGGTGCGCCCGCAGGGGATTTGCTGGGGGAAATCTTTCCTTGTTTGAGCATATCATCAAGGTATTTTCGAAGGGCTTCAAGCTGTTTCTGTGATAACAGATATATCGGGCCCCAAGGTGGTTGGGTATCTGGTTTGAGATCGATGGCATGATCGAAGGTACGGCGGGGAGCAAGTTTCTCTGCCGTAGAAGGTCTGAATAGATCCAGGTAATCGTGGTACTGATCTGGCAGGCGATCGATGATAGCAACTTTTTCTTCATCAATCCTTTCAATCCTGCCTATAACTATTGCGTTGGGATCGTTCAGCACGTCTTCATCCCATTCTACCGCGATACCTTCATCCTCGGGGAGGAGATGGGACTGGCAGTTAGTATCATCAAAGCACCACGCGTCTGGGTTGGCGATATTTTTTATCGGGTGTTCTTGATGCCACCACCCAAAAGGTATAATCATTCCATACTTTCCTGCCGGAGCTATTTCGCAGGAAACAAGCGACAAGTGTTTGTTTGTCTCTATGTCTAGGTAGAGAGGTTTCGTAAAGTGTGATCCACCGGATGAGATTGCTTTTCCAGTGAAACCTTGGATTTGGACTGCATCAGCCCGAGAGTGGTAAGGGATATCAAGGTCCTTAACGAGTTGTTCGTTGATAAGGAAAATATTCGATCCAGAGTCTAACAAGACTGGGATTCGATAGCGTTTGCCGAGGATGTAAATGTGTGCGTGTCCCTCAGGACAATCATAGCGGTGTGGTTCGTTGATAATAATATCGGTTCGCTTAATGCGACCGTAAGTTTGTTGTTTGCCTCGCTTAGAAGGCATCGTGGGTGTTGTATAGTTGGGTGTTTGTTACAACGCCCGCGTTGTTTCGACCAGATAGGTCTCCTCAGACAAACTAAAAAACAAA
>Ga0307509_10012404_pt1 | contig 10194 bp, 2 predicted proteins | sample 10_EM_MG_FD_202245 | JGI IMG/M metagenome (GOLD analysis project Ga0307509, IMG submission 202245) | Populus trichocarpa ectomycorrhiza microbial communities from riparian zone in the Pacific Northwest, United States - 10_EM | ecosystem: Host-associated > Plants > Roots > Unclassified | place...
AAAAAGTATGAAATATACACAACAACCTTAGCCACACAGTACTAGTTGTGGCACAATATTCATTCCACAACAACTTTTTCACCTCTTGATGAATTAAAAAGCTATTTGTTTTAATGACATCCTGAGCATTTGTAGATCTTAATCATAGATTTCTTTTTTCAAAAACCTATTTTCAAAAATTCTGATGTTAGTTGAGTTGTGGTATTATGTCTTATCTTTGTGTGACATGTCCGGATTTCTGACCCTGAGTTTGGCTATAGACTGGTTTAGTGTGATATTAAATGTAATGTTTAATTAACTTATGAGAGCTAAGTATTTGATTTAAATATTACTCTGTTTCGAACTGAGATTTAGTTAGCCATTCAAGCTATATATTATTACAATCTCTTTAATCCTATCAACAAAGCCTGCTATTCAAGCCAGCTATAGTGGTACTGTATCCAGCCAAGATATTTAAGTTAATGTTAGTTTTATAATCTATACATATTACCAAGCTATTTGAGTAAGTTTTAAAGCTTCTGCGGCTATTTCATCTCCCACTTATTGCCTGTTATTCAATTATAAGATCGGAGTTGGCTGTTTAATTCCAATAGTAGAGCTAGCTGTTCATGCCTAATTATTGTACTATTACTTGTAGAAAGATATTAAATCTAACTCCCCATTATATGAACTATAGGCTGTGATGCAAGCTTGATATTGTTTTCATTTGTTCAAGCAATATATTATGACATACTACGACTCAATCCTATTATCTATGTAAAATTACCAAATGATGATTAATTTTATAAGCAAGAATAGTCGACAAATTTATTTTTGACAAATTATGGCTATACTCCGATATACATATTTCATTATTAGATTGTATAAAGATTTACTTTTTCCACCTTTTAATCGTATGAGAACCACACATTACAATACCAATAATAAGAATTATCATCCATAACTTTCAATCCACAACAAGTTTTTCATTGTCTAATTTACTATGAAGTTGTAAGTTGTTTTAAAGAATTCAATCCTTCCTTATCTTTATTCTTACAAAAGAAATTCTTATTTTTTACATTAAAGTTATAATTGAACTATTTTCTTGTTATATACTCAAGACTTCTGGCTCTGGAGTCAAGCGAACTATTTGTATAATATTGATGCCAATATGTGGTTCTTGTTGTCTGGCTTAACATTCATGAACACTACTTGTATTATTACCAACTCTGTTAAACCTTTATCAATCAAATTACTACATGTATTTATATTAAGATTCTTCAACATTTAATCCCTTACACTTTTTATTTACAAATATTCTCTTATATGATACATATCACATATCTGTCATTAAGCTATATCAATCACATATTTTTATTATGGCATTGTGGTTGTTATTCATGCCAGATATACCTATTACCTTTTTTAAGGTCATTACTCAATATAGCTCTTCTACTTAGCCATTAAACCAAGTAAGTAAAGTCAACTATTAAACATAGGTATTATTAAAGGAGCAGAAGTAGGTTACCCAATATTCTGAGCCAAGGATGGAGCTGTCAGATGCCGACAGCATGTCTGAACTCTAGCTTCCCTCTGAGAAAATCAGTTTCTTCACGTATATAACAGACTCTACCCAATACGAGCTCAGTGTATAATTCAAGATAGGTTTACGTGATTAAAATGATATTTAGACAGTACTACTGCACTTATTGTCTTGTTGCATATGCATAGTATTGGATAATACTCCAATAGCTCAATATTGCATCTAATCATTCTCTATTCTAGATTACAATTCGTAGATTAGCACTAGGATTGGATAATGATACATAGTGGATGATCAGAGTTAGATTAAAGACAATGGATTTGACCAGTAGAGATACAATTTGAGGCACTAGCAGTTTGGGAGACTTTTAAAGCCAATGTTGGCCAGATTGGCTGGTTCAAAAGGGATTTACACTTTGTTTTGCAAAATGAAACCTTTGATAACAGTTACTAGTTAAGTACAGGCTGAACAACTATTATTATAAATAGCAGACCTCTACGATTGTGATTAACAATAATTAAGCAACCACGCCGCGTCCTTCACAATATAATAAGTTATAATAGACTAGTTATACTGATAGATATTTGATTATACGTTGGTTTCTTACATTTAACAAGCAATGTGTGGTGAGCCTTGATCACTAGTCTATTGCGATAAAGATCCTTGACCTACTTAGCTTTGTATTCTACAGGGTTAGCTCCTCTCTTATACCAATTTAACCTATATATTTATAACGAAATCTTTTTCAAAAATAGCGCTTTGCAATTCAAGTTATTAATTGAACCTTTAAATTGAAGTGGGACATGAATACCAGCCTTTGAATCAGACTGTTGATATAATTTATTTTGTCTACTATGTATATTAAATTTTTGTAATTAAAGTCAGCTGATAAATTCCATTACTAGAAATATTGATTTAAGTATAATATTAATACTAGTGGTTCAATTTACCTAGTATAGGCAATTATATAATTGAAATATAATACTACAAGGAAAGGCTAATATTAGAGCCTGCTTATCAATTCAAATATCAAAAGCCACAGTTAGATTCAAAGATTGAGGCCCCTATGCCCTCGTTGTAGATCGAGCTATTTAAGTTAGATATGAAATGCTAACTATCCTGCAAAGATATTAATGCTCATCATTTAGGTCAGATCAGAATGTTACCTATTTTATGCAAATATTTATATCAGTTGATTGAGCTGAATATTCAAGTTAACCCTGTAATCCAACTATTTAAAATGCCTATTCAAACATAATATTGCTCTATAGATGTCAAGCCATATATTATTACCAGTAGCTCAGTGAAAATATTATTTCAATTGAGTAAATATACTAGAGTTGGTGAAAAAGTCAGGATATAAGATGATTTTTGAGAAATTATAGCTATACTGAGAAGTAAAGATTTTATTATAGGTTTAGAAAGGAATTCACTTTTTCCATCTTTTAATAAGATCAAATCTGAATATTGCAACAGTAGTAACAATAACAAGGGATGCAATTCTGATATTTTAAATTCAATAAATAATGTCCGTTTTACTTTAGGATATTGCTGGAGGTTATTTGAGATTTAAATCTAGTAGAAGAATAATACGGAGGCAGATACCTGGGTGTAGTTTTGCTTAATATTAGCAAAATAAACTTTTATAATTAATAATAATAATGTAGAACTTTTGTAATCAGATCATGTAGTATGTTTATAATAACATGCCTCTGATATTAATTTGATACTTGCCTTTTACAAAAAGTCTATACGAATTATGATAGAAATAGCATCTAGCTCTGGTGATAAAATATTTGATTCAATATTTCAGGAAAAATAAATACAGTTTTAGAGGACCCAACATTCTATCTGGATACATACTAGCTGAACCTTGTGTGTTAAGCTTCCAGAGTATTCAGAGGTGAGAAGCCATAGCCAGTCTGTCCAGCGGTATCTTACCCCATAGTGTTTCATGCCAGGTTTCAAGACTACTATCAAAACACCATAACCCTTCCAGATTCACCACTTATCCACTCTACTTCTGGGATAATTCCAGGACGGTTCTCGCTCCTGTTCTATTTTTCCAGCCTTGTCTAATTCTTACCAATGGTCTGGTCTTGGCTAAAACTATCATGTTAGTGTGGGCGCTAGATGCAAAAGACATGCTACCCTTAATCTTAGCTATTGCCTAAAAACAGCTGGCTATGCTATTTTCAGGACTTTTTCTTTAAGAGTGACAAAATGCCTGGTTACTCTGCTCCGGAAGCAAGTCATCGCATGGAGACCCTCTTGTCCGCACACATCTTGGTCGTGGTTTTGCGGCACTTAGTCTTTGATGGTATGTGACTTCATATCTTGCTCTGATTACCCTACTTAACATCCACACCTCTACTGCTACCCTGATAACTACTTTACAACCAAAATACACAATCTGGATCTGACTCCGGCTACCTATTCAGCTTGACAACAGCTCCCCAACAGGATCAAATTCATCTCACTGTGCCTATTATCCGTGGTCTTGCCGAGCTGGCCATATCTGGGTTTGAATACTAGTGCTATCAGGCGTGGTAGACCAATTCTGAATCTGTTTGTGCAAGGCGGCTGGGCTCGACTCCCGCTTTACAATAGTCATAGTACACAGAACATCCACAACAGCAAAGTTTAAGGTATGCCTTCGGAGCGTCTAGTGCGTCAGATACTCAAAATACTCCAAATGTTAACCGAGACTCTGGATGGAGGCTTGTACTAAAATTACATCGGGACGCAACCACTTGTAACATAAATTGTTCAGAATGCTCCAGACGCAATACACACTCTTCTGCAAGTAGTATGAGCCACTACCGGCTCTTCCAGATACCGTCCTGGGTTCCCGCTTTACCTTTCCCTTACCTTGGTCCCAAATATTCTACACTAGTAGAGTCTATGTAAATTGTCATCTATTATGTTTCCAAATCTACTACTCATTGAAATACAGGCTTCCGAATCTTATTACCCATGTTTCATCAATGCACCCTCTTAGGAGTAGACCGCGATAGCATGGGTATTGATGTAACAGAGAGGTTCCTTATTTTGACCTGAAGCTAGAAAGGCGCCCAGCACCTACCCGCAAACAGAACTGAAATGGGTCCAACGGTTGTGAAGAAATTGACCATCCAGAACTTCAGAATTTGCGCCTAAGAGCACTTCTAGAGAGGTCAGTCACATCCTGAATGCCAGTACAATGTAGATGTTCCTTATCGCGGCATGAAGCTAGAGGCGGGCCCAGCAACCTCGCGCAAACAGAATCGAATTTGGTCTCGAGGTTGGGGAGGAATCTGTCATCAAGGAATTCCTATGAGGAACCTAAAGCGGACTTCCATAGTTGTCAGCGAGATCCTGAATATGGGGGCTATGGGGATGTTCCTTATACCGGCGTGAAGCTAGAGACAGCCCCAGAAACCGTCCGCAAACCCAATCGAAATTGGTCAAATGGTTCTGGCGGAATCCACCCTTGAATACATCCAAAACAGAACCTCAAGAGCACTTACATAGTGATTACGGATAACCTGTCTATTGGTGCAATGTAGACGTTCCTTATACCGGCGTGAAGCTAGGAACAAGCCCAGAAACCTCCCGGAAACAGATTCAAAATCCGTCAAGCGGTTGCGCTGGTACCCGCCTTTGAGTACTTCCTAACTTGAACCTACAGAACCTCTCCATAGTGGTCAGCAATATCCCAAGTATTGGAGCTATTTAGTCGTTCCTCATACAGGCGTAAAGCCTGTGACAAGCTGGGCAATATCTTGTAAAGGGAACTGAAATCAGTTTGATGGTTGTCGAGAAGTCCCCTATCGCGTACTTCCTATGTTTAATCTACATAATGCTTCCATAATAGTCAGCGATATCCTGAATATTGGTGGAATGTAGACATTCCTTATACATGCGTGAAGCTAGAGACAAGCCCAGAAACCTCCTGCAAACAGAACTGCAGGGGGTTGGAAGGTCGTCAAGGAATCCTCTATCAAGTCCTTTCTAAGTTTAATCGACATACCACTTCCATACCAGTCAGCGATATCCTGGATATTGGTTCTATGTAGATATTCCGTATACCGTGGTGAAGCTAGGGACGGGCCCAACAGGTTCCTGGAAACAGAATCAAAATCGATATCATGATTGGGGCGGAATCATTCTTTGAATGCAGAGAGTGCTAGCTGTCTAAGAGCAGGAATAATGGGCAGATCGACATCAATTCTATACTGGTGTGTAGCTGTTCTCAAGCTGAGTATGATGCCAGAGTTAAATTTAGGATACCTGTTGTGGTTGTGAAGTAGTCATGAGGGTAAAAGTGGAGGTATGGATGTTTAACTGTTTCATGAGCACGGGCTCGCATCGCGTCAAAGGCTAAGTGCCGAGAAACGAGCAAGAAGTGTGGTGACTACCGAGTCACCTAGCCATCACTCGCTTTCGAACTGTAGTGCGGTGGCATTTTGGCTCTCTAAAAGAGAAAGTTCTGAAAATAGAATTTCCCACTGTCCTTAGTACAAAGTTGAGATAAAGGGAACTGTGAGTTTCAAACCTAGCACCCATACTAACTGCATATTCTTGTCCATGACAAGCACTTTTCTAGGAATGACAGAAGTCTGGAAAAGCATAGCCGAGACAAGGACTGTCAAGGGTGTATTCTGGAGGCAGAGTGAATCAGTGGTGAATCTGAATATACGATGGTGCTGAGAGGTGCATCCAGAAGCCTGGGAGGAAACCATGAGTGGGAAAGTATGTTCTAATAGCTTTAGTGTGGCAGCTTACCTCCAGATGCTCAGGATGCTCGGGACGCAAGATTCAGGTGGGGTGCATCCGGATGTTTCTATTGGCTTCTCAGAGGTAGGATGTATTTTTGGTAATGCACATTGCACCAATAGGCAGCATATGGCTGACCTTTGAAGGACTCCTCTTTAGATTCAACTTGAGAACAAATGGCTGGCAGATTCCTCCACAACGAGTATATTTGTTTTGCCTTGATCTATAGGGGGTTCTGTGGCTCGTCTCTAGCTTTACCACCTTTAGAAAGAACATCTAGATAGTACCAATATTGAGGATATTGCAGACTACCATGAAAGTGCATTTTATTATCATCTTACAATGTACTCAAGTGTTGATTTGTCCACAATGGCTGAACCCATTGCAATTGAGTTGGCTTGAGGCTCTTGGACTTCTCACTAGCTTCACACCAGTATATAAAATGTATATATAGCAGGGATATTCAGGATATTGCTCACACATGTAAAACTGCTCTTTAGACTTAACTTGGGAAGTCCGCGATAGCTGATTCCTCGACAACTAGTCCCACAATCTGAATTCTTTTTTCTGGTAGTTGTTAGTCCCATATGTACCTTTACGCCAGTATAGAGAACATTTAGATAGTACTAGGATTCACCTTAGCACTGACCTTTCTCAAGTATCTTTTAAGCTCAACTTGGAAATTACTCTATGGCAAAATCCGGGAAAGTGTTAAGAGTAATGTCTGCTCAGCCACCAGGAGGTTGTTAGGCTCATCTCTAACTGTATACCTAGATATGAAATGCCTGAACAGCACCAGTATTCACTATATCTCCAAGAAATGTGGAATTGCACTTGAGACGAAACTTTTAAAGTACTGAGGAGTTGGTCACATGACAACCGCGCGACCGATTTCAATCGTCTTTGCCGAAGGTGGTTGTACCCATTTCCAGCTTTACGCCAGTATGCGATAAGGCCCTGTTGCATCAAGACTGATGATATTCCTGTCTACTCAGTTGTGGGTAACTAGAAAAAGCAGGGGATATGAGACTCAGAACCCGCTATTTAAATAAGTGGAACAATTTGCAAAATAAGAAAAAACAATTTATATAGACACAATAAAATCATTTGGGATCGAGGTAAGAGGGAGGTAAAGGGAGCAGCATTGGCTTGATCCAGAAGAGCCGATAGTGGCAGAGAGTCCGTTCAGTTCACTGGGTATTGCATCATAAGTAGCCATTAGCATTTGCAATGTTCTGAGTGTCACGTTCAAGACGCTTCAGACTCTGATTATAATCTTCGCTGATGCAATGCCTGTTCATGGTTGACACAAGATAGTGATTTTAATTATTGAATGTAGTTATCCAATATAGCCTGTTAACTCAGCTATCGAGCCCTGTCATTGAACTCAACTATTTATCTCCACTTTTAAATCTAGCTAGTCATGCTAGGTATTCTATCAAGTGTGGCAATTAGGAATGAAGGAGAGCAATTAACACCAGATATAGAATGATGCTATTGATACCACTCCTTGGGTCAGACTGTTTATCCCATCTATTTTTCCAGTATGAGTATTCAGCTAACAAAGTTGGATTGTAGATCCAGTTAGTAGATCTGGCTATTGAAGTATAATATTCACACTAGTTATTGAATCAGATTATTATAGCTACTTCTACAATTCAAATATAATAGAAGGGTAAGCTTGATATTTGAGCTGGATGTTCAATACAAGATAAGAGTTAAGGGAAGTTCAATAATGCACTAGTGCAAGCTTGATAGTAGAGCTAGCAGTAAATCTAGGAAAGTAAAAGTGACTGATGAAGCTAGATCTTAAGGCTAGCTATTCGGCATAATTATCATCGTCTGTATTTTTCCAAAATGATTAAAGCTGCTGATGAAGCCCGATATTAAGGTTCCTTGTTCCATCAAACAATTGAATCTTAGTATTGGAACCTGATATTTGATCAGATATATTCTGGCAAGGAATTATTACGTGCTGCCGAGACTGATGCAAGAAACTTTATCTAGGAATGATTCGAGATCTTGTAATAAGCACTGGGAGACTCAATTATTTTATACAAATTATAGCTGAACTGAGATAAACACATTGTATTATTAGTTTCAATAGGAATTTGCTTTTTCCACCTTTTAATAGTATGAAAACTACACATGGCAACGGCTACAACAATCACAATGTATTACAACTTTCAATCCACAAGAACTTTTTCGTTTCTTAATTAATTATAAAACTGAAACATGGGTTAAAATAGTTACAATTTTCTAATCTAAATGCATGTAAAAACTATTTTTATTTCTCTAATAGAATGAGTTATCTGAGGTTTTCGTTGTGGTATTGCCAAGAGTTCTTCCAATGGATACACTATTTCTTACTCTGAGCCTGATTCTGCTTATAGCCAAAGCTCATAGCTGAATTGTATAGCGGAAGCTCATAGCTGCAGCATATAGCTGAAGCATATAGCTGAAGCTTATAGTTGAAGTATATAGCAGAAGCTCATAGCTGAAGCATATAGCTGCACCCTATAGTTAAAGGATATAGCTGCAGCTTATAGATAAAATAGACACTTAATCAATATAGGTGTAACTAATATTTGAACCGGGAATCCAAAGCAGATGGGTAAAGCAAATAGCTGAAGCCAGTAGTACAAGGGCATTATTGAAAACTATAGCTAAATCCTATAACTGAATCCTAGAGTTGAAGCTTATAGCTGTGCCCTATAGCGGTAGCCTATAGCTGATGCATATAGCTGAACCCTCCAGCTGAAATTATAGCTAAAGGCATAGCTAATACCATAGTTGAAGTAATAGCTAAGACATAGCACTGTCTGTAAAGTACATATCTGAAGTCCGTAGCTGAAATATATAGATATAAATAATTTTAGAATCATATAGGTAAAGTGGATAGCAAAAGTGTAAAGCTGAAGCTGATTGCTGAGGTTGATAGTTAAAGCTGATTGTACAACTTGATAGATTAAGCTGATCAAACAACTTGATGGCTGAAGCTGAGAGTTGAAGTATATAAGTAGAGCTAAAAAATTGGCACGAGAGAACTAAAGCTTCTGTTTTAACCGAATAGCTATGGTTAATAGCTGAAGCCCATAGCTGAAGCCTCTCGCTGAAGCAATTTGATATGGATGTTGAGTTTCATAATAAACACAATATGAGTAATGAATATTCTGGCAACTTACAGTTGTACTGAGATCTACATATTCAATTATTAATTTATGTGACAATTTGCTTTTTCCACCTTTTAATAGTATGGAAACTACACATTGCAACAGCCACAACAATAGTGATGTGGCGCATTTTTCAATTCACAACAACTTCTTCATTTTTTAATCAATTAAAGAACTGTAAATTGTATTACAATAGAAATAGTTTGGTGATCTTAAAAAAGTGAAAAAAGTTTTTAATTTTTCATAGTGAATATTTAAGCGAACATTTTTGTTGTGGTATCGCCAAGACTTCATACAATAGATACAGCATTTCTTACCCTGAGCCTGATTCTACTCATGGAGGGATCTGCTCCGGGTTGTAAGAGGGCAAGACGTTGAAGAGGAAATCAATAGCCCCCGCTATCTGATCGGTGCGACGGGTGAGGGCGCTACCAGACTGCGTCAAGACCCGGAAGAACCTCTCCCCCTGCGCCCGCTCATATTCCTGAATAGGGATGACGACATTCGTGCATGGTTACATGCTAACAATAGCCACGATCCCCTGGATCTCTTGGTTCTTGAATCACGTCCCGAAGATGGCGATGACGGGGACGAGACCCGCGCGCCTCCCAATAGGAGGTACCCATTTTTCGACCGCGACGTTTGGGATGAATGGGCCGGTGTAGAAGATGCGCCACAGGAAATGCAGGAGGAGGAGTGGATTGACGAGGATGAATGGCTACAGGCCGATCCAGGGGGAAC
>Ga0307509_10012405_pt1 | contig 10194 bp, 4 predicted proteins | sample 10_EM_MG_FD_202245 | JGI IMG/M metagenome (GOLD analysis project Ga0307509, IMG submission 202245) | Populus trichocarpa ectomycorrhiza microbial communities from riparian zone in the Pacific Northwest, United States - 10_EM | ecosystem: Host-associated > Plants > Roots > Unclassified | place...
ACACTTCTCGACAAGAACCGGAGGAGGAGGCTGTGGGGTATTCGATGGTTGAAAAAGGAACGTGAATTATGCTGGAGAGCATGCAGGTGGCGATGTGTTTGGAGCTTAGCCTGGTGTTCTCCAAATCATTACTAAATTATTAGAAAGTAACATTATAACATTTTTAAATCTGTTTAAATTTTTTGGTTTAAGATAATTTTTTAATATTATAAGTCATTTATTAAGTTAATTCAAATTAATTATTTTTATTAAAATAATATCATTTCATTTTTTTTAATTAATTTGGTCAGATATAAACTAGGTTTGATTCAATCGATCAAATTTTAATTAGAAACCCAATCCAAATTAAATTTTAGATTTTGTGTTTTTTTAAACAAATCGTACGGGGTTTAACAATTATATATGCTCTTATCTTTAACTTTACTTTGAAGTGTATAAACTTTCACACTCGTGTGTGTGTGTTTGTGTGTGAAGCTTTGTGGTGGCTAAAGAATACATTTTGGAAAGTTGAATCAATAATATTGCCTGTGCTTGTCAAGGAATTAACATCCCAAATTTTACCACTAATATTGCCTGCCTGTGCTTGTCAAGGAAAAAGATTGACTGTAGAGAAAAATTTAATGAACGTCATCACCCTAATTATGTCATCTTCAATTCTCTCTATGATCTGTAATTATTGGCAAGGCTTTAATAATCACAGCAGAAGATGATATATTGTACAAATAGATTGAAGAAACAGGAGGCTTACGCATTTAATTAATTTGGACTTCCTCGTGGATGCTATTCCTTCCAATATGGACTCAAATTGTTTTATATCACAGCTAGGCAGATAGCAGAAGGCTAGTGGAACCACTGCTGGGCAGAAAGCCTTAATTAGGAAATAACTTCATATTCTGGGGGTAGAAACCCCAGGAACGCAATCAAGCATTTGCTTCAAACAAAAAAGAGGGAGCTTCAGTGCAGTAGGAAACTTCAACATCTACCGGGGTTTGTTTGGGAACGCGGTGTCAATGGCGTTTCTTTAAATTTTAAAATTTTAAAAAATAAAAATTATTTTTTTTATATTTTCAGATCGTTTTAATATGCTGATATCAAAAATAATTTTTCAAAAATAAAAATATTATTTTAAAACATTTCTAAACAAAAAATACTTTAAATCGCAATCACTACTATAATCTTAAACATACTCTTATCATTTGCTATCCAATCTGCACACCAATTCTCCATTAATACAAAGATCTTTCTTTTTTTTATCTGGAAATTATCAACCAATAACTTTTTATTTTTTTTCGAGTTTTTCGGTGATTTTTTTTTATCTCATATTCATGATAATAGTTTGATGATTAAGTCTCCCCGTTGTGTCTTTCACGAAGGCTTTGGATGAGATTATAGAGAGAAAATATTCAGCATTCCTTAGAAATTTCAGTGGTTATTGAATTAATGGGACCATTGAACAACTGGTGTTGATGAATAAGCCAAAAGTCCAAGAATCGAGTGGCCAAGAGAGAAATTTAAGTCATTTTGTTTGTTTTTTCTTTAACAAAGATATCCTAATAATTTTTTTTTTTTGGGATTTTCATCTTAGAGAAACTCAATAGGATGAAAATATAGTATCAATCAAACTTCAAATTGTAATTATTTATCTATCGAGTTTAAAAAAAAATATAACAATTCAATAGTCTTAAAAAGATAATGAAATAAAAAAAATGAAAAATGTTATTTATGTATTTCACGACTGAATTTCTATTATTTTTTATTCACATTTTATTCAAAGTGGATTTCACGACTCCTGGGCCTTGACTTGTCTGTTTAATTTCTATTATTTTTATTCACATCTTAGCATTTTATTCCAATGATAGAATGCACTTTCATACACTAATCAAAATCCCAGGAACGCAATCCAGCTTTAGCTTCAAACAACCAGAGGGAGATTCAGTGCAGTGGAAAACTTCAACATCTACTATGAAGCTTGATTTGCTATCCAATCTCCACATCAGTTTTCCATTGATACGAAGATACTGTATGTATTTTTGTTGTCAGAAAGTTGTCGACCAATTAACTTTTTTTTTTTTCAAGTTTTTTTTGTGTGATTATTTTTTGCTTTCATTTAACAGAGAATAGATCTATTATTTTATTAGGTTACTTTAAAGATAAATCAATATAGTTTTTATTTTTCAATCCAAGTACTCCATGGCTGGACCTTATCGTCTTGATCCAGGAATTGATTGCCAAGAATCACTTGGTACAGTAAACAGACATGGTTTGATTTTGCCTGTCCAACCGCGTTTTTTATAAAACTATAAAAAAATAATTTAAAATTAACTTTTTTTAGTATTTTTATATCATTTTAATTTTAATATAATAATATTAAAAATAAATTATAAATAAAAAATACTTTAAAAAAATAATGATTACAGAAATATTTTACTTTTCATGGACTAAGATATATTTGCCTTTCCAATTTTTTCAACAAAGAAGAAAAGTAAAATTCAGGACTTTTGACAACATGGTGTACTATGGTGTGCGTTTATTTAAGAAAAGTCAATGAGCTTGGAGTAAGATTAACGCTGTAACAGTGTTAAACATGTACGAGGTATACACTTCGACAGGCTGTCCAAAACTGGGCCTAAGGGTATGCCAACAGTGGGAGAAATCGGCAGTGCAGATTTATGCGGCTGTAGGTTCGTCAAAGAAAAATCGGCAGCGCAGATTGTTGACGAACATAGGCTTGACGATGGAATGTCCAAGCCAGGCAGGAAAACTCATCAAGGGCATAGGCTGACGAGAACTAGGGTTGTCGAAGAATTCGGCAGCGAAGACATTGGCAGCTTGCACACAAATGCGAATTCGGCAGCGCACAGCAGCTTGTGTAAGTCAGGGGCTCGACTTGACATGATCTAAAACTTGGACGAAGGACTGTCCAAGGCATACGAGTGACTCAACAGCTGACGAAGCAAGAGCTGACAGATAGGGCTGCCAGGTGGGCATGCAGAACGTGGGCTAATGGCAGTCATGGTCTTCCTCGATCATGGGATCATGGGGCAGACGTGGGTGAAGTGGCAGCCTCATGGGGGCAGAATGTGGGAGCCTAACTGGAGTGCTCTCCAAGCTGCTGAGATCATGGAGATCATGGGGGAGAAAGTGTTCCACTATGTCCTGAAAAATAGGAGATCATGGGTGAGCCTTGCAGCTCACATACTTGGCTATAAATAGTTGTTGATGCTCTTAGATGTGAGCAATAGAGAGCATATGAGATAGGGAATGCATAGAGAGGAATAACGTGTGTAAGCTTGATTGTGTAGTATGCGAATTCTGTGCATAGCACATATTGTGTAATCCTTTATTGACGAGATAAATAAAGGTTGAGAGTTCTTCTTGTATTCTTGATGTGCTTTGTGTTGTGCAATTCTTCTTGTGTATTCCGCTTGTCTTCTAACTTGGGAAAGTGGGGAAACCTCTCGGGTGAGGGAAACACTTAGTTACTAGGCAAACACAAGTGTAATTGGCGAGGGAAGGCTGAGTCTAGCGAGGGACTAGGCTGCCGCACGGGTTTATTCGCGGAGCGAAAAATTACCCCATGACAAACGCCATACCCCTATCTTTCAAAACATCTCATCATCGAACTTTTCCATACCCATGGAATTTATTTTTTTCCCAACTCCCTTCTACAAATTTATATTTTAGCCCTCAATCTATAAAGTATGATTTGCTATCCAATCTGCACACCAGTTTTTCATTAACACAAAGAGCAATATTACAGTAAGGAAATTAAATCAATACAGATAAATAAATGATCCAAACATAATAAAGAGGGTCCGTTTATTTGCGTGGTTACTTCTGTGTTTGAAGCAACCACAGCAAAACAAACATTTGGTAATACTCAAAAAGCAATTTTCTACTGGTAGGTCCCATCATCAACTGCGGCACAGTCACAGGTTTACAAGAAACAGCTCTTTGCTGCTTTCTGTGCTAAGAAAACCTATGAACAGTGGAGCATGGCTCCACTGTTCATGAGTTTTCTTCAATAAACAGTGGAGCATGCTCCACAATTCCAGGCGGACCAGTCTATTTCAAAGCTAAAAATGCATTGAACCGGGTTCGACCCAACAAAATAAAAAAAATATTTTTTTTATCTTTAATTGTGTTTCATTCAAAAAACTATTATTAAACATTATTCAATGACACTGCATAAATTAGACAGAAATCGCTTGATGACGTAGCATTTGCAGAATTTGATCGCAATCTCAATTTTGTTCCTGATTATATTTTACCTGATGTTGTTGCACTTTTAAGAAATTTAATGGTACAATAAAAAATATTTTATATAAAGTATTATTTATTTCATGATATAATAGTAATAGTTAAATCTACAATATTTAAATTAAAAACCATCAATATTAATATTTTTAAAAAAAATTATTTTATAACCTCAATTTCAAAAGCATATTTAACCAAACACATTAAACTATTTTTTGTTCAACCACAATTTTAATCAAATATATATAAATATCATACCAACCTTAACTAAAAATACTTTTTATAAAATAATTTTTTTCAAATAATAACCATAACAACTACTCCAATAAAAAAAATATAAGGAGTTCTTTTTTCGAAATCCTCATCAGAGACTAATTTGTAGCCCTTCAAGAAACCTTTTCAATACGTCAAGAATCACAGCAATCTGACATGTGAGTGGAAAGTTGTGATTAAAATACTTAAAGTGCATCCAGGCTGTTTCCAAGAAAAAAAACATTACTATTTTAAGTGCGTCGAGGCTGGTTCAAAGTGAATTTCACGACTCCTGGGCCTTGACTTGTCTGTGAGAGCTTCAACTCTAGGGTTGTGTTTGTTTTTAAAAAAATTATTTTTTATATTTATTTATAATTAGAAAAGTTAGTTAATAAAAAATATTTTTTAGTCAAAGAAAAATTTAGTTTGATTTTCAGGAAAGTATTTTCCTGAAAAATTTGAGTGGAAAACACTTTCCGGAAGTTGCGAAAAATTTAGAAATATCATATTATTTGTTGATTATATCAAATTTGGTCCTCAAACTTTTGATTGCTACATATATTTTGTTTTGAATATTTATTTTTCAATTTCATCTCTTAAATTATATTAACTTTGGTCTTTATTTTTATAATTATTATTTGTTTTTCCCTTATCATTTTTTATTAAAATTTTTTATCTATCAAATCTGGTCCTCATTCTTTTGATTGTTACTTATTTTATTTGAAATAATTTATGAAGTGTTAATTATTATTATTTTAATTTCTTCATCCTTTATTTTTTTATTTTTTAGATTTGATCTCTATTATTTTGATTATTATTTATTTTATTTGAGATAATTTATGAAATTATATATTTTTTTAATTTCATTCTCATTCAACTTTTTAATTTGTAAGATTTGTTCCTCATTATTTTAATAAACTTGAGAAAAATAAAACATTAATAAGTTATTTTCCAACTCATTTTCCATGATATAACCAAATACTGGAAAGTGTTTTCCAACTTATTTTCTATTACACTACCAAACATCAGAAAATAATTCACTTTTCCGAAATTCATATATTTAACGGACAAAATTATAAAAATATAAAATATATAAATATATAAAAAAATAAAAAAATATGCATGCATATATTTAAATTTATTCTTATTGGTTTATTTAAAGACACTAGATTCAGCAACACCATTCATTTTTTTGGGTTACATAATACTTACCAACGCCAGAGTTGGAAGTATCCATAGTCGAATATTCACTAATGTTAGAGTCAGGAATATTATAAGCAAATCATCATAGCATAAACTAATAAACATTTAGCAATTTAAGACAAAACCGGCAATGCAATTTGCCTTAGGCAGAATGTTTAAAGGGTGATAATATCTTTCCTTTTACGTAACCAATCCCGTACCATAGAATCTATGTTGACCAATTAGGGTTCCTAGTGATCATAATACTAAGTGGCGACTCCTTGAACAACACCTTTTTTCCTAAAAAAACAAGATGTCAAATATCTGTTCTTTTTTATAATTAAGAAATTCGCTCTTTCCTTTTAAAACTTTTAAGACCGCCGCGATGTCGGGTGTGACAATGGTTATTTGTAAAGAAGAAACTGTACTCTAACCATTAACATGTTATTTAATAATTAATTAAATTTCAAATCTTTTGTTTTATTAATGTTGACTTAAACTAATAAAATCAACTCATGACACTATCGATTTTATTGATTTTATTATTAATTAATTTTTGTTTCCTCTCATTTTTTCTAAAGTTTAATTAGTCCAAGACACTATTGAGTGAATTTGGGACCAAAGTCTAGGACTTCGATAATACTTAAATAATGGTAATGTTCCTACAATAACAATGACGTTACATAACTTAAAGAATACACACACACACACACACACACAAAGCACAAATAATAATAATTTTGGATGCAAAACACAGGCTGCAGCACAGATGGAGCAAGAAATTCCGCCCCAAGAAAAATCCAAATATAAGTTATTCCAACTTTCTTTCTATCCCAAGAAATCGAGAATGATAGTTTCATTCATCAAGATTATAAATCCTATAAACTATATTATAAGTTATAGAATACCTATAAACTATATTATAAGATATAGAAAGCTAACGTGTGGAGTCTGTGGACCCACCCAATGTTCAAACTTTGAAGAAGCTGCCAAGAAAATGTAAACACATGAATATGAGAAAGAATAGCATATTTCAAGTTTCTTTTAAAAAAATATTTTTTATTTTAAAATATATTAAAAATATATTTTTTATTTTTTTTATATTACCACCTCAGAACAATTCAAAAATATTAATAGCAAACAGTCACTTTATACACTTATACAGGCTTTTGATTAGCCTCACTTGTCTGAGCCCTGTTATTGGTTAATGGTGTTATCAACAACTCTCCATCCCGTGACCTTTCCAGCCCTCCCTGGAACAACCAAACCCCTGGCAATAATAATAATAATAATACAGTTGAACCATGTTTTTAAAATAACTTGATATTTTTTGTATTTTAATTTTTTTTATCATTTAGACGTATTAATGCTAAAAATAAATTTTAAAAATAAAAAATTATTATTTTAATATATCTTCAAATAAAAAACATTTTAAAAAACAATTATTACTATAATATCAAACATTATTTTAATCATAATTTACCTGCTTTTCCGGTTTTCAAAAATAATTAAAAATAAAATTCAAGATTTGTGTTTTTTTGGGCAACATGATGCACTGCTGTTATACCTGCATTTTGCCGATAAAATAATAAAAATTGTTGTTTTTGTTATGGTTTACCACCTTAACAAACGAGGTTTTAATTGACTCGGATTGTTGGAATAGCTTAATCTTATGACAAAGTTTGTTTTTAAACATTACAACATTTTTAACTTACTTAATTTATATGGTTTAAGATAAAAAATTTTAATATAATATCATAACTTATGAATTATTTATTAAGTTAATTCAGATTAATTATTTTATTAAAATAATATCATTTCATTTTTTTTTTAGTAATCCAATTAGGTAGTAACTAGATTGGTTTGATTGATCGATTAAATTCCACCCAGTCAATATCTTATTTAGTTAAATTTTAAATTTTAAGTTTTTAAAATAAACACGGTTTAACAATTATTTTCTTATCTTTAACTAAACTTTGAAGTGTATAAACTTTCACACTCAGTGTGTGTATATTATTCAACCAAATAATTGCTTGTGCCATATATGTGGCGAGCTTCCTAGTATTAAAAATCTTAGATTATCAAATAATTAAACTTTTTATCCAAACCAATAAATTTATTTTAAAATAAATTTTATGAGGCAAATATCAGGTGTTCTATCTGCACAATGGTTAGATGTGGAAAGGGAAAGAGGCAAATATATATTTTTTTTAAAAAAAAGGCAAAACACCTTGAATTACGTACTATTTTTTTATAGTGATTCTCCAAGTCTCTTAGCTTTTCTTGTAATGAAAATTAATAACCGTATAATATCTTCCTTGTGGATGCTCTATCGTTGCTAAATTAAAACATGTTTTTTTTTATCTACAACTATGTGAAACTTTTTTAAAATAAAAATATTAAAAAAGATAATGTTTTTAAAAAATATTTATTTTAGTTTTTTTAAATAAATACCATCGTTTTAGTTTTTATAAATAAACAATATGATGTGGTTTTGTTTTTTACTCTGGAATACGTCTCTTAACTAATTGTAAGCTTTCTATTCGTTTTTAGTAATCAAAATATCTTTTTGTTATTTTTAATATTAATATATCAAAAAATATTAATTTAATATTTTTTTAAAATAAAAAGATTTTTAAATGTACTTAAACATAATTCTGAGTACAAAAACAAATATATATTTTGATTGCGGCCATAACAATCTTGGCAGTGATAAAACAAAAGAGTTGGAATAATTTGAAATCTGAACAATTTGGCTACCCATCATTGTATTAGCCATTCCTTTCCTTGCCTGTTCTCCTCTTTTTTTTCTTCTTTTTTTTTTTCTCTGGCGCAATTGCGAACAAATACTCCTTTTTCATCACGTCTCCATGATCCCCGCGTGTCAAAAACCTAAATTATAGGACTTCTTTGGCAGCATGCTTTTTATTTATTATAAATATAAAATAAAGTTGGGTCCAATCTTTAAATGGTCCAAACATTATTGTTAGAATGCGACAGTCCAATCTTAAAGGTTTTCAACACAATCATGCTTTTTTCCTTGTACCATGTGCCATTTCTCATGCTTCTGTGATCCAAGAATCAGGCTATTGGGGTATGATGAAATTAGCTGTTACTAGAAATAAAATAAAAGAAAAGAAAATCCTCTGTAAGGTAATTAATTACTCAATTAATCCCTAATTAAATTAGTTTTCTGATTGTTCTGCACAAAATTTCTAAGAATAAAAATATTTTATTAGATGTCTTAGCTGAATTCTAAACCAGCCAATAATCAAATAAACAAAAACAAATTAAAGAAAAAAAAGGCAAAACATCTTCCTTGTGGATGCTCTATCGTTGCTAAATTAAAACATATTTTTTTTATCTACAACGTGAAACTTTTTTAAAATAAAAATATTAAAAAAGATAATATTAAAAAAAACATTATTATTTTAGTTTTTATAAATAAATAATATAATGGGGTTAATCAGTTAATCTGTGAGTCAACCGGTAAACTATATTTTGCAATACGATTCTTAACTATTCATAAGCTTCCTATTCATTCTTTGTCAAATATTTTTTTATTTTAATATTAATATATTAAAAAATATTAAAAATATTAATTTAATATATTTTTTTAAATAAACAAATTTTTAAATGCACTCAAACATAATTCTGAGTACAAAAACAAAATTAAAATGCCGGGTCTCGGGTTTTATGGGTCTTTAAATGCCAGGTCTCAGGTTTTATGGGTCAACTTAAAAAAATTATAAAAAAATAAAATTTTAATATTTTATATAAAAAAATTTAAAAAACATCTATGTAAATATAAGCTATACATATTGTAAATAATAAAGTTTAAAAGAATATTTTTAAAAAAAATTTATCTCACATTAAAAAAACATAACTTTTTTCTTTGGAACATAGAGTATATATACTAATGAGTTTCAAATCTAACATTGAAAAAACATAGTTTTTTTCTTGTGAAGATATAGTATATATACTAATAGTTTTTAAATCTCACATTTAAAAATATAGTTTTTTTCTTAGAAACATAGAGTATATACTAATGAGTTTCAAATTCTATATTGAAAAAACACGGATTTTTTCTTGTGAACATAGAGTATATACACTAATGAGTTTCAAATCCAACATTAAAAAGATACTATATTATTCTTTTAAGTTAAAGTATTTAAACCAAAAGGTTTTTCATCCCACATTAAAAAAAAACATAATTTTTTTTCTTAAAAACATAGAGTATATATATACTAATAGATTTCAAATCTCATATTTGAAAAAAAAACCGGATCTTGCTCGGGTTGCCCGCGTCATAGGTTGACCCGCTAGGTCGACCGGGTTTGACCGGGTCATTGTATCAGCCGGTCTTTTAATAAACTCAGACAAATTCAGCCCTAAAATTAACCCGTCAAACTGGTGTGAGTTTAATAAATATGGTTCGCGCTGAGAAATGTATAATGAGAAGAGTCGGGGAAGAGAATGTTACAGCCACTAACTCCCTTAAAT
>Ga0307509_10012407_pt1 | contig 10192 bp, 6 predicted proteins | sample 10_EM_MG_FD_202245 | JGI IMG/M metagenome (GOLD analysis project Ga0307509, IMG submission 202245) | Populus trichocarpa ectomycorrhiza microbial communities from riparian zone in the Pacific Northwest, United States - 10_EM | ecosystem: Host-associated > Plants > Roots > Unclassified | place...
GGGAATTGAAAACCAGGGTAATTAGTAAATCATCTCCCTCACACATAAATACAGGTTGAAAACCCTCAAATAGAAAGAATAAAGAAATGTAGATCTGTATGTGTGTGATTAAGTTGATAAACAATGCAGTCCTAAAAGCAAGCTAGAAGATTAGAATACCCAATTTGTGTTCTTAAACATGGGAGCGAGAGGGAGAGAAGATAGCTTTCACTTTTTCCTAAGATGCATTAAAAGTAATCTTTACCTCCAGATATTCATCCATTCCATACTTGGAGCCTTCCCGTCCAAGACCAGATTGTTTAACTCCTCCAAATGGAGCTACCTGTTTAGCAACAGACATTTTTTAAGTTTTAAGAAGCCAATCTATGGTTTCCAATGGGGAACACAGGATAAGTCCCACCTCTGTTGAAATAAGTCCTTCATTGACACCAACAAGTCCATACTCAAGAGCTTCAGTGACACGCCATGAACGTTGAACATTGTTTGTGAAAATATATGCAGCTAACCCTGCATCGTTTACCAGAAAAGATAAGCTAGAATCCTGTATTACAGTTGACCATAAGTCTGTTTACCATGACAATAGATAAAGACAATAGTATGGAAAATGAAACTGGGTTAAGGAGTATATTACAAACTTTCATCTGTAATACTCTCAGATAATTGATATTTAAAATGATAGCAATGAGGAAACAAAAAGATAAATACGTGTACATGTATGCATGTAAAGGCAGACGAAAGAACCTGCTTTTGTGTTATTAGCCATCAAGATGGCTTCTTCCTCAGTTTTGAACCGCAACAGAGGTGCCACTGGGCCAAATACTTCCTCCCTGAAACAAGGCAGAGGAGAGCATATTAACATCCTGAATGAGTATAAACCTATAGGTAATGTTAAGGAACTTCAATGACATGGATTAAAATTATGTTAATGTAAACAAATCAATGATGCCGCATTTAACAAACCAAAAGCTAACGCTACTGATATCAACAATGTGCAAACCAAAATACTTCAAAGAGCAAAAATGAAAATGCAAACCACACCGTGCTCCATTATAAACCTACACATATCCATTAACTCTTCGAGCTAAGCTCTGATTAATAAGAAAGTTCTATAATTTGAAAATGAATTTGCAGCAAGTTAATTATGAAGTACCAACTCCAAAATCACATAAAAGAACTGAAAGCAATGGCCAGTCCTTCAACTTCATTTGATTAAAAGGCAGTATTTGTGGATGCAACATTTCCTAAGGAGCCTTCAATTTTGTCATCTACTGCGAACCTGGATTAGTCCCCGATCAATAAACAAGACCTCAATTTTGGTTTGTCTAAGAACATTAACCTTAAGTTTGCAATTGAATTTTACATGCCATGGTTAAGAAAGAGCTAAAAAACAAAACCACCATGAGTGTCCATGATTAGATGCCAAAACCTAAAGGTTGGCCTGTTAGTTTTTAGCATGGCTGCATGTTTCAACCAGCTGCACTGAAGGTAAGAATGTATACCCATCAGCAAGTGGCAGAGAACAACAGCCACTATCCTTTTACCTGTTGTAAGAAAGCTGATGGACATCTTTAATTATACAGCTGAGAATTGCAGAATGAATAAATTATCTTCATGTATTTACCTCGATAGAAGCATTGCTTCAGTGACATTGCTAATTATGGTTGGTTCATAGAAATTCATTCCAAGGCTATGCCTTTTTCCCCCAAGGAGGACTTTTGCTCCCTTCAAGTACAATTTTGGTTAATTAGAAATGAGATATATACAGAACAAATAATTGAAGAACAATTATGCCAGTGAAACTTAATTACTGTAACCAAGTCTATTATTTGGCTTCAGCTTTTCATATAATGAAGTGCGAGGGAACAAAGAAACAGAATGTCGAAGTAACCTAATTGCATTATAGAATTTTTTGGCGTTGAAAATATTACAAATACTTCTAGGTTTCACCAAAACATACAAAAGTTTACTCCAACCTCCAAAAGTTTTCTCCCTTGGTCATAAAAATATAATGCTATCATAGGTCGAGTGTATTGCGGGGAGGAAGAGGAAATATTGGAAGATGTAAAGACAATATAATGCATGAAGTTTTATTCAACCTAGTACATTGAATAAGATAAAGCAGAAAAGGCAAACCTTAAAGATGGCATCTTGAACAAATGATTCAACCTGAAACCCAAATCACAAAGGGACCAATTGACAACAAATCTCATTAATTAAAAAGGATTATCACAAGCAAGATGGCTGGCCAATTGTATGTATAAAATGCAACTAACCTTCTGGACTGCAGCTTCATTAATTAATGGACCCTGTGAGGAAACTAATAGTTATCACCATGATCTGTTCACTTCAAATCTCATGAAAGTAGCTAATAAAAGGTTCTAGATGTATAAACACAACAAACTACATCTCTGCATGAATGTGTGATTAGAATATCTTCATCCAAACAAATTACAGACTCCCTATTACCCAAAGTCTAGTACCCTTCGACTTTCACAAAGATTAAGAAGGAACAATTAATGGGATGACATGTTTATCCATTCCTTCATCACTTTCTAGTATTACCCTTTTATTATATTCCAGAACCAATCATATCAAGGTGGTTGGGCTAGTGGTGAGAGGTTTAATGTGCAAAGTAGTTGATCAAGGTTTGAAACTACAAAGAAAGAACAATTTTTTTAAGTATATTAATCACAACTTTTTTAGCATGTGTGGGCATTATTTTCTTGCTAAATCACATATTATAATCTAAATAAATAGTACAATTAAGACAATTTTTCATTGTAAATTCATTGATATATTTACTCCCTCAATTAATAAGAATTGTGTTTGAAAAACTCAAGAAATAAAGAGTTTTATTTAAATCTAGTTTTACGAGGGAGAAAGTAGTTGAATTAAAAATAAAATAAAATGAGTAAAATTAAGGATATAGCAAGAAGACCAAATGGTTAATAATTTTGACTTTTCATAGTCGGCAATAATTTTAGGACAACTCAAAATGAAAAGGTGGACAAACTCAACGAGATAGGGAGCAATAAAGATGATAAAGCAGTCTAGCATGTGTCACCAACCATTGAAATGCTATCATCCCTAGAAACTGCTAAATCTAGGAAACATAGAATACCTGACTAGCTTTGCACAAATTATTATTCAACAAGGGAACAATTACGAAATATTTTAAAAAAAAAAATGCAACCCCTACCTGCGTCACACCTTCGCTAAAGCCATCCCCAACTTGCATACTCTGAACAGCTTTTGAAAAAGAATCTGCAAATTTGTCGTAGATACCTGCACATAAAGGTGCAATATATCACAAATCAAAATGGCTGCATATTACATATAAAATTAGAATTAAGGGGTAAAATCAGGGCTGTAATTCTGTAGTTGGATACCCTCTTGCACAATTATTCTGTTTGCACAAACACATGTTTGTCCACTATTACGGAACTTCGCTGCAAGCTGCAATGATATGAAATGATTTGATAAGATTACCACCACCATGACAATACCTCCCAATAATGAATGCAAAACAAAAGCACATTTTCAAAATCCTGAATCAAAGCCTCTGCAGTAATAGGCTGTCCTGAAATCAGTAAATCAAATGGCTTCACCAATGCAATTCACACAAAAGGTTCACTTCCAAAAATGGAGACATGGACCCCCATGTCTAACCAACAATTAACAACCCTCGGCACCAAAATCCATTCCAGTCAGATAGGAAGCTTAGTGTGTCCATCTGATATGTCTAAACATGTAAAGTAAACATTATTAAATGGCACTCAGAAATATCCATGACAATACCACAATCAAAATAAACATGCACAGGGAACCCCTCTAACTTACTGATCCTTTAACTGCCACATCTAGGTCTGCATCATCAAATACTATGCAGGGTGCATTGCCGCCAAGTTCCAGAGATAACTAGAAAGATTAAGGGAAAAGACAATTAGCCATAAGATGATTTCTGAAACATCATCACATTGATTCATTTTGCATCCAATGCATACCCTTTTAACTGTTCCAGCAGCACCAGCCATCAACTTCTTTCCCACAGCTGTTGATCCTGTGAAAGTGATTTTTCTTACCTGAATCAGATGTATAAAGCAAGAATATCAACATTATGTCATTTGAATATCCAACTACTCTGGCCAGGACAATGCCATGTTGTCAAAGAGAAGAGAAGGTTGGTTTAAGGAAATAGAGGAAGGGTGTAAAACCTCATGACTTGCTAGTAAAGCATCACCAATATCAGGAGCTTTCCCCATAACCACATTCAGAACACCCTGAAATATTGAAATTAAAACCATTAAAAACAAATGAACAGAATTCCAACAAATTTGAACTCATATTAGCTAATATAACACATCAATTGTGTATGACATGCATCTACAAAAGCAGACCAGAAAAAGCTTCATTCATTCCATCATTATGTCATTCAAAGCAGAAAGCAGTTTGATCAGGACGATAGACCAGATCCTGCTGTTGTCCGGTGATGCAAGGACATGCTAAACCAGAACGGAGCTAAAAAGATTGCCAGTGATGGGTATTTTCTGTTTCATTGCTCGGTAAGGATGCTCAACTGATTATTAGCATAGGTTAGCAATCATAACACAGGTATGATGAGATATAAAATACAAAAGAGCATTTCACTCTATTTGTCAATTGTGGTTCTTCAGTAGGTGTTCCTGCAACACAAAGTCACTCAATTTAACAGTCAGCAAGGGCATTTTTCTTCAGTACTTTGCTTAGTTGGAATCTTGTGATAAACATCTAATACCCATGGGATGATACTTGGATTTTATTATGTTACATTCCCATCCCTCCTTACTTTTTAAGCACTCTTTAGTAAATATTCTAAATGTTAGCTTGCTGCAGCTTCTTCTTGCACAACCAGATAATAGAATATTTTTGGATGCTGAGACTATAATAAAACATTACAAGTATCCTAGTTTCCAACCAAAACTTACTCCAAAAACTTCATTGCATCGCAGAGGATAAGTCTTTCTCATTGAAACAACCATAAAGTATCAACTTTATCATCAATGTCTAACAGGACACAATTTACAAAGACAACCAAGGCCACATTATATCCAAGCACTTGCATCTTACACGGCCTAAATAATTAAGAAACTTCCACTGTGCACGTAAAAAGTTTGAGACTCACTGGTGGTATTCCAGCTTGAAGGGCCAACTCAGCTGCTGCTAAAGCTGTGAGAGGTGTGAGTTCAGAGGGTTTTAAAACAACTGTACAACCACAAGCAAGAGCAGGACCAACCTATGCAAGTGAGGAAAAAAGTATGTTATTCTTCAACAACAAACTCATGCACCAGAAAAGGTTAACTTTCTTTGCACAGAATCATTCTAAAATGAACACACCTTTCTAGTAATCATTGCCAATGGAAAGTTCCAGGGTGTAATTGCCCCAACAACACCTACAGGCTGCAAAAACTCATGAAGATTGCTGGATAAATAGCTGAATAAATGGATTGCACAGAAACAAGCAACGCTGGGAAATTATCAAAGCCATGCAAACAGCTCAAAGAAGAAAAGTTGTGACAAGAACTATTCATCAAGATAGATCATTAAGAAACAGATTTCTGGACCGCTACCAGGATAAAGTTGACTAAAACACAGTTCATGCAAGGAATGTGTCCCAAGATCTCGGGCCCTGTTCTTCTCATAGATATTGAACCCGAGGATTTTAATTCCTAAAAATCATGAGTTTTATGTGGTTTTAACAAATATTGGTGCATTAAACATACATGCTGGTGCCAGAAATTAAAACACAATTTGAAAAGGCCTTGTAAAGAGACCCAAACCAAGGGCAAATTATCGAGGTCTATAGGAGTAGCCAGGCTGTCGGAAGAACTAATTTACTCGTATTTGCAATTAAACAGGATTTCATATATCACAAACAGTTATAGCCACCTGCTTTAGAACAAATAACCGACGATCACCAAGAGTCGCTGGAATTATATCTCCATATACACGTTTCGCCTCCTCTGCGTAGAACTCAATAAAACTAGCTCCATAGCTAACCTGTTATTAGAGACTTGGATCACATGTTGCTTGACAATGACCAGTAACACAATGTAGGGTTAACGCTTATCTCTTAATTTCCGAAAGCAAAGTTGAGATGAGATACCTCACCCATGGCCTCTTTCAGAGGTTTCCCTTGCTCCAAGGTTATTAATTGTCCCAGCTCTTCCTTGTGAGCAATTAGTAGGTCATACCTTACAATACAGGTGGAAAGAATCATATGAGATTCAGTGTAGAGAACCATAATACTCTACCAATACAACACAGTTATTTTCAACTATTTGATTAATTTGGAAGTATTTACATTCACAACACAGATAATTTAATAAGATCGTATTGGAAGGGTTAAATACCATTTTCGTATGCGTTGGCTCCTCTCAGAAGCAGTGAGTTTACTCCATGCTGGCCAAATAAAAGACAATGAACATGTTGCAACCATCAGCAAGAATTTTAAAAAAAAAATTCAATATCATTTGAAGTCCAGTAAAGCAAAAGATATAAATCAAAAAAAAAAAAAACAATGTCAAGCTATATCAGAAAAGGGCCATCAAAATATGCTAGTATTACAGCTAAACAAGAAAAATCCATATAAACAATGAGGAGTTTAGCAAGCTTATGGTAAAAAACAAGAGATTTCCATATTTTAAGTCAGATGAGTAGATCCTATTAAGATTGTATCTATGCAAAGGTCTATGTAAGTCTTTGAAGGGCATATCAACTTGTAAGTCATAAAAACTAGATTGGTACTCGATTTAATCCATTCCATTCACTCTTTGCTTCTAGAGTACCACATAACTCTCGAAGAGACAGCTAAAATAATGATCTGTAGGACAGTAAATTACCAACAAATTGTGCTGCGAAAAGCTAGGATAAGAGGAATAAAAATGCAACACATAGAAGCTTGGAAGTAATATTTCAAGAGTGTGCACCACTGCATGTTTACAGTGATTATTATCATAAATACCACAAGCGTTTGAGTATGAGTTGAAGTATTTAATGTATTGTAGCAGTTAGTTACGTGGTGCGGGCTATAAAGCAGGTGCGAGTTGCAGGTCAATTGAAAAGAATAATAGTGGATTGATGTAGTAAAATAAGACTTCACCCAATTGTCATGAAATCCAAACTCTTTGAAAGGAATAACCAAGATGGTGTCACATGAGTTCAGAAAAAAACGTATATATGCTCTCCAATTCAGTAATAAGGTTGACATACTGTAAAAGAGACATCCAAGTGCCATTACCTTCTGAAAGCATGGATTCTAACCTACAAAGACAGCACAGCAATAACTGCACTTCCATGACCAATCCTCTACTAGCAATTCCCCCTATTACTACTGAAAGATAATCCTCGCATGCAAAATAAACCATATTCCTCTAACAAAATTCAAAACTTAGGAAATGATAGCGCCAGTAGGAGAAGGTTAACTAGCATAAATACATTTTACTGAACGTTAGGTTGGTTCAGTGTGAAGTTTCTTACATCTAAATGCATCATAGGCAGATGATATAGCATTATTCGTCTCGCTCTGGCCCATGCATGGGACAATAGCTACAACTTCACCCGTGGCCGGATTGAGAACCTGTCATTCCATGAAAAGAACACATACATGTGATGTCTTGTGTGACAAAGAAAGAAACAATACCCAAAACTAGTAGCCGCAGTAGAGCAAAATTACAAACAAACACACGCACAATAATGGCAGACCTTAATAGTGTCACCATCATGTGCATCAACCCATTTTCCATCGATAAGACCCTGGGTCTTTAATAGACCAGAACTAGTTAGCTTCGAAACCAGATTTTCACTCTTCATGCTCATCTGCCATAAAAACATTAACAAATTTTAAACCTAGCTGAATTCGCAACTAACAATACCAGAAAACAAAAATACATTCAAACAGAGATTATACTTACATTGAACATTAATGAAACAAATTATTTATCAATTGAACCAGTAATTACTAAAATACTACTTATTTCTAAGCGATTAAAACATGAATTAAACAAAATTTAGATAATTCAAAATCGCGATCGCTGTATTCAATTAGCAACACAAGGATGAAAGCTATTGATGCTTATGCGCAAGTAAAAGAAGATGAGTAGCGGTTACGTGGCGAGATAGTGGAGGAGAGGTGCGATTCGTGGAAGAAGACGAGTGTGGAGCAGAGAAGAGACTGTGTATTTTGCACCTAGTCGCCGGGATGCGTGCCAGAGCTATTCTCCCTAACGTCATTTTTTCCTCGTCTTTTTCAATGATTTCCTTCCTTGTAGCCACAAGCGATTCACAGTAGAGGGGGCTGCTGACACTTATAATGAGAAGGGAAGTGCTAGTTTGGAGCCTATTTGGATGTGCACGCGCTTCGCCACGTACAGTTACAGATTTTTTCTAAATTGAAGAGAAAAAAAAAGTTCAGGCAAAATTAAATAAATAGTATAATTTCAAGATATTCTAATTTAATAATATAATTAAAAAAAATTAACAGAAAAATAAACAGTAAATATCATACAGAAAAAAATAAAAACTTATTATCGCTTTGTCGTCGATATCACCCTATCATTAAAAATAGCTCAAACAATTATGATGCCACAACAAAAATCTACACAATAACATTGAGAGATATTGGATATTGTATATATTGTTAGAGTAATGATTTATAAAGCAAATTAGATAAAATATCATGAAGTAGATATTTAATGTTTATATCTAATTAATTAATTTAATTAAAAACAAGATTTCTTATAAAAAAAAGGGCTAGATTTAACAAAAAATAATAAATAAAAAGACTCGACATGAGATAACCAAACCTTTTTTAAAATTAGTGAAAAAACCTGTAAAAAACAAATAAAAAATAATAATGGAGCCCAGTCTTTAGTTAAATAAATGTTAAATGATAAAACTAAAAAAAATAAAAACTTGAAAAATAAAAAAACAACAAAACTCAAACAAATCTCTTAAACCATGTTAATCTTTCATGTCGTGACCCATGAGATCCTAAACCCGAACTCAACCAAAAAACTCAATTCTCGACTAATTTAATATTGAATGATAAAATCAAAAATAAAATCAATTTAAAAAAATTATTAAAGTTAAAAAAACACTCAAGAGAATTAGAATCAAAACTAATATAAAAAATGGAATATCAAAACATAAAATAAATTAATTTTTAAAAATATATAAAATAAACAAACAACAATCAAATGATGGAGACCATAATATGAAGAAAATAGAGGACGAAATTGAAAATAATTCTAAATCTAAATCATTTTAAATAAAACACATGGTAATTAAAATAATTGGGACCAAATACAAAAAAAAAAAAAAAAAATTTGAAGGGTTGTCTGTAAAATTAGGAGGGCTCTGCATGGAATTCAAAGAAAAAATTAGAGAATAATAAATAAAAAAAAGGTTGTTAGCGCTAAAACAAAGATCATTAAGCCACGTATATATGCCTAAGAATAGAGAGTCGTTAAGATGTTTTCAATATTGTTGTGGAAGGTAGTCTTTGGTTGTTATGAAATGCCTCGTGTATCTTTTGAAAAGCTTGATTGTAGCCCACCTACTAGCACACGCACAAACCTGTTTTTTTAATTATATTTTATATTTATTAAAATATCAAAGTATCTCATAGTTAAATTAAATATAGTTAAAATTTAAAGTGAAAATACAAAAACACCATGGACACTAGTTAGAGATTTTTTGTTTGTAAGGATAATTTAAACGCACACACAAGCCTGTTTTATTTTAAAATTATATTTTATATTTATTAATATATCAAATTACCTCATAGTTAAATCAAATATAACTAAAACTCAAAAGTGAAAAAAAAAACAAAAAAAAAAACGTAGACACTAGTTAGAAAATTTTTACTTTCACAAGAATAATTTAATTATTTTATCATGCTTTTAAAAAAGTAAAAGCATGAAAAAACTCTTACAAACGAACTGAATATATTTTGCTTGCAACAGAAATATAGTCATTTTACATTGCTTGAAAAATATGAAAAGATTAAGATGTACTCGATTAATCTGGCAATAATTAATGAATAATGTAAAAATATTGTATTGACTTCAAATAATTTTATTTTTAAATGGCAAACTCGTCATTTCACCTTCAATCCACAGTGAACAAAGTTTGCGTGTGCAGTCAAATCCTGATT
>Ga0307509_10012408_pt1 | contig 10192 bp, 14 predicted proteins | sample 10_EM_MG_FD_202245 | JGI IMG/M metagenome (GOLD analysis project Ga0307509, IMG submission 202245) | Populus trichocarpa ectomycorrhiza microbial communities from riparian zone in the Pacific Northwest, United States - 10_EM | ecosystem: Host-associated > Plants > Roots > Unclassified | place...
ACGGCCATGTCTTTGGTTCAAGGTTACTCCTCAGACGAGGACGCTACGACTGCGACAGCCCAACGAGATGCCTTCAACTTGGCTGCCGTGTCTTCGTCAAAAAGGCTAAGAGTTCAGGATGCACCCATGAGCTCGAACCCTCACGCAGCTCCAGACGTACTTGCACAGGTTGGTTTCTTTCTCTCGATCACGTCCTCTCAGTTAACGTGAACTAATTGAAAAGGATCCACTCAATCAAACTTCCCTCATAACCCGCCCCACGGACACGCAAATGAACGTGAATATCCCTTACAGTGACATGATGCTTCCTGTCCAAGGCCCAGAGAACCCTTTCGGTGACCGGAATCGATTCATGAACCAGAACGCTCTTGCTGGACACGTCGAGGAACAGGCTATGACAGAGCACGCGTTTCGCACGCAGCACCTTACTCATTCTATTCTCGGCTATTCTCAAAATCCGTCCGTGGATCCCAATGCTCCCGCTATACTTGGTTCGGTAGAGGCCGCCGAGGCAAATAATTACGCCATGTTGGATTCCTTCCACGTCACTCATTCAAAGCGTAAAGAGTTAAAACGCAAGCGAATACGCAAGGGCGACCTTACTGTCGTTGACGGTGACGACGCCTACGTCGGCCCCTGGGCATCCTGGGCCGGGGAGGATTCTGAGGCCGTTGTGCCAGAGGGCGAAGAGGAAGCCGGGGAGGAGGAGGAAGAGGAGTCCGAGCCAGAGGCGCAGGACCTCGCTGTCAAAAAAGCCAAGCCAAAGCGTGGTGCTCCAGGCCAAGAAAATTCAGTTTTCCATGGCAAATCTTTGACCGACTACCAGGGTCGGACCTATATCTCACCACCACTCGGGGAGGCCCCACACCTCCAGTTGGAACCTGGGTCACAAGAGTCATTCATTCCTAAGGTTTGTATTCACACGTGGACAGGACATACTAATGGTGTGTCTGCGATTCGCCTATTCCCTGAAACGGGCCACCTTTTGTTGAGTGGATCGATGGATACAAAAATAAAGGTATTTTTGGACTCCCATAATTCATTAATACTCTCTCATGCGTATCGACTAGCTTTGGGACGTTTATACGCACGGCAATTGTCTGCGTACCTTTCACGGTCATGGGAAAGCAGTGAAAGACGTGACTTTCTCTAATGACGGACGAAGGTTTTTGTCATGCGGTTACGATCGTTATATGAAGCTGTGGGACACAGAAACGGGACAGTGCTTACAGCGGTTCAATAATAGCAAAATTCCGTATTGCTTGCGCTTCCATCCCGATGAAGATAAGCAAAACATATTTCTGGCGGGTATGTCGGATAAAAAAATCATACAGGTGTGATAATTACTCTCTGTTCGGGACAGCACTGAAACATTTCGTTAGTACGATATCAACAGCGGCGAGATCACTCAGGAATACGATCAACATCTGGGACCAGTGAACACCATCACATTCGTTGACGAAAATCGGAGATTTGTGACCACTTCGGACGACAAGACGATCCGAGCATGGGACTTTGACATTCCTGTTGTGATCAAATACATCGCAGAGCCACATATGCATTCAATGCCTGCGGTCACTCTTCATCCTTCCAGTACGTCTGTGTTAAGAAAATCATTTGAGAGGAGTTCTGACGCGGTGCAGAGAAATATTTCGCTGCTCAGTCGTTAGATAATCAAATCCTCGTATATAGTACGGACAACTTCCGACAAAATCGCAAGAAGCGATTCGCTGGCCATGCGGTTGCCGGATACGCCTGCCAGGTGGGTTTCTCTCCGGATGGCAAGTGGATAAGTAGCGGTGATGGGGAGGGCAACGTGGTGTTCTGGGATTGGAGAACTGGGCGCATAAAGTCACGACTGCGGGCCCATTCCAAAGTGGTTATTGCACACGAATGGTTACCCCATGAGACGGTTTGTTATCTTGCTTTCCCTTGTCCAACCACACGTGTTAACGATAGAGCATCTTTAGTCAAAAGTTGTTACCGCATCCTGGGATGGGCTTATCAAGCTTTGGGTGGGTTCAATCTGCTCCACTGCCTTACTCGAGATGTTTTGGCTAATCAAGTGGTAGGACTGACACATCGATATCTTGTACTACGCTCTTGTACGACCCCACAGTATGTAATCGTGGATATACAACCTGTCTCGGCGATCGTACAGCTCATCAGGTGTTCGTGGTTCATGTTAATGATATTAGCATGCCTCCAAGTCTGAGACATGCCAAAGTAGTGGGTGTAGTTACCAGTTTCTCAAGTTCCAACTATCCGGTCTGGGCTCCGTGCGCAGCATCGTTGTCTCGTCCTTTCGGGTGGGTTCATCGCGATTGGTCCCCCGACTGATCTTGGCGACCGCGCGCAACGGACGGCGCCGTGAATGGAGGGGCAGATGACCTGTCCCTGATCAGATAACATAAGGCACGCCATGACGGTGCTGTATGTATGCCCCTCGGTTGCCTCGGCTTGTCTCGCCCGAAAGCTGTGCTTGAAAAAAAAGGGGAGGAAGAACAGGGCACAGGAACTCTTGGTCTGAAACAAGGAGGTACAGTTTTCCGGAGATGGGTTTGCTATCCAGGGTGACATGAAATGCATGTCCGAGCCTTCAGCCCTCTCCCCAAACCCTACCCCCGGTCACATTACCTGACCAATCCTGACCAATGTGACCCTGTCTGTTCTAGGCCGAAAATAGAACCAGACTGTCCTCTTTCGAGAAGTGCACCATATGGTCGCAGTGACCCTTTTGAGATGCTACCTCGGCAGCAATTGCCAGATCGGGAAGGGGTGATTACATATACGCAGGGAACCTTCCCGTCCGAGTTTGAGTTTATCAACTGTCAAATTCTCACACAACCTGAATACGAATAAATAAACCTGCTGACGCGGCGGAGCACCGGCGCATCGCGGCGCCGGACATCTGGCTGAAGCCGTGGACGGGCACACGTTGGAAGGTAAAATCCAATCAAGCGATAAGCGAGCGGCGAAGGAGTTACGATGGAGTTGTGTATGAATTGCGTTTTCTCGGTCGGTGTAATGGAATAAGATAGAATGACATAGAAATGGATGAGGTGGAGACTGCCGTACCGCATTTTTCCGATCATATCCCGGAGACAGCGAAGGTAAAAAACACGACGTCGATGACAGGTATTACCCACCATGTACAAGAAAGTAAAGTCCGTCCGATATGAAATATGAAAAAGTCAGGGCCCTGTGGATAACCACAGGTACAGTATGGATTGGGAGGATTCTGATAAGAGGTGGGGAAGGGGACTGCGTCAATAGATGAAATTTTTTTAGACTACCAGCAAGATACGAGATCCAGATTGGCAATCTTCAGTTCAGGAACAGAGTTGGCTAACCGCGTGTGAACCCCGAAGAAGTACCAATCATATATAAGCTCCGTCTTCCTGCGACTCAGGCTCACTACCTAAAGCCAACCCGTTCAAAATAATGCGCCTATCTCTGTATACCCCATTCGTCCTCTTCTTACTCGGCAAGCTCGTCGCAGCTGCACCAGTATGTTCCACTCGTTTACACTTCGTACACAGCATTGTTCCAACACTTTGTCCTACAGGCAGTTGAACCCGGTACCGGCCTAGACTTGGTGAGTCCCATTGTGAGGGGTGTTCCATCCACGACGTGGTTAACATGGCATCTGTTCAGCGGGCAGGTGGTGGTGGAGGCGGCCAGTCGACAGATTGGAAACGAGCAATGGATGCTGAGGGCCAGCCCCTTCTCTGACGTTGCCTCGTTACCTGAGAAACCACACATGGTACTGTAGCATCCGTCCGCGTACGCATGGCCGTGGCTAATCTTGGCCGTTGCCCCCGTCGTTCCAGCCAATATCGACGCTCTGGCTCTCATATATTCTCCCGTGGATATTCCGCGAACCTGATGGACTCTGTACCCTGATCAACTCGTGGGGATTGTAGCAAGTTCCTCTTCGCCGCTAATTTTATGTGGCCCCATTCCTTATCCGCAACAGCACTTTATTACCGTATTTTTTGGGTATTTCACTCTTTTGGTGTTTTGTGTACCTGTATCAGATGGGTTTCTGAATACTCTGAATCGTTTCATGAGAAATTGTCTGTAAATTGAGGTGATTCAGTTGTGAAGAAGCAGCAACGCAGAGACGGCATGGCCAGCCACCATTTGTGATTGTAATGGTCAAATAAAAGTCTTGACACGAGTCGTCACGTCCTGTCACGCTAATTTATAGTCACGCGTGTTCATTCGCTCGCGTCGCGTCGTCAACAATTCGTACAATCACGATCATGTCTCTCCTCGATGAGCCCGTTCCTCAAGATGATCTCATCCGTGAAAGGACTCGCATATTCGAGGAGTTCCTTTCAGCCGAAACTCCCATCTATAACTACAAAGATGACATTCTCCGCATGCTTCGCCTCGCTCAGTCGCGTCTCACGGTCAACATTGATGACCTACGCGACTATCGACGCGACTTTGCGGACGGCCTCCTCAAGCAACCCGTAGAGTTCCTTCCCGCTTTTCATGACGCACTTCTCAATATCATACAACAAGTACATGATGTCGACAAGCACGATATCGAAAGCAAAGGATACAGCATTGGTTTTCACGGTTCCTTTGGCGATCACCACGTTAGCCCTCGGACCCTCCGCGCCTCCCACCTTGGCCACATGATCTCGCTCGAGGGTATTGTCACGCGCTGCTCCCTTGTTCGTCCGAAGATGCTCAAGTCTGTCCATTACTCTCCCGATGAGAGTCAATTCTACTACCGCGAATACCGCGATGCCACGTCCTCCACCTCCAACCTTCCCCCTACTTCCTCGGTTACACCGCAGACAGATGAACAGGGACGCCCCCTGCAAATCGAGTATGGTTTCAGCACGTTCCGAGATCACCAACGCATCAGTATCCAAGAAATGCCCGAGCGAGCTCCGGCTGGCCAATTGCCGCGCAGTACGGACGTGATTCTGGATGACGACTTGGTAGACAAGTGCAAGCCGGGAGATCGAATCCAGCTCGTCGGCGCGTACCGCAGTGTTGGTGGTGGTGCTACGGGAACTTTCAAGTGCGTTCTCTGTCGTATTCTGTGTTGGCCCCTTGTGACTGACATGTCCAACGCGTTTCAGGACTCTCATTACTGCCAATAACATCGTGCTACTCTCATCAAAATCTGGTGGTGGAATCGCTCAGACGCCTCTGACTGATACCGACATCCGGATGATCAACCAGCTGGCAAAACGCAAGAATATCTTTGAGCTTCTCTCACAGTCCCTTGCCCCTTCTATCTTCGGCCACGACCAGATAAAGAGAGCCGTGTTACTCCTTCTGCTCGGTGGCGCTGAGAAGAACCTACCAAATGGTACACACATCCGTGGTGACATCAATTTACTCATGGTTGGAGACCCTTCGACCGCAAAGTCGCAAATGTTGCGCTTTATTCTGAATACGGCTCCGTTAGCAATTGCCACTACTGGTAGAGGCAGTTCCGGAGTTGGTCTCACTGCAGCTGTTACCACCGACAAGGATACCGGAGAGCGGAGGTTGGAGGCAGGGGCTATGGTCCTTGCTGATCGAGGAGTTGTCTGCATCGACGAATTTGACAAAATGTCAGACATTGATCGTGTTGCCATTCACGAAGTCATGGAGCAGCAAACCGTGACGATTGCAAAAGCCGGTATTCACACGAGTTTGAATGCGCGGTGCAGTGTCGTAGCTGCAGCAAACCCAATATACGGGCAGGTGTGCTCTTATTCTTGGCTGAATTTCGTTGCGAGTCTGTTGACGTCTTGTAGTATGACATCCATAAAGATCCCCATAAGAACATCGCTCTCCCCGACTCGTTGCTTTCTCGATTTGATCTGTTATTTGTCGTAACCGATGACGTCGACGAAACAAAGGATCGCCAAATTGCGGACCATGTACTACGGATGCACCGATACCTCCCTCCTGGTGTTGAGGAGGGCACGCCAATTCAAGATACCCTTTCGCAGCCCCTGTCCATCGACAATCCCGCATCTTCCTCGAGCACAAACGAGGCGGTCGACACCAGTCCATTCGAGAAGTACGACCCGCTTCTCCACATTGGAATGGCGGCAGGAAGACACCCCAAGACCCGCGCGGGACAAGCCGCAAAGAAGATCGAAGTGCTCAGCGTCGCGTTCATCAAGAAGTACATCCAGTACGCGAAAAGCAAGCCAGCGCCCGCACTGACCAATGGCGCAGCGGATTGGATAGTCGGAGTGTACGCAGAACTGCGAAACGAAGCCGCAGAAGACAACAAGAAAAAGGTGAGACCGTTTGGCATTGGTCCCCACCCAAAAACATCTCTTCTTTTTTTGTTGGGGCTGAGACTGATGACGCGTAGACTTCGCCTTTGACCGCTCGAACACTCGAAACTCTGATCCGCCTAGCAACAGCGCACGCCAAAGCGCGTCTCTCGCCAAAAGTCGAAGAGAGGGACGCCTCGGCGGCAGAAGACATCCTGCGATACGCCCTCTTCCAAGATGTCGTCAAACGGCAAAGGCGAAAGAAGCGCAAGCTCAACCACGGCGGCGCTTCTGGGCGCGGCGGCGAGGAGGGCGAGGACGGTGAGGAAGACAGCGATGAAGACGACGAAAACAGCGACGAGGAAGCTTCGCCCGAGCGCATGGTGGCCCCTGTACCTCCAGCAGCAGCAACAGCAACGGCCAAAGCAAAGGCGGCAGGCGGCAGCGGTGGTAGTAACGCGCCGCGGGGAATCAGCCAAGATCCTATCTGGGGCGCGACCGCGGACAGTCAGAGCCAACATCAACTTCATCAACAAGAAGACGCGCAGATGGATCTTGACCCGACACACCCGGTCGCGGCGTCTGATGATCACGGCGGAATCAATCCAGAACGGTGCGTAACGATATGGGGTTTATCAAATGGGGAAGCATATTGACTTTATTTTATTTTGCGCGCGGCGTTTCTCGCAATTCTTTTTTTTTTTTTTTTCTAATGGTTAATTCTTGCAGCCTGCAGCTGTTCCGAAATAGAGTTGCCCGCCTTTGGGCAACGAGCTTCCAAGACGACGAGCAAGTTTTCTTGGTCGATCTCGTAAAGGCTGTCAACGATGGCCTGGGAAACGAGGTCCTGTTTGGCACTGCGGAAGCCACCCTGTTGTGTCAAGCGATGACGGAAGCTAATGAGGTCATGCTGAGCGAGAACATCGTGTACAAGATTTAGTGTTGTATTTCCCATTTCGGGGCGGTCATTTGTTTTGGTATGATTGTTTTGGGCTCCCCGTGATTCCCGACGCCGAACGTTCCTCGGTGGATCAGAAAACTGTTCAGATGTGTGATAGGAACAGGGTGCAGTTGAAAAATCAAATGGTGATATGATACCCAGTGTGCCACCTTGGCCATATGTATTGTACGTAACCACACTCCGTAACTGCGCAGCTTGTTGCGATGAAGGGGCAGTGTGCCAAGCAGGGCAACGAGGGGTGGGTCACTACACTAGACGGTGTAGTTAAGTGTGTTTTGCGCCACTGCGTGTCAAATCGCACAGTCTTCTCTCGTTCTCGCGATCATGCGAATTTCCTCACGACTGAGGTCCGCCCCGTCTATCAACTCGGAAATTCTGTTCTCCCACTCCTCCATACCCAAGTCGTCGAATGAGACCTTGAGAATCCGCGTCCAGACCTCGTCGTCCGCGCCAAGGACGCGACCGGCCTGGACAAGTCGCCGCCAAGGCACTCCCACACGCTCTCCAGCACCGGGAAGAGCGAGCCGGCACGTCTCGACCCACAATTCACTTTCGCGCTGCAAGGACTTGCGCTCGACGTCGGTGACCTCGCCCGGACGCCGGTAAAGAATGGCGCGCTGAAGAATATGCGTATTCAGGTGTGAACCGATGCGCCTGTATATCGCGTTCATGTTGGTACGCGGGAGCGTGCGATGCAAAGCAGTAAGGTGCGACGACAGGACGGAGAGAGCTGAAAGCAGCGGCGGAGAAATGAACATGTCCGAGTGACTTCCGCTGGCTTCTCCCTGACTGTGAGCACGAGGTAAGTTATTGACTCACGGAGGGTGAGCGGTAAGTGGTATTGCGCACCCCACAAAGTAAGTCTTCCATGCAGCCTCTACCTCCGTACAGACGAGCAAGACAACTATGTCTTCCGTCCTTGTCACTAGCTTTTCGTATTGCTGCACGAGCTCCTCGAAAATGGTCCCCTCCGCTACATCCGACGATGAGTCGTTGAGACTGGGGAGAGAGGGGTGTGTTTCTGCTCGAGCTCTGAGAGATGCTTTATGGTTGATTTCGGTCCAAAGCTCTAAGAAGAACTGCACAATACGGTTAATAGATCGCGTTGCATAGACTAGCGACTTACCAGGTCCTCTCCCCAGACCTCCATCGCAATTGATACATATCTGGCACTAACCAATGCCTTGCACAATCGCATAGCACCTTCCACCCCGGAAGTTAGTCGGCTCCGGGTATCGCCACTAGCTGTTGCTCCCAATGCGCCGGGTACAACACGGACAAGGGAGCTCGATAGGGACTCAAACGCATCCAGAGATGAAGAGATACGGCTATAGTACCCCTCGAGTAAGGATAGCTGGACATCGATGAGGAAGCGGGTGCGGTGGGTAAAATTAGGAAGTGGTGAGTAACGGTCTGTCACCTGTTCCACGAGTGCTTTCAACTGCCGAGCAGACACTGTGGGTCTAACGTCCTCGTTGAGGCTCCTACCATCGTCTGCCTCAGCAGCATCATCGGTAATTGACCAGGCGTCCTTGGCACTAATGATTTCATCGTACCGACTCATCGCAACTAGATATGTGAGCGTGTGAGAGATCAATGACATGCGCATCATCAGACACCAATGCTCACAGGCTTTCTCGCCTTCGACCCATATGTCAAACCATTCTTTACGTCCTAGAATGACCTCACTGATCCCTTTCCACTCTGTGTCCGTGTCACGCCCTGAAAGAGTACCGGATAATAAAAACCCATCCTCACGCAGCGATGTATCAAAAGCAAGAGCTTGATATATCGTGTGAGCGAGAAGCGGAGGGTGGGGCAACAACGAAGGTATGGTCCTCCTGATATGACGGGAAAGAATGGGTAAAAGGCAAGAGGTGAATTCTCGCTGAGAAAATGTTAATAGATGAGAAAGGAACATCTCATATGAATCGTACCCATGCATTAATGTCCTTGAACTCGGTGGTTACAAGGAAGCGTTGGATGACAGTATCGAAGAATAGTTGATGCTCGTGAGAGACGTTGAGGATGTGTGTGAAGTACCACTCAGGCTGAATGTAATGAGGAAGCATGAAAATGGTAAACACATTAAACGTTACCTTGTCAAGTTTATTTGTTTGCCGCGTGCCCTCAAAATGGTACTTGAATCTTTGTGAAAGGGGCTGTACTAGAACGTGAATAGGGTATAGGCCATCTTTATAGACAAATTCGTCTTCGTCTGGGTGTAATTTCTCGCCTCTGGGGAGATGTATTGAGCGAGGGAACCAAGGGGGATGTGATACTTACATTACTTGGAAATCAAGTAAAAGTCGAAATGCGTTCTCGAAATTTGTTCTATGCTCTGGGCTCATGGCAGCGTAATCGACCGTCATGGGCCATTGCAAGTTTTCCGAGGCGACAAGTAAAGCACTAGGCATTAATGTCCCGACTGATTAGAGAAACAAACATGCAACAGTACAACAGTACAACAGCGTACCTGGAGAGAACAGCCCTCATACTCAACCATGTCCGTCTTCGTGTTTCTTCCAGGGAGGACACCAGTCGCAAGGAAACGTCAGCTTCGCCCGTGACATCGCCCGTTGGAGAGGAACCTTTCTTCACGGCGGAAACAAAAGCCTGTAACGAGCGATACTTAGAGACCGTGATTGGTCCACCAGGCCTAATTTCAGCTACAGCGACTTCACTGGGGAGCCGGTTTGAGAGGTCAGGGCGGCGTGAAAAAGGCTGCCACGCACCTGAGCAGCAAAGCCCTGTGAATGACCTGGACATAAGCTTTTACGCTTTCCTGCTCTTGCAAACATCTGTGCATCGTTTCTAATTCCTCCAAAAGGGTCGGAAGTTCATCCGGCTGAGAATGGTCGGAGAGAAGTTGTCCGAAGAGCGAAGTGAGTTCATCGACCAACGAATGCCCGAGGAGAGATAACTCCTGGGCAGCATGGAGACGATGAGACGCCGATGTGGCTTGCTCAGATCTCAGTTTTTCGGT
>Ga0307509_10012409_pt1 | contig 10192 bp, 5 predicted proteins | sample 10_EM_MG_FD_202245 | JGI IMG/M metagenome (GOLD analysis project Ga0307509, IMG submission 202245) | Populus trichocarpa ectomycorrhiza microbial communities from riparian zone in the Pacific Northwest, United States - 10_EM | ecosystem: Host-associated > Plants > Roots > Unclassified | place...
AGCGGAGGGTGGACGTTGAAGGAAGGTCGATCGAAGGGCACGGAGAGCCAGGGGATCAGCTTCGAGCGACGGGATCTGGCAGGTCCCGGCAAGCGCCCGCTGATCCAGGGGCCGACCGCACCCGCTGCACCGGGCCGCGGCAAGCCGCAGGTCCCCGCCGACCGCGCGACCCCCGCACCCGCGCGCGAGACCCACGGGTCGCTCGACGGCGCCAAGGCGCACCAGTTCGGCGACCGGCTCGGCGCCGACTTCTCCGGCGTGCAGATCCACACCGGAGATGGCGTGGCCCAGGATCACGGCGCCGCCGCGGTCGCGTTCGGGCGCGATATCCACTTCGCCGACGGCATGGCGGGCGGGGCCGCGTCCGATGCGCTGCTCGGCCACGAGCTGGTCCACACGGTCCAGCAAGGCGCGGCCCCCATGGTCGGCGGCGCGCCGCTCCCCGCCGGCACGCACGCTGCCGCCGAGGCCGAGGCCGATCGGCTGGGCATCGCCGCGGCGAGCGGCGCCCCCGGACGCGTGACGGTCGGCGCGCCGGCCGGGACGCAACGCAAGCCGCGCCAGGCCCCCGCGGATCTGGCCGGTGACCTGGCCACGACCGGCGACAACGCGGCGGCGCACGCGACGAAGACCGATGCGCTCGTCATCGCGCCCAGCCCGCAGATGGCCACGCGTCCCGCGCCGAGCCATCCGGGCAGCGCACCCGCGCCCGCGACGCCCGCGCACCGACCCGGCGTCACCCCGGCGAAGCCGATCAAGCCGCCGAAGCCGGCCGCTCCTCCCGGCTCGCATGCACCCGCAGTCGCAGCCCACGCCAGCGCACATGCCGGCGGCCCAGCGACCGCGCTCGGCCCGCAAGCCGCGATCCGCAAGCCGCGCCCCGCGCTCGCGCAGCCGCGGACCCTCGCTGTCGCCGCCGCGCCAGCCGCGGCCAGCCGCAACACCCCTGCGATCCGCTCGACCGCTCCCGGCGCCGCCGCGGCTCACGCGATGCTCGCCGAGGGCCAGCAGCACGCTACCCAGCTCCGCGGCGCGAGCCGGGTGACCGCGGCGTCGATCCGCGCCCGCGTCGCCGCCGAGGTCGCGCGCCTGCACGCCGCGCACGCCACGGAGACCGCCGCGCTCGATGGCCAGGTCACCGCCGCGCATGGCGTGATCGCCGGCCACGCCGCCGCCGCGCATGGCGCTGTCGAAGCCGGCCGCAGCGCCGCGCACGCCCACCTCGCCGGCGTCGAGCACACGCAGACCGCGCGCGTCGATCAGGCCGGCCAGCAGCAACACGCGCTCGCTCCGCAGGTCATCGCACAGCACGGCGGCGAGATCGACGCCCACGCGGCCAGCGAGGCCGCGCGGTTCGATCAGGGCGCCAGCGCGCGCACCCAGCAGGTCCAGCAGGGCGGCGGCGGCGGCAGCGGCGAGACCGCCGACAAGCACGCCGAGTTGACGTCGAAGGTCGGCGATCGCGCCGCGACCAGCTTCTCCGGCGACGCCGCGAAGGTCTCGGGCGAGACCCAGCGCGCGGCCGGCGAGTTCCACGGCGCGCTCGATCAGGGCGCGGCGAACTTCACCGGCTCGCTCGACCAGATGGTCCCGCAGTTCACGAGCGGGATCACCAGCGCGGCGAGCGCGACGCGGACCGGCGCCGACGGCGTCGCGACCCAGGCCGGGACTGCGATGGCACAGCTCGCCAGCCACGCCGGTACCCGGCTCGAGGACGACGCCGCGGCCGCGCACACCGGGCTCACGCGCGACGCCGACGCCGCGAGCGCCGCGCTCCACGCGCACGGCGAGCACCAGGCCACGCAGATCGTCACCGACGCTGACCGCGTCGCCGATGCCGTGGTCGAGCACGTGCACGCGATCGCGCCGGCGATCGCCGATGCGCCAGGTGCGCATGGCACCGCGCTGGCCGACGAGGCACGCGACCAGGTCGCCGCGCACACCGCCCAGGCCGCGACGCAGATCGCCGCCGCCGACGGCCGGGTCGCCAGCGGGCTCACCGCGCACGCCGCCGCGGGCAGCGCGTCGCTCGCCGCGACCGGTTCGCTGGCCGGCGCCCACGTGCAAACCGCCGCCGCCAAGGTCGGCCAGCACCTCGCACAGGCCGGCAGCCACACCGCCGCCGGGCTGCAGAGCAAGGCGCAGCTCGCCGGCCAGCAGATCCAGGAATCTGCCGGGCAGGCCACCGACCACCTCGGCCGCGCAGGTACCGAGTTCACCGGCAAGGCGGCGCAAGCAAGCGCCGGTGCGCGTACCAAGATCGCCGGCACCGTCGATACCGCCGGCGCCGATCAGCAGACCCACGTCGGCACGTTCACCAGCAAGCAGCGCGACGCCGGTGGCCAGCTCGACGCCAAGCACGATCAGCTCAAGGGCGAAGCCGACCACCGATCGCAGGCCGATCAGGCGCAGAACGCCACGCAGTCGCAGACCTTCCTCGACTGGCTGCTGCCCAAGTCGTGGACCGACGCGATCAAGCACTGGTTCGCCAGCGCGTTCGGCGACTGGTGGGGCGGCTTCCTGTGGGGCGTGATCAACGCGCTGCTCGTCGTCGCCGTCGTGGTCGCGGTCTGCTTGATCTTCCCGGTGGCGGCGCCGTTCATCGTCGGCGGCCTCCTGATCGCCGGCGCGGCGCTCGGCATCTACTCGCGGTTCAAGACGTACGAGGCCTATCACGACGGCAACGGCCCCGGGTTCTGGAGCGGGCTCGCGCTCGTCGGGCTCGGCATCGCCGATATCACGGGCATCCCGAGCATCGTCGAGGGCTGCGTGGGCGGCCGCGCGTTCAACAACGGCCACCCGCTGAGCCCGTTCGATGCAGGCGAGTCGGTCGGCAGCGGGCTGGTCAACCTGCTCGCGCTGATCATCGGCGGCGGGCGCGCGCTGCGCGGCAAGCCGGGCGGCGTCGACGTCAAGCCGCTCGATCCGCTGCCGCCCGAGCTGCCACCCGAGGTCAAAGTCCCCGACGTCAAGGCGCCCGACGGCAAGACGCCCGACGGCAAGACGCCCGACGGCAAGACGCCCGATGGCGTCCCGGACACCACCGCGCCGCGCAGCTTCGCCGATCTGCTAGGCCGGCTCAGCGCCAAGGCCCAGGAGGCCGTGAGCCAGCAGCGCCAGCTGCGCTCGGCCGATAACATGGCCAAGATGGAAGGTATCGGCCGTAACCCCGACGGTACGTACGACGTGGCCAAGGCGAACCAGGCCTGGGAGGGCAAGTGGATGGACGACGCCAAGTTCCAGGCCGCGCGCGCCAAGAACGTCGGCGAGCTCGGCACCAAGGCGCGGGCGGAGCTCGACACGCTCAAGAACATCTGCGACGACAACGACGGCACCAACCGGCCGAACGCCAAGGTCGGCGACGGCACCACCGAGGCCGCGCTCCGCTCCGAGGCCGAGACCGGCAAGCCGGTGGGCAATGTCGGCGGTCACGCCGAGAAGGCGACCAATGCGGTCAGCAAGCTCCAGGAGCTCGTGACCGTGCTGCGCGGCCGGAAGGAGAACCTCGGCCCCGACCCCGCGCTGATGTCCGAGATCGACGCCGCGATCGCGCGCGCTCTCCAGCGGATCGCCGCGCTGCGCGGCGGGCTGGACGTGTGGAACAATCGCGCCACGTTGTATCCCAAGGTCTGGAACCCCGACGGCACGCTGCGCAACCCGGTCGGTCCGGTGTCGCCGTTGCCGCCCACGCCGCCCGATCAGGATCACCAGGACGGAGGCGCGCCGTGACCGGCGAGTGGCGCGAGCCCGACGACATCGCGGCTGACCTCGCCTCCGGCGACGCGGCGCGGATCCGCACCGGCCTCGCCGATCTGCGCGAGTTTGCCAAGGGCGGCGACGAGTTCGAGCTGCCGGCATTCGACATCTCGTTGCTCGCACCGCTGGGCGACGCGCCTCCCCCCGACGCGGTAGAAAACCTTGCGCACCTGCTCTCGAGCTACTGGTCGTTCGTGCCGAGGCCCAGCCGGGACGACGTCATCATCCAGCTGGTCGAGCTCGCCGTGCGCTACGCGAGGTCGCGGGTGATCTACGACGCGTCGATCGAGATCCAGAGCGCGTCCGATCCCGTCGCCGCGGCGCACCTCGCCATCGGCTACCTCGGCACCCGCGGGCTCGCCCAGCCGAGCGAGATCGATGCCGCGCGCACGCTGATCTTCTATCTGCTCGAGGCCAAGCTGCCGGTGCGCCGCGCGACCGCCGAGGCGCTTGCCACGTGGCCCGCGGGCGAGGCGAGGCGGACGGTGGTGACCGCCGTGCGCCCGATGATCGAGCCCGACCAGCGCGCTCAGGTCACGCCCGACGGGCCGCCGCTCGCGTCTTGAGCGAGCGGCCCATCCTTCTTGCATCGCGCTGGTCACTGAAGCAACGACTGAACGATTGTTCGCGAGCGACCCCGACGGCGTTCGAGATCGACTGGTTTCGGGACATGCATGCGGCCCTCCGATCCGGAACCGTATAGCGACCCGGCGGTCGATCCGGCGGGTCGTCGTTCGTCGCGCTCATGAAGGAGACAGGACCCATGACCAAGCTGCGGTTCAACCTCACGATTTCACTCGATGGCTACCTCGCCGGGCCCGACCAGAGCCTGGACAACCCGCTCGGCGTCGGCGGCATGCAGCTGCACGACTGGGCGTTCGCGCTCGCCGCGTTCCGCACCCAGCACGGCGACGCGTTCGGAGCGGGTGGCGAGACCAACGCCAGCACGCAGGTGATCGAGGAGCAGGTCGCCAACGTCGGCGCGGTGATCATGGGCCGCAACATGTTCGGCGGTCACCCCGGCCCGTGGCGGGACGATCCGGCGTGGACCGGCTGGTGGGGCGACGACCCGCCATACCACGTCCCGGTGTTCGTGATCACGCACCATCCTCGGCCGCCGCTGGTGATGCAGGGCGGCACCACGTTCCACTTCGTCACCGACGGGATCGCGGCGGCGCTCGCCGCGGCCCGCGCGGTGGCCGGCGACAAGGACATCGCGGTGGCGGGTGGCGCGAGCATCGCGCAGCAGTACATGGCCGCCGGCCTGCTGGACGAGCTCAACGTCTCGCTGGTGCCGGTGCTGCTCGGCGCTGGCGAGCGGCTGTTCGACCAGCTCGGGGCGGGCGCGCTCCGGCTCGAGCAGGTCCGGGTGATCGCCGCGCCCGGCGTGACCCACATCAGGTATCGCGTGACCAGATAGTCGGCAGGCCGGTGCGAAGATCGTGACGGGAAGGCGACTCGCTTCTCGCGTAGAGCGGGTATGACACTGGACCACGGGCGCCGCGCGCCTGCCGCGACGCCAGGGCGAGAGCCAGGGCGAGAGCCAGGGCGAGAGCCAGGGCGAGAGCCAGGGCGAGAGCCAGGGCGAGGATCGAGCACGAACGGCTCAGCTGCGCCGGGCAAGCGCACGCTCACCGGGCTGCTGCCGGATGTGCAAGCGAACTCCAGAGGATCGAGCGCGGCCGTCGCCCGGCCGACCGAGGGGCTCGGCGGTGGCACCGACACGACGCTGAACCCGGACCACGACGCCGACCGCAACACGCTGTCGACCGACGGCACGGCGACGGCCGAGAACCCGCAGATCGGCGGCCGGCCGGTCGATCCGGTGCACGCCGACGGCTGGGGATCGGTGTACGGCAACTGCCACGGCGTGCTCGCGTTCAAGAACGTCGAGCCCGACGCCGCCGAGCGGACCCGGATCGCCGCGCTGCACGCCGGCGGCCAGGCCGGCGCCGATCAGTTCGGGTTGACCGTGCCGTTCCGCGGCGCGCTGGCCTACCAGTGCGTCGAGTTCGTCGCGCGCTACTACCGCGACGCGCTCGGCCACGGCTCGGTCGGCGGCGGCAACGCGCAGACCTTCCTGCAGGGTCCGCGCGGCGGCCTCGAGGTCCACCGGTTTCCGGACACGCCGACCCGGCCGCAGGCCGGCGACCTCGTGGTCCAGGAGGCCGGGATCAGCCCGGTCGGCCACGTCGGGATCATCGAGTCGGTCAGCGGCGACCCCGGCGGTCCGGTGACCTGCCACGTGGTGCAGCAGAACTGGGGCCGCGGCTCGCCGGGGACCACGTTCACGGCGACGCCGCGCCGCGTGCTCGACGAGGTCGCCCCCGGGGTGTTCCAGCACGTCGACGCCTACACGGCCGACCACGACTGGTCCGGGTTCCGGCGCAAGCCGGGCGTCGCGCCGGTCGCGCAGCGCGGCGGCAGCTCGCGCAGCCTGTGGCTGGGCGGCACGCCGGATCACGGCGAGGGCAACTACTTCGTGCGGCCCGGCCAGAGCGTGGCGCTGTCGGACATCGGGCGGATCTACGGGCTCTCGGTCGACCAGCTGCGCGGGTTCAACCCCTGCATCGGCGATTCGATCACCGCGCCGAGCGCCGGCAGCGTCGAGGTCCGGGTCACCGCCTCGTTCGTCCCCGCCGAGCCGGTGATCGGCACAGCGACGATCGGCAACCACGGCGCGAGCATCCGCACCGGATCGAGCACGGCGTCGCCGTACGCTCACGGCAACCACGCGCTCGGGGCGGGGCGCACGGTGCAGGTCTACCGGGTGGTCGACGACCCCGCGCCGGTCCAGGGCTTCGATACCCGCCAGTGGTACAAGGTCGCGATGTACTCCGGCGAGCCGGCGTACGTGTTCAAGGGGCTGTGCAGCAACGGGCCGTAGCGCGGTCAGTCGGCCGCGGCCGCCGGTGAGGCCGCGGCCGCCGGTGCCGCCGCGCCGAGCAGCTCGCGGCCGAGCGTCTCGCAGATCCCGTGGACCTCGTCGACCACGTGGGTCAAGAGGTCGTGGACACCGGAGCCGGCCAGCGGCTCGCTGCGCCGCGCGGCGACCCAGGTATCGAGCACGCGCAGGCGCTCGAGCGCGATGCCACCGGGCAGGTCGTGGGCCTCGGGCGGCCGGATATCGCACAGCCGGCTGTACGCCGAGTGCACGCAGTAGGCGATCGAGCGCGGGAACGCAGGCTCGGACACCAGGAACCGCGCGACGCCCTCGGAGCTGACCCGGCCGGCGGCGCGCTTCAGGTACGCCTCGCTGCCCGACAGCCCGCGGAGCAGCGACAGCCACAGCGCGGTCTCGACCACCTCGTGGCGGAGCGACATCTGGGTGAACGCGTGGTGGTGGACATCGAGCATGCGCGCGGTCTGGTTGACCCGCTCGAGCAACACGCCGAGCCACACGAAGTCGAGCGGCTCGTCGTGCAGCATGGTCGAGCGCAGAAGGCCGAGCGTGAGCTGGGTCGCGCGCCGCACGTGCTGGTAGAACCCGTCGCGGTGCTGGGCGTAGCTCGCCGGCGCCGCGTCGCCGCGCATCCACAGGTGGAGCTCGTTGACCGCCTCCCACGCCTCGTGCGACAGCACCTCGCGGATCGACCGCGCGTTCCACCGCATGCCCTGGACCGAGCGGGTCAGCGACACGCCGCTGTCCTCGTCCCACACCATGAAGCGCTGGACCGCCTCGCCGTCGCCCCACGCCGGGTGATCGTCGTCGCCGGCCGCGATCCGGCTGGCGAACCGCGGCTCCTCGCCCGACACCACGACGACCGGGCGCCAGACCTGGGCGGGCGGCAGCTCGGCGTCGAGCGCGAGCGACACCGAGGCGGCGAGCATGCGGGCGGTGGCCTCGGCGCGCTCGATGTAGCGCCCGAACCAGAAGCAGTGATCGGCGACGCGGGAGATCATGGCTCGTCCTCGGTGTCCTTCAGGCGTCCTTCATGACCCAGGTGTCCTTGCTGCCGCCGCCCTGCGACGAGTTGACCACGTAGCTGCCGCGCGTCAGCGCGACCCGGGTCAACCCGCCGGGCAGGACCCACGGGCCCTGGCGCGAGGTCACGATGTACGGCCGCAGATCGATCCTGCGGGGCTCGACCGCGCCGCGCTCGGCGATCCAGGTCGGGCAGCTCGACAGCTCGACCCGGTGCTGCGCGATGTAGCGCCGCGGCTCGGCCGCGATCCGGCGGCGGAACTCGTCGCGCTCCTCGGCGGTCGACTGCGGGCCCATCAGCATGCCGTAGCCGCCGGCCTCGTCGACCGCCTTGACCACCATCTGGTCGAGGTGCTCGAGCACGTACTTGCGGTCGTCCTCGAACAGGCACACGTAGGTCGGGACCTGCTCGAGCAGCGGGGCCTCGGACAGGTAGAACTCGATCATGTCGGGGACGAACGGGTACACCGCCTTGTCGTCGGCGATCCCGTTGCCCGGCGCGTTGGCGAGCGCGATGTTGCCCGCCGCGTAGGCCCGCATCAGCCCGGGCACGCCGAGCACGCTGTCGGCCCGGAACACCTCGGGATCGAGGAACGCCTCGTCGGTGCGGCGGTAGATCACGTCGACCCGCTTGGGGCCGCGCGTGGTCCGGCAGTACACCTTGCTGCCGTCGACGAACAGGTCGGGAGCCTGGACCAGCTCGAGGCCCATCGTGCGGGCCAGGAAGCTGTGCTCGAAGTACGCCGAGTTGTGCGGCCCCGGGGTCAGCACGACCATGTTGCCGTCGGCGGCGGCCTCGGTCGCGCCGGGCGACACCGAGCGCAGGGCCTCGGCGAGCCGGGTCGGGTAATGATCGACCCGGTGGACCCGCGCGGCGTCGAACACCCGCGGGAACATCCGCTTGCTGATCAGGCGGTTCTCGACCACGTACGACACCCCGGACGGGGTGCGCAGGTTGTCCTCGAGCACGCGCCACACGCCGGCCGGATCGCGGATCAGGTCGACCCCGGCGATGTGGATCCGGACCCCGCCGGGTGGCTTGATCCCGCGCAGCATCGGCCGGTAGCCGGCGGCGCCGAGCACCATCTCGGCCGGCACCACGCCCGCGGTCACGATCCGCTGCTCGCCGTAGATGTCGTCGAGGAACATCCCGAGCGCGCGCAGCCGCTGCTCGAGGCCGCGCTCGAGCCGGCGGAAATCCTCGGCCGCGATCAGCCGGGGCAAGAGGCAGAACGGAAAGATCTTCTCGGTGCCGCGGGTGTCGCCGTAGACCGAGAACGTCACGCCCTGCTGGAGCAGCGCGGTCTCGGCCAGCGCCTGGGACCGCGCGAGCTCCTCGGCGGGGAGCTTGGCGAGCAGCGCGGCGACCCGGGCGAACGCCGCCCGCGCCGTGCCGCCGGTCTCGAACATCTCGTCGTAGGTGCCGGCCAGCGCGGGGTAACCGTCGAACAGCCCGGTGACCGGTCCCTGGGACTGGGACTGGCTCTGCATCATCGGGCCATCGTAACGAAAACCGTGGCAGAATTACAGCTCGGGTCGAAAATAGGCGAACGATCTACGGGAGATAAATTGACTGGCCATTCCACGCGGCACATCGCCAGCTGGTAAAAGTAGTGCGGCTGAGGGCTCGCACAATGCTCACATCGTCTGACAAGAGCTTTGCGTCGTACGAGTCGTTCGGGAAGTACCGGTTCCTCGCCGAGATCGGGTTCGGCGGGATGTCCGAGATCTACCTGACCGTCACCCAGGGCGGCCTGGCCGGGTTCCAGAAGCTGGTGGCGCTCAAGCTGCTGCGCCGCGATCTCGCGGAGGACGACGAGTTCCGCCGGATGTTCCTCGACGAGGCCCGCCTGGCGGCGCGGCTCAACCACCCCAACGTGGTCCAGACCTACGACGTCGGCGAGGACCACGGCCGCTACTACATCGCGATGGAGTACCTGGAGGGCCAGACCTTCGAGCGGATCCGCCGCGCCCGCAACTCGGGCAAGCTGTTCCCGCTCGATCTGCAGATCCAGATGCTGTCACAGGTGCTGTCCGGACTGCACTATGCACATGCACTTGCCGACTACGACGATACTCCGATCTCGATCGTGCACCGCGATGTCACGCCGAGCAACGTGCTGATTACGTATGATGGTCAGGTCAAGCTGATCGACTTCGGGATCGCCAAGGTGCTGGACTGGGCCAGCCACACCCGGGTCGGCGTGCTCAAGGGCAAGGCCCGCTACATGTCGCCCGAGCAGGTCTCGGGCTACCCGATCGACCGCCGCGCCGACATCTACGCGGTCGGCGTCATGCTGTGGGAGACCCTGGCGGGCAAGCACATCTGGAGCGGCGTGCCCGAGACCGAGGTGCTGCGCCACAGCGGCGAGCTGCCGGCGCTGCCGCCCGACGCGCCGGCGATCCTGCAGCAGATCTGCAGGAAGGCGATGGCGCCGCGCCCCGACGACCGCTACCCGACCGCCGAGGCGCTGCGCGGCGAGCTCGAGCTCTACCGCGCCCAGCACATCA
>Ga0307509_10012410_pt1 | contig 10191 bp, 6 predicted proteins | sample 10_EM_MG_FD_202245 | JGI IMG/M metagenome (GOLD analysis project Ga0307509, IMG submission 202245) | Populus trichocarpa ectomycorrhiza microbial communities from riparian zone in the Pacific Northwest, United States - 10_EM | ecosystem: Host-associated > Plants > Roots > Unclassified | place...
GGTCGGCGCGCACGAGGTCGACGACCTGGCGCAGCTTCTCGCCCATCGCCTTGGTCGAGATGCTCTGGTCGGCGCGCATGCCGCCGTTGAGCTGGCCGGTGTCCTGCTGCGGGAAGAAGCCCTTGGGTGCGGCGGCGAACAGGTAGACGTTCAATGCGATCACCGACAGCAGGATCAGCATCACCAGCGCCTTGCTCGCGAGCGCCCAATCGAGGCTGTGCTCGTAGCGGCGCAGCACCCACTGGTAGCCACGCTCGGCAACTCGTGCGACGCGGCCCGGCGGCTTCTCATGCGCGCCGCCCGGCTTCAGCAGCCACGCGCACATCATCGGCGTGGTCGTCAGCGAGATCACCAGCGAGATCAGCACCGCGACCGACAGCGTCACGGCGAACTCCTTGAACAGCCGCCCCTGCTGCCCGCCCATGAACAGCAGCGGGATGAACACCGCGACCAGCGAGATGCTGATCGACAGCACCGTGAAGCCGACCTCGCGCGCGCCGAGCAGCGCGGCCTGCATGCGCGTCATGCCGGCCTCGATGTGGCGGCTCGTGTTCTCGAGCACGACGATGGCATCGTCGACGACGAAGCCCGTCGCCACCGTCAGCGCCATCAGGCTCAGGTTGTTGAGCGAGAAGCCGAGCAGGTACATCACGCCGAAGGTGCCGAGCAGCGCGGTGATCGTCGCGACCGCCGGCACGACAGACGCGCGCACGTTGCGCAGGAACAGGCTCACGACCAGCACGACCAGGATCACCGAGACCACCAGCGTCGCCTCGACCTCGCGCAGCGAGGCGCGGATCGTGTTCGTGCTGTCGGAGGCGACCTGCATCGTCACGTCGGCCGGCAGGTCGGCCTGCAGCGCGGGCAGCAGCGCGCGCACCGCGTCCACGGTCTCGATCACGTTGGCCGAGGGCTGGCGCGTGACCAGCACGATGATCGCCGGCTCGCCGTTGAACAGGCCGAGCGTGCGCGTGTCCTCGACGCCATCGAGCACCTGCGCCACGTCGCGCAGCCGCACCGCGGCGCCGTTGCGCCAGGCGATCACCATCGGCGCGTAGTCGCTCGCGCGCAGCGCCGGCGTCTGGGTGTAGATCTGCAGGCGCTTCTCGGCGTCCTGCACGATGCCCTTGGGCCGGTTCGCGTTGCTGGCCTGGATCGCGGCGCGCACGTCCTCGGTGCTGATGCCGTACTTGTTCAGCGCGAACGGCAGCAGCTCGACGCGCACCGCCGGCAGCGAGCCGCCGCCGATCTCGACGTCGCCGACGCCGTCGACCTGCGACAAGCGCTGGCTGATGATGTTGGACACCGAGTCGTAGATCTGCCCCGGCGTCTTGGTCTTCGATGTGAGCGCGAGGATGATCACCGGCGACGAGGCCGGGTTCGCCTTGCGGTAGGTCGGGTTGGTCTTGAGCGTGGCCGGCAGGTCGACGCGGCTTGCGTTGATCGCGGCCTGGACCTCGCGCGCGGCGCCGTCGATGTTGCGCGACAGGTCGAACTGCAGGGTCACGCGCGTCGTACCGACCGAACTCTGCGAGGTGATCTCGTTGACGCCGGCGATCGTGCCGAGGTGGCGCTCGAGCGGTGTGGCCACGCTCGTGGCCATCGTGTCCGGGCTCGCGCCGGGGATGTTGGCGGCGACCGAGATCACCGGGTAGTCGACCTGCGGCAGCGGCGACACCGGCAACACGAAGAAGCCGCCGATGCCGGCGAGCGCGACGCCGGCCGTCAGCAAGACCGTGCCGATTGGTCTTCTGACGAACGGCCTACTCAGGTTCACGCCGACGCCTCCGACGCGTCATCGAGCTTGCGCGTGCTGCCGCCCCCGAGCCGGTCGAACGCGAGGTAGATCACCGGTGTCGTGAACAAGGTCAGCAGCTGGCTCACGATCAGGCCGCCGAAGATCGCGAGGCCGAGCGGCCGGCGCAGCTCGGCGCCGTCGCCCCAGCTCAGCATCAGCGGCACCGCGGCGAACAGCGCGGCCAGGGTCGTCATCAGGATCGGCCGCAGCCGCAGCAACGCGGCCTGGTGGATCGCCTCGCGCGCGCTCTTGCCCTCGCTGCGCTCGGCGTCGATCGCGAAGTCGATCATCATGATCGCGTTCTTCTTGACGATGCCGATCAACAGGATGATGCCGATGATGCCGATCACGCCGAGGTCGTGGCCAGTGACCATCAGCGCGAGCAGCGCGCCGACGCCGGCCGAGGGCAGCGTCGACAGGATCGTCAGCGGGTGCACATAGCTCTCGTACAGCACGCCGAGCACGATGTAGACGCAGATCACCGCGGCCAAGATCAGCCAGAGCTGGTTGCTCAAAGACCGCTCGTATGCGCCCGAGGCACCGAGGAAGGTCATGGTCACGCTGTTCGGCAGGGCGATGTCTTTCGCGGCCTGGCGGATCGCGTCGACCGCGGCGCCGAGCGCGACGCCGTCCGCGGTATCGAAGTTCAGCGTGCTCGCCGGATACTGCGAGACGTGCGTGATCTGCAGCGGCGCCTGTTGCTCGGTGATGCTCGCGAACGCGGACAAAGGCGTCGCGGTGCCGCCGCTGGCGATCAAGTTCAGCTTGCCCAGATCGGCCGCGTTCGCGACGAGGCCGGGGCGCGCCTCGAGGATCACGCGGTACTGGTTGGTCTCGGTGAAGATGGTCGAGACGATGCGCTGGCCGAACGCGCTGTAGAGCGCGTCGTCGACCGAGCTCGCGGTGATGCCCAGCCGCGAGGCGGTGTCGCGGTTCACGTTGATGCTCGCCGCCAGGCCTTGCGCGCCGGCGTCGCTGCTGACGTTGCGCACCTGCTTCGAATCGCGCAGGCGCTCGATCAGCTTGTTCATCCACAGCGTGATGGTCGCGCTGTCCACGCCCTCGAGCGAGACGCGGTACTGCGTCGGGCCGGTCTCGGCGTCTATCGTCAGGTCTTGTGTCGGCTGCAGGTACAGCGTCACGCCGGCGACCTGACGCACGCGTTCGCGCAGCCGGTCCATCGTCGCCTGCTGATTGCCGTGGCCGGCGCGCAGGTTGATCAGCATGCTGCCGGCATGCAGCATCGTGTTGTTGGCCGCGTCGACGCCGACGAAGGAGCTCAGGTTGTCGACGTCCGGGTCGGCCAGGATCGCGGTCGCGGCCTGCTGCTGCAGCAGCGCCATGCGCTCGTACGAGACGTCCTGTGCGGCCTGGATGCGGCCTTGCAGCTGGCCGGTGTCTTGCGTCGGGAACAGGCCCTTCGGGATCATGATGTAGAGCAGCACCGTCAGCACCAGCGTCGCGAGCGCGACCAGCAGCGTGATCGCCTGGTGGTCGATGACCCAGACCAGCGAACGGTCGTAGCGATGCATCACGCCGGCATAGAAGCGCTGCACGCGCGCGGCGATCGCGTTGGGCTTCTTCGCGTGCTGCGCGTCGTGCTTGGCACCGAGCCACCGCGCCGACATCATCGGCACGAGCGTGAGCGACACCACGGCCGAGATCAGGATCGTGATCGCCAGCGTCACCGCGAACTCGCGGAACAGCCGCCCGACCACGTCGCTCATGAACAGCAGCGGGATCAGCACCGCGATCAGCGACACCGTCAGCGAGATGATCGTGAAGCCGATCTGCGTCGCGCCGGTCAGCGCGGCCTTCATCGGCGGCTCGCCTTCCTCGATGTAGCGCGCGATGTTCTCGATCATCACGATCGCATCGTCGACGACGAAGCCGGTCGCGATCGTCAGCGCCATCAGGCTCAGGTTGTTCAGGCTGTAGCCGAGCAGGTACATCAGCCCGAAGCTGCCGATCAGCGAGATCGGCACCGCGACGCTCGCGATCACGGTCGCACGCAAGCTGCCGAGGAACGCGAAGATCACCAGCACGACGAGCACGACCGCGAGGATCAGCTCCATCTCGACGTGCTCGACCGAGGCGCGGATGCCTGTCGTGCGGTCGGCGAGCACCTCGATCTTCAGCGCCGCCGGCAGGCCGGCCTGCAAGGTCGGCAGCTGCTTCTTGATCGCGTCGACGGTGGCGATCACGTTCGCGCCGGGCTGGCGCTGCACGTTCATGATGATCGCAGGGGTCTGATTGGCCCACGCGCCGAGCTGGTTGTTCTCGGCGCTGTTGACGACGCGCGCCACGTCGATCATGCGGATCGGCGCGCCGTTCTTGTACGAGACGACCAGGTTCTTGTAGTCGTCGACGGTGAGCAGCTGGTCGTTCGAGTTGATCGTGTACGCGCGCTTCGGGCCGTCGAAGCTGCCTTTCGCGGCGTTGGAGTTCGCGCTCGTGATCGCGGTGCGCAGCGTGTCCAGGCCGATGCCGTAGGACGCGAGCGATTGCGTGTCGGCCTGGATGCGCACCGCCGGCCGCTGCCCGCCCGACAGCGACACCAGACCGACGCCGCCGACCTGGCTGATCTTCTGCGCGACGCGCGTGTTGACGAGGTTCTGCACCTCGGTCAGCGGCAGCGAGTCGGACGTGACGCTGAGCGTCAGCACCGGCGCATCGGCCGGGTTGACCTTGGCATAGACCGGCGGTGCCGGCAGGTCGGCCGGCAGCAGCGAGCCGCCGGCGTTGATCGCGGCCTGCACCTCTTGCTCGGCCACGTCGAGCGAGATGCCGAGCGAGAACTGCAAGGTGATGATGGACACGCCGGCCGCGCTCGTCGAAGCCATGCGGTCCAGGCCCGCCATCTGGCCGAAATTGCGCTCCAGCGGCGCGGTCACGGTGTTGCTCATGACCTCGGGGCTGCCGCCGGGGTAGAGCGTCTGCACCTGGATCGTCGGGTAGTCGACCTGCGGCAAGGCCGACAGCGGCAAGAACTTGAAGCCGACCAGGCCCGCCAGCACGATCGCCAGCATCAGCAGCGAGGTCGCGACCGGCCGCTCGATGAAGGGGCGTGAAGGGCTCATCGCTGCGGCCTCGTCTTGCTGCGCAAGATGACGATGCGGTTCAACGCGGCGCGCTCGCGGCGCTGTCGCCGCCAGCGGCTTCGGAGGCGCGCCGATGCCGGCCGGTGCCCGCGCCGCTCGCACCCTCCGGGCCGCCGCCCCATGCCCCGCTGGCGCCGCTCGCACCCGCGCCGCGCCGCCCGCGCCCGCCGGACGCCGCGCCCGAGGCGGCACCTGCGGGCCGGTCGACGCTGGTCTGGACCTTGGCGCCGTCCTTCAGCCGATCGCCGCCTTCGGTGACGACCTGCTCGCCGAGCTCGAGACCGGTCACGATCGCCACAAAGTCGACGCTCGCCTCGCCGCGCGTCACGTTGCGCAGCGCCACGGTCTTGTCCTCGTTGACGACGTAGACGAAATCGCCGTTCGGCCCGTGGCGCAGCGCCGTCACCGGCACGACCACGGCGTTGCTGATCGTGCGCAGCAGCAGCCGCACGTTGACGAACTGGTTCGGGAACAGCGCCCCGTCGGCGTTCGTGAAGCGCGCCTTGGCCTTGACGGTGCCGGTCGTCGTGTCGACCTGGTTGTCGAGCGTCGAGAACATGCCGGCGTCGAGCCGCTTGGTGCGGGCGCGGTCCCAGGCGCCGACCTGCAGCTGCGCGCCCTCGGCCAGGCGCGCCTGGATCTCGGGCACGCGGTCCTGCGGGATCGCGAACTCGACATCGATGGGCGCGATTTGCGTGATCGTGACGAAGCCGGTCGCGTCGCCGGCGGCGATGTAGTTGCCGGCATCGATGGCGCGCAGGCCGACCCGGCCCGACACCGGCGCGACGATGCGCGCGTAGCCCAGGCTCAGGCGTGCCGTGCCTTCGTTGCCGCGGTCTATCGTGACCGTGCCCTCGAGCTGCTGGACCAGCGCGGCCTGCGTGTCGACGTCCTGGCGCGCGATCGAGTCCTGGCTGAGCAGCGTGCGGTAGCGCTGCAAGGTCACGCGCGCGGCCTCGAGCTGGGCCTCGTCGCGCTGGCGCGCGCCGACCGCCTGCGTCAGCGCCATCTGGAACGACTGCGGGTCGATGGTGGCGAGCAAGTCGCCCTTTTTCACCATCTGGCCTTCCTTGTACAGCACTTGCGTGATCACGCCCGAGACCTGCGGCCGCACCGTGACATTGGCCGCCGGCGTGACGGTGCCCAGGGCCTCGATCACGACCGGGATGTCGGCCTTGCGCGCAGCCGCGACGCCGACCGTGCTCGGCGGCGCGCCGCGCCCACCGCCGCCTCCACCGCCAGGGCCGCCCGGACCACCGGGCCCACCCGGCCCGCCCTGCGCCGCCACGGCGCCGCTCTTCGGCTGGTGCGTCAGGTACCACGCGAGCCCGCCGAGCAACGCAAGGCAGACGATCGCGATCAGGCTGCCGAGCCAGCGGCGGCGCGGCCGCGCCTCGGGTCGGGCGAGATGGCTGGGTTCGGCAGGCGGTTCTGGTTGGTCCATGGTGGGCGCTAGTGTGATTCGGCGCGGCGCGCCAGCACATCGATGATTGTTCCAGCCGTGGTGGCCGCGCGGTGTCGGACAGGCGCCCGCAGATGCGGGCAAACCCGATGTTGACGTTGATCGACGGCGTCAACTATTCTTTACCGAATTGGTCAGGCCACTTGGCCAGTTCGCACCGCCAAGCTCCCATGCCGATCCAGACCATCGAACCCCGCCGCCTCTACCGTCAGATCGCCGACCAGCTGCGCGGCCTGGTGGAGCGCGGTGAGTATGCCGTCGGCACGCGCTTGCCGCCAGAGCGCGACCTGGCGCTGCAGCTCGGCGTCTCGCGGCCCTCGGTGCGCGAGGCGCTGATCGCGCTCGAGGTCGAGGGCCTGGTCGAGGTGCGCATGGGCTCGGGCATCTATGTGCGCCCGCACGACCCGAAGCAGCTCAAGCGCGTCAGCGGCGAAGGCCCGCTCGAGACCATCCGCGCGCGCCAGCTGATCGAGGCCGAGCTGGCCGCGCACGCCGCGCGCCACATGAAGAAGGCGCAGGTCGCCGGCCTGCGCAATGCGCTCGCGCTGATGCAGCAGGAGGTCGACGCCGGCCACCTGCCGACGCGCGGCGACCGGCTGTTCCACGAGCGCATCGCCGAGGCCTGCGAGAACTCGGTGCTGCAGCGCATCGTCGGCGAGCTGTTCGACGAGCGCCACAACCCGCTGTTCGAGCAGCTCGGCAACCACTTCGAGACGGTGCGCAGCTGGACCATCGCGATCGCCGAGCACCAGACCATCGTCGACGCGATCACGAGCCACGCGCCCGACGCTGCGCGCGCGGCGATGAACACCCACCTGATCAATTCGCACGACCGCTTCACCGCGAACTGGCCGGCGAAGGCGCCCGCTGCGGCCGTTGCGGCCGCCACCCGCAAGACTGCGCGCCGCAAGGCCGCCTAAAGAAAGCCCACGATGACACTGACCTGCAGAATCCACGGCGCGAAAGACCTGCGCCTCGAAGAGGACGGCCCGGCAGAGCTCGGCGCTACGGATGTCGAGATGCGCCTCGGCGCCGGCGGCATCTGCGGCTCCGACCTGCACTACTACCAGCACGGCCGGGTCGGCGCGTTCGTGATGCGCGAGCCGCTGATCCCGGGGCATGAGGTCTCGGGCACGGTGGCGCGCATCGGCAGCGATGTGACGCGCGTGAAGGTCGGCGACAAGGTCGCGATCAACCCGTCGCACGCCTGCGGCCACTGCGACTACTGCAACGCCGGCCGGCTCAACCTGTGCCGCCACATGCGTTTTCTCGGCAGCGCCAGCGTCTACCCGCATGTGCAGGGCATGTTCCGCGAGCGCTTCGTGATGGGCGAGCGCCAGCTCACGCCGGTGACCGAGGACATCTCGCTCGGCGAGCTCGCGTGCGCCGAGCCGCTGTCGATCGGCCTGCACGCGGTGCACCGCGCGGGCAACCTGACCGGCAAGACCGTGCTCGTGACCGGCGGCGGCACGATCGGCTCGATGAGCGTGATCGCCGCGAAGCTCAACGGCGCGGCGCACATCATCGTCTGCGACATTGCCGAGCGGCCGCTGGAGACGGCGAAGCGCGTCGGCGCCGATCAGGTCATCCGCAGCGACAAGGCCAGCGAGACCGAGCTCGCCGACATCGCGGATGTCTGCATCGAAGCCGCCGGCAGCCCGGCCGCGCTCGCGACCTGCCTGAAGGCCGCGCGCCGCGGCGGCCGCATCGTGCAGGTCGGCACCTTGCCGGCCGATGGCGTGATGTTCCCGGCCAACAGCATCATGGCGCGCGAGCTCGACTACGTCGGCGCGTTCCGCGCCGCGCATGCGTTCGACTGGGCGGTGCAGTACCTGCGCACGCGCCGCGTCGACGTGCGGCCGCTGCTGAGCGCGCAGATCCCGCTGAGCCGTTCGGTCGAGGCCTTCGAGCTCGCGGCCGACCGCAGCCGCAGCACCAAGGTGCAAGTGGTCTGCGACTGATCGATCGTTCATCTCTCACACACAACGACAAGCTGGAGACAAGCATGCAGAAGACGATTCTGAAGACCGCCCTCACCGCGCTCGCGACCGTCACGCTGGCCGCCGCCAGCAGCGGCGCGTTCGCGCAGACCAAGCTCAAGTGGGCGCACGTCTACGAGACCTCCGAACCCTTCCACACCGCGTCGGTCTGGGCCGCGGCTGAGATCGAGAAGCGCACCAGCGGCCGCTACCACATCGACGTGTACCCAGCCTCGCAGCTCGGCAAAGAGAACGACATCAACCAGGGCCTGACCCTGGGCACCGTCGACATCATCATCTCGGGCTCGAGCTTCGCGGCCAAGACCTTCCCGCGCATCGGCGTCACCTACTACCCGTACACCTTCCGCGGCGTCGAGCACCTGCTGGCCTACACGAAGAGCGACATCTACAAGGAGCTCACGAAGGGCTACGAAGAGAAGAGCGGCAACCACATCGTCGCGACCACCTACTACGGCGTGCGCCAGACGACGAGCAACAAGCCGATCACGAAGTGCGCCGACATGAAGGGCCTGAAGATCCGCGTGCCGGACGTGCCGGCCTACCTCGCGATGCCGCGCGCCTGCGGCGCGAACACCTCGCCGATCGCGTTCGCCGAGGTCTACCTGGCGCTGCAGAACGGCACCGTCGAGGCGCAGGAGAACCCGCTGACGACGATCGAGGCGAAGAAGTTCTTCGAAGTGCAGAAGTACATCGTGCTGACCGGCCACATCGTCGATCACCTGAACACCGTGGTCTCGGGCGGGCTTTGGAAGAAGCTGTCCGATGCCGACAAGAAGGTCTTCACCGATGTCGCGCAAGAGGCCTCGGCGAAGGCCTCGGCCGAGGTCGCGGCGCGCGAGAAAGAGCTCGTCGGCGTCTTCAAGGCCAAGGGCATCAGCGTGACCGAGGTCGACAAGAACGACTTCCGCGACACGGTGCTGAAGAACGTCACGTTCGAGTCCTTCGGCTACCAGAAGGCCGACTGGGACAAGATCCAGGCGGTCAAGTAAGGGCGTGCCATGTCCGCCATCGTTGAGAACATAGCCGGCGCGCACCCGCACGCCGAGGTCGCCGCCGAAGAGCTCGTCGCCAGCTTCGCCGAGGCCGATCACCACGTGGTCGATCTCTCGGGCTTTTCGTTCGAGGACTGGGTCTGCTTCGGCTTCTTCTGGGTCATGTCGGCGCTGGTGTTCCTGCAGTTCTTCAGCCGCTACGTGCTGAACGACTCGTTCGCATGGACCGAGGAGCTCGCGGTCTACTGCCTGATCCCGGTGGTGTTCATCGGCGCGGCGATGTGCGTGCGGCGCAGCCGGCACATCCAGGTCAACATCCTGTACCGCTACCTGCCGGCGCCTGCCGGGCGCGTGCTGGCAACGCTGGTCGATGTCGCGGCCGTCGTGTTCTTCGGCTATGTCGCGTGGCTGGTCGCGCGCTACGCACTCGCGGTCGACAACGAGCCGATGACGACGATCGCCTGGAACAAGAGCCATGTGTACTGGCTGGCGTTCGCGGGCTTCGTGCTGATGTTCGGCCGCGCCATCCAGGTGAGCTGGATCAACTGGCGCCAGGGCTATTCCATTCTCGAACGGCCCGAGGCGTTCGACGGTGCAGCAGACTGAAAAGGCAGCGTCATGGCCATCTTGATCTTGGGCTTCCTCGGGTTGATGCTGTTTGGCCTGCCGGTCGCGGTCGCGATGGCGGGCTCGTCGCTGATCTACATCCTGGTCTCGGGCAGCGTGCCCGACATCGTCGTCGCGCAGCGCATGATCGCCGGCATCGAGTCGTTCCCGCTGCTCGCGGTGCCGTTCTTCATCCTCGCCGGCAACCTGTTGAACGTGGCCGGCATCACCG
>Ga0307509_10012411_pt1 | contig 10191 bp, 10 predicted proteins | sample 10_EM_MG_FD_202245 | JGI IMG/M metagenome (GOLD analysis project Ga0307509, IMG submission 202245) | Populus trichocarpa ectomycorrhiza microbial communities from riparian zone in the Pacific Northwest, United States - 10_EM | ecosystem: Host-associated > Plants > Roots > Unclassified | place...
TTTGTCCTCACTTTAAAACTTTATGTTTAAAAGGTTTTTCTTTTCTTTTTCTCATGAATGGAGATTAATGATTTGGAAAAGTTTAATAAGAATTGAAGATAATTTCATAGTTCCATATCAATGTTGAAGAGAGAGAATAAGAGTGGATTTCACTAGTTGCTCCTATTGGCTATTGGAATTATGAGAGGTAAATCATCGTTTTTGGTTATTAAATCCTTTATAAAGTGGGTTACTTTGTCTCTGATATTCTTTTTTGTAAACCAAGTAGACATGGAAAAAGTAGAGGAAGAGCATTTGAAAAAATAGAGAATAGAAAATTAATAGCAAAAGTAGAATTGAGTCACCAAATGACAATTGAAATGACAAATGAACCTGATGCAATTTGAGATCAAGTCATACCCCTTCTAGTTACAGGGAGATTTGAAACACTATTGAAAGTAAATTAGATTTTGGTTTTTTTTTCCTGAAAAACAAAGAAACCGATCTACCAGTTGGGAATCAGTTGACTGGTTAAATCAAATGAATTAGTCGATCGATTAAGTCGACATAATCATTTTTCCTGTTCAGAATAGGTTTTTCTTTGATTAGTTCAATTAATTGATTATCTAGGACTTTAGGCCTATAAATTGCCTTGTAATCAGAAGCATAGAACATAAGTGTAATAGAGAGAAAATATGTACAGAAAAGAAAACACTTAATGAAACATTCCTTTCTCTTAAACTTTCTTCTTGTTCTTTAGTTTTTCTTATTACATTGTTGTCCATAAACTCCTACCACACTAATTTTCTTCAAATAAATGGTATCAAAACCTTTTTTTTATTATTATTATTTGACATGGCCAATACAAATTTCACACTTCAATGTCCTCGTTTGACAAAAGGACAATTATGAAGTTTAGTGTATTCATGTGAAAGCTTGGCTAGGTTCTTAAGATGTGTGAGAAATAGTTGAAATAGGCTTTGAGAAGCCTATAGAAAAAGTAACGTTGATTTCAGACCAAAAAAAGGTCATGCAAAAGGCTTGAAGAAAGAATCAATAAGAACTCACAATCATCCATCAATGTCTAGATGATGTCACTTTTGAGATGGTGGCTAATGCAACCACCGCCAAACAAGAATTATAAGTTTTGCAACAATCAAACCAAGGAGTTGACAATGTCAAAAAGGTACGTCTAAAAACGTTACGAGGTGATTTTGGAAAGCTTCATATGCTTTAATCAAAGAGTATTTCAAATTACTTTGCTAAAGTATTGGCCATATGCAATCAAATGAAGAGATATGAGGAGAAAATTGAGGAAACACGTGTGGTAGAAAAAATTATACGCTCTTTGCAAAAGAAGTTTCATTATATGGTGATCACTATTGAAGAATCGCAAATATAGACTTTTTGACAATTCAAGGACTTATGGGTAAACTACAAGCCCATGAAGAAATAATCAATGATATTCAATAAAACATGGGTGCACAAGTAATCTTTTCAAAATACTATTCAAAATAGAGGAAATGTGGTTCTAGATATACACAAGGAGGTAGAGGATATGGTCAAGGTAGAGGAATAGGTGGAAAAAGCAGATTTATAAGAGAAGGCTAAGGCAGTTTGAACAGGTTAATCTATCGATTAAATGAAGCAAATTAGTCAACCAATTCCACTGATAGTGGCATTCTGAACCTAGGCTTGACAAAAAAAAAAAGAGTTAAATGTTACATTTGTGAAAAGATATGTCATTATACCAGGGATTGTTGGAATCCAACCAGAAGGGTTGAAGATAATGTCAATCTTGTAGTAAAAGAGGAGAAACAAGTCACCCTATTACTAGTCTATGATGAACAAATACAAGCCAAAGAAAACATGTATCGAGACAATGGTGCCAACAATTACATGTGTAGAGATAAAGACATGTTTATAGAGTTCGATGAATCAATTAAGGGAAATGTCACCTACGTAGATCATTCAAAGGTTTCCATCAAAGGAGAATGTATAATTTTTATTAAATTGAAAAATAACAGTTGTTAATTTATTGGTGATGTTTATTATATCCTAACAGTGAAAAGCAATATATGAAGTTTGAGACAATTATTGGAGAAGGGTTATGAAATTAAGATGAAAGATCATATTTTGACATTACTTGATACTCAAGGAGCTATAATTGCAAAAGTAACCATGACAAATAATAGAATGTTTTTGCTAAACACATAGATAGATGTACCTAAATGCTAAAAAACAAGTGTGAAAGATAAGACTTGGCTTTGACATATGATACTTGGACATGTAAACTTTGATAACTTGAAGATGATGACACGAAAGGAGATGTTAAAGGGTTTACCATATATTATACATCTAAATCAGTTGTGTGAAGGATGTTTAGTGGGCAAACGATTCCGCAAGAGTTGTCCAAAGGAGTCTACATCAAGAGCAAATCAACCCCTACAAGAGATACATGGAAACGTATGTGATCCTATTCAACTATGCTCATTTTATAAAAATCTATATTTTTTACTTTTTATTAATGATTATAGTATAAGAACATATGTAGACTTCTTAAAAGAAAAGTCTAATGTATTTAATTGTTTTAAGAAGTTTAAGGTATTAGTTGAAAAAGAAAATAGTTATTCTATAGAATCACCTAAGACAAATAAGATGGTTGGATTTTTTTCAAATGAGTTTAATGAGTTTTGTGAATATCATTGTATAAAGAGACTCCTAACAATGCCTAGATCACCATAACAAAATGGCATGATGGAGAGAAAGAATAGAAGCATCCTCAACATGATGAGAAATATGCTCAGAACAAGAAGATGCCAAAGGAGTTTTGGGATGAAGCTGTAGATTGTGTTGTCTACTTGTCAAATAGGTGTCCTAGAAAGGTTTAAATGACATGACTTCATAATAAGAATAGAATGGAAGAAAGTCAAGTGCTACTCACTTGAAGATATTTTAAAAGCATTGGGTATATGCATGTAGATGATCAAATAAGTACCAAGCTAGATGACAAGAGCAAAATGATGATCTTTATAGGCGATGATCAAAAATCGAAATGATACAAGCTTTACAACCCATATGAAGAAAAGATGGTGATTAGGGATGTTGAATTTGATGAAGAATAAAGCATGGGATTGGAAGGTACATGATGGTGAGAAGTATGCTTTTCTACCGCTTTTTGATGAAAATGATGAGAAATATAAAAATCATCAAGAACTAGTTACACCTCCATGATAACTAATGAACTCAATTTCGCCTTTTATCTTCTTCTTCTAATGGAAGTTTAAGGCAGCCACCTAGTCCACCAAAAAATATTAGAAGTCTAGATCCAAATCAATATGCCTGAAAACCATAGACAACTTTGTATGAAGGGAACAAATTTGGCTCCTCTCTTATGACATATATCTGTAGGCATTATGGCTTGCTTGTTTTTGAAATACATTCCGACATTTGAAAACATTAGGAAGTCAGACATGCTTTTGCTCCACTTCTGTACTATCTGATAATGTTGCATTTGTTCCCTAATCTCAACTTATAAAAAAAGGAAATCACAATTTACTGCAGATTGTCATCTGGTTCGTTATACCAGCACAAGAAGCTCGCGAACTGATCATAAGAACAATGCCCTTGCTTTGATTGTTCTGCTGCAATATGTCCCCAGATTTTACATCATATGTCCATTGAGCTCGGAAATTATTAAAGCAACAGGAGCGGTTACCAGGACAGCTTGTGCTGGGGCTGCATATAATCTGCTGCTATACATGTTGGCCAGCAATGTATGTTTGCTTTTTTCTTCTGTTGATGTTGCACTCTCTTGGTTTTTCAATGCTATGACTTCGATCATCATCATCACTTTTCTTTTCTAATGCAGGTTTTAGGGACAGCATGGTATTTGCTATTAATCGATAGGTATACGTTGTGCTTGAAATCGAAATGCAGAAAGGAAAATAGTCCTGTCAAAAGCTTGCTCTATTATCTGGATTGTGATTATTTTAATAACGTTGATCGCGAGGCCTGGGCAGATAGTACAGGTGTTTTCAAGAACTGTGATTTATTATTAGAGGCAGACTGGAGAGTGAGGGTGATCCTGCGGCAGAAATGTGATTTATTATTAGAGGCAGACTGGAGAGTTCCACTACCAATGGAGGCAGGACTGGTTTCTTTAATTCTATCATGCTGAAACCTGGGGATTTTTGTGGAGAGAAGCTACTTGCATGGGCTTTGCATCCAAAATCATCCCCCAACTTACCATCTTCAACGAGAACAGTCAGGGCTCTAAATGAAGTTGAAGCTTTTGCATTGAGAGCAGAAGATCTCAAGTTCGTTGCCAACCAATTTAGACGCCTCCATAGCAAGAGCTGCGGCATACATTCCGATATCATTCACATCATTGGAGGACATGGGCAGCCTGCCTCATACAGGCTACTTTGCGTCGGCACAAAAGAAGGATGATGGAAAATAATCTCACAATGTCGGAATCCTTTGCGTTGAATGAGGGAGAGGCTACTGGACTTGAGCAAGAGGACAGGGCCCCCTTTTCAGATAGTTTAAATCCTTCTCAGGCAAAACTGAACCTTGGGGTCACCATATTGGCTTCCAGATTCGCTGCAAACACATGGAGAGGTGCTCAAAAGAACAAGGATCTTGATATGCCAAAACTACCGAAGCCTGAGGAACCTAACTTCTCAGCTGATACCTACTGTTGAGGCAGCCTAGTATATGATACCTACTTTTGTCTCCATTAATGGTCTAATTAGTTTCAGGTACTTGTCAGAGATCATTCCAGAATCCATATGGGGGTGGATTTGGATTTTCTTGTATTGGCCCAGTGGTTGTATATAATCACTAATGTTCTATTAGAGTTTTGATGTTGCCTTCATCAGAGGTGATCAATGAACCATGGAATTTGTTTGCTCTATCTTTTCTTCAAATCAGTCCTTAAATCCATTTGGCAGCACCATTGATTTCATAATACAGTGACTTCAAATTGTATTATTTGTATATTTGACATCATCTTGTTAAGTATAATCAAATATGATCAGATTGTTGCCAGTTCGTACTGTGAGCTAAAAACGTCAGAGTACCAGTTCGTACCCTAAGCCAAAAACATCGAAATGCCATTTCTAATGGTGACTGATCAATCTGAACAAGTTAATGTAAGGGTTCAGACTTCAGAGCTGCTTGACTGGACTTACTGTTTTCCAACGCATACGTGATTGTAAAAGGGAACTCGGAAATTTGACTAACCCCTGTTTATTTGCTAGAATACAGTGATTTTTTATAGAAAGTAAATATCTGTAAAGTAAATATCTGTAAAGTAAATTATTTTTTATTATTTGATAATTTTATAAAAAATAAATTAAAAAATAGTATTTCGACCATGAAAAATTAACTGAAAAATAACTTATAAATATTTTTTTTAAGTTTATCTAATATATATATATAAACCACTTACAATAAAAAAAAAGATAAAAAGTATAATTATAAAGGAAAAAAATTATTATATTATATATAGTTTATTTTAAAAATATAAATATACATATAATATAAATATTTTAAATATAATATTATAGATATATAACTTTGTTAAATATTTTTAAAATAAATTTTATTTTTAAAACCTCAAAATAAATTTTTAAAATTAAAAAAAAAAGTCAAATTAGTTCATGGTATTTCTTGATTGAGAGTTAGATATTTGAGTTTTTATGGTAAGATTTGTGTTAGTTATTAATGTTTGTAAAGAGAAAGAAAGAGAAAGGGTTATTTTTGCTTTTGTCGGTTTCTTTATGAGAAAAGACATGAAAGTAGTTTTCCAGAGATCACCAAACAAAGAAAATTACTTTCCAGAAAAATAGTTAAACAAGGCCTTAAACATAGAGCTGTTGATGATTTAGAAAACTTGTTATGTCAGATGAATTATCTTCCCGAATGCCACAGGGAAGCTACAAGAATGACTGTAGTGCAAATACCAGGTGCATAGTTCTGGTGGAACGAAAAAACCTTGGCAATCTAAGTCTTCCATTGACTGCAGAAACCAGTAAGGAAATAATAATTAAGGATTTTCAGTTATCTTCTGTGAAAAAAATTTAAATTAGGGAATTCTGGCTGTGAAGTAGCAGCATGTACTAATTACAGCCTAAATCAATAAAAGAAAACGTAACACAATCATACAGCACAATGACCCTAGTATACAATTTCAAAGATTTGTCTTCCCCATTCTGTCGTCCTTTAATCATACCTGTCAATGTCATAAAACTCTATGTTCTTGTACTTTTGGGATATTATTTCTGCTTGAACTTTTCTTGCAGTGTCTGTTGCACAACCAACAAGAATCAGGACGGAAGTGCCTGCAAATCCTCGAAATGCAGTCAAGTGTGAGATTTGTTCGATCACAGAAGGACCAGCAGCCAGGATAGCCAAAAAGGTAGAACCCAGAACAGATATGCGGCTAAGAACCTGTAGTGTGACCATTTAGTAGAAATACGAAGTCCAAGAATCACAAGAAGCCAATCAAAGCTTAAAGCTCAGACTTAAACTCGACAAATGCAATAATAAAATCTTCTAGCAACTTCTGCAGACAATCAGCTTTGTGTAGCCCTCTGAAAAGGATTATCTGGATTACAGAACAGTTAAATGGGTTCCCGTGGCTCTTTTGGAACACTATCGCAAAAGGTAGTTTAACTCCACACTAGACAGCTGCCAGCGTGCTGCCACAAGGAACTTCGGTAGTGTTACTAAACCCAGCCAAGTCCAGTGAAGTCCAGTGGGTCAACATGGTGACCCATCGACTTAGCAACTAGACCGGGCCAAGTTTCAAAGCAAGATGTGTGGGGGCTGAACCATTGTTGCCCAGCCAACCTGACTCGTGCCATTCTCGCATCGGTCAACCCACAAAAACCTGAATTGGCCTTTTTCATATATATATAGTAAAAACAACATCAATTCAATGTTTTTTTTATAAAAATAATAAAATGAAGACTTTTTATTGACCCGGATTAACTCACATAATCCAAAACCTAGGTCATGGCCCTAGTCGGGTTTAAAAGAGAGACAACAAATAAAACTATTTAGAAGAAATATGTTTTTTCATTGAAATTGTCTTTTCTAATTCATGAAAATTCTTCTGTTTTGACAACAAAAGTTTTTTTTTTATATTTAATAATAGCAAGGTTCATTGAATAAAAAGAAACAAATATAAGAAAAAACAAGTTTGGAGAAACTAAGTCGATTTGAAATAAAAAGGGAAAAACATATAATTTTAATAAAAAAATAAACTTTCTAATGCATTTTTTTTTAATTTTGACAAAAATATGTTTTTTTTATAAGTATTGTTTTTTAAGCAAAAACTCATTATGATCGTGAAAGCATCCTTCAATTAAAAAAATATAAAAAATCATGAATTGATCATCTTTATATAGTTACATGAAAAAAAAATTAGAATAATAAATTTTTAAAATTATATAAAACAAAGTTACAATAAAAAATTAAGGAAAAATATTTTACTCTGATTTAATATTAATGAGCAAATTATTCTGAAAATTGTTCATATTGGTCCTATACATAATTATCTATAAAGCAATCAATAATATAATTATAAAAAAGTCATAATCTTCTTAAGAACAACATATTTTTTTATTTATTAGAATAATGTTTTTTTAATAAAAAGCAACAAAATTTATGTATTTTTTTGGGTTTTTTTGTGGCCATAAATAAGTTTGTCAAGGTGTTTGAGGTGTTTTATGGATGTTTTGGGTCAAAAACAGGTTGAAAATGAGTTTTAAATTGAAATAAAACAAACCCTCAATTTTCCAGCGACCCCTGTTGCCAGAACTTGCAGAAAGCAGATGACGTGTTGTCTGCTATTTTTTTTTTCAAAAAAAAGAAATGGGGGTAGATGATAGGTCATTCACCCCTTTAAGAAATAATAAAAAAAAAAAACAGGTTGTAGGGGCTATGACTGGGCTAGAAGACCCATGTGCCTAGGCTATTTTTTTAATACCTAGGCCCACACGTGTGCTCTTTTTTTTTTTTTCCCTATTGGTTTATAAAAAACAATGATAAAACAAATTATTGAATCCAATTGAGTTAAGAAACCTGAAATATATATACATAGCATTGTTCCCGTGAAGAGTGCTCTATCTCACACCCCCAGTGAAATCAGCATCTATTTTTTTTTTCTTAAATGTAATTTAAATGAAATATAATAGGGGTGTCCAGACATCCATGTCATAAAAGGGACCATTATGATATATAGAAATCATATTCATACAGGTTATTCCACGTAAACGCAAAGTAGTAGCACGGGGGCTGATCACTAAAAGACCAAATCTGCTTCCATTGAACAACCAAGAACTCATGAATGAAAATGGCCAAAAGAGTTCATCTATGGTTCAAACTAAACAAATAAAGGAAAAAGGTGAGGTGAGGTGAGGTGAGGTGAGGTGAGTTTCATTCATTTTGGATGGCAATGATGTAATCAAAAGAACCCAAGCAGCAGGACATTTGTAATTAAATTTCAGATTATGTGATTGCCTACTTCTTCCTATAATAAAAACTAAGATTGTTCAGTAATTGACCATTTTGATGAATACTCCAAGGTCAATTATTTAATGCACAAATTCAAACTCCTGAGGTTCTAATCAGATTAGCATGGTCTAGAATTCATGTAACAAATACCTGAGGTTCTAATCATGATAGCATTTCAAGTATGGGGTCCATATATTGATTCAGGGTTTACAGTGCAAACAATAGACAAATTTCATAAGAGAGAAAAGAACTTACTGTTTTAAGAAATGCAGCTGTGCTTTTCCCCGGTCGTACTAGTGGAATTGATGCACCTTGGCGCTTCAGTTGTTCACTCACATCATCAGGGTCTAATTGAAGGAAGGTATAGTAATAGTTGAAGAAGGCTATTAATAGGATATTGGTGGGGAGATAGAAAGAACCTGCAAATATTTATCCAGTTAGCTCAAACTATATTAATCTGTGTTATGCTGACAGAAAACAGAATCCACGAGACGAAAGTTTATTGATGGCACATTCTTTTCTTCTATCTCTTTTCTTGTATTTCATGTCATTACTATCAATAGTTTGGTTCCCTAGGTTATATACAACACTACAACTCTAAAGTAAAATATGGGGCTGGAAAATAGCCACCCATCCCACCCTACCATAAGGTAACCCTGAATCGGATAACTCAATTACCATACTAAAACAGAAAGGAAGACAGAGTACAGCATCCTACTGTAAACATTGAATTTGTTTGGAGTAAGTAGAGTTGATGCTAAGCATTCAAAAGTATTTGAGCAATTTATGCAACATGACAAGGCCCTCAAATGAGAATAGAGAAAATTAGCTCCCATAACCTTGGTAAGATGATGAAACTTTTAAGCAACTAGGTTTATAATCAATAATTTTGTTAGCACCAACAAACTGTTTCCAATCAACTAACATCGTTTCATGTTTCATCAAACACAACCAACCAAAATAGTAAAATACTCACCCCCTGGGTTCAAAGTCAATGCAGCTTTCTTCAGTGCAGATATCCCAGTGAACCGTGCTAGGGTGCCAGGCAGAGCCAATGATGATGTAGAAAATATAATTGGCATCACCCCAGAACTATTTACCTGCATAATGAAAGCATCATATAAATATAAAGACCAATTGAACCTGAATGGAAAAACATACAACCACAGGAAGCCATCTCATCACAACTCAATAAAAGGAAGGTGCACATGCTAGACTACATAGCATAGTATGTGCATTGCATGACAAGCTTTTTACAATACAGGATTCTGTATTACAGCATATGCAGTTGTAATATGCTCAAGCTCATAGCTTAAGGTGGTGAAGATCCTGCATAAATATCACACAACCAAAATATTTGGAAGACAAATTATCAGACTTAACTTCTGAATGTCAAAGGTAGTCTTATTGTGGTTATAGATTAACAAACTATCATAAAACATTATTTAATAATCTTGATGTCTCTAACTGTTAGGGAGTTGAAAAATAAGAGGTCTGTAAGTCGAACTAATGATGCTGAAGTAACAACAAGATCTTTCTGTTATCCCCCTTTTCTAGATAGCTAAAACTAATCTGATAGGAAGAGGCTCAAGGTAACCCCAATTTTTCAAATGACATAAAACTTTCCATTGTTAATTTTTGGGGGCAAATAAGAAACATATATGATGCTATTTTTTTTCTTCTTGA
>Ga0307509_10012412_pt1 | contig 10191 bp, 8 predicted proteins | sample 10_EM_MG_FD_202245 | JGI IMG/M metagenome (GOLD analysis project Ga0307509, IMG submission 202245) | Populus trichocarpa ectomycorrhiza microbial communities from riparian zone in the Pacific Northwest, United States - 10_EM | ecosystem: Host-associated > Plants > Roots > Unclassified | place...
TGAGCCGCTGGTAGTTGCGGTCGCCCCCGCAGCCGGGGCAGAAGAACTCGCCGTCTCCGACGCTGGTCCACGCGGTACGGATGCCCAGCACGCGCGCTGCACGGCCCTCATGGACAACTCGGCCGTTCCGTCCCCGTTCTGGCAGCACGTCGCACCTCCGTAACGCCGCGGCAACATCGCCGCGCTGGCGTGATGTTAGCCACATTGTTGAGCTGGAGTCAGTACCCAGGACGAGACCTGCTCGTGACCTGCACATCGAATGGCCGGGAAACGACGGGGCCCCGCCCGCCGGAGAGCGGCGTGCGGGGCCCTTGAGCGACGAGTAAACCGCCGGTCAGGCTGGTTCAGCGGGTAGCGCGGTTGACGGCCGAGACGACCGCCTTCAGTGAGGCACGTGTCGTATTCGCGTCGATCCCGATTCCCCACAGAACCTTGTCGTCGATCGCGCATTCGATGTACGAGGCGGCCTGCGCGGAGGCGCCCTCGCTCATCGTGTGCTCCTGGTAGTCCAGGAGCCGTACGTCGATGCCGACGGACTGCAGGGCGTCGAAGAAGGCCGAGATCGGGCCGTTGCCGGAGCCGGTCAGGACGGTGTCGACGCCGTCGACGGTGGCCTCCACCTTGAGCGTGTCCACGCCGTCGGTGTCGGTGGTCGACTGGCCGGTCTTGACCTGGATACGACCCCAGGCGTTGTCCGGGTTCGGCAGGTACTCGTCCTCGAAGGTCGCCCAGATCTCCTTCGGGGTGACCTCGCCGCCCTCGGCGTCCGTCTTGGCCTGGATCAGCTTGGAGAACTCGATCTGCATCCGGCGCGGCAGGTCCAGCTTGTGGTCGTTCTTCAGGACGTACGCGATACCGCCCTTGCCCGACTGCGAGTTGACGCGGATGACGGCCTCGTAGGAGCGGCCGACGTCCTTCGGGTCGATTGGCAGGTAGGGCACTGCCCACTCGATGTCGTCGACCGTCACGCCCTTGGCCCTGGCGTCGGCCTCCATGGCGTCGAAGCCCTTCTTGATGGCGTCCTGGTGGGAGCCGGAGAAGGACGTGTAGACCAGGTCGCCCACGTACGGGTGGCGCGGGTGGACCTCCATCTGGTTGCAGTACTCCCACGTACGACGGATCTCGTCGATGTCGGAGAAGTCGATCTGCGGGTCGACGCCCTGGGAGAACAGGTTCATGCCCAGGGTGACCAGGTCGACGTTGCCGGTGCGCTCGCCCTGGCCGAACAGGCAGCCCTCGACGCGGTCGGCGCCGGCCATCAGCGCCAGCTCGGCGGCGGCGACGGCCGTACCGCGGTCGTTGTGCGGGTGGATGGAGAGGACGACGTGCTCGCGGCGGGACAGGTGGCGGCCCATCCACTCGAAGCGGTCGGCGTGCGTCGACGGGGTCGAACGCTCCACGGTGGCAGGCAGGTTGAGGATGATCTCGCGGCCCGGGCCGGGCTGCCAGACGTCCATGACCGCCTCGCAGACCTCCAGCGCGAAGTCCAGCTCGGTGTCCGTGAAGATCTCGGGGCTGTACTGGTAGCCGAACTCGGTCTCGGGGCCCAGCAGCTTCTCGGCGTACTCCATGACCAGACGCGTGCCGTCGACGGCGATCTGCTTGATGTCGTCCTTGGAGCCGCGGAAGACCACGCGGCGGAAGACGGGCGCGGTCGCGTTGTACAGGTGCAGGGTGGCGCGCTTGGCGCCCTTCAGGGACTCCACGGTCCGCTCGATCAGGTCCTCGCGTGCCTGCGTCAGCACGGAGATCGTGACGTCGTCCGGGATCGCGCCCTCTTCCTCGACGATCGAGCGCACGAAGTCGAAGTCGGTCTGGCCGGAGGCCGGGAAGCCGACCTCGATCTCCTTGTAGCCCATCTTGACCAGCAGGTCGAACATCGCGCGCTTCCGCGCCGGTGACATGGGGTCGATCAGGGCCTGGTTGCCGTCGCGCAGGTCGGTGGAGAGCCAGCGCGGGGCGACGGTGATCCGCTGGTCGGGCCAGGTGCGGTCGGAGATGTCGACCTGCTCGTACCGGCCATACTTGTGGATCGGCATGGAACTGGGCTGCTGGCGATTGGCGCTCTGGGCCATGATGCGTGGGCTCCTCGTGGTGTCCTGAAGGACGGCCGACGACGCAACGCGAAGCTCCGCGGGGAGGGAGTCGACCTGGACTACAGGCCCTCGCCGCGGCAGCTAAGGAGAAGCAGCCCGTAACGCATGATGTCCAGCAGAGTAGCCGAGACGTGCGCCGTGCGGGGGGCCGTATCACTATGCGGGACATCCCCGGCCGTATACCACTCTCTGCTACGAGACTGTGATGATTGTCCCCGTATTTCACCAATCATGGTTGCCGGTAGTGACACCGGCATAACTCAGTGCCAGGGTGCCGCCATGACGACTCACGGGGGCTTCGAGCCCGTCTTCTGCACGATCGTCCCACCGCATGTCCTCGACAAGCTCGCCCAGCACGAGGACCCCGCGCTCTCCGGTCCCGCCCGCGAGACCCTGCAGCGCGACGCCTACGAGCGCACCCACCGCCGGCTGACCACCGTGCTCGGCGCACCGACCGTCGCCGCGCCCACCGAGACCGACAAGCCGCGGCGCACGATCTACGACGCCAAACACAAGCAGGACCTGCCCGGGAAGAAGGTCCGCGCCGAGGGCTCGGACCCTGGCAAGGACGCGACCGTCAACCGCGCCTACGCGGGCCTCGGCGCCACCTTCGAGCTCTACCTCAACGCCTTCAACCGGCACTCCATCGACGGCGAGGGCCTGCCGCTCAACGCCTCCGTCCACTACGACGTGAAGTACGACAACGCGTTCTGGAACGGCGAACAGATGGTGTTCGGCGACGGCGACGGCGAGCTGTTCCTCGACTTCACCATCCCGGTCGACGTCATCGGCCACGAACTCACCCACGGCGTCACGCAGTACACCGCGAACCTGACCTACTTCGGCCAGTCCGGCGCCCTGAACGAGTCGATCTCCGACGTCTTCGGCTCGCTCATCAAGCAGTACTCGCTCGGCCAGACCGCGGCCGAGGCCGACTGGCTGATCGGTGCCGGGCTGCTCGCCCCGCGCGTCACCGGTGTCGCCCTGCGCTCCATGAAGGCCCCGGGCACGGCCTACGACGACGACGCGCTCGGCAAGGACCCGCAGCCCGCGACGATGGACGGCTTCGTCAAGACCGGGCGCGACAACGGCGGTGTGCACCTCAACTCCGGTATCCCCAACCACGCCTTCTACCTGGTCGCCGACGCGCTCGGCGGGCACGCCTGGGAGAAGGCCGGACAGATCTGGTACGACGTGCTGACCGGCGGCGAACTCAAGAAGGACGCCCTGTTCACCGACTTCGCGACGCTCACCGTGGCCGCCGCGAAGACCAGGTTCGGGGACGGCGGCGAGGAGTTGCAGGCGGTGCAGAAGGCGTGGGAGCAGGTCGGGGTGCCGATCTCGTAACCACGGCGGTCGCGCCGGGCCCGTATCCGTACTAGACAGGACTCATGCGTATTCAGGTACGGCGTACGGGTGGGTTCGGTGGCATCGAGCGCCGCGGCGAGGTCGACACCTCGGCGCGGCCCGACGCCCATGAGTGGCACGCGCTGGCCGAACAGGCGGTCGCCGACGGCCAGCGCACGCCGAAGTCCGGTGTCCCGGACGGCTTCCACTACGAGATCACGGTGGACGGGAAGACCGTGTACACGGCCGACCCCAGGCTTACGGAGGAGCAACGGACGTTGATCCAGAGGGTGTTGAAGGAAGGTGCGTAACTGCTTGTTCACGCCCGCCCGTTGACACCCGTTACCACCGGTACGGATGATCCGGCGCATGGCGACTGATGCAGGCAACCCGATACCTCGGTTCCCGGCCGATTTCCTCTGGGGCGTCTCGACCTCGGCCCACCAGATCGAGGGTGCGGCGGGCGAGCGCGAGCCCTCCGTATGGGACGTGTTCGAGGCCGAGCCGGGCCGGATCAAGGACGGTTCGACGGCGGCGGTGGCCTGCGACCACTTCCACCGCCACCGCGAGGACGTGGCCCTCCTGGCCGGCCTGGGCGTGGACGCGTACCGCTTCTCGATCTCCTGGCCGCGGGTGAACTCCCCCGGCGGCCTCGACTTCTACGACCGTCTCGTCGACGACCTGATCGCGGCGGGCGTACGTCCGGTCCCGACCCTGTTCCACTGGGATCTCCCGGTCACCCAGGACTGGTTGCAGAGGGACACGGCCTCGCGTTTCGCCGAGTACGTGTCCGTGGTCGCCGACCGCCTCGGCGACCGGGTGAAGAAGTGGATCACCCTCAACGAGCCTGCGGAACATACGCTGTTGGGGCACGCGCTCGGCGCCCACGCACCGGGCAAGGAGTTGTTGTTCGACGCGCTGCCCGTCGCCCACCACCAACTCCTGGCCCACGGCCTCGCGGTACGGGCACTGCGCGCGGCCGGGGCCACCGACATCGGGATCGCCAACTCCCACGGCCCGACCTGGCCGGCCTCGCAGGAGCCGGAGGACATCGAGGCGGCGAACTTCTACGACCTGCTGCTGAACCGCCTGTTCGCGGAACCGCTGATCCTCGGCGAATACCCGTCCGGGCTGGGCGAGTTGATGCCGGGTGACGTGGAGTCCGACCTGAAGGTGATCGCCGAGCCGATCGACTGGTACGGCGTCAACTACTACGCGCCGAGCCGGGTCGGCGCACCCCAGGGCGCCGAGATCGAGTTCGGCGGCCTGACCCTCCCCGCCGAACTCCCCTTCTCTGTAAGGGAGATCGAGGACGTCCCGGTCACGGACTTCGGCTGGCCGGTGGTCCCCGAGGGCCTCACCGAACTTCTCACCACCTTCCACGACCGCTACGGCGACCGCCTCCCGCCCGTCGTCATCACCGAGAACGGCTGCTCCTACGACGGCCTCGACGACCAGGACCGGATCGCCTACCTCGACGGCCATGTCCGGGCGCTGCACGGGGCGTTGGCGGCGGGCGTGGACGTCCGCGGCTACTTCGTGTGGTCGCTCCTCGACAACTTCGAGTGGGCGGAGGGCTATGAGCGCCGCTTCGGCCTCGTCCACGTCGACTACGAGACGCAGGCGCGCACCCCGAAGGCGTCGTACGGCTGGTTCCAGGGCCTGCTGCGGGCCCAGCGAGAGCGGGCACAGGGATGACGACGGCCGACGCGGCGGACGCGGTCTCCGCGCCCAGCGCCCTCGCCGAGCCCGTCGAACGCGTCGGCCGGGGCTGGGCCTCCGCGCTCTCGCTCGCCAACGGGGCGATCTGGGTGGGCTGGTACGGCCCGCTGCAGATCCTGCTGGCCTCCCAGGCCAAGGACTTCGCGCCCGGCACCGGCATGTCCAAGGAGACGATGCTCGCGTGGGTGACCGGCGCGGGCGCACTGGTGTCCCTGGTCGCCAATCCGCTCTTCGGCGCGCTGTCCGACCGTACGACGTCCCGGTGGGGCCGCCGTACGCCGTGGATCGTGGCCGGGTCGGCGGGCGGGGCGCTGTCGTTGCTGCTGCTCGCGGGGGCGGGCGGGGTGTGGACGATGGCGGCCGGCTGGTGCCTGGTCCAACTCACCCTGAACGCGGCCTTCGCGGCGGTCACGGCGGCCGTGCCGGACCGCGTCCCGCGCCTCCAACGGGGCTCTGTGGGCGGCTGGTTGGGCGCCGCGCAGATCCTGGGCGTGGTCGGCGGTACGGGACTGGCCACGGCGGCCGGGGGCATCGGGGCGGGCTATGTGGCGTGCGCGGTGTTCACGGCGGTGGGCGTGCTCCCGTACGTCCTGCGCTACAAGGACCTGCAACTCCTCCCGGCGGACCGGCCGTCGTGGTCCTGGCAAGGCTTCTTCAAGGGCTTCTGGCTGAGCCCGCGCCGCTATCCCGACCTCGGCTGGGCATGGCTGACCCGCTTCCTGATCAACCTGAGCAACGCTCTGGTGCTGCTGTACCTCCTGTACTACCTGCGCGACCGCCTGCACTACCACGACCCCGACCAGGGCGTCCTGATCCTCACGGCGGTGAACGGCCTGACGCTCCTGGCCACGGTCGTGGTCGGCGGGGTGTGGTCCGACCGGGTCGGCCGCCGCAAGCCGTTCGTGATCTGGTCCGGCGTCCTGATGGCGGTCGCCACGGCGGTCCTCGCGGGCTGGCAGACCTGGCCCGGCGCGGTGGCCTCGGCGGCCCTCCTGGGCATCGGCTTCGGCGTCTTCACCTCGGTCGACTTCGCCCTGATGACGGACGTCCTCCCGAAGGCCCTGGACCGCGGCAAGGACCTCGGCGTCATCAACGTCGCCAACGCCCTCCCCCAGGTCGCGGCCCCCGCCCTCGCCGCGCCGATCGTCACCTATCTGGGCGGGTACCGGGTGCTGTACCTGGTGTCCGCGGTGATCGGGATGGTGGGGGCGTTGCTGGTGCGGCGGATTCGCGGGGTGGACTGAGGCGGGTCAGAGCACGCCCGCGTCCCGTGCCGACCACGCCGTCGGGAACAGCGGGCGGTAGCCCAGCTCCCGGCGGATCCGCTCGGTGGACATGATGCCCAGCCACGGGTCGGGGTCGGTGCGTTCGTGGAGTTCGGCGGGGATCTCGACGCCGTTGAGCAGATGGAGTTCGACCGCGGTGACCGGGGCGTCGTCGGCGATGTTGTAGATCCGGCCGGCGATTCCCGGGGCGTGCAGGATGCGCAGGAGACCCTGGGCGACGTCCGCGTGGTGGCCCATGTGGAGACGTTGGTTCGAGGCCCAATGTGCCGCCCACTGGAGGGAGTTGGCGAGGTGGGGGTCGCCTTCGCCGTAGACGAAGGGGAGTCGGGCGACGCGGACGTCCATGCCGTCCAGGGCGAGCAACTCCCGTTCCGCCGTCGCCTTCGCGTCGGGGTAGGCGCCCCACATACGGCCGCCGGGGCGGCTCTCGTCCTCCTCGGTCATGGGGCGACCCCGACCGGTGCCGTACACGAGCCCCGTGCTGACCTGGACGAAGCGCCGTACGCCGGAGGCGAGTGCGGCGCGGCCGAGGGCTACCGCCGCCGCGTGGTTGACGGCCCAGGCCTCCTCGTCCGGTACGCCGCGGAAGGACGCGGCGACGTTCACGACCGCGTCCACACCGGAGACCGCCTTGCCGAGTGCCTCCTCGTCCCGCAGATCGCCGAGCACGACCTCCGCGCCCAGCTCCGCGAACCGTTCACCGCGCGCCGCGTCCCGCACCAGGACCCGTACCCGCTCGTCCGGCCGGGACTGCGCCAGCAGCCTCGGTACGAAGCGGCGTCCGACCTGTCCTGTCGAGCCTGTCACCAGTGTCAGCATCATGTGCTCCTCTCGTCCCGACCAGCTTCGAGCGGCTGGGCCGGTACCGGGAGAGACCTCCCGATCCGGGGATCGGCAGTCCCTGGATAAGCCGGGCGGACTGCCGCACCCTGGAAGCGTGAACCGAGCCGAACTCGCCGACTTCCTGCGCCGGGGCCGGGCCCGCCTGGACCCCTCCGACGTGGGCCTCACGGCCGGCGCCCGCCGCCGCACGCCGGGGCTGCGTCGCGAGGAGGTGGCCCAGCTGGCCGGTATGTCCGTGGACTACTACACGCGCCTGGAGCAGTCCCGGGGCCCGCGCCCGTCCCGCCAGATGCTCACGGCGCTGGCCCGCGCGCTGCGGCTCACGGACGACGAGCGCGACCACCTCTTCCACCTGACGGGCGAGGAGCCGCCGCGCCGGGGAGGCGGGACCGCGCATCTGCGGCCGGGCCTCCTCCTCGTGCTGGACCGGCTGCACGACACCCCGGCGCACGTGTCGAGCGACTGCGGCGAGATGATCGCCCAGAACGCGATGTCGCGGGCGCTGTCGGGCGACGCGCTCGCCCGCCCGCCCCGGGACCGCAACCTGCTCCGCCGCTTCTTCCTGAACCCGACGGCACGGGAGATGTTCCCCCCGGAGGACATACAGGAGCACGCGCGCACCCATGTGGCGAATCTGCGGGCGGTGGCCGCGGCCCGCCCCGACGACCCCGAGCCGGCCGCGCTCGTGGCCGAACTACTGTCGTCCAGCGAGGAGTTCGCGCGCCTGTGGGAGGAACACGAGGTGGCGGTACGCCGCCAGTCCACGAAGCGCTTCGTTCACCCGCTGGTCGGCCTCCTGGAGCTGGACTGCGAGGTCCTCCTGAACCAGGACGCCCACCACCTCCTGATCATCCACACGGCCCGCCCGGGCACGGAGTCGTACGAGCGCCTGCAGCTGCTGCGGGTGGTGGGGTTGCAGAACATGTCGGAAATCAGCCCCTCCGGCGTTTGAGGAGCGGGGTCTGGGGCGGAGCCCCAGAAGGATGGGACGGGTAGGGGCGGCGGGGGCGAGGAAAAGCCCTCGGAACCCCCAACTCCCCCTCTAGAAGCCGAGCTTCCGCAACTGCCGAGGATCCCGCTGCCAGTCCTTCGCCACCTTCACGTGCAGGTCCAGGAACACCGGCGTCCCCAGCAACGCCTCGATCTGCTTACGCGACTTGATCCCGACCTGCTTCAACCGCGCGCCCTTCGGGCCGATGATGATGCCCTTCTGGCTCGGCCGCTCGATGTAGACGAAGGCGTGGATGTCGAGGAGGGGCTTGTCGGCCGGGCGGTCCTCGCGCGGCAGCATCTCCTCCACCACGACTGCGATGGAGTGCGGGAGTTCGTCCCGGACACCCTCCAGCGCCGCCTCGCGGATCAGCTCCGCGATCATGACCTGCTCGGGCTCGTCGGTGAGGTCACCCTCGGGGTAGAGGGCCGGACCCTCGGGCAACAACGGGATCAGGAGGTCTGCCAGCAGATCCACCTGCTGGTCCGCGACCGCCGACACCGGCACGATCTCCGCCCACTCGAAGCCCAGCTCCTTGCCGAGCTGGTCGATGGCGATGAGTTGCTCGGCGAGGGTCTTGGAGTCGACCAGGTCGGTCTTCGTGACGATCGCGATCTTCGGCGTCTTCTTGATGGACGCCAGTTCCTTCGCGATGAAACGGTCACCCGGGCCCAGCTTCTCGTTCGCCGGCAGACAGAAGCCGATGACGTCGACCTCGGCCCACGTCGTACGGACGATGTCGTTGAGCCGCTGGCCGAGCAGCGTGCGCGGCTTGTGCAGGCCAGGGGTGTCGACCAGGATCAGCTGCGCGTCCGGCCGGTGCACGATGCCGCGGACCGTGTGCCGCGTGGTCTGCGGCTGGTTGGCGGTGATCGCCACCTTCTGGCCGACCAGAGCATTCGTAAGGGTGGACTTGCCCGCATTGGGGCGGCCCACGAAGCAGGCGAAGCCGGCGCGGTGGGGAGCCTCCGACGAGTCAGACGGCTTGGATGACGGGGTACGAACGCTCATGGCGCCCATTGTCCCTGATCCACAGGCCCGCGCCGCACAACAGTCCACCGGAGCCTCACACGGTGAGCTTTCGGTAACCCCGACGCAATGAAACGTCACGGAAACACCCCCGTGCACAACCGGAAACCCACGCCGGTGACCCTCTGACGAGCCCCCACACCGTTGGAGACGACCGTGACCCTCGCCGCAGCACTCGCCGGGCGTATCGACACCGGCGACACCGCCTGGCTGCTCGCCGCCACCGCCCTGGTCCTGCTGATGACCCCGGGCCTGGCCCTTTTCTACGGCGGCATGGTCCGCACGAAGAGCGTCCTCAACATGCTGATGATGAGTTTCGTGTCGATCGCCTTGGTCACGGTGGTGTGGCTGGCGGCCGGGTACTCGCTCGCCTTCGGCGACGACATCGGCGGCGGACTGATCGGCGGTCTGAAGCACGCAGGCATGTCCGGCCTCGGCCCGGACAGCGTCCACGGCACCGTCCCCACCCTCCTCTTCGCCACCTTCCAGCTCACCTTCGCGATCATCACGGCGGCACTGATCAGCGGCGCGGTCGCGGACCGGGTGCGGTTCGGTGCGTGGCTGGTGTTCGTGCCCGTGTGGGCGCTGCTCGTATACGTTCCCGTCGCCCACTGGGTGTGGGGCCCGGGCGGCTGGATCGCGGCGCACCTCGGCGCCCTCGACTTCGCGGGCGGCCTCCCCGTCGAGATCACCTCGGGCGCCTCGGGCCTGGCCCTGTGCCTGGTGGTCGGCCCGCGGCTCGGCTTCAAAAAAGACGCCATGCGGCCGCACAACCTCCCCATGGTCATGCTGGGCGCGGGCCTGCTCTGGTTCGGCTGGTTCGGCTTCAACGCGGGCTCCGCGCTCGGCGCCAACGGCCTCGCCGCCGCGGCCTTCC
>Ga0307509_10012413_pt1 | contig 10190 bp, 7 predicted proteins | sample 10_EM_MG_FD_202245 | JGI IMG/M metagenome (GOLD analysis project Ga0307509, IMG submission 202245) | Populus trichocarpa ectomycorrhiza microbial communities from riparian zone in the Pacific Northwest, United States - 10_EM | ecosystem: Host-associated > Plants > Roots > Unclassified | place...
GAGAACTTATTGAGTGAAGCTTTCAGCTTAACCATATTAAGTTTAACCGTTTTGATTCTTCGTGAATTATTTACTCTATCTTTATCTTCTACTTTGAGTTTTGGTGCGGTCGCAACCTTAGAGTTCAACTCTCTATAGGGTGCCCCCGTTACACTTTGATGCGGAAAAGCCGGACATAGGATACAAAATTGCTATGAAGGAAAAAAGGGGATTGTCCAAAGACCACGATGGAGTCCCAGGCGAGGCAACACAACAGCCAGTGGGACGAAAAACTGGAGACAGAATGCCAACATCAAGGCCATAGGCTTGGACAAAGAAGAGACGGACTCCCAACCCTCGGGAAACCACGACTGTCCCCAGTAAGAAGTGGTCTGAGGGACAGACCAGAACGAAAACCCATTATCGTCAGGAATTTATACACGGCACTCAATAACACGGAAATATTGGAAAACGAGAATGATCATACCATGATAAGAATACGACTTCACGGGATCAAGGACAGTACAACTGTCAACGCAATGATAGATTCGGGGGTCACAGAAGACTTCATCGATCAAGAATTCTGCAACAAATATCAGATAAAGACAATTAAGGCCAAGAACTCGAGAGAGATTTACCTTGCGGACGGCGAACCGAGCTCAATGGGGCCTGTTACCCATATAGCTAGGATACCTATGGACATCGGAGCCTATAGGGAAATTGCAACCTTCCAAGTGGCGAAACTCCAACATCATGAGGCAATCCTAGGAATGCCATGGTTAAAGAACCATAACCCCCGAATAGACTGTGGGAAAGGAAAGATCACTTTTGACAGTGAAAGATGCACTACGATGTGCATGAAAGAATCGCCAACGGTATACGCAATACCCGAAGCGGAAGCCTTGGAAGAAAACCTAGTCAGCAGGTTCTCCACGATCCAAGCCAAGAAGGATAAATGTATCCTAGTTAAGAGGACGCATAAAGATGCGAAGATACCCATGAAGGGTACAAGAGGAGCCGCAGGACATGACCTGCATGCAATCGAAGACAAGACAATCCCAGCCAAAGGACAACAAATAGTCAAAACAGGAATATCCCTAAGACTACCCAATGGCACCTATTGACGTATCGCACCGCGAAGCGGACTGGCCATCAAGCATGGCATCACAGGCAACGCTGGTGTGATTGACAGAGACTATACGGGGGGAATAGGAGTCATCCTAGTCAACCTCTTCAATTATGACTATCACGTTCAACAAGGAGACAAGATAGCTCAGCTCATACCAGAAAAGGTTCTGGAAACGCAATGTCAAGAAGTCAACCATATCGAAGAAACAGACCGAGGAGCAGAAGGGTTCGGAAGTACCGATAGGAAGAAGATCGAGATAGACGAAATCTCAACCAGGACATTTAAAAAATCCAAAAGACATGGAGACAAGGTCGGCCGCTTATGGGGAAGGTATAACAACCGAAAACTGGAGTTGCTAGTAACAAACGTTAGTACCGAACTAGCAATCCAGAGCAAGAAGGGACAAAAAGGAAAAAAGCCTCACCGAGATAGTCCCAGAAGAATATTGGGACTACCAAAGAGTCTTTCAAGAAGAAGAAGCGACCAGACTACCACCACACCGACCAGGGGTAGACCTCGAAATCAACATCGAAAAAGGGAAGCGATTACCCCTGAAGAAAATATATCCCCTGGGAGCCAGAGAATTAGAAGAACTTGGGGAATATATAAGGACAAACAAAAGAAGAGAATGGATACGAGATTCGTTCGCTGATGGGGGCTCACCAATAATGTTCGTCAAGAAAAAAGATGGAAAATTACGACTATGTGTCGACTATCGAGAACTCAACGACATCACCAAAAAGGATCGATACCCCTTACCATTGATAGGCGAGGCCCTAGGTCGACTCCAGGGTGCAACGTTCTTCACGAAACTCGACATCAAAGATGCATACCACAATATATGAATAAGAGAAGGAGACGAATGGAAAACGACCTTTACCACCAAGTTAGGAACATACAAATACCAGGTCATGCCCTTTGGATTGTGCAACGCACCAGCGGCATTTCAACAATGGATCAACCGAACGCTACATCAATTCGTGGACATATGCTGCATCGTATACTTAGACGATGTCCTCGTATACTGAAAGACGAAAATCGACCACATAAGGGACGTCCGAGATATCCTAAAAGCAATTGAAAAATCTGAGATGAAGATCAAACCAGGAAAATGCGAATTCCACACAACAGAGACCGAATACCTAGGATTCATCATAGGAAGGGAGGGAATCAAAGTAGATCCAATCAAGACCGCCGCAATATGGGAATGGATCAAACCAACATGAGTCAAAGAGATACAAAGATTCATGGGATTCTGCAACTTTTACCGAAGGTTCATAGAAGGATTCAGCCGTAAAGCAAGACCCCTATACCAATGAACCAGAAAAGACAAAAAATAGGAATGGGGAAAGAGGGAGGATGAAGCGTTCAATGAAATCAGAACTCACCTCACGTCAGCGCCAACCCTGATACATTTCGATCCGCAACAACCAATCACGATCGAAACGGATGCTTCAGACTACGTCACAGCAGGAATCCTATCACAACCCGGAAAAAACGGCGAGCTACACCCCGTAGCATACCGATCGAAGACAATGACAAAAGCTGAATGCAACTACGACGTACACGACAAAGAGCTATTAGCTATTGTCAAAGCACTCGAAGACTGGCGAAGATATGTCAGCAATACCAAACATCAAATAACGATACTCACGGATCATCAGAACCTGGTACCATTCATGACAACTAAAAAATTAGTTGGAAGACAGATCCGATGGATGGAAATTTTGAGTCAATACTACATCAAAATCAAATATCGACCAGGGAAAGAAGGAGGAAAACCAGACGCACTGACGAGAAGAGAAGGAGATTTACCAAAGAACAACGACGAACGAATCCGACAAAGAGAGCGAACCCTCTTACCAAAAGAACAATATTTTGAGCAAATAAGAACAATCGAATTCCAATCAGACAAAAAGGAATTGCTACAAAAAGCAGCAAAGCAAGATGCGGAACAACAAATAATAAAGAAAGCATTAGAAGAAGGAAGACAGGAGATGAAAGGAGTGGCCTTAGGACTAGGCCAATGGAAGGACAGCCTCTTATGGTACCAAGGAAAAATATGGACACCCAACGAAGAAAAGCTGAGAGTAGAGCTTATCAAACAACATCACGATATCCCCACAACAGGACACGGGGGAACGGCCAAAACTACCCAACTCATCCAACGAAAATACTACTGGCCACACATGAGGGATTTAATTAAAAAATATGTCAAGAACTGCGACACTTGTCAAAGAACTAAAGCAGTACGACACGCACCATACGGACTCCTACAGTCAAACGAAGTACCGGAAAAACCATGGAAATCAATATCGATGGATTTCATCACAGACTTACCAAAGTCACAAGGATATGACGCAATCCTAGTGGTCATTGACCGCCTGACGAAAATGAGCCATTTTATACCTTGCAACAAGGATATGAATGCATGGCAGTTTGCGAAAACATTCATAAGAGAAATATTTCGACTACATGGACTACCGAAAGATATCATCACCGATCGAGGAACTATATTCACATCGGACTTATGGAAAGAAACAACGAAACTACTAGGAATCGAGAGACGATTAAGCACGGCTTTCCACCTGCAGACAGATGGACAGACAGAACGAACCAATGCGACACTCGAACAATATCTTCGAGCATATTCTAATTATCAACAAGATAAGTGGTGCGAACTACTACAGACAGCAGAATTCGCGGACAATAATGGCTACCAAGAAAGCATCAAACATACACCCTTTTTCGCCAACTACGGGATAAACCCCGAATACGAGACGATAGGACACCTGATGCAAGGGAATATCACGCCACTCGAAGAAATGAGTCAATTACATGACGTACTACGAGCGGAAATGACAGAAGCACAGATAAGACAAAAAGAATATTACGATCAACACAGAAAACCCGATCCGAATCTCAAATCAGGAGATATAGTATGGTTCTTAACAAGGAATGTTAGAACCACAAGACCATGCAAGAAGTTAGACTACAAGAAAATCGGACCATTCAAAATCTTGGCAAAAGTAGGATCGAGCGCTTATAAACTCGACCTACCCGACACGATGAAAATACACAACACCATTGATATCTCCCTTTTGGAACCATACGAAAACAATAAACTACCATCACAAAGACAAGAACCTCCTCAGCCTATTATTGTCGAAGGCGAACCAGAATACGAACTCGAAAAAATAGTCGACGCTAGGCTATACTACGGAAAACTCCAATACCGAGCCAAGTGGACCTGATATTCTCCAGAACACGACAAAGTCTGGTACCCAGCCTCAAACTTCGAAAATGCAGTCAACGCAAAACAACGGTTCCATGAGCGATACACTGAAAAGCCCTCTCAGGATCGACATCACGAAGGAAGACAATGGATAGACCTCAGTACGAGTGTCACGACCGCCATCAGCTCAAGGGACACCACCAACCTTCCCACCTACAAGCCCGGACTATTGCCCTATGAGAAGCCCCACACCATCCAAGTGCCCAGGAGCGGAAATGAGTTGGACGGCGTGCACCGAAGATGCATGCCAAACACACAAGACGGACAAGGAAAGCACCTACTTTCCTCAACCCCAACGACGAAGCAAGTCGCATGTTGGTCCCTCCGAATAGGAACAGACATGCGAAACACAACCACCAACGACGGGACCCTCGGGGTTCAGGGAAGAACCACCCACTGGACCAAAGATAACCAGCGGGGTCCACCAAAGAAAAAAAGAACAACATGGTCGAACCCACTGGACGAGGTGTTACCGGGACGGATGCTGGCAACACAAGGAAGAAAAAACGAAAAATCACCACTACCCCAGAAGACCGACACCTGGGGAAAAGAAAGTGAGAGGATGGGGAAAGGACGCGAGGAGACGCCCTTGGGGGGAGGAGAGCGAAAAAACCCAGCTGGATATCGAAGCCTACCAAAGGCAAATTCAAGAACTGCTGGAGGAGCGGGACAGAGACAAGAAAACAATTGCCGACCTCGAAACGAATGTCGGAAACCAGAGAAGAACGATCGCAAGCTCGGCATTCATGCTAGGAAGAGCGGAAAACGAGGTGAGGGTCCTCCGTCGGGCGATGGAGAAATACGAGGTCCTCAAAAGCGATGTCAGGCGAGCTGGGCGGAAGTTGTTAGATTTGGGAAATTAGCGTTGTGGGACCAACGCTGTGGGAGACGGGAGCTAATGTCACAAATCGTGACTAAGCAAGGCAGATTTCATATGACTAATAGTTATTAGTCATAAGGTATGTTCCTATGACTCACGATTGTGAGTCATAATTATGTTTCACACTATGCAGTCAGTTGACTCATAGTTCTCACATGACTCGCACTTGCATGTCATCGTTATGTTATGATTGGTTGATGTTTCTATGACTCACGATTCTGAGTCATAATGATGTAATGACTTTCGCGCGTGACTCACATTATGAGTCACCAGTTCCACGCAGGTGACGTGCTTTGCGCACCTGACATGTTTTATATTTTATGATTGGTTTAAGGTATGTGGCGCAGTGACTCATAGGAGTCATCTGATGGATTTCGGGTATGACTCATTATGAGTCATAGGACCGCGTGGCTCGAGTTATGAGTCACCAGGGTTAGGGTTGTTAGCGTGAAGAGTCTATAAGTAGGAGACTCGGTCACAGTAGTTAGAGCTCTTCACGCGATCATCTAAGTACTTTCTTACAATATAACTTTACCTTTACTTTCACCTCTACCTTTCTCTTATATACAAGCACTCAAGCTCTTAAGCGTCAGAGCAAATACCACCTTATTAAGATAAGGACAGTCTCACATGTCTCTCAAGAGAAAAGAGATTACGATACGAAGAAGTTCCCTCACCATCTCTCCCCAATAAGACATTGGTGTGAGATACGAAGACTATAAGATAGTCTACCAACGAAGAAGAGATTATAAGTTAATCTCGGAAAGAAGAATACTCTCTCGGATATTCAATAATAATCAAGGACTATAAGGATAGTCCAACAAAACCCACGTAAGTAATTCGTTACCTGTCGCATAAGAAACCACACCAGAGTAGGATTGTTACAGGGGGACTCTACGTTATCGAAACCCCCCTTCACATTGAGGAAGAGAGTGGAAACTTTGTATCGGAGGTGGTAGAAGCATTCAACGTTGTGCTGTAAGACAAGCGCGGCATCGGCGGTGGACCTTCCGGGGAGGGACCCGCACTGGAGGGGGTGGATGAGGGAGCATATCGTCGCTTGGGCTGAGAGGCGGGACGCTACCACTCTCTCGAGAATTTTAGAGCGTGTGCGAAGGAGCACGATGACCCTAAAAGAGGAGGGCGAGTCGTATGAGGGTTTACCCGGCTTGTCAAGGACAACACCAAGTGCTTTCTTGAGGGAGGGAGGGTGAAATCCGTGTGCCAACAGGGGGTCCAGGAGGAGAGGAAGTAGGGAGGGCTTGATCTGGTGCACCGATTTCCACACAGAGTACGGGATGTGGTCGGGACCAGGGGCGGAGGTGTTCGAGGACTTGGAAAGGGCCCTGGAGATCTCCTCAGAGGTCAGGGGAGTATAATCCTCATAGCGCGTGAGGCGGAGGAGCGGGGGAGGTGGGGGCTTTGAGGGAAAAAAGTGGTCGAGAAGCGTCTCCGCTACCTCGGCCGGATTGGAGGCCCCAGGAAGGTCCGGGAATCTCTGTGGTGGGCGACCCAACGCGAACCTCTTGGCCGTCCAGACGGAGTGTGGAATGGCCGAGGACAAGAAGTCCGACCAGTGGGCTTTCTTGGCCAACGCGATGGCCTTAAAGTATGTTCTCCTCGAGCTCTTTACGTTGCTCCAGTTGAGGGGTGAGGGGTTGAGGCGGGACACCCTTGCGAACCTGTGGTATTCCCTTCTCAGGGACGATAGGCGGGGGGACCACCATGGTTTCGCGCGGGGGCAGGGGCGCTTGCTCGGGGCATGAGAGGTCAGGAGGGAGGTAAGGCGGGTGGAGGAGATATCGAACCACCAACTCATGGAGTTGGGTGTGGGCCTCGCGGGGCAGGGTAGTGTGGTGAAGGCATCCAGCGCTCTCCCTACTGCATCTAGGTCGAGGAGGGCCCAGTGTGGTGTTGGGGGGGGTAGCATGACCGCAGGTAGTTTCAGTGTTATCACACATGGAACGTGGTCTGAGCGAGTGGAGGGGAGGGGGGTGTCCCACGAAGAGACGAAGGAGGAGAGGGCGGTATTCGCGAAGGCTAGGTCCAAAACAGAGGGTCGCGAGATGGCGTCAAAGGGGAATCGAGTGTAAACCCCGGGGGTGTTGAGGAGATGATACGGAACTTCAAAAGCAGCATCAAAATAGCGTCTAGAGATGTTGAACTCCCTCTCGGAAAGGGAGCGACAGGGGTCTGCTAACGGGTAGTGGAGGTTAAAATCACCTAAAACCAGGTGAGGGTAAGAAAGAAAAGAAAAGAACCGCTCAGGCGAAATGGAGAGGTAGGGAGGACTATTTGTGCGAAGAAGGTATACCGAGGTGACCCTGAGGGAGCGGTGGGGGGATCCAAACAGGCCTTCAGGGGAGAAAACGTCAACCGAAAGCATATCTGAGGATTCGTGAAAAACAGTCGAACAGGACAAGTGCTGGTTCAAAGTGCGAGAAACATAAAGGGCCACACGTGGGCGGCCAGGAGGGGGGGGTGGGAAGGACATAAATCCCGGGAAAGTTGGCAGAACCGATCGTCTGGAGGGGGGGTCTTGAATAGCAACAAGCAAAGGAGGGTGAGGCAGCATGGTAAAGCTGTGAAAAAGTGAAAGAAAAACATCCCAGCTCCCAAGGCAGTTATGTTGAACGATAGGGAAGGACGGGAAGACAGCACTGCTGTCGGTCTAACGAGTGAAAAGGTTCTCCATTATCGGGCAGAGCCCTCAGTGGAGTCGGAATCTAGAGATTCATCACCGCTCTCTCTTGGGGCGAGGTCAGTGATGGTGATGGTCCGTTGGGCTCTCTGCCTAGGTGGAGGAGCATCGCGGGGGAGTACAGAGGACTTCGGGGTTCGGGAAGCGGCACTTGATGTTGGGGGAGGTATCGTCGTAGGGCCAGCCTGGTCTTCAGCGAGATCCATGCTGTCCTGCGTCTGTCGAGATCGCACCTGTGGTGCCTCCGGAGTGGTCTTTGGGCGGGAGGGGCAATCCCTGCTGCGCGCAGAGTGCTCTTCTTGGCAGTTAGGGCAGCATGTCACCGAGGAGGGACAGCAGGCGAGGACAGGTCGGAGATTGCCACCCTTAGGGCAGGAAGGGTTAGGGCAGCGATGCTCCGCCTTGGTGTGGGAGAGCGAACAGAAGGGACAAACGAGCAGAGTGCTGGGACAGCGGGTAGGGATATGGCCGAATTTCCAGCATTTCCTACACTGGGAGCTTTTAGAGGAGGGAAACATCTGTTCGACTCTCCGGTTCCGGGAGAAGAGGTTGATGGAGGGGAGGATGGCGTAAGTGTCGGGCGGGGCCACTGTGACAACAACGGAGGTGGCGGATTTCTGTTCACGAGATTCCGTGTCTGGGTTGAGGTAACGCGCTGAGAGAATGGAGACTCCCCTGGCATTGCGGATGGACTCGTGAAGAGAGGGAAAGAGCTGGTCATCGTCCGAGGGGAGGAAAGCAAGAGGGACGGAGTGAATCAGGAGTTGCGCTTCGTTCGGAGCGGGTTTGAACATTTCCCAAGGGGAGTTGCTTATCGGAAAGGCCTTGTTCAACCTCGAGGTAAGGGGAGCGAAATAGGGGGTATAAGCGGAGGCGGGGGTGTGATGGTCGGTACCGAGCAATGCGACCGAGCCTTTGTCGTTAACCGTACAAGTGAAGGAAAGGGGAAGGGAGCAGTTGGCCTCCCTGAGGACAGAGGCAGCGATGTCTGGGAAGTGAGCTGCAATCTTAAGCGCTTCTGGGTGGGGTTCGAAGGTGCTTCTGGAGGCGAAGAATCTGCGGACGGCTTGGGGGAGAGGAGGGGGAGGTTTCGTAAAAACCTCACCCGACGCGACCGCAAGTGAGGAAGCCGAGGCAGTACCCTTCGTCTGACGACCCTTCTTTCCTTTGGCAGAGGGTGCAGGAGCTTGGGCATAGGTGGGGGTGGCCTTGGGGGTCATGGTGGTGGGGGGACGCCAGTCGGGGTCAAGATGGCCGGGGGTCCAGGCGGGACCGGGGGGGTATTTTCCTTTGGCGAATTCTTCCGCTTCCCAGGTGTGGGGGTATTTTTTGGCAAATGCCTCAGGGTTGCCGTACAGTGTGGGAGGGGAAGTTGACATGTCGTATCTTGGGAGATCCGGGTCAGCTGCGGGGGAGGGCCAGACTGTGTTAGGTGGGGGTGGGGGTGGAGCCGGATGAGCTCTTGCCTTTCCTTTCTCTTGGCGAGCGGGGTTGGTGTTGTTGGTTTGGGTGGAGCGAGACCCTCCAGAGGGGTGTGTGGCCTGTTGTTGAGCACTAGGGCGTTGGGGAGGGAAAGGGGCCTGAGCGGCTGACGGAAGACGGGAGGCAATGTCCCGGAGGGATGCCTGGAGTGGGGCGAGGTTCGGGGGTTTCGGGGAGAAATCCAGGTTAGCAACCTGAGAGGATAGGTCGTGGATTTCAGTCGAGAGAGTTTCAAGGGCTGTGGCGATGTGGACGCTCAATTGAAGGGAGGTGCAGAGTAGAGGCAGGAGCACTTGTTCCCCAATGGAGAGGGTGGAAATGTTTGCAGGAGTGATGGGGGGGAAACCCGCGGCGGGGAGCCCAAGGTCAGCAGCGGTCTGGTGGAAAAGCGAGACGAGATGGTCGAGATTGCCAGTCGTCAAGAGGGGAGAGAGAGGGGCTGGAGTGCTGAGTCTCAAAGGGCCGCCCTGATGGGAGGCCATGTCTGGAGGTGACGGTGGGGACGCGAGGCCCAACAATGAGGACAAAAAGTGTGGGAGAGGAGATCATGTGCAGAACGACGTGGTGTTGAGAAATGTAGGGGGGGGGGAAGAGGGGAGCGGAACCCTGCTAACTACTGTGACCGTTTTCTTTTTTTTTTTTTCTTTTTTTAAATCATATGTTCATTGTTTCTACGGTACAAGAAATGACATGCATCTTTAACGATATGGCCAAAACAAAACCG
>Ga0307509_10012414_pt1 | contig 10190 bp, 17 predicted proteins | sample 10_EM_MG_FD_202245 | JGI IMG/M metagenome (GOLD analysis project Ga0307509, IMG submission 202245) | Populus trichocarpa ectomycorrhiza microbial communities from riparian zone in the Pacific Northwest, United States - 10_EM | ecosystem: Host-associated > Plants > Roots > Unclassified | place...
CCCAACTTGTCCTTCAACTATTATCCTTCTAAGCTACCGGTCCCTTGAAGCCTCCCTTAGCACCAGCGCTAGCAGGTCTATCGCCGGTCCTATTGTATTTTCGTTAGACAGGAATAAACCTGTTACACTATGGGAGAAAAGGGGAAGCAGAAAGAACATAGGGGAAGACAAATCACACTATGACCTGACAAACTCTACTAACTAGAGCCAATGCAACTAGCCTTTGCAATAGTGCGTATTATCTACGACACCATTGCCAGTGTGTTATTTTGGGCCTATGATTTTTCTAAGCGTATGATTTTGTATGCGTATGATTTGTGTGTATATGATCTTCTGGGCGTATGATCTTTTCTGAGTGTATTTGTGTGTGTATGATTTTTCTCTGCGTATGGTTTTCATGACGATGCTCCTGTTTCTGTAGCTTATCGTAAGAACTCGAATAAATGGACAATGTATTTAGACTTCTTGATTTTCCGCCTCTGAAACATAGAATCCTTCTACTCAGTCTTACATTTACTTGGGGGTGGGCACGTGTGATCCGGCAGACGAGGGTTAGAAAATGGACCCCATCCGCCGGATCCCACATTCACTCCCCCGATTACATGTGGCATTTTGCAATCAATCCATGGGGGCTCGTCATTTACTATGGTATACATTGTTGCCTTGATACCTTCTGGCATGTCTTGGCCACTAGGATAACTTAGATGATAGTAAAAATGCCTTCTTAATTACTCCGTCAAATTCTATGAGTTTATAATTATTTTACACAATATCAACTTAGTGGAAACGTGATCTGTTCTTTTCTTTCCCCACAGTTCCGGCACTCTTCGTGGGTGGAACTCAAATCGTGGTATTAGTTCCTGTCTGGTCTCTGCCGCGGGTTACATGTATAACCGGTCGTGAATCAGGGGTTTTCGATAGTGCCTCCTCCTCTGAACAATCCTCTTCCCGGCGGCCCCTTGAGCCTGCTATGCAGCCGGAACCTTCGTCACCCTGTTGGTCGATACTTTCAAGACAGCTCAGTCATTCAAGGGGAATCTCCACCTCACCCTCTTGTGATCCTTCCTCCTCATCAGTGGCGGATGTAACATACATGTTGACTTTACTGTCCCATATTCTTTCTTCAGGATCTGATTGCTCGGAGCCTCCTAAGTGATCTACACCTTGGTTTCGAAGTGGTCCAGGCGGCACATATTGAGATTCAACCAGTCCACGCTCAGGTAGTATAGCCTTTGGCTCTCAGCCCAATGCTTGCCTGCTATCCTGATCAACCAAAGACCATTCGGTGTCCTTCTGGTGTGATTCGTCATCGGAGATACAGAAATTATGCTTCTCTATACTTTCTTCCTTCCTATCAGCCGAATAACCACAATCCTCGGCAGCAGCCATTTCTTCGAGTTTTTCTGCCTCCCATTCACTATCGTAACCTGCTAGCTCTCTTCGGAATTGTTCGTTCACGTAGGATATTTCAACAGCATTGAAGATCAAATTGTGCTGCTTTGGAGTCGTGAGCGACAATAGGGAATCACATCTCTTGCCATGCTAAACACCGGCTCTCCTCCAACACTACCCCCTTGAACAGTGCGAATATCCCTAGCCATCCAAACCAAATTAGTGAAGCTTCCCGCATTAACCTTCCACCACTCCAGTATATTTGCCTTGTAAAAATTCCTAGCTGGGCAGGCCTCACGTGTGAGATCTGGAACCTCGGCATCTGCCTCAGGGGGCTCAATCTCAGAATCGGTTTCGAGATACACTAGTGCCTCACTCACGATGACTGCTCTGTGTCTCGAAAAGTAAAGATGTTTGGATTGCCTGTTCATACCACTCCATGGAATTGACATGTCAGGTGCCTGATTATTTATCGGTGCATAGTACAGATCATAATACACGATGAACTCCTTTTTATATGACTTCTGATACACAGTCTCCGCACTGGCATCAACATGCCATTCTCGAAAATGGTTGAGTCTGAAATAGGGATTTAGGCAAGTTCCAATGCCGAACAGAAGACCTCTTGGACTTTCTGTTTTACCATAGTAAGAGGCTGCCTTCAATTTAGCTTTCACTAGGCCCTCACGAATATCAACCTTCCAGTGCATCAGCTTCCGTTCTAAGCTGGAAATTTGCATTTCCAAATGATCAAAGATATCTTGATACACGTGAAACACTCAATGAATGGTGACACCCCGTGTTTTTGACATCCACAATGTCCAAAATCGTATCTGGTGAAGTACGTCCAATATGTATTAAATCTGCCTCTACTCTTCCGGGGTTGACCAGAGAGGCGTAAACTCAGCATAGGTTTGTAACCAGTTCTTGGTGAATTCCCGTAGCTGTATAGATCTCTCCAACATATTTAGGGTTGAGTTCCACCGTGTTTTGACATCATAAAGTAGTGTAGTAAGAATCTTAACCCAGGTATTCTGTATCTTGATGAAGTGTTGACGCCGTTGGGGTAAAGCACCTGCCCCAATACTCACTTTCCGATGCTATACACCATTATTAGCATTATCTCTGACTAAAGGTATCTTAGGTGGGAATAATGGGAAAAACACTTGGTTCTACTTTCACATTGGCGCGCATTCAATTTGGAACTATGAATTTGTGCATATACCCTTGTGCGTATGAATTTGTGCCCATGAAAATGTGCATATGCATTCGTAATATAGGTGCTAGGGTATGAGATCTTAGACACATTACCTTTTCTACTGTTTTGTGAAAGCCATTATCCAATCTCATAACCTTCTCGATATAGCCCGCCTTAAAGCCAGATGGCATATGACCATCCCGCGATTTTACCTTGATCAAAGTCATAAATGCACCGAGGATAAGCTGAACACCATGGGCCATACATGGAATATGATTTTCCAATTTACACCATTCAACCAATAGTAAACATCAAGTATTGTTTAAGGCTTCGGTGAGCGTTTGGTAATTGCTCCCACTATCGGTGGTGAAACCCAGAATTCTATCCTGCATCCCGTATCTGGCCAGAATGTCAGTAATGATCCCTGCCATATTAGCCCCCGTATGAGAACCTCTGATTTCCTTGAACCAAATCAGCACCTCCTCCATCTGCCAGCTATCCGAGATCCAATAAGCTACAATTGCTAAAAAAGTAAGTTTGTTCGGTGAAGTCCATGTATCGGCAGCCAGAGAAATCTTTCCCGCAGCAGGTAGACATGTTCGAATATCATCCACTGTAGACTTTTCCAGCCATTTCAAATGCCTTGTTAATGTCGTTGGGCTGGGGATTTTGACTCCCAAACGAATGTACATGAAGACACGAAGAAAGGCAAGGTTGTTTGAGGAATTAAAGGCGAGATTCATTGCTGAAAACGCTGTTAGAAAGTATTATTTGAAATCATGCTGATTGAATCTTGCTGGTGTGGCCAGATCGATAATCCTCCGCCTATTTCCGGTTTTAGTCTCTTTTTGCAATAGCGTAAGAATGTCTATAGAATTCGTTATGGGGCGGACGGGGCCCCGAAAAACACGGGCCCCGTGTCCTTTTCCCTGCCTTGCCCCACTCAATGCCCTGGGGCGGGGTGTCTTTTTCGGCATTGCCTGTCCCTGTCCCCGCTCAAGCCCCCGCCCCACCCATACCCCAGATGGGTCTCCGTTAAAAATAGGGGGTAATAAACGGGGCCCCGTGTAGGGAATGAGTGTGGCTGGGCCCGGCCGGGGGCGGGGCGGGGATTACCCGGAAATACCCTCCCTGGCCCCATGTAAGGGCGGGGTCTGGCAAGCGAAAAACCGCCCCGCCCCGTCCCCTAACGAACACTAAACGTCTATAGCATGCCGGCTTTCCGCCCGCCGATCATATCCATTGATCTTTCTCGATTGCAGAGAAGCAGAGAACCTGTTATGGTCATGCATCGAGCTAGTCCCCGTGTCACTTGGGTGAGCTAGAACCTTTCGGCACATAATGCACATTACTCGTGGCGTGCCCATAGCACTACCTAAACTGTCGGCACATTGTTGAAAGTATTTCCACACCTCTGTGCCTCGAGGATCCGAGTTCTACCTTGTCTTTTTCTTGCCACTATATTTCGCAGTATAGGCTATATCCCCTGGTGTGCCTTGTCACCACTGCATCCAACTCTCATGATATTCCTCCGTATAGAGATAAAAGTTTCCAAATATCGCAAATGTAACTGTGTCGCTTGTTGGCGAAGTCACGGCTAGCGGATGGGGCAGATTCTGGGCGTGATCTTGGTTTCCAGGGCGCAGCGCTACCTAATCCAAGTGCAAGGGTGTTGTAGAACATGCAAGAGGTGCGTGGGCCACACCAGTCAGAGGTCTTGGGGTGGGTATTACCAGGCCTTCACTCCCATATGGGCTGGATTCTACCCAGAATTGGGATAAAGATGAAGAGTATTGGGTTGCAGGGCTTTCGTGGAACTGTAAAACAAGAGGTACAGCTTCTTGCCCCGGAGGTGGAGAGCCCCATTGGCTGGCCATTGTGGAAGATTCTGGTTGGGAAGACATTAAGTGGTGATGGTTCTAGCTATCCGTGTACAGTAACAGATCCCCTTGGATCCCGTATGATATTTATATAAAAGTACAGCTGTGGTGGACATATGAGTGAAGGTTATAAGTTGGCCCAGGTAAGCTAAGTACCCAAGCTGGCTTCCATTCTGTGATCCATTTCATTGCTCGCATAATTTTTGAGTATATGAATTGAGTATACGAACATGCATGCATAGGAACCATTGTGCGTATGAATTTTTGTGCATATGAATTTTGTGCGTATGGTGGTGTATGGTTGCATGTGAATTACTTTTTTAAAATAGCTGCACTCTAGGATTAGGCTCGGTAGCAGCTACATGAATTGGTATTCACCGTTGTGCTTTGGGCATTGCATTAGTTCAAATCCAGTAGGGGTTGATATACCCTGTTCAATTATAGTCAGAGGTAACCAAATTTGATCTTTTACCCGAGTCGACGAGTTCCAAGTGAACAGTCTCATACAGCGCCTGCACTCCTACATGGCAACCAAATCTTGAATCAAACCTGCAAGTACGGGGTCTCTCGAAGCTTTTGCAACTATTGAAAGCAAACTCAAGGTGAGGATCTAATACTTGAATACCATGCAGTGACGAAGGCACTCAGTGTCTTTCCGACTGATTAAAGGTGATTCCTGATTATAACGCTTATATATAGGTTGGTAATTATGCTATGTAATTATCCTCCACTCCGATACTTACAAGAATATCATACCATAACCATCTTGTTGCTACTGCTGTCTACCTTTGCCGCCTTTCCTTTATTTACACCTAAGGCGAGGACAACGGCCCCAATCGCAGAAGCTCCAATGGATGAGTTTTATACCTGGAGATTTGGCCGTGATGAAATAATCGACCTTTTTCCAATTTCCTTCAGCAGACTGAAGGCGGACTTTTTTTTCTGTAAGCTGTTACTGGATCCCACGTGCAGCAAGTGTGCAGCCAACTAGAACTATGAAAGCTGATAGTGGGCGATAGACAAACCTTGGGCCAATAGCCGGTCACCACGGATAGGACAACGGTACCAATTGGAGATGTGTGGATTCGAGTGGGCAAATGGTGGGGGGAAGGCAGTCCAATTGGTACAAGGTGGACGGATTGCTGGAATGTTGGAACGTAGAACAAGGGAATCCCGCGCTATCATACAGGTGCTTGAGTTAGGGTATGAGATTAAGGGTCTGGTCTTGAGTTTAGAAATATTTCAGCAGTGTGTCTCAGGCAGGCATGTGGTAAAAGGGAAAATAACGTGGGGCTTAGTTCCAGACTCAGACAGTTAACAATAACTTCATTCTGACTTCTGAATTTCCATAATTTATACGCTCTTTAATTATATTCTATCAAGCCTTGCTCGAGTTGACTTCATGTATAAGTAGCTGGTCTTGATAAAATCATATTATAGTTTTTTCCTACTTCAAAACCTGTTGGACTTACTATAAAAGCTGGATCTTTCTACATCTCTACATATCCATCCTTCATTAGGATCATGAGCACGATGAGGAAAAATATTGTGATTGCAGCGACTGCACCGGGTAATACTGAGCCCGGTATTGTTGCACTTCCTCGGCTTCGCGCAATGGCCAATGCTCCAGTCGACCATAGCTTCTTTGAAGTGAAGAGCGTTTCCCAGACCTCTCTAGACAACTGCGGCGACTTGGAACCAACCTTGTTTTCACATCCTTATCTCTACTCGCTTTCCTGGGGTCATAAAGTCATATGCTTTGTCTGTAAGTCAAATATTCAATATCAATGCCAGGAACCTAGCTTACACTATGATGTGGTATCCATGATGGATTATCCAAAGGCTGGGATGCACGCCCCTGTCTTGGGCCAGATGAATTGGTTGGGAACCAAGGTACATGAAGACAAGTCTGAGAATGTGGAGCTACAGCGGAAGGAGATGGTGTCGGGGTTCTTGGACAGTTACGATACAGAGTAAAACGGGATCCTTGATGCTCTAGGAGCAGGAATTTATATCCATGCAACTGTGCATTCAATGGAAATAATGCGTAGTGGAAGTACAAGTAGTAGAGTTGTCATGGGTCTTGTTCATTGTACCCTTGTGCATTCTGATTCTGATTCTGAGATAGAAGCCTATCCTGAAAACTGCAGAGCTTAACTTCTCTAGAAGAATATGCATGCCTATTCCCTTACATATTTGAACCTAAATTATAATTAAACATTCTCAGAGAGCGTCTTTACATCCACTGCTTTGGGCGGCTATTTTGGGTGTAGGCTTTGGGCGTATGCTTTGAAGGTGGGTTTTGGGCGTATACTTTGGGCGTACACTTTGGGGGTGAGTTCTGGGCATATAGTTTGAGTGTGTGTTTTGGGTGTACACTTTGGGAGTATGCTTTGGGCGTATGCTTTGAGTGTATGGCTTTAGAGTGAATATCTTTGGGAGTATCAGTTTGGGTATGTGGTTTTGGGTGTCCGGATTTTGCCGAAGAAACCAGAAGCAAAGTACTAAATAGACAATCTCAATCTGTGCTCAAGCTTATCGTTATGAGAGATTGTTTCTAACTTCTAAACTGCTATCGTATTACATTTTGCTGCAAAGAGTAAGGTCACCCACTCAATCATGATATAAAAGAAAAGAGCGCAATTGGTATAGGCGCCGGGTATGATAACAAAAGAAATTAAACTCTAAAGGAGCGTCGGTCTCTGGAAATTCAGAGTGAGAAGGGAACAAGAAAAGAGGTAGTGTGCTGTGTAAGAATCTAACCCAAGGAAAACAGCCCCTGAACTTATCATAGTGGAGAACGAATACAGGCTAAGGAAGAAACCAAACGGAAGATATTGTGGTGGATAAATACAGAAGTGGGAGTGCAGGTAAGGCAAGGTAAGGGGAACCGTATTAAGGAGAGTAAGGAAGGGAGTCCCGGCGTGAGGGGTCAGGAAAGGAACTAGGAGATAACAAGAAAAGAAAATAGTTGGAAGTAGAAATGGTCAAGCCTCCGGCTCCTGTTTCACAGGGTGAGGGAAGTGCTAGCTAGCCATATTGAGGAGCGCCTGCCTATCCATCTCGCGGTCAATTCTATCCATCTCCTCAATGTCAATTCCTCGTTCTTCTGCGTCTTCCCTAGCGGCTACCTCGAGATGAATGATAAGACGGGCATTGCCGGGAAGAAAGCGCTTTCTCTTGGTGACAATATTTTCAATGCTGTCCTGTTGGTCTTTTCGGCTTGTGAAGAAATCCTTGGGTGTCATAGCCCGCCCAAGCAGCCACTGTGCAATCTGTTGGGTGCTAGCACGGAAACCGTGTTCTGCTGTATCGCCGTTCAGACCACGAGAGGAAGATGCAGAGTCAGGGTAACCTAAGTGTCGCATCTCCCTTCCTAAACCTTAGCCGCAGGTTTCCCCTTCGTCTGTCATATGGACATCATCATCACCCTCCTCCCAGCCCTCCACATCCTCCTGCTCACTCTCCTCATCCTCCAGCTCGCCCTCCACATCCTCATTGTCGTCCTTGTCAATCTCCTCTTCTCCATACACCTTATCAGAATCCTCTGAGCCATTGCCACCCTCATCACAAGACTCATATGGGTCAATAAAATCGACATCTTCATCCTCCTCATCCTCCTCTCACTCTTGGTAGACCTCCGCATTTTGCAAAAGCCACTCAACAGGCTTCACCCAGTCAATCAAAGGTCTACCCTTTTCATTGAGCTCATCCTCCCGAACCGTCATGTCCATATCTCCTTCCATATCCGCCTCCATCGATCTGTACTCAGAAGTACCGTTGTTTCCGCCAATAGGCATCCAGGGGCCGGTCCGAGCTAAACAACAGTGAATATTAGTAAGCACATCCCTAAGTTAATTAGGCAAAGTTTAAAATGACTTACTTGACTGTGGGTTGTTAGGTCCGGAGTTTCCCCTCAGGCTACATAGTCGTATCCTAAACCTGGTGCGATGTGAGATACGCTCCCTTGAGCTCGCTGTATTAAATGTAGCTGCCCTTGCCAAAGCCATATGGTGTCCAACAGGGGAACCTGTTGGGGATACTGGGGATCCACGCATTGTGAGTGAATGACTGCGCTACCGAATCGCTAGCTGCCAGGTGATCCCGGGAGGCGCATCCTGAGATACAGAAGGCCCCGGAGGCGGTATCAGAGCAGACCCACTTGACGAGCTTCTTGGTCACATCAGCAAAAAAACCTTTTTCCCCGGACGGACAAAGCCCCCTTCGGGACGAATAGGATCGGCTCTGTGCGTCTGGTCCTTACGGATCTCTCGTGCCTTCGTGCCTTTCATTTCTTGCGTCTAGTGCACCCGGACGCCCGACTTTCCCTGCACAGCGTCCGACGCGCTTGTTGCGGCCCCACCCCCTCCTCGTGCCTCCCCCTTGTATCGGCCCCCTTATCCTCTCGTTTACTGGCCGCCTGCCTGCTCCTTGCGATTGCCCGCGTCCGGCGACCATCACTGCTACCCTCACACCTCTGGCGACCTAGATCTGTCCGCTTCCATCCGCTTCCGTGCGCTGGCATCCTACGTCGCTTTTTTCTTATTCTGCACCCTACTGTCATTTCCATAGTTCCCTTACTGTTCACAAGACGCCCGGCGCGGCCGCCATGCAGACCCCCTAATTTGGTTGGCTTCTCTTCCCACAGGAGAGCATCGTTTCGCATTAATCATCCGCAGAACTCAGGCGGCCGAGTTGAAGCCGGACACTTTCTATGGAAATCTCTGCCTTAAGTCGCCGGCTTCAACTTGGCCGCCTATTCAATTCAATTTATTTAAAACATTCCCTTAAACGCCCACGGATCATGTTGTACTCCTGCGGCTGAGTGGAAGCCGGACACTGAATATGGGCACTGCCACCATAAGTGTACGGCTTCAACTTGGCCGTATATTCATACGGAACAATTCCTCCCATTTAAAACATTCCCTTCAATACCCGCGAATCGTGTATGACTCCCGCGGCCGAGTTGAAGCCGGACACTCAATATGGGAACCGCCACCTTAAGTATCCAGCTTCATCCCAGCCGCATATTCGTGTAGAACAATTCAACCTATTTAAAACATTGCCTTAAACGCTCACGGATCGTGTAGTACTCCCCCGGCCGAGTTGAAGCCGGACACTGAATATGGGCACTGCCACCTTAAGCATACGGCTTCAACTTGGCCGTATATTCATGCAGAACAATTCAACCTATTTAAAACATTCCCTTAAATGCCCGCGGATCGTGTAGTACTCCCCCGGCCAAGTTGAAGCCGGACACTCAATACGCCTACTGCCACCTTAAGTGCCCAGTTTCAACTCAGTCGAATAAATACTGTACATAATTGGATAGAATCATTTCATATATTTCATGAACGTCCTGAGATCAATCCTGTGATTCACTATCTATTGCTCATCACCACTAGGGATTACCTGCGCCTGTCCAATCACTGCCCCTATACTGACTATGCGCATGTCTCGACCATTGATCCGGTTGCCGACTCGAATATGTCCGCTCGGAATGTGAAATCTGCCACAATTCATCGGATCGAGTATGCGAACTAATGCCAGGCGATGGCCAGCTGCGGCCTCACTTAGAATATTTCTTATCTTCAAAAGTGCTAGCAACCGAGCCACCACGCGTCCCCGTAAATCTCCATAGTTCGCTTCCCCACCAGTCTGGACCCACACCCAATCGTTTCTAGAGCCACCGTTGCGGAATGCCCTTGTTCCAGTGCAGC
>Ga0307509_10012415_pt1 | contig 10189 bp, 10 predicted proteins | sample 10_EM_MG_FD_202245 | JGI IMG/M metagenome (GOLD analysis project Ga0307509, IMG submission 202245) | Populus trichocarpa ectomycorrhiza microbial communities from riparian zone in the Pacific Northwest, United States - 10_EM | ecosystem: Host-associated > Plants > Roots > Unclassified | place...
CTTTATTATAAAAGCAAAAAAAGAGAGGAATTTACATGACTATAGATATGATATAATTGTATTTACTAAACTTGGATTTGAAAGTCAACTTCTTATAAGAATTTAGTTATTGACTGTCCATATTTGTTCGAGTTGATTGTTTTTTTTAATAAAAACAAATTAATATTATTTTGATTTTTTAAAAACTAACAATTAAGTTAATTAAGTTAACGTTATCCTAGTCAGATTAGAGTATGTTTGGAAATGCGGTGCAAATCGTGTTCCCTCAAATTTTATTTTTTTAATTTTTTTTTTATATTTTCAGATCATTTTGATATGTTGATATCAAAAATAATTTGTAAAATATTTATTTTTACGTTTTAAAAGCGCTTTTGAAAAAAATTGAATTTTTTTTTATTTTTTCTTTACTTCAAATTAATATTTTTTGATATTTTTAGATCATTTTGATGCACTAATATCAAAAATAATTTTTAAAAAATTAAAAAAATATATTATTTTAATATATTTTTAAGTAAAAAATATTTTAAAAAACAATCATTTTCCACCAAATCTAACTCTAAATTGATTAAAAAAAACTTATTCCGAGTCAAAATAACAGCAATGCCACGTAGTTTTAAATCGTACATAACATAATAATGAGAAAGAAAAAACATGTATATTTTAGAAGCAACGTCAATGGGCTAAAGTCAAATAGTAAAGTTATCCACTAAGAGATATTTTAATGTTCTACTAATTTTCATTCTTTATACATAATTGCTTTGATTTTATAAAAATTAAAATAATTTATTTTTTTATTTATGGAGACTTCTGTTAATGTAAAAACTCGTAATTAAATATATATATATATATATTAAATATCAACTAAAAATACTTTTATTAAAACTATAATTGTTTTTTAAAAAACCGCAATAAGAAAACCCATAACAAAACAGGAGACTCATGTGTTGCGCGAGTGAGATTCTTATATCGAAGGGTAGTCTAGGCACTGTGAATGTGAAGAGTTATCAGGCCAGAATTCTTCAAATAAATCACACCTCCTCTCGTGCGATTATAAAAGAGAATTGATTTCCGTACATGTTTGTAAGCAGTTGAATTCAATCCTTTAGAGTACAGTTCTTTCAAAACACGAGATCTGGCCACAATTTAAGTAGTTGAAATCGACTGCTGCCAAATCTTTCATGCCCCAAACATGCCGTAAACCTTCCAATTAAAACGGTTTTGCATGTAAATGGATGCTCTTTTGAATCCCTAACTCGCTATCTCTACTCACTTTGACTCCTCCCAGACCTACTCCAAATGGCCAATAACCCAACCGAACCTCCAACCGATGATTTCCTGCAGGAAATTCTTGGGATGCCTAATTTTGCTTCAGCTGAAGCTGGCTTGGTTGGAGCTGACGCTGGCTTGGCTGGCACTGCTTCTGTTCAAGCTCCTATGATGCTTCAGCTTAGCTCCGGTGATGGTTCCGGCCACATCTCCGCACTCGGCGGTGCTCCTGGAGGCGGAGGCGCGGGATTTCACGGGTTTCCGCTGGGGCTTAGCTTGGAGCAGGGGAAGGGAGGGTTTCTGAAGCCCGAGGAGGCGTCCGGGAGTGGGAATCGGTTCCGTGATGATATTGTTGATGGTAGAGTTAGAAATGTGAGTGAAAGTTATTTTTTTTTTGCAGTATTAGTTTAGTTTTCTTCGGAGCGAAATTATTATTTTTAAAGTTTTTCGAAAAAGGAAAATAGTGATCTTATTAAAACTATTAATTTAGAAATTGAAGACATGCAATTCAAAAGCCAGTTTAATTTCTCTTAATTAATCATTTTTTATTTCCCTTTCAATGCTTGTAGCTCTTTCCATTAGAGTGTAGAGAGAGCGTGAGGGAGAAAAAGGAATTCATATAGAGACATAAAAGTAGGTGGTTGATCTTTGGAGGTTACTGTAGTGAGATTCCAAGATGTGTATTTTGACACAGGAAAAGAATAGGAAGCTGGTTGTTGTCGGTCCTCCTTTGAGTGGCAAAGACTGATTACTTTGATACACTTATATACAAATGTTTCCTAATCTATAGTTTTCTTTCTCCTTCTAAGGTATAATTTCTTTTTTCTTTTTGTATGATCATGGTCAGTAAAGGAAAATTAAGTGATACAGTGGAAATAGCATTCGGGGGGCTGTAGTAGATCTTTACCAGCTCAACATTATAGCTGGCTGATTGGATATTTTTTTAGTTGACAAATGATTTCTTGAGAAGTCAAACATGTGGGGTGTTGTGGGGTTTGATTTTGCTGGATTGGACAATTGCCTAATTGTGAAATTGTCAGCTTTTGAAGTTGGCATGCAAGGAACAGTGAGGGAGCAGGGATTGTGTGTAATAGTTGAAATTGAGAACAGAAGAAAACTTGATTTTGCTCAAGTGAAATCCACTCAAGTTTTCAGATGACGTTAAATTGAATCAGTTTTTATGCTTCAATAAGAATCATAAATTTTCTTTGGTTCATCTAGTAACGAATTGTAACAGTGTAGTGGTTGGTCAGGATACACCTCTCACGTGAGTGATCTGGATTTGATCTGCTGTAGTCCAATCCTAGTGGTGAAAAACATTCATTGCACGGTCATATATGCTATATTCTTTCAAATTACTGTCAATCTATGCACAAGCACCATAATTAGCTGATGTATTCTAATATCTAGATTAGTCAATATTTTCTAGGAATTGCCAAATTATACCTAACGTTTCTTTCCTCTCTGGTGTTGTCACAATACCTTTGATTTTTAATGTCTGTTGTTATCTTTTCTCGCGTGATCAACCATTGTCAGGCAGTTTATTGTTTCACTCATACATATTTGGTTTCCTTTTTTTGCAACTTTATGTTTTTGGGATTGGAGGATTTAGTGGAGCTGGTGAAATAGCCTATCCTTTACTGTAATCTGTCTTTGGTAAGATTCTCATATTTTTGCAGGTTTTTCATGGTCAACCAATGCCCACAACAGTCACTGCAGCTACACATCCACCAGCAATGCGCCCAAGGGTACGGGCTAGGCGAGGCCAGGCCACAGATCCTCACAGTATTGCTGAACGGGTAAGGTTAATGTAGTATGCACGATAATGTTAAGCATGGAAATAGCTTAATATAGCATGCACAATAGTGGTAACCATGGAATGATATAATATTGTCAAGACTACACATGGCTCTAGAAGAATAAAGGATACAAATTGTTCCTTACTGACTATAAAGTAAAATGGGAGGACTAGAGAGACTGCAACTTGAACATTCATGCTAAGGAGTAAAATATAGGCTCTGATTAATGTTCGAAGTTCAAATTATTATTTTTTATTAAGATTTAATTGGGTTGAGTCCTGGCAATTGTATTTTAAATGAGGCCTTTTGTTGTTTGATCAGTAAGTGGTGTCAGTGAAGAATCAATGCAAGTATTCAAAATGTAGCTGTTTCATGATTAGCATGCCTAAAATGCCGTGTTTATGAATCTATGATGATAAATCTAATTCATATCTCTCTGGAAAATCTGGTAAAAAGGCCATCTATATAAAAAAAAAATCTGGCAAGAAGGCCATCAGTATGATGTTTATGATCTTATTAAAATGTCACCACACTAATGCTTTGGTTTGAGGGAGTTATCTCACTGAGAGTTGAGGTTTCAAACTGACTAGTTTCATCATTACAATCAATCTTGCTGGGAACCTACTTATCTTAAGGTTTTGACGTGGATTACATTGTGTTGAATTGAAAAGCATTCATATACTCTTCTTTTGATGGGCATGTTTCCATGTGATTTTGACTATCACAACCTTTATACATCAAGAAGGATTGTTAGGCACATATTATGATGTTTTGAAGGGTTAGAGAGGACTTGAGTGCTGGCTCTTGAGTTCATTGTTCTTTTCTCATCTTTCAGATTTCATTTGTCTTTCCCCATAGAAATTGCACTGTTGTTCTTGATCTTTTTTCCCCTTTTGTCACAGTTGCGCAGAGAAAGAATAGCCGAAAGAATCAGGGCATTGCAGGAGCTGGTTCCTAGCGTGAATAAGGTCAGTGTCTTTCCCCTTGCATAATTTCATAATTTTTCTTGCAGAATGGGATTGCTTTCTGCACTCCAGGAAAAGCATTTGGCAATTCATTCTTGCATCTTTTGTTGGAAGGAAAAAACATTAAACAATTAATGAAGTACAAATGAATTTATTTTTGACCAAGTGGATAGTTCTTTTCCTGAATCAAGTTGTTTGAAAAATTAGTAGGGCTTGTCAAGTTGAGGTTAATGATTTTAAATACTACGACAACTTTATTGTTTCAAATCTCTGGTCTGATTTCAGTAAAGAAATTCACCATAGGGATGGTTAGTGGTGGTTTGTGAAAGTTTTACTCCATGGTGGTTGACCTTGTAGTTATGCTGGATTATCTGGCAGTGGCAATGACTTGTCTCGCAGCCTTAATTACAGCACATTATGGGCCTGCCAAGATATTCAAACAAGCTGGCCTAGACCGAATATCTACTGCTTTCTACTTGTTGGTACTTATCACCTCCTAGGTGCTAAATATGTGGCAATGTGTGGTGGTAACAGAGTCCTACTACCGAGCCCATTATAGAAAAGCTGCCCTATTTGACAAGGGAGAAGGAGTTTGAGTATCAGACTGCAGTTTGCCAATGCAGTGGAGTTTCAGTTGTGTTCAAAAAATTTGCTTATAAAGTCTAACAAGTAACCTTTCTACAAATTGGGAATCAACTAATATATAAAAATTGTATGTGTTCAAATGGAATATGAAAAATTCAATATAGTGTCATGTAGTTAAAATGGTTAATTTTGCTGAAACTGCTAGAGTTATACATGATTAGTTTTAGGTCTGTGATCAAGTTTGCCTTAACCGTGCGCATCTATGATAATTGATTAGATTCCTCTTCTGCTGGTGGCAAATGCATTAATATGACTTGAGCACCTTGACATAAATTATATGAGCATTTGGCCATTTGCCAGAAGTTTGTTGTATTCTTCTCAGAACTGTTTGGGGATTATGGATTTAACAGAATATTTGTTGGTATATCCAAGAAATCACATCTGAGTATAGATTTCCTTCCGTGCATATTTTTTATCTAGCTGGACTTGACTGTCCACGAGGATACAGGATATTTTGTATTTTGATAGGTTCATCTGTGTCCTGACTCCTACACTTTCAAGTCTTTTTCCAACTTTTGGCTTCCAATCAATCGCTGTGATGGAAATGAGAATGAACTGTGTATATGGAAATCAAAAAATGGATCAAGTGATAAGTACTAGAAGGGAAAAGTCCAATGGAGTAGGATTCCTCTAGTTTATAGGTGGGGATTTATAGGCGTACTGTTCTAGGAATATGGCTATAGAATGAGTGGTTTTGGTTGATCAAAGGAAAGGAAGGTTCACAAAGCATGATGGTTGCTTCTTTCTCAATCCATCCTCCATCACTGATGCATAATTTATTTGTACAGACGGATCGAGCCGCCATGCTTGATGAAATTGTGGATTATGTGAAGTTTTTAAGGCTTCAAGTAAAGGTATGATCTCGAAATTTCCAGTCTCAATTGCATAATCTTATTCAGCCAATATCTTTATGGCGAACATCAATATTCTTGTGTTTGTGAAGAGTCAAGAAGATTTTTAGTCACTTATCCCCCCCTTTCTACTCTAATTTATGTTTTGAGAATAATTGATTATGCCAGTCAATGTTCTGATGATTGCTGAACCAATGGGTGATTTTAGCAAGAGTCATTCTTTCATCCAATCTAAACAGGCATTTATGCCAGAATAGTGGTGGTGTGGTGTCAGTTGTTTAGAATATAAAAGCCAAATTATTGGTGGTCAGTTGTTTAGAATATTGATTATGGTCTTCCACATAAATTATGAATTTCCACTTGTCAGTTAATTTTAGATTCCCTTTTGTCTTGGGTGTCCACTTTTTGTTCTTTGATCCTTCCATTTCTGAACCAAGTTTTTTTGTGTCTTTAAATATTGTTGGTACTTTTGTGGTAGAATTTGTTGCGAGGAAATGAGAGGGTCATGTATAGTTCCCTCAGGAATATTTGGATGCTCATAAATTTTAATGAATGACAATATCTTCACTATAAATGACAAATTATGAAATGAAGATTGCCTGGAAAAGGTGAATTATTATATGTTATGCCATTAAAGTTTGAATATTCAGTGTCTTTTTTAGGTACGTACCTCATTCATGGGGAAATGAAGTGCTCACACAAACTGTAATGAATTTATTAATTTCCCCTTTCTTTCCTTTTTTAAATAATGACACATCATCAATTTAACAGATATTAAGCATGAGTAGACTGGGCGGAGCTGGTGCTGTTGCGCCACTTGTAACGGACATCCCACTATCACCAGTTGAGGTAACAAGGAAAAGATAGTGTTTATGGAGGATAATTCACTTCCTTTCCCTTTTGCACCCAGGCAACTGAGCTCACTCCTTTTACTATAGGATGAAACTGGCGAAGGCGGAAGAAACCAACTGGCGTGGGAGAAGTGGTCAAATGATGGCACTGAAAGACAGGTAGCTAAGCTAATGGAGGAAAATGTTGGTGCTGCCATGCAGTTTCTCCAATCAAAGGCTCTTTGCATCATGCCCATCACACTAGCCACTGCAATTTACCACACACAACCACCAGATACCACTACTATTGTGAAACCAGAAACTAACCCCCCGTCATAGAACCGTGGAAAGGGGGGAGCATCCCGCGGTCCCGTTTAAAAGTCACCAAATGCTTAGGGTCCCACTCCTTATTTGTCCCGTTTCAACCCCCACGATCAAATGTTCCCCGAGTTTCAAATTGCAATCAAAGTCAGATGCCATAGTTCTTGCTTTTTCCTTTTCTTTCCAGCCTTTTTTTCAAAACGGGGTTCGATGTCTATGCCTAAAAAAATGCAGGCGCTCTGCAAGTTCGAGTGAGAGGAGACTTTTCAAAGCTCGCATGACATGCTCTTCTTTTGGAATCAGTGGTGGGGGAGTGGAAAATGATGAAAGCACTTTTCTAGTGGAGCTCAATTTTTTTGTAGTGGGTTGTGGGACCTTGTAAAAGAGGTAGACTGAAAGTAAATACTATTATTGTAATAGTGTATTTCAGAGGAAATGGAATACAAAGGTAGATGTCTGGTTGTTTCAATATGCTGGGTGTTCTAGTCCAACAGAAAATGATGGTGCTGCTTTGTTTAAAAAGTGCGCGTGGTGTTTCAAAAAGCAATTTGACTTCCTTTTCTCCTGAATCGTTATTGGAGGATGAAATCATTGGAGAGAGACATATCCAATGGGAGATTTGGGTTGTGTTGATTACCGTTGCTAATCCGACTGTTTTATTAACACAGCCATCTTCCTGGAATCATAAAATGCTCGTTCAGTGCGAATATGTACTTGAAGGGCAGGAAACAGAATCCTTAAAAGAGGGGACTTCGATTCAAGTAGGAAAAAACTCAAAACAGCTTTTGTACGCGTCATTGAGATGCTGGTCCTTTTTCCCTCAATGCCTCAGCAAATCCGACGAGTATCATCAGACATTGCTATCAAATATTTCCTCTTCTTGTTGCCCGTGATTAACCGCACTCACGTCTGTGCAACAGCAAGTATCCGCAGCAATTCTTGTACCTGCGGTGCTATGTGAATGGATTCATTAAAGGGAGTGTTTTTAAGAATATGATTCTTAATGTTCTTGGAAATATTTTTTTCTTTTAAATGTATTAAAATAATATATTTTTTTAATTTTTTTAAAATTATTTTTGATATAACACATATCAAAATAATCTAAAAACACTAAAACAAATATTAATTTAAAATTAAAAAATAATAAAAATTTCAAGAAGTTTTAGAACAGAAGAGTTGCAGATACAGAGCCTGCTGGGTTTAGTTTTCGATTCCTCCGTTGACCCTAATCCAACTCTTAACCTAATACAGAAGTGGGCTGGTCAATTACGAAAAATGAAGCAAGTCACTACATCCACGCTTATATTCAACTTCTGCAAATATGTTAATGTCTATCGTCTTTAATATCCGCATTTTAGTCGCACACTACTACAACTTGGTCATCACCATCCTCAAATCCTACAACGAAAATGGATAAATGTCTATCACTTTCAAGGCACTACAGGAGACAAGTTGATAAAGCAGAGCTGACATCATGATAATCTATCATTTGTTTATACTATTAGTTCTCGTTCCGGATGAGGGGGAAACACAGTCCATTCCAAGTGCGGAGTACCGCATCAAACATAAACAAATCGTTACAGCTATCACGACATTGGTGAACATTCCTCTTAAGGTCAACAAGCTCAAACTGTCATCCAATTTGGGTGTCCAGTTTGCTGGATGGCTCAGTTACCATATAGGGATAGCTCAGAAATCCAAGAAACAAAGCTTGTGGACATGCTGGTTGCTACTGAGTACAGATCCTCATGTCAGAAAAAAAATAAAAAAGCTTGGAAAATATTAACCTCCGAATGACAGACTCATGGGAAATCTGGGTTTCTCGCTCCCTCGTTTCACTTCAGAATCAACAAAATTTGACTCGTTATCTTATGGTGGTTTTTTCTGTTCCTTGTTTTTTTGGTGCCCCGAAGAAACATCTTTGGGATGGTTTTAGAATTACATTTTATGAGCCATGCCATACCCAAGTGTTAACAACAAACTGTTTTCAGTGCCACCATAAAAAGGCAAGCCCTCAACCACCTACAGATTTTATGAGAATCCAAGGACATCAATGATCTGTTAAGCCATTTCACAACTTGAAATAAGCAGTTGCATGGATTTAAACATCCACCAGAAACCAGGCAGGCAGGAAAATACAAAAAGATGGTTAAGCTTAATGAAACAAGAGCAAATCATCAAGTAAGCCTGAAAAACTCCATTTTTTGCATTATTTGAGACAGCATTTACCATAGCGCTTTAGCAGGCATCAAGATCCCGACATGGAGGAGGTTTTGGTTCTCCGTGCAGAGTAGTATTGCCTCCTTCTGGTCCACACTTAGTGCGTTGTGGGTTTTGTGTGCCATGCTGGAATGCATAAGAGAAATTGAGTTTACAGCAATAATAGCGCTAGTCATATGAGAAAAAAAAAACCCCAGGGAAAAGTAAAGATAATCAAAATCCCCTGCCGGTAGTCTTACCGGTGGCTTCTCCCCCTTTCTTAGCATCTCAACTATCTCAACCACTCGTTTTGGAGTAACATCTTCCTGCAATTAAAATGAAAGACCAACATAAAATTCTGAAAGTTTTACATAATCTGAACACACGAATACTCAACTTTGAAGGACAGAGTTATCATTGACCCACGTAATAATTGTAAGTATATCCTTCAGATCCATTGGAGTAATCGGCAACTGTAATCATAGGAGCATTTACGCAACATCCCTGCAGAAAAGCAATAACTAATATCACACCATGCATCCATAACAAAAGATGATCAAGAGTATCATGAAAGACCTGTATTTATTTATCCATGTTCATATAGTTTTTGTACTTTTTAAGTGGATGGATTGCCACCCCTTAACCACCAATTGCCTGTGAAATTGGGTTCGATCTCTCTGCTAAGATGGCAAGAGCCTTTACAATCTAAGCTAATCAATATATTTGCATTTGATCACCTTCTAATACCCTTATACAATTCCATGCGGTTACCCCACAGGACAAGGAGCACTCAAACAGTAATATGTGCAGCAAGAGAACTGGGTAATCCATAATAAAATACCCATAATTTCTGTTGCTAGTTTTCCTCTTTGTATTTGTTAATTAGAACTTGAAGATTTCAACTAAACCTAGCAATAAACACATTGAAATCCATTTTCCAAAAATTTCATTGGAGCATCCAGCATGGATGTAGTTCTTTCCAATTACCGAGTCCTGATTCAAGTACAACCTAAGGAAAACAGCGCTTCATTTAATAAAGATGGATGAAGAAATACTCACCATACATTCCATTTCTCCAACAGAGAAAAGGCCATCCTTGGTTACTTCTGCACGTTAAAAATTGGAAGCAAGGGTTTATTCTCCAAATCTCAAGTCAAATTCTAAATAACATGTGATCCACTGTAATGTGAAAAGAAGCCAAGCATGTTATTTAGAACTCACCATTGCGCTTCACTCCCAAGTGTTTTACTAATGCATCTTCAATTTCACGTGAACCTCGTATCATACATGGTGTTGTGCCACAAACCAATAGG
>Ga0307509_10012416_pt1 | contig 10189 bp, 15 predicted proteins | sample 10_EM_MG_FD_202245 | JGI IMG/M metagenome (GOLD analysis project Ga0307509, IMG submission 202245) | Populus trichocarpa ectomycorrhiza microbial communities from riparian zone in the Pacific Northwest, United States - 10_EM | ecosystem: Host-associated > Plants > Roots > Unclassified | place...
AACACAGGATACTGGTTTAATTTTCGCATTCAAAACTTCGTGGATGCACAAGACCGAACGAAATTACCAAAATAAATGGTGATCTAAATCCCTGCCTAGTCATAATAATAGTAATAGCTCTACTAGTAGATCTGGACATCAAAAAATCCGCAAAGTCACTAGAGTAATTCATCGTTTGATCTACTCTAACTTACGGGCTTGCCAAGTTTCAACAGGAATATCACAATTTTTCCCAAAAAAAAAAACCACTCAATTTGTACAATCCATATTAGAACGCACCCCGGTCATGCACCCTATTCAACTTGAAGCTTCAGAACCAGAACTTCAGATGTTAAGTACATCATCATTGAGTGACCAGAATTCTTCCGAAGTTGACGGAGCAGCCCGATTTTTCCTAAAAAAGATTTTCCTGACCAAACATTTGAAAGATTCGATTCTGAAAAAAAGCGACATGTTCTATAGATAAGACAAATCCCGCAATCCTAGCTCACCACAATACGAGATGAAGCGGGCAAAGACCAGACCTTCAAAAACGAGCGAATAATCGAAGGGTCCAGTGGGTGCCCAATTTGTGCAGTCTTGAAATATTCGTGGTTCGCTCGGAAATGATATCTATCTAGTGTGAGTATAGGGCATGTTGGCAAATATTCTTGCTCCTTGTCGAATGAAACTTTGGGTTAGCCGGGTTGGAGCTTCGGAAACGTTTGTCAGTGAGGAAAATCCGACAATAAAAGGCATAACACACCTGCCGCTGTGTAATCGTGGAGTGCCAAAGCATCGAAAGGCCTTGTTCGTGTTTGGGCAAGGGCCGTGCCGTGTTCCGTCAAGGCAGAAGGGTCGGGCCTACAAAAAACCTGGTTTAAGATAAAAAATTAAAACAAGAAATACTCCTACCCAGTAATTCTTGTAAGTGTTACGCCGAGTTGATAACGGCCACGAGAGCGTATACTGACGTCAGGGAAAAGAAAAAATAGGCCCATGTTCCCTTGAAGATCTTCCAGTTGCTCTACTGTGGCTACTAGATGTCCATATAAAGGTGGCGATTGAGATGTAGGTCTCCCGATGAATGATCCCACGTCTAAGGGAGTTAATCCGTCACCAGAAAAAAGGGACAAATGCGCGATGAGGAATGGCAATTCAGCTTCTCTGGAACATGCCATCAGTATTCCAATTGTGCTACGGGACCTTTGCACATACGGAATGATAGAGTTTCCAGATGGATCCCGAACTGTTAACTGGGCAATGATTGGTGGGGTCAAGGGTACACGCGAAAGATAGGCCGTCCCAAATTCCGCTGTTCGGAGCGGGTGTTGAACAATCTCAAGATGATATGATCTATGGACTCCGGTCTAAACACCGACAGGCTATTTGTGACCAGTGACCAAAGAACCTACCTCGTATGCGCATCCGCTAGAAGAGAGGAAACTTGGATTCTGGGTTGTGGACGAATAAACGCAAGACCTGTCGGAGTAGTCAGTTCTATCGAGCTTTGACTAGGGCTTCGAGTTGAATTTGAGGTCCGGGAAGAAAATGTCAGAGAGGATCGAGGAGAAGATTGGTCGCTGCTGGAACTGGCACTACTGTAGCTCAAAGAAGAGGCATGAAAACAAATGGAAGATGTAACGCGAAGGGCTCGCGTGTAACATTTTCGTACGTGTCGAAAGGGTAATGTGACCTCAGATGGATAACATGAATATTTTTTGAAACTCGAATGCAATGACTTCAGCACGTGGATGAAAAGGTGAGAACCACCAACGATTAGGCAGGGTAAACACGAACTTTCATATGGAATCCGCAGATACGCCCACTTTCATTCGACCGGGAGGGAGGGTATCGTAAAAAGAAAGCTTGACACCGTCGTTCATAACGGTCGCAAAAAAATGGGGGTTTACAAGGTACGTGCTTGGTAGCCAAGAGATGGTCATTCAAGCCGGCTGCCATCGCGCCTCCTGGCCTGGATAATCACGGGAGCGACAAAGGGGAAGAGAAAAGTAGGACAAGAGAATATTTATAGTTTTCAGGCGAAAGGCGGCTCATAAAACGATACGTCGAAGACTGAAATGAGGCGGCTCAGCAATTAACGTTCTGGAAGTCTGTCAGTGAATACCCCCTAGATAGGGTTCATTCACCGCCAAACAACTGGAAGAGGTTCTGAAATCGCCTGGCGAAAATCGACTTTCGGTTAAGTTCTTCGAAAACTTCACAGATCTGCCAAGATTCGAGAGCCGGGTTAAGGGGAGATTAAGGTCGTAAATACATAAGGAAATATGATCAAACACTCTTTTTCACATAACTCCAAATTCCCGCCATGCCTGATACCACGGTAGCAGCAGCAATGGCTGGTTTGATGCCAGCTGACAGGACAGAACAAAGATGAGACAACAACCGGGATGTCTTCTGAGAACCACAAAAACATACCAGTTGATTTGAATAAGGCGCCGGTCAATGCGCCAGCTGCCATGCTACCCATTGTGTCGTGTTTTCCTCTGAAGGCGTCAATGGAAGAATTAATCCCATTGTATAGCAGAGCTATTTTAAAAGACGGATTCAATGGAATGGACCCGCAACCAGACAATAACACGAACTTACCCATCACACCAGCCGAGTTACCGATGAAAGTGCCTCTTCTTGTGACAGAATTCAAGATACTATTGATCCGCAAGCTCGTATTTGAAACGGAAAGAGGTTTTCCAGCGCCTTCCCGCACTCCCCACAAACCGCCAAGGGCCAAACCTGTTGAAAGCGAGGTGAACATGTGACAAATAGAACAATAAGAGGCCTAAAGATGGGTCGAATGGGATGTCGAGATAAGGTGAGAGATGTTCAGGGAGTAAATGAGGCCTTAAGCGAGCAAAGGGATTTCGAAAAGAGTAATTTGAAAGAGATTCAACTTACCACTCAGATACATTGTACCGGTACCATAACACAGGTCATCACTCCACCCCCTTGATGGTATTGCCGTCCCAGCCCCGGGCAGCTCGCTTGTCTTGTCATCATCAAGAAGCAGGTAGTCCAGTTTGTCCCCTAAATCTGCCAGTGGGTGTAGTTTTGCTGGATCATAGGCTGCCATGAGTAGGTCGGATGCCGTGACCGCATGTTCTGGCACTGGAGAGTTGTCTGACCGCGAAAATGAGGTGGTTCTCAATACGTCGGTGGGGTTTTGTGAGGATGAGGTCGCAGAGTCAGAGGACGACATGAAGGGCGATGAGGGACGGCAAGAAAATGGCAAACAGCGCAATGTCGATGATCCCGAAAGAAAAATGAGCGAAATTTCAAAGACCGCGAAAGCCGGAACACTGAAGAGCCACGTGATTCGCTGAGGTTTTTGCTCATCTGTCGCTTAATTATCCAAAAGCATTACTCTAACAAAGCGTTCAGCTCCCAAGCTCAGGGCAATTGCATTAGAAAATTGACGGAATATTATGGCTACCTCAATACCTATACGTATTTCTCGCAAAATACCTGGACTTTTCAAGCGATGCACCCCAACCTCTACCATTTCGACAAATTCGCCGTTACGGAGGTCCATAGTCACTGTGTGCAGGCGTCAGAATATGGCCATAAGCACCTTCCCAATTTCAAGGCGTGAGTCTCCAATTGCAAGTTTTTCCAGTCCGACAAATCAAAAAAAATTGTGCAGGGTGGGCAACCTCCGTTACGCCTCAGTCGTCAGCATCCGACCCAGCGGAAGCCGAGGCGCTGCGCTGCCTCGAGCAAGGAACCACAAAGCTGGAGGAAGGTGATGTTCAAGGGGCCAAATCACTTTACCAGCGCAGCACCCAAATCAAACGTAATGCCAGCTCGTTGTTCAACCTTGGCGTTACTCACTACCATCTCAGTGTGTGCTATTACATCATCCTGTTGCTCTTCAGTCTTACAATGCACCAGAGGAATATGACGAAGCAATTAATGCCTGGAAGGAGTCGATAACTCTGCAACCCTCCAGTCCTGATGCACATACGAGTATGTTACCTTTATGTCTCCTAATGCGAATGGATCTCAGTTCTGGCTCGGTGTCCAGACCTTGCAAGTGCATATATCATTTCACCAGGTATACGACCTTCTTCGTTATACATCCCTGAATTTGGATTCAATGTCTTTCAAATCTAGTATCCCGTCCAGATCTCGCCTTGCATCATTTAGAGTAAGTCGATCCCTCGTACTTTAGAGTTGCAGTTGTTCACAATTCTGCCTTAGAATTGCTTCATCCTTGTCACCGGAAGACCCCGAGATTGCCTTCAATCACGCCGCTGTTCTCGAAGCTAGTGAGTGCTGCACGTCATTTTTTAACGTTTACTCATTTGACTTTCACAGCCGGAAGGCTGGATGAGGCGCTCGAAAAGTACAAACTTAGCCAACAATTCGGGGTTGAACGTGCTGCCGTACATATCCGTAATGTGCGATTCGTGCCATAACGGCCCCGACGTGTGTTCTAACCGGCTCCTATAGGTTAGTGCGAAGATCCTGATGAATGCCAAAGAGGCGCAAAAATCCGAACAATCGGAAGAATAGATTCATTGTAGCCCTCAAGAATTCACGCCTTTCAGCTTTCAGCAAGTGCACTGAGATGTGTTTTGTTTTTGACGAGTCAAAGCTTGGACAATATTGAGTACTTGTACGCGTTGTAGTTCATGCACATCTGGGCATTCACATGCAGAAACGGAATCGACAGAATGATTCTTTATCAATATTGTCTTCTATAGCACTAGCAATCCGGACTTGTAGCGAGGGTAATTCACTCCATGCTGTTGAAAAAAAACTCACGATTTTTTATTCAGTCAATTTCAAAGGAGTCTTGTACGGAGCCATTGCCTTGACGTGGGACTTGCGATGAATTGTCTTGACTTTGCAAGATCCCAGAATTACGCGAGAGAATTCCTCCCGCACTGTGTGAACCCAGACTGTTTCCACGATACGATGTGCTCTGCCAATGGGGGAAGTATTTCGACGGTCCAGCGTTGACATTGGCACCGCGTTCTCTAGGAACCCAAGGATATTGATGTAAAGGTTTTACCCATTCGCCACCTTTATTCGTATTTCCTCGAAAGGAATGTCCAGAAAACCCTGACTTCGAATACTTCTGAACTTCATCGACAGCAGGGGAGTCCTGGACTCGGCGTAAAATCATGGCGATATCGGATTGAGAGTAAACAGAGGATGCATGGTCCGAAGGCTTCAGATACAGAATTTTCTGGTATCCCTCATCTGCAGCAGGTTGTCGGAAGTCTGCTGCGAAACGCGAGAGCACGGATAATCCCTCCTCTGGAGTTTTGATTGTGGGGTGGGACGACCCTGCTTAATGAAATGAATCTTGAGTCAGGAAAGTATCTCAGTGGGCGTACTCATTTGGAGGCGATCTGCGCAGATCTTTGCGTGGAAAAAATAAGTCAGAATTGGCAATATTAAGGACGATGAAGCACCCACTTCGTAGGGCGTGTCGAATACAATAACCCAGACCACAGTTTCGGGAAACTCAAGGGCGATCTCAATCCAGTAAGATCTTTGTCTGCGCAAGGTTCAATGTCAGACTTCGAAAGTGTCCAGAGAGACTCACGCGGCGTTAAAGTTCGTGCGATCTATGCACACGGAGTGACCTTCGTTTAGCGTTTTTCGTGCCAATTGTTCGACGCTACGTCTATCTCCCAGATCATCTTGATTACATCTGCGAAATTCAGGATAGTGGTGCTGAAGAGCTTCTGCAAATGTGGACTATGTAATAGGATCGGAAACAAATCTCGTCAGGTGCTCGCAGTAATGTACCAAGGAAACCTTTTACTTTGCCTGATGCAATGAGCCCGCAAAGGATGAGAACGATCTGGCCTTGTGTCGTGAACTCTATGAGGGCTGAATCTTCCGAAAGATTGACCGTGTCTGATGTCGACATGCCTTGCCAATTGGTGACGGCAATGAACAATAACAAGGATATAATGGGACGCACAATGTCAAAGTTGAGTCATCGAATGTAGTAAGTACTAAAATGCTGACTGGCGTGTCAGAACGCAATGTAATTTGTATCCACAATCGAAGTGAAGAATCGTGTCAAACTTCCTGTTTAATATTAGCAGTATAACACACAAAAGTCCAGTACAGATATCATGCCCGAGTAGCTACCACAATTACTCTCGATAACTTCTTCATGAAAAAAATCAGAATCCTATCAGCGGCCGTTCACAGTGGAAGATGAGTTTCTTCTGACAGGGGGATCAACTACCACATCCGCGCCTTGCTCGGGAATTGGTGCGCGGTTGGGATGTTCTGGTATTTTGTCGATTTCGCGCTTCGCTTCTTCCCAGGCGTCCAAGTTCTGATTTTAAGTCAGAAAATAATCGGGACACAGGAATAGCATCATGTTGCAACTCGCCTTCTTACACCAGTCGCGATGGCTTTTGGCCATAGATATTGCCATTTCCCTCAAATCCGCCACTTTCTGACGCTGGAACCGATCTAAATCTGCTTGGATTGTGGAACTAGAATATTTGAGGTCTTGTGCGGAGAGGTGAAGTGCATCCTCAAGCTACAAAATCAGATAATTGGATTAAGGTCAGAAAGCCAGTATCTCGTTACAACAGAGACGAACCTGTGATATATTTTCTCGCGTTTTGGTGATTCCATTGCGGCGAGCCGTTTCAGGGTCGACATCCATCATACCATGCAGTGTATAACTTAAAGCATTGAGCAGGCCCATACCAGGAGCCTTTACACGTCGACGCGTTGGATTGGGGCCGGGATGAGGTGGCAAGTATGGTGCGTCTGGTGCCACAGGTTCCCGGGTTTCTTCTCCTTCAATATCAGATGCAGGGCTTGGGACCCCATTCTGTTTTCCTCTGCTCAGCGCTTCCTCCAAGCGTTTTGCTTCCCGTTCACTCTTCTCGAGGTCTTCGAGTTGCTCTCGCTTGTTTTCCAAGGCGTCCTGTGTCATCTCGTACTGCACGTGTTTTTGATGTCGATACGCGAGCAATTTCTTGATTATCGAAGCAAATTGCGAATATTCGTGCAGCGGTTCTGCCCAATTTTGTTCGAGGTCTTGCAGCTACGAAAACCATCTCTTCAGGCAGGTCATTGGGCGCAAGGGAGATAGTTCTTACAAGTTTCGTCGTTGACATATATGTTGCATCGACTGCTTGCCCTGTCTTTTCAATCGCGTCGGATAGGCCTTCGGATTCATTCAGGCTAAACCCATTCAGAGCCGCACCAAGGTCTGCATGATCTTGCGCATAGTCTGTGAACGACTGACTTAGCAAGTTATAACTAGGATGAAATACAGGCATACCTGACCACCGCTTCACGACTCGGCGAGTGACTTTCTCCATGGGGCCACTGACATGGTTCGCAAACTTGATAGTGAAAGCCTCAGAGTCCAGGAATCGTTGATCTGGATGTCTGAGAGGATGGGCGGCTGAAGGGTTCGGAAGGGCGGCATATGCGGGAGAGGCATTCTGGTCCGTTGGGTTATGCGAAGGCGCTTTCAAAATATTCTTCGGCAACAAAGAAAGGGGAGGAGAATTCAAGACCTCGGTCTAAAAGAAACGCTCAGAAAAGGCATACCACATTAATCTTGAAGGGTGTAACTTACCCAGGAGACTTCGCCATCAAGGAAGCGGTGAAAGACATGTTCATTGGACAGGATAGGGTGCCGAGCTAAACGGTTGAGAAACGTTTGCAGCAATCTTTTCCGACGGGCAATAAGAGTGGCATCTTCTTTCGCCTTCCCCTGCTTCACGGCATAATCACCAATGGTTTGCTTGGACGGAATTGGAGGCACGATGAGTGTCGGGTACAACTTTGATAAGCTTCCTCGTAGACTCTCAAATTCAGAGTAGCGGTGTCTTGCTTCCGTATTCTTGACAAGGGGCAGGGTAAGTGGTAAGAAGGAGTAGTGGGGTCAATGTGGATGAACATACTCCTGTCATAATGACGTAGGTAATGTACGGCGAACTTGAATTCAACGACGTTTTCTGAGCATCAACGATCTTTATAGACCAGGATTAAGGTTAGAGGTTGAGTATATGATAAAAATATGAAGGCAGACCAGAATTTCCACGTCGTCTCCAGCATGCAGAACACGGTCGCGAGTGCAACAGAAGTCCGTCTTATAGTTGACATTTGATGGTCTGTGAGAGCCCAGGCTTGGAAATGGAGGGCGGGTCATATTCGGGGAGAGCTGAAGCGAAGGGTGAGGCGGTGAAGGCGGTTCAGACAGCGCAACCTTGGAGGTCGACGATGTTTCTGAGGGAACGTGATCGCCATCCTGCTCAAACGGGTTCTCTTCCTCGAAGTCATCCAGGGTATTCATTCTTTAAGAGGGGAGTAGTTCAAAATATTGAGGAATTCTTCGTGGTGGAAAACGAGCCGCGATGATCTACGGCCACGCTGTGCACCGGAATCGGCGTGATATAAGTTATGTACGTTCGGAAATAGGTGACTCAAGACAACCCATTGGCTTTGACATTGGTATTTGGTCTTGTTACACTTTAATAAAGTATGCTTACTAGTAAATGTCAATAATACTAGCCAAAGACTCGGAATCCTGCAAGCTCCACAGGCGCCATCCCAGGTTGTGGATCAGCGATGCCAATATTCTCAAATCCTTTTCCAAAAAGTGAAGCAAACAATTCATCAACCTGTTCATCATGCCATGCACCAGGCACAGGGACTGGTACCATAAAGTTCTGCATTTTTGCATGGACCTCATAACTAACGTCAAAATGGAGTTAGAAGAGGAGGGCCTGTTGTTGGGGGTTACGAACCGTAATTTTCTGCCTTTGCTGGCTTTAGTATCTACTTTCTTCTTGGCCTTCTTTTGTCGTTGAAGGAGCATCCAATCTTCAGTTTTGCCACCATCTCCACGAGCGTCAATAATATCCCTGAGCATCTTTTGGTAAAAGTCGCCGTCGTCAAATATTTCTGGGTCCGGGGCGTCCTCTGTTCCGAGGTTGTCCCCTTCGGAAACTCCTATCCGCGTTTTCTTCCCTCTCATAACTTGTGTCCTCCTCAAAAGTTTGTCATGATCACTCAAAGTTTCGTCGATAATCTGAACCACCGATCGCAGGCTCTGGTTGCCTTTCAAGAGAGTTCCGCGGGTCGATGGGAGCAAGACTGAGGGTGCCACGGCTTGGATCTTTGAGGACCATTTTGATAGAGTTTGAATCAGATAGGGATGAAGGCTAGAATCATTTGTAAACAGAGGTGCACAAAATGAGAGTGACCAGAGATGACTTACTTCTGTTCCAGAGCCATAACATCTTCCGTAGCGTCAATAAATAGCTGATGGGAAATCCCAATAGATGAGTCGCTGTCGAGTTTCCGGCGCTTTCGAGGAGGAGGTTTGGTTAAATTATTGGTTGTCAAAATATTCTAGAGCGCACTGTTTAGTGAAAGGTTAATGGTAGATGGAGGGACCTAACCTCTTGCAATTCCATAAGCTCGTCCGTTAACAAGGAGGCCTCTATTAAAAAGGCTGTCAATGAGTCACGGCACTCCGGCTTTTCTAGATATTCTTTCATCTGAGAAGGCTGTTTTTGGTTCGATTTAGACGTCAGCAAGAAAGGATGTAAAGCGTCGCGTACTGGAGGTAGCCTGTTGGCAGAAACGACAGACTTTTGGAGCCTGATCCTCGTGTCCAATAAAGAGTCCCATAGAGCCTGGATTGAGAGAAAATGTTATTTCACATTAAGAAAGTCCAAGGTCTACACACACGATTTGTCTTTTCACAGACTGTCCCTTTTTCACATCATCGTCACGGGCTTGTTTCAAATTTAGGGAGACATCCTCGGTGGGGCCCTCTTTTGAAGCGTACGTCGACGGAAGTCCGTGAATCGAAACTGATTGTTCTCCCTCAGATTCCCCTTCTTCACTTTCCGAAGGGGCTTCATCGTTCGGTAGTCGTGTGGCAAATATCCGACCTACTGCGTATTCCTGTTCATCGTTGTCGGATTCTTCATTCCCTGCAGAGTTACTCGCCACTACTTCTGCCTGCCCTTCATCGGAGCCGCCGTCCACAGAATCGTCCGTGTCCTCCAGCAACTGTCTCCTGGAAGTTCGGAGTCCTTCATATTTGGCATTCAAAACACTTGGCAAGCGGTTTTTCAGAGCACTGGGTCTGTCAAAGTATAAGATGAGCAGTGGGTTGAAAGACGTAAGACGCACCCAACCTCCATGTAGTGCTCTCTCGTCGCATATTCGTCCAATT
>Ga0307509_10012417_pt1 | contig 10189 bp, 10 predicted proteins | sample 10_EM_MG_FD_202245 | JGI IMG/M metagenome (GOLD analysis project Ga0307509, IMG submission 202245) | Populus trichocarpa ectomycorrhiza microbial communities from riparian zone in the Pacific Northwest, United States - 10_EM | ecosystem: Host-associated > Plants > Roots > Unclassified | place...
GGGTGATTGCCTGGCATTTCTGGTCGTCCTAGCTAGGTACTTATACAAAAGCCGAGCGCTAACGACGAAGGGCGACCACATGGTCTCTGGCAAAACCCGGTGGGCAAAGGGCAAAGGGAGAAGCAAAAAGAGCGAAAACAAACCACACGAAGCTCAAGAAGCGTACACAGAAAAAGAGAGAAGGACTCGAAGAAGGAGAAGCTCGATGGTGACGACCACCGAGGTCGGAGATAGCGAAAACGAACCAATTGTGACCATCGAAAAGGGTAGAGAATAATGTCCTTGTCACGAAGGCCACAGCAGAGCGAAATAGACGGGAGAGGTGTCTATCAAAGGAGATACACGGGACGACCCTAGGAGTGTATTTACGAAGGCTTAGAGGGGGTACAGCGGCTGGGAGAAACGAAGGGAGCAACGCAAGCCACGACTTGGTGAGGTGGGAGCAACCGTGGGAGATCAGTGGCCGAATAAGGAAGGAGATCGAGAGGTTGGCCGATCGGAAATCCAGGCCGAGGGATTGAGTGCACGGAGAAATCCGAAGACGGAGAGCACGACTTGGAGGTCACCTGACCGACGGGATAGAATCGGGAAGTAAGACCGATGTCGGCTTTCCTTGGGCGAAAGGCCAGTGATAGATCATTATCTGGGTGCGGATCGATGCGGACTGGCTGAGCTAAGCCAATTAGTGGAAAATGTCGCTAAGTCGTGCGCGAATTCGTTCGGTGAAGGGCTTCTTGGAGGTCGGGCCAGGTTCGTCAAGGGCAAGTACTTTGGACGAGCACAGTCGAGGGAGATGTGAGGGAGACGAATCTTGGCTTATCGACTGAAGCTGGGTGAAGGATGTGCGAAATGGGAGAATAGATGGCGATTGACAGCGCGCCAGAAACGAGGCCGGATACCATCACCCCCATTCAGGTTCTTCCCTACTTCCCATTATCAGTGTCACTGGCACTCAACCTGAGATACTGGTGAGGAATAGAAGGATGTATTCCACACAGTATAGGATACAATAAAGCACATAGTTAATTGGAATTGGCATTAGAGATACTTATATCAGATTTGATCTCACCCCTGTCATTGCTCCCACCACCAGTGAGGCCAGGGGTAGTGGTAGACGTCCCTGTGGAGTGGGGACCTACATTGGCAGCAGCTGCCTCTGTAGTGGTGATCTTTACCAGTGCCTTGACATGACAACAGTGGTTGTTGAGGTATTGCCACATGATGATGGTGATCGGCCAAGAATTGTGATACTTCTGGAGGAAAGGATACTGCTCCTTGATCTGTTGAGAGGTGAGTAAACAATGGGGGATACAATGGTGCAGTGAGACACAACATATGGAAGTAATGATTGACACAACCTCTGTCTGCTCCTGATCACTGAGTGACAACATCTTGTCAGGGTTAGACTTTTTGATCACTGACTTGACAGAAGACTGTAACTGAAGGTCAGCATGGATCAGTATGTAGAGTCACTACAGTTTACTTGGTCTTGTATGTGTCTTCTACAAGTTCAACTTCCCCATTAGTTTGCATTTTGATAAAGAGATGTAATCCTGGGAGCAGTAGCCACCTAGGTGGCTTTGGAATGAGGTCATTATTGACATTTTTGGCCTTTCCAGTTTTGTCAGTGGTTTTGTCAGCATGAATAATAGCTTTGGCCTTCTCTGTAGGTCAATCAGCTGTTGCCTAGTGGCTGAGGGGCCACTGCCATCACACACTGTACTTCTTGCCACACTCCTTATACATCTCCTGCAGGGTAGAGAAGTGTTCAGCAAGGACCTTGTGGATTTGGGGCAAGCTTGGGTTGTTGAGGTTGAGGGTGGATGGGTTGACATCTTTGGATGACATTGTGAAGGGAAGGGTGAGGGGAAGGAGTGAGTTGTGAGGGGGTAAAACCCCTAGGCAAATTGGAATATATGGGCATGGACCACCTCTCACCTCTATGTGGGTAGTTCCAAAGCTGACATGAACACTGAGGTTGGTTGTGAATGAACATTCCCTTTATTTCTAGATATTCTGTACTGCCACATCTGAGGGATTATTGTTATTGGTCCTCCTTGGAAGAGGTTGGGACCATATGGTTATCACCATGATGTGTCTCCCAAACACAAAGCATTACCACATTTCCCCTGGTGCACCACCAACAGAAAGCCTCTATCACAGTGAGGGTAGCTTCATGTAAGTGATAAATACTATGACAACACCTGCTCTCAACCCCTCCACCTCTGAAGCCATGAGTCCATGGATTTCCTGCCATGAGAACATCATTTTTGCTGAAGGCAACAATGAGGATGTTGGGGGTGTGAGCAATAATAACTGAAGGATGATTCATGTCTTCCAGGCTTCAGGACCCCATGATGAAGGAGATGCAGGAAACTGCATCCTCTACAAATATTCCAACACATTGTCTGTTGGACAGTTCTCCAACTTCTCATTCAATCTAGCAAGGGATTGTCCCTCAAGTGTTTGGCCTACATGACATGTTCACCACTGGCTCATGTAGAGCATAGGAAAATGCAACTGAGCTGACACTTCCACTGGAACCATCCCTACAATAGCTGTGTCCACAGTTGCTGCAGTTGCACAAGCTGACAGGGGGAGCACCAATGGTGGAGATAATGGAGTCATGAGTTCTGTATCTGTGTTGGATCTGTCCTACAACCAATGACTGCAACCTGAAGTAGAAGCGTGAAGCATCACTATCCAGACAGCTATGACATTTTTGGTACATGAACAAGAAGGAGACATCAAAATGGACATGTCCTCCAATGGAGGCCTGCTGTGACAGGACTAAGTGAATGGTTCTGGGGCACCATTGTTGATGACTTATCTGTGAGAAGACACTGAAGCAATGCTGAAGACCAAGTCATGCTTACCATGGTCACAAGAGAAGCCAACAGGAGGGTGGAATGCTGGCCTGTTTGGACCAAACTCAAACCCACAATGGATTTCATCAAAAGAGTCCAAGTCAGCAAAGCTGATACAGGACTGACCCTGGCTGGAGGCCTGTGATGTGGCAGAGTTCCTCAAAAACTTGTCAACAAGATCCCCAATGCTGTTATTTGATTTGATACATGGTTGCACTTGAGAGATGGCAGCCTCAGATACAACTTGGAGTGTAGTATTTGCCTGACCCACGATGGATTTGAGGACAGATCTGTCCTCCTTGACCAAGGAGCTTTGAGAATTGTTGTGGGAGTGATGGGAAGGAGGGGGGATGGTGTCTGAAAGTGTCAATGGTGCTTCACTGACTTCTTTGCTGCAGCTGTTATCTGAACACTGAGCTGGCCACTGGATGGTCCCAAGTCCCTGGGTGAAGGGATGGTGTTTCCAGGGCACTCCCACATGATGTCAATGGGGAGGTTCAGGCAATGGCAGTACCCCCTGCCACAAGAGGCAATCCATCATCATCCATGGTCATGGAAACCCCTGTGGATGAGGCTGAGGAGTCCTGAACATCAGCTGGCAGTGTGGGGATGGGCAGGATGTCCATGGTGCTGTCAGGAAAGCTGTATCTCAGGTCAGCCCTAGTGAGAATCCTGAAGGCATTCTCAAGCTGTTGAACAAAACTTCACCTCTCAGAGCCACCTGACTTGTTGGGCATGTGGATCTCTCTGGTGAAGTTAACAGACTTCTTGATTATCCTCTTTGGAGGTGATATTGGACTTGCCAGAAGTAGAATTTACATGAAAGACCTGCACAGAAGACTGGGGTGGGCTAGGCTGGGAGGATAACAATGTTGGGAGAGCAGTCCCCAAGGAACCAGGTTGAACTCTTATACCAAGGTTAGAATTGAAAGTAGAGATAGTGGTGGGCTGCTAACTTGGCTTGCTGATGGAGAATGTGCCCATGTGCTCCTAGTTTCTTGCCAAGATGGATTGCAACTCTTGCAGAATATCCAAATCAGGATCCTTGGGGTCAACATCCAACAAGCTTGTGCTTCCCATCATTCCTTGAAATCCCAGCTCAACCTTTGTCTCAGATGCTATTGGGATAGCAAGCAACCTGTTACCACCCATTGAGGGAAGATGGAGCAGGCCCATCCAAAGAGCCAGATGCATTCCACAAAACCTTATTGAGTCATCACCCAAATGTGGAGGTGGGTATTTTGGGATGTTGTTATCTGTTCAATGGGGTGCTGGGCCTCAAATTCATGGTCTTTGTCTCAGGTAAACTCTTTGTGATCTTCAGGTTGCTTGTCACCCCACTCTTGGGAGGGTGCAGGGGATGGAAGACCAGAGGTGGATCAAATGGCATTGGTAGACTCAAAATACACTTGTGTGTGGGATGGACTGAAGGAGGGGAGCCTTGACCTTCTTAATTGGAGAGACATTCCAATTAAGATCCTCCCAGGGGAATATGTGCTAGCCAAACAAGTGCTCATGACCACTCTGGGGTTTCTTTGTCTCCATTTTGGATGTGTCAGATTTTGGGCTAGTTCCCTTCTTGGCATATGGACAAGCAACATGACTGAGGACATGGTGCTGGCACAGTTGAGAAGACCCATCCATAATGGGCTCTCCATGACGGTACCAAAGCATTGGTGTAGCTTCCAAGTCCAGTCAGTTGATCAATAATGCTAAATTGTTGGTCATAATGTCAAGAACAGATATGGACATGGCACCTTGAAGGTGTCAGCAAGATATTGCCATTCCACATTGCCATAAACTCCTTGAGGCCATGGCACATTGCTGAGCATCTGTTCTGACACTGGCCTTGGTCATGCACATTTCACAGGCATCTCAGGGGTCCCAGGGTCACCAGATGGCCATGACCATCATTGGTAGCAGTCTCAATGTCAACAACTGGGCCCTCCTTGGAAATGACAGGGGGTGTTGACCTTGGGCAATATGGGATGGGTATTGATATTGACCTCTGCAAAAAGGTCTATAACCAAAGGTTACCTCCTGCCTCCTGCAGGCCTCCTGCTCCTTCTTGGTGGTGCCATTGAGGACAGTATTAGAGTTAGTGCTGCTCCTGTGACATTAACCCTAACACCATAACACCAGGATTACACATGGTGACTGCCAACACCTACAGATCCATAGCCTAACAAATTCGCATGACATAGACCAAAAAAGGTAAAGTCCACCCACGTCAATATAATTCTGTCCTGTTATAGCGATGCCTTCCCTCTAGGCTCAAATGGTCAAAGAAGAGCAATGATCCCGGAAATGATGAACAACGATCCAGAGATGTAAATCAGGACAGAGGTAGTGAGATTGGCTTTCAGCATGATGGTGGGGACCATTATTCCAAAAACTCGGTTCGCAGCAGCAACAATTGCATTACCAGTCCCATGATCCTTGGTGGGGAAGAGTTCAGGGGAGATGGCATAGAGGACACTGTACATGATGTTTGATGTGAAATTGTAGTTTCAGTTCCAGCCCAGCAAGGCATTGGATGAATGTGCAGTGGTGCTGGCAAAGAGGAAGACACCAGTGAGGGCTTTGAAGGGGAACATTGGCTAATCACTGAATGGACACAACAGCAATCACCCCCACCAGTTGAGATGGCAAGGGTTCCTTTGTGGCCAAGAGTGGGAACCTCCACCATCCATCCTGCAAGCAAGGCACCAGGTGCACCAATTACTGAAAGAATGACCTTCTATAAAAGGAGAGCAACTTGTCAACAGGAGATCCCCCCAATATGGCACAAAAGTGCTCACATTCCAGTAAGTTATATATACTGAATCATCTCCAAAGTCGGCACCACGAATTTGCAGGAAGTAGGCGATGAAAGAATTATAGAGAGGGAAAGCCAACCCAATGAATGCCCATAAGATGATCAAAAGAGTTGTTGACAATGCCAGCTTCCTGGCGGCAAACAGAGACTTGACATGTTCTCCCTTCAAGTGATCCAGATTCCTCCTAATGGTGGCAGCAACAGACCCATCCACACCACCTCTCTCAGCCTCTGCTTCAGTTCTGGCAATCACTCCAGTCTTCTGAAGTTGCTCAAGATGAGATGGTTGGTTGAACCATTGTATGCAGCAACCTTTTTGAGAACTTCAATGACCTTGGTGTCACACCCATGCCCCATGAGGTATTTGGGAGACTCGTGTGGGTTGAAGATGGAGAAGCAGATGATCCATAGGGTGATCATCAGACTACCCATGGTATAGAGGAAGTATCTCCATCCTTGGTTCTCAGAATGGGGACATCCAACCCCAGGACAAGAGAAATTGGGGATCAACAGCCATGTGATCTGGAAATGTGAACGTCACAGGTATCCCCCACTGTATGGCCAGATGTTGGCACGCACCAGGCTACCAATGAGTTGACCAAGTGCCCACCAGGTAGAGAGGACAGTCAAGATATATTGGTGGGAAGCCAGGACAAACTCTATTGGAGTTGCATTGGAATACAAAAGTGGAGCAAAAGAGGGTAATGCTTACCTAGGAAGACAGCAGAGTCAACTGGCAGGTTACCACCTACACCGATACTCCACATGGCGACAAAAGTGCAGAGGGTGATGTATTTTGGTGATGCTCCGGCAGCAGTGGCGAAAATACCAATGATAAACAAAGTGATATTGAAGGACCACCTAGAGATGGGAAATGAATATACACGCTAGCAAACACTCCACATGGCTCACTTGCGACCCTAGATATCACACCCAACACCCCAGAAGACCACACCAATCAGGAGACCAATATTCTGTTGGTCAGGTGATCTGGAGGATTAGAAGAGGCCGGGTGAGATCATATCAGCCTATCAGGAAACCAAAGAGCGGGGAAAAGTGAAGGAAGTTGGTACTTTCCTGACCAAGTTTGAGGAAAGGTGGTTCGAAGGAAAACTCGTTCACGACAGGGTCTAAAATCAGGCCGGTAATGATCTACGAAGTGTCAGCCTCATCCGTGGCTAGGCATTGCGTACTTACAGGCCACAGATTGTCAGCTAGCCATCCGAAACCGGTGACAACAAAGAGCCACCACTATGGGTGACGAATTGGCAATTTTTTGGGAAGATTAGGGCTGATGGCGCACCTGATACTTCCCCATGCCAATCTCCTGGAAAGCGTTGTTCAGGAGCCTTGGCATGGTACACACGATCGAGACCAGGAGTCTCGTTGAAGGAGTAAATGTCGCTGGTGGCCTCGTGAACCTGGACAGAGGTCTAGGACAAAACTTCTCTTCCGGTTACCACCACGAGCCCGATCGGGACTCATACGGTGGCACTACCAGTAAAGAAGTAAAATAGCCCTCTCCACCTCCTATATCTCCTTTACCCCTCTACCTCCCTACGCACGAACAAACTAGGGAGTCCAGAGAAAAATGGCACCTCCCGGTGGGACGAAAAATCGTCCCTCTACTGGTCCTACTACATGAGGCAATACTAGAGAACAACTACATGAGGCAGCAAAAGCAGCCCCAGGAGCAGTCAAAGACGCGTTACAAGCCAAAATTGTCCTCGAGGTTGGGGGATGGATATTTGCTCACGAGAAACCCACACTAGAGAACCTGGTGCGAACTCTATTTGCCGTGACAGCCGCAGAGAAAATCCCCACCCCAGCCTTGAACGCAATACTAGCAGTCGCCTACCTCCTCACTGAGAAACTAGAAGAAAGCACCATCCACAGAATAGCCGACAAAATCGCCTCCCGCGTCCATGACACCACCACAACAACAACCGCTCAGGAAATGGCCAAATCGATCACCGAACTCCTCAAAGAACCAATCGCAGCGTTAACAGAGGACCTCAAGCAGAAAATGGACATTCACGCTCAATCACTTGAAGAAGTGACGCAACAAGCTGCGACTCAGGTGCGCACATACAGCCAAATTGCCGCAACCCCCCCACCACCCGCTTCCCCCCCCAATATCCCCATGATGTTGCACTCACAACTCCAGATACAAAACCGAGAACATATCAAGCACAAACAAGTGCTCATAGACTTCGCCAGAACGGGAGATATGGCACTAGAGGTAATGAACGAAGAGACGCTCACCAGAAAGGTAAAAGACTCACTCGTCATGACCTGGACCACGACACCAGAACCCAAACCAACATTGGTCAAACTGAAGTCTTCCACTCTCCTACGTAACAGAGGCCTACTCCTGGAAATGGACACTGCTGAAGCCGCGGAGTGGCTAAAGAACGATGATATCAACGGGAGATTCCTGGAAGGGATTGGATCGGGAGCAAGCATCAAAAACAGATCATACCAGGTTATCGTTCAATTTGTTCCTGTGAACTTTAATCCCACAGATGACGCACAAGTTAGAACATATGAGGAACTCAATGGCCTCCCACTGAATTCAATCCTCAAAGCCGAATGGATTAAACCTGTGGAGGAGAGAAAACCGAACCAAAAAGTCGCAACCCTTCGAATGTTCCATAGGGATGCAGCCTCAGCCAACTCCATCCTCAAACAAGGTGCGCACGTATTTAACAAAAGGGTAGAACCCAAACGCCCCTGGAAAGAACCCATCTGATGTCTCCGGTGCCAAAGGTTCGGCCACGAGCGTCGTGCTTGCACCTCTGACAACGCGTACTGTGGCAAGTGCTCGGGCACCCACGAAACTGACACATGTAACATCACAAGGGAACACGCTAAGTGCATCAATTGCTTAAAAAACCACCCGAGCTATGACTGCGAATGCGCCAAATTCTGGGAGAAGTGTCGACAGATGGATCAGTGGTGCCCAGAGAATGGACTCGCGTTCTACCCCACTGACGACCCATGGACCTGGGTACTGCTCGATCAACCCGACCACACCCACTCCCTGCCTCGAACCCAAACCCCTCTCCCCAAACCCCTCTCCCCACCCCCCACCCTCCGCTGAGGCAAACCCGCCTCACGGGCACCAATCGCACTCCCCTGGGAAGGAACCACATCCAGGAGCAGGAATCCCATGAAGGCCCTTCCCAATGAATCGCACCCAACCAACCCCACGACTAAGGATCTGGCAACAGAACCTAAACAAATCACTGATCTCACAACAACACATGCTTAACACAGCACGGCCAAGCGGATGGGACGTTCTGCTCCTACAGGAACCGTGGTTCGGAAACACGGTAACTTGAGCGTCCTACTCATGGAGAGTACTATACCCTGATATTTATTTTCGAGACAAGACCTCCAACCTCCGCTCGATCATTCTTGTAAATACTAATCTCTCTACTGATAACTATGAGCAGATCCAGCTCCAGAGCACTGACGTCACAGGTGTCAGCTTCAGAACAGAGAACGGCACGCTCGCGATTCTCAATGTTTACAACGACTGCAAACACAACGCAGCATTGGAAACGATATCTGACTACCTTACCCGGCGGTTCCCTGACGACCACATACCAGACAACCAGCATGTTATCATCGCAGGAGACTTCAACAGACACCACGGCATGTGGGAGAGCGAAGCCAACGCACACCTGACAACAAGCGAAGCGATGATCCAGCCCCTCTTGGACCTGATCGACCGCTACGACCTCCGCATGGCACTCCCTCCCAACATCCCTACGCTGCAAGCCCTGTCGACAGGTAATTGGACCCGCCCAGACAATGTGTGGTGTTCCAACCACACTACCAATCTCTTCTCCAACTGTAACACCAACCCGGGACTCCGAGGCCCGAACACCGACCATCTTCCCATACTCTCGAAACTAGACCTCCTGTCGCGGGTGTATGCGCGGACTTACTGTTGTTGGACCAGAGGAATAGTGTTGGGGTTATAAATGGCGGACGTGGGGGTGTTGGGAATATTGGGAGGTGACGGGGGTTGATCGAGGGAGAGGGCTGCCGAGAAGGAGGGGTTGTAGGGGGAGATAGGGGCGTAGTAAGCGAGGCAGAACTCTTCAAGGGTAGCTATAAAACTTACCGAGTTCTGATCAAGTTGTTCTTCCTGGAGGAAGAGGACTTCGGTTACGGCGATGGGGAGATACTGGGGGCAATCCCAGTAGAGGACTTGGATGGAGGGGCAGCTATAGAGGAGGTGGTTAGTGACGATGACTCGAGGGCTGAGGAAGTTGAAGAGGGGATTGATGCAGAAGTTAACTACTGCGATGGGAAAGTGATGGTCGGAGTCGCGCCACTCGAAGTAATGATCGCCACTGGCGAGGAAAGGAGGATGGGTGAATCCCTGATCAAGGGCGGAGAAAGGTCTATAATAGGGGTGATGGACAAGACAATTGCTAGAGCGATTGACCTGTAGACTTCTGAGAAGTCTATAGGCCCAGGCGTCAAGTCT
>Ga0307509_10012418_pt1 | contig 10189 bp, 13 predicted proteins | sample 10_EM_MG_FD_202245 | JGI IMG/M metagenome (GOLD analysis project Ga0307509, IMG submission 202245) | Populus trichocarpa ectomycorrhiza microbial communities from riparian zone in the Pacific Northwest, United States - 10_EM | ecosystem: Host-associated > Plants > Roots > Unclassified | place...
GGCCCCCCCGAGTGGGTCTCGATGGGAGGTCAAACCGCCGAAACCTACTCGGTGGCAAACGACGAAAGTTGAAAGAACCAGGTACCGAGGTCCGCTATCTCCGATAGGTTCCTGCTCCACAGTCAGCATATGTTGTGATGTATCGGACCAAGCTCGATCCGGTGTCCACTGTTGCCGCAAGGAGACGTTAGCCAGATGTCATGTGGGTGTCTCAGTCAATGGAGGCGCTTGGGTCGGAGGAAATACGTCGGAACGGGTTTGTTGGCTGTCGCTGTCTTCGGAACGGGTTGTAGGGTGAGCGCGAACGCGCAGTGGCGGACGTGGTAATGGAAGGGGTGATGATGTTATGTGTCGAAGAGTCGAGTGGATTCGACGAAGGGGTATTGGTGTCGACAGGGGCGGCCTTCGCTCTAGGAGGACCCTGAAATCGTTGCACCTGGTGTTTTGTCCTCCACCAGTACGCAGCTGGATGTTCGACTCCCTCACCCTTTCGGTAACACGTGTAAAAGGGATAGTTACCCTTCCCGCAGTTCGTACACCCGGAGAAAGATGGGACCGGGATGGTGGACACGGTGGGCGATCCTGGCGTGAGTCGTTGACCCCACATATCCGCAAACGCAAGTAGGCTGGACTCGAGGACGATGGGATCATCGAGAGTGAAAAGAGTCGCAACGAGAGGTGCCCAGCTAGGAGGAAAGGATGATCGGAGGATGTGGCAAAACTCCTGGATCTTTGCCCCAGCTGTCAATGTGTTCTCCCACAGCATGGTCATGTCGTCGAGGTGAGACTGAAGATCGTGACCATCGGTGTACTTGCAGCCGTTCAATCGGTTCCGTGCCAGAAGAGCGAGAACGCCGTTCATCCCCTCAAAGCGAGCACACAAGGATGACCAGATCTCTACCGCAGGTGCGCCGCCCTGAAACTTCATTCGAATCACTTGACTTTTGATGTTTAGCGTGATATGTGCAGCCGCCGCCGCATCGAGGCGGCTCCATTCTTCTTCCTGTACAGTTGACATTATCGGGAGGTGTGGCAAGGGCCCCTCGTCCGATGTAATCCCGTAGGCAGCTCCTGTAGACTGTACAAGGGCCTGCTGGCTATCGGAAGGGAGGTCGAAAGGATTCGATGTTGATGTCGGTGTTGGTGTCTCTGGTGTCGCTGTACCCTGTGATTGCAATGACCAAGACTTCGACGGTGGTCTGATGCTGCCGTCCGCGTATCCCATCAGCCCTTTCATACGAAGGGTCGCAGATATAGACCGCATCCATTTCCTCCAGTTTGTCGTCTGCAGCTGTTCGGATTCGGGGAGGAGTATAAGCGACATTGGTTCCCCGTCCACTTCAGCAAGTGAGGTCGACGAGAACGTAAAGCCAGTCATCGTAATCTTTGAAGGCGTTTCGTCTTCTTGGCGGTGATTCGTTCGGGCAAATCAGAAGCAGACCGGGGTCATAACCCGTCGGATGTCAGACTAGAGGTAGAGCCCATGAGTAATACAGATCTAGGCATCATAGGTGATAAACTTACCCCGACCGAAGTGCAAAATGACCGAGGAAAGAAAAGGTATTCCGCTCGAAATCCAACCACCGAGTCTCTCACCACGTGCAGTTTCAGGATGGCAGGTGGAAACGATTGAGAGGAGCGAGAACAACAACGAGAAAGGTCGAGCAGACCGACTCCAATCGGTCGGAGGAGAGCAGAGATTCCGAGCTGTGAGGCTCTCACCCACAGCCATTTTACGCGTGGGCGTCCAGAAAATCCACGTCCATGCAGTGACGGGGCGAGATGAGCGACCCCGCTGTGAGAGCATCCGTCCTAGTATTCGTTGTGGTCGCAGAGTAAAGGTAATCAGCCAGTCGTGATCAAAGGTGAAGTTGATCATCGGAAACTCCCCACGGTCAACACAAATTCTTCGTTCCGCCAAAGTCATCTGGGTATCAAAGTGATCAACTAAAAAAATGGCGACCACCGACTCGGTGTCGGTATTTGCTGAGGGAACTTTCGAGGACCAGGTGCGCGTATTCTTTTCGACTCTCTCTCTATTTGCGTGGGGGCCTGACGAACGATCCTGGCGTACGTCTTCAGATCAGAGAACTGGTAGATTACCTTGCGAGAGGCCTCTCCAACGATGACCGCCAGAAATCTTTCGGTCAGATTCTTGAACTCGTCAAGACTGAACAACCCCCGGAGGGTGAAACGCCACCTGCGATCTCACAAGAAACCCAAGTCAAAGTTTTCTCTCTCCTCATCCCAGAAGTTGAGGGATTAGGTGACGGATCCGAAAAAGGTGCCCGATACCTTGTATGCCTCTGGTCTGTCCAACCAGATCAACTGACAAGTTTTCTCTAGAGGTTGAAGGGTGCTTCAATCTTTTGTTCGCCCACTTATTCAACCTCTTCCCAATCGATTCTGACGAGATCAAGGAGCACCTCGACACTCTGCTCACGGCCATCACGTCATCCCAAGGCCTCTTTTCATCGCAATATAGATTGTAAGCTTTCCTTGCGTGTCCGCTGATGCCTGACAGTTTGCCTGACAGTTCATAGGCTTTCTTTCCTCTTCAACGCGGTCCCCCGAACCTCTGCTCTGCGACTCACCGTTTACGACACCCTCGTCCGACAAGCTTCATCCCATGACAAGGTCGAACTTCTTCAGATTACCCCCGAATCTATCGAAAGATGGACGTCGGAATGGAACATCACACTCGAGCAGAAGTTTGGCCTCTTACGACTCTTGGCAGAGGCGTTTGAAAAGGCTGGCCAGTTGTATGCGTTCTCTCGTGTGGTTCTATACCCCCCATTACTGACTTCTCTTCCCTCCCGCAGAACGACCTCCTACCATTACCTCCTCGCATCACTACGAAACTTACCTCCCAACTCTCCCCACGCTAAATCCTCAGCCATCCAAGCCATCTCCACTTCCCTGAAACTACCTTCCGTGTTCGATTTTGATACCCTCTTCAAGATCGATGCCATAATAGAATTGCAGGGCCACGAGCTCTTCTCTCTGCTGAGGGTATTCCTCTCAGGCGGCCTCGGGGATTACAAAAAATGGGAATCGAAATATTCAGGATCCATCGAGAAACATGGTGACTATCCACACTTTCGGAGCTCGTAGAGCTTGACTTTGACATTTAAACCTCCATCAGGACTCGATAAGGCGCAGATGGAACGGAAGATCCGGTTATTGACCCTCGCGTCCCTCGGGTTCCAGAACATTGGCAAGGACGTTCCGTACGCCACCCTCGCGTCGGCCTTGCAGGTCGATCAGTCGGAGGTCGAGAGATGGGTGATTGATGGTATGCCTTTCCACTTCGCATGCACACCTGTCCCACCAACATCGTATCTAGTGATCCGCGCTGGCCTGGTCTCTGGAAAACTCTCTCAATCCTCCAGGGTCTTCCATATTACTCGTTCAACCTCACGGGTATTCGAGCGGGACCAGTGGACCGCCCTCGAACAGCGCCTTGTCGCTTGGCAAACCGGTCTGGCTGCGGTGTTAGCCGTTGTCACATCCGCACGGGAAAAGGGTAACGAGGGATCGATTGGGGAAATTAGTCACAAAACCGCATCTACAGAATCAACAACCCAAACGCAACCCGTAGTAGCTTGATTAATAGATCGTCCGTTATGAGGCCGACAGGTGCGAGAGAAGTCCGTTATATCACGTATCACCAGCCGCCATCGAAACCAACGAAACCTATAAGGGGGCCATCAACAAACTGTCGTGTGCTATGCTTGGAAAATCTCACCTGTAAGCAAGAAGACGGGGAAGTATCGTTTCTTCTCGATCGAACTACACCAGTTCCAGGCACTCGTCAACCGACCGTCGATGCAACTGCCAGCGTCGTAAAAGTTACCAGCTCCTGAGCCGTCAAATCCATGCCTGAAGAAGTCCGCGAGGATTTCCTTGATGAGACCATCGACGGAACCGAACTCCTGTTCGATAAGTCCATGAATCCCTGGACTATCTTTCAGCGTCGGGATCTGGCTGAGGGTGGTCGTGATGGGAAGGAGGATGCGGTAGATCTGGGAATACTTGTCGATGAACATCAGGGCGTTCGGAACATTGTGGTCGCCTTTGGATGATCAGATAAAATCTGCATAGGTACTAATGGAGGACGGCTCACCCATGTGAATGACGGAAGAACCGATCCATGTGCCAACGCTCTTTTGAGCACGGTTGAGGATAGTATGCATGATCCGAGACGTCTTCGGAGCGGGCTGTACACGGTTCAGGCCCTGGCCGGTGTCACGCAACCTGTATGGTGAAGTCTCCGCCAACAGATCCTGTTCGGCCAGAGACCACAGATGGAACATGTCTAGGACACCGTCAGCACGCTTGGACAACGTGGTTAAGCAGGCACTCACCATGCAAAATCTCTCGCCAGAGTGTCAAACTCTGCAAAACATAAGCGTACTGTTTTGAGTGGTCGTGGCTGAGCCGGGCGCCGTTCTTTCCGCTCCTGATAGCAAGACTGCTCTTGGGGTCTTGGGCTTGGGTAGGATGGAAATAATGTTTGAGGTACTGGATCATACGGTCGCAAGGATCTCGGTTGACCCTCAGGAAAGCGTGGTTGTCCCCGATACTATAGAGACATTGTCTCAACTGTTCTTGCGTGAGCCCTCGTCCAGAATATTTCGAGGTAAGAGTCTCGATGGCTTTCTCCTTGCTCTTGATGTCGCGTTGGATGTCCCTCCTCGTACGCCCTTCCGAGTTAATCTCCTTCGTGGCAGTGGCAATTAGATCATCTCGGAGGATATCCGTAGCCTTGTGTTCTTCTAGGGTGTTGTAGACGGTATTGATAGGGTTTATACAGGAGAAGCTGAGCAAGTCTCGCACTTCCGGCAACTGACTGTCCTAAAGAGTAAAATGGGTCGTATGGACCAGGAAAGAATCGCGAAGCGGCTTACTTGGAGCAGATAGATCAGTTTCCCATATGTAGAACGCATCTTGTCTGGGTTCATGATTTTGTACCGCCTCCCCAGCTCAAACAGCTGCTGGAAGAACAACTCGTTCCCTTTAAAATCTCGATCCTGGAACAGCTCTTGGCCTTGCTTATAGTCCGTAGCGAGAACGAGACCGGACAGGATCGCACAGAGCTCCCGGATTTGTTGAACGATCCGCTTCGGCTTCGACAAACCGAATCCTATGGTATCAACCCTGTCCGTCTGTCATGCACAACCCCAAGGTAAATCAGTCACAAGACAATCCCCGAGGGGCACCAATGGTCAACACACACATATTCTGAAACGGTGAGAGCGGCCTCCAGCAGCCGGAGGTATTTGCGTTCCATGAGGGTCAAACGCATCGGGATGTATTTCGATCGTTCGACGAACCACTCCCCGACGTTTCCGCCAATGACAGGTTGAGGCTCAAGCTCGAGGGTTCGTTTCTCTTGGGTGGCCCGTTCCAACTCTTCATCCGAGTCGACACCCTCTACGTCCATCTGGAATACCGTGTCAAGCAGCAGCTTGGTAGACGCGACAGAAAAGACCCACCTCGTCATCACCCCCATTCACTGGTGCACCGTTCGAGGAAGAGGCCGTGGGCTGGAGCTCGTTAACTTTGGCCACGGACAATGGTTTGGTCTTGTGTTGCTTCCTAGATCCCTTTCGATGTTGCGCCGCAAAGCACACATCACAGAAGTTGTCCGTGCAAGATATACAATGCACCTGCGCCGGTTGGTCTAAGTTATTGAGGCGGTAAGTAAGTTTGGGTCCATCGGGTTTGCCGGTGAGGGCGTACCCTCGCATTCGACACAATACCCGTCTTCCAAGGGTTTCCCGGTGGCTTCCTCGTCCCAGCCCTCAGCAGTGGCGTCTAAAGATTTGTGTTGTTCTAAGTGTTCTATGCTTTCATCGTCTAGGATTCTTGAGAGAGAAATTTCGGATGCTTGTGGGTCATTTGTCGGCTGGCCGTTTTCCATGGTGGCTTTTGGTGGTTAGAGGGTGGAGGTGGGTCGGGAGTAGAGGGGTTTTAGGCAACGAGGACCCAGCGCTGCAAAATCTTACATACATCCAAACCGAGCCGCCGATCACAAATCCGACACCCGGACAACCCTCACCCGGCTTTGCGAGATGGTCTGGGGCATGTGACACGGTTGGCGAAATTTGTGGTGGTACAAACGTTGCATGGTTTACTGCTCACGAACGTCCTCGTAGAATCGTACACATGCCATGGTCGAAGCTAGTCACGACACCGTCCCCTTACATCCCTAGACCCATGAGAGCCGAGACAAGTCTCTCAGCTACAGCGTGTGGCTCCTGCCTCGCCATCTCAATCCAGCTCAGCAACTTCTTCACTCCGATATTCAATGCTGGCGATTGTCCGTCATCGCGTCCAAATCCTGCTTCCTGGAGCATGGCCACCGCCTGTCTAGTGCCCGCGGCATTGCTGAAAAGCTCAACTTCTGTGAGAACGTGTTCGAGGGATTCGATGGTTGAGATCGGTGGCACGCGAAGTTCAGAATCAAAGTTCTCCGAGAATCCAAGATCGGTGAGAATCGAGTGCGAGGAAGAGGTGGCGATGATGAGGAGACGACGACCCTGAAGAGCAGGTTTAGTTACCAAACACCGACAGCAACCGTACTCTTACCTTTGGTGGTCTACGACCAAAGAGGACCAAAAGGGCTTGGAGAACAGAGTTGGAGAACCTAGGCCCGATCGGTGTCCAATCTGAAAACATGTCGGCAAAAGATTCAGCGGGGGTCGGGAAGATAGTTACCGAGCAACCGCTCCAGGTTGTCCACAACTATCACGCTCAGTGGACTCTTGTAACTATCCGCAAACACCTTGTTGATGGCAGCAACTTTCTGAGGCTCCGAGAATCCGACCATCGTGTCCGGTGATAAGAGCTTGATGAATGGGTACCCAGAGGCCGAGGCCATACTAGCCGCCAATGCGGTCTTCCCAGAGCCAGGAGGTCCGTGAAGGAGTATGCTAACGAGCGGTGTTCTCGTCGATGTCCGAACTTGTTCAACGAAGAGTTGCCCGGTTTTAAGCAGTTCCTATCAAGTACCGTCAGATCACGATCACACTCCAAAGAACCAGCGCATACGTCGACGTGGGGAGCGTAGTGGATAATTCCGTTTTGAATGACCTGCTGCAACTCTTCTTCAGCGACGCCGAACGCGGGCTGTACCTCATCGAAGGCGCTTATGAAGTCGTCCCTGTTGACACGGAGGTTCTCGACGTCGTCTGAGATCCCGGCGATTGTCCCAACCTAGGGGGAGTTGGTTTCACCTTCGAAGCTGTCAAGGAACCGACACCCACCTTAACATGCCTGTTGAACGCAAAACTCGTGGCACTCTTGACCAAGCCACCGATCTCAGCGCCCGAGAAGTTCTTGGTGAGAGCAGCCAGTTCTTTCAGGTTAACATCCGAATCCATGACTCCGTTGTTCCTCATCTTGGCGGTGTGGATCGTCAAAATCTGGTAACGGCCGTGCTCATCAGGGAGGGAGATCTCCATGTGCACTTCCAAACGACCGGGGCGTAACAAAGCCTCGTCAATCATGTCGAGACGGTTGGTCATACCAATAATCAGGATGTTGTTGAGTTGGTCGACACCGTCCATCTGAGGAGTACCGTTGATGTGTGAAAATCACATTTGTCTGTGCTCACTCACCTTGGACAAAAGCTGGTTGACAATACTGTCCCCCACTCCGGTACCGCTGTTGGTAGACCCACGCTGCTTACAGATGGCGTCCAATTCATCGAAGATGATGATGTGCAAACCACTCTCGTCTCCCTTGGCTTTGTACTATATCCCTCGGGGGTGAGCAGAGTATCGCCGGCAAAGGACAGGAACAGACCTCCGTTTCCGCATCCGCGAACAGTTTTCGGATATTCTCCTCGGAGGCGCCAACATACTTGTTCAAGATTTCGGGTCCATTGACAATCTTCGGTTCGCGAGCGTTAAGCATCTTTCCGATTTGTCGAGCCATCAATGTCTTCCCTGTTCCCGGAGGACCGTGTAGTAGGATACCCTTGACATGCTGGATACCGAGCTTGTCGACCAAACCCGGTGGAAACACTCGAGACGCAAAGGCACGTCGAAAGATAGCACCGAACTCGGTATCTAAACCTCCGATTCCCATGTCCTCGAACTTGAAGTTGGGTGCCAGAATGGCATTTGGCGCGGCTCTGAATCTCCGTTCTGTAAGCGCACATGGCTTTCGGAGGGTGGAACACACTTTTTGGCACTGGATCTGAGTTTCAACCCTCCCCCCTCACCTTTCATGAACGTTACGTCCGACTTCTCCATCATGACCCCCATATCATCCCTCCCTCCTCCGGGGCCTCGCAGCTGCTCAGCGGCAAGCTCTATAACCCTCAAACCTTTGATAGTTCCACGGTAGTTGAATCCCCGGTACTCAAATACGAAACCCTCTCCCAGGCCGAACATAAGCCCACTGTAAACCCTGGTGAAATGTTTCACCAGATCATCGGCGGAGATTTCGGTCGCGTCGTTCTTGCGGAAGAGGCTGATTTCGATATCAATGGACTCCAAGTAGGGAGGGGTGAACGTGAGAGGTTGGACGGGGACTTGGTCACCAGCGAGGGAGAGCTCCATCCACTGACGATGAGGACCGTCTACGCTGATCGTTCCCGGAGCTACCTTGCCAGTGTCATCGTGCCTGTGGGCGGGTCGGGTGAGTCTCAAAGTAATACCGGGTCGCTGTTTCCCTAACCTCACGGTGATAGCGAATTTGTCCTTGACTAAGACGTGTTGGCCGTTCTGGAAGTCACTTGGGTGGACGATCAGAGACTTTGTAAACACATGAGCTTCGCTGACACCTCCGACGACGGTGAAAATGCTAGGATTGGTGTGACTTTAGTTGGAAATCAGGAGTACCCTTTGAACGAGGTGCGCTTACTTTCCGCCGCCGCCCCTTGGTGGTGGTGCACGGTCGTAACCTCTCTTCTCGTACGATGAGTTTCCGTACCCTTGTTGCGGAGGTGGAGGTTGGGACCGATATTGCGATGGTGGTGGAGGTTGTCTCTGTCCGCTGCCCTGGGTATCTGGCAGTCGGTTGTATTGATTGGGTGGGGGCTGTTGGTTTCCTCTACCAAAGAAACTCATAATGGATGTCTAAGCCGGTCTCTGTCGTCGATGGGGAATTTTGTCCGGACAGGGTGGGAGCGTGGATGGTTATGAGCTCGAGCCAGCAAGCGAATGCGTTGGGGTGAGTATCGCAGCAGTGATCGATAACCTGATGATCGCTTCCCACAGGACTTGGGGTAGCTCATTCCTGCTACCGCCCAACTCGCAACAACCGAAGACACATCCTCACCGCAAATCACGAGCCAGTGATGACTCTGTAGACCGAGAAGGTCACGGGTTTTGGCCATGCTGCAGGCACAGTTTACTCAAAGCGTAATTGTCTACATTGGTCTATCCTTGCACAGTGCAGAGTAATCATCGGCCAAGTGGCGGTAGATGAGGGTAAGCACTCCAACCGCGACCAGAGCACCCGCCTCGAGTGCTGAGGGCACTTCCCACGACGCGGCGAGAGGCGAATTGAAATCAAATCAATTTAAGCCTCACAGTACAGGTGCGAAATTAAATACGAAGAACCCCAAAGCCTACCGGAAGGGCGCACCGTGTTGCAAACGGAAAAGAAACCGGGCTTCTGAGCGCCCTGAAGATTCGGAGCACTTGGAGGGACCACGGTTGGGGTTAAAATCGCGGACTAGAATGGTGGCCACAATGTCAATCGCGGCCACGGAAGGCTGATCCATCAGAGCGACCAGAAGAGTGTCCAGAGCGGGAACATGGATCCTTGGAGGAGGATCCAATGATCTCTCCCCCCCATTCGCTCAAGGTTCGGATCGGTAGACCAACAAGGAGGGTCTCGGATGTTCCTATTGGCGGGATTGACCTAAATGACGGTGAAAGCTTGGGGAACAATGGGACCCAGAGTTGTGAAGTGTGATGAAACGATGGGACTTGAGGAAACCACAAAGATGGAAACGTGACTGCTCGGGTTTTTTGTGGCGTGATAATATCCCCGCCGGAAAGGCCACATCTCCTGGATGGATTAAGCCTGGCCGTGGCGAGGATGAGAGTCATGAGGAGCGCAACTGTGTCAGAATGACGGGGGTTCCAGAAGATTCAGATAGAGTAGCCTGTAGGTAGGCGCCGGCGAGTGATACAAGGATAACGGCGTGAGACTAGGTGAGACTCCC
>Ga0307509_10012419_pt1 | contig 10188 bp, 16 predicted proteins | sample 10_EM_MG_FD_202245 | JGI IMG/M metagenome (GOLD analysis project Ga0307509, IMG submission 202245) | Populus trichocarpa ectomycorrhiza microbial communities from riparian zone in the Pacific Northwest, United States - 10_EM | ecosystem: Host-associated > Plants > Roots > Unclassified | place...
CCTATCTTTCATTGCTGCCCGGGTTGGGCGCTCGACCCGTGAACTAATAATAGTAGGGCCGTGCTTAAGTTCAAGCTTAAGGAAGGTGGTTCCGTGTATGATGGATGTCGGGAGTATCGAAGATGTTGGAGCATTTAAGAATGAAACGTTAACGGAATCACCAAGCACACCAGCCGTGCTATGGAAGTGCATTTCGTCTAGCCCTAGAGGCGATCCAGGCGGTGGGGGCGGTCTCATCGGAGCAGCAGGTGATCCAGATGAACTTGAGAACAGCATCTCATCTAGCTCAAGAGGCAATCCAGGTGGTGGAGGTGGTCTTGTCGGATGTGCAGGCCGCCCATTCGCATTCAGAGACAAACTCGAGAACTTGGCAGATATTGAAGTTGAGGGTGCTGGAGTGGAAGTAGAAGCCGATGTTGCAGTTGAAGCAACAGAATTGTTATGCTGATGCTGATGCTTTGGTTGGTACCCTCCTTTAATGCTTGAACCTGAGCCCGAAGGTAATGACAGGCACACTGGGAATCGTGGACTCGGAAGAGAAAGATTGCCTCCACCCATCACCCAACACTGCCTCATTCACATTCGAATCTTGAAGCATGTGACCTGACCCAGATCCAGATGCAACAGCAGCCGACCCAGAAGCCCCCGCACTTGCTACTGCTGGCCCACTCCTCTCTCCCATTCTGGCAAGCACAGCCACAGCTCCCAGCTCCAGTCCCAGTCCCAGATGCTGCAGTCCCAGGCCGACTCTTCGGCTGCATATACAGCTGCCAAACTGGTGCTCTTGGTCCGGAACCTCCTTCCTGCTCCCCATCAGACCCAACACCCCGCAAAAAATGTCTCATCCGATCTTCAACTTTTGCTCTTGGTTCTCCCAACCCTTCTTCCAAACTCGCATTCGCCACACGCCCTTCCCTGCAGCGTCAGCGACGGTTGAACTCTTGAGCGTATCTGCGAGCGAGCTCCCTGCTGCTGCAAGTGTTGAGGCTGTAGCTTTCGCCTTTGATTGAGGATTCCATGTCCTGAGTGAGTGAGAGTGGGTTATTTGATGTGGTGGAGGCGTGGAGAGCGGCATCGTAGAGGTGCTGGGCGTACTATCGAGGATAAGGCTAATTGCAGATGTAGATGTCAGGTCCTTAAACTGGGATCCAATAAATTCGGATTTGAGCTCGAACTTGCATTAGAGGAAAGAGGTGAAGGATTGGGTGTTGAAAACAATGCAGCTTGTGTTATTGCGCTTTTCCTTTAACTCGAAGAGGTCGAAGGGAGCGCGCTTGGGGGACGAAGAGAATAGCCTTGAATTCAAGTTGACCCTCAACAGAAAAGTGCTTGGCAGCAAGCCCAGTCGTTACTAGGACTCTTGTAAAATGAGCCATGCTCCTCGGTAGTGATGTTAGAGGGATTCCGTGTCCAGATAGGCTTCATCTTGTTGGGCTCCTTGTTCGAAAGCTTCCTCCTCAACTTGATCCTCGATCTCCTAAAAGAATAAACGTTAGTGAAAAATAAACAATCTTGAAGGAATACAATTTGCCTTGTTCGCGGTGAGTTGGATGGGAATGCTTCTTCACAATCTCTTTTTCCTTGAGGTACTTGAGCTGCTCCTCCTTCAAGTAGAGACAGATCTCTGTGCTACGACTGAGAGCAGGGTTGGTGTTCTCAGGGGTGGTGGTGAATGTACCGCTGATTTCAAGATGTACCGTGCATTGTCTTTTTGCTTCGAGATGACTGCCATACTGGGATGCGCTCAGCTACGAGAAAGGCCGATGGAGTGTGGTGGAGCTGGAAGGTTTGACAGCCGTACAGGGGATTTGTTGCTCCACGCTGAGCACCCTCATTTCATTTGGGGGCACCATTGCAGATACGCAAAAAAAAACACGTCTATCCAAGCACGAGTGGCTGCTTCATTCTGATATGTCCAACATGAGAGCAGCATTTCACAGATAGTTGGCGTTACTCACCGACTTGGGAACAGGCGTCTGTAGGCGTAGCAGGTGACCATATAGGTTTTCTGAAGACCAGATGTCATCTTTCCCAACAACTTGGGTCTTCTTTGCTTGTTCCGCGAGCACGCTGTTCGGCTTCAGTTCGAGGAACCCAGCTGGGGATATGTTTAATTTCGATAAGTGGTCGTTGGTCAAGCCGGAGAACGAGAGATCCTGAACGGAATGGTGAGTCGTTATCACCACCTGGAGGTCATTTACATACCTGGGGACCATCGAGACGCGCCCTCATCATTTCGAGTAGATCTGTCACCACTTCTGCAAAGTCTGGCTCCCTGTCGTCATCAGCACTTGGCTCTTGTTCTTCAAATACAATGGTGCTCTGGAGTGATTTGAGAGATTGGTATGCCAGCTGTAATTCCAAGCCACTGAGTCCAGACGTTTTGCGCTTTTTAGCCATGGTGGAAGAATGAAGAATGGGTCACAACTAAATATAGAGCACCTCAGCATCTTGCCTCGTTTCACTACGACCTCCGGCGTGGATAAAGTCATTCTCAGTGTCACATTACAACTCGATAATGTCATGTTTGAGCTGAGAGGGCACATTTACGGTCCATCTGCATCTGTTCCAGTTCTACATAAACGAATGGTAGCGACCGCATCTCCGACGATGGGGTCTGTGACGAACAGTGAGTCATGACACGCTGAGGGACAACACTGTTATTCCCACTCCCACTCGCAAATCTTAGGCCTTCTCCACGGCCTCTGACAATCAACCGACTGTCATCCAAGTGCTTGAGGCTGAACGGTCGCTTACTACTAAGGACAACTATCTCGTTGGAAAGCACTGTGGGAGCTATTTTTGGTGCCGAAGCAGCAATCAACATCTATTTTTTGGTGCCAGATTCGAAACAGAGTCTCGTTCTTACAACACACGTCTTTGAACTCTTTCTCGAAAGCTGTGGGAGTCAATCTTGGCACTGGCTCTTGTGTCAGTGTGGCAAAATGATCGCCTTATGTAACGCCTTCAACAACCACATCTGTTTCTCTGACTCGACGTCTTTGATCAATATCAGTCACAGGTCAGCCTTGTTGAGAACTTTGAAGAGGAAGTGCTGAGTATTGGATTGAATCTACGCACACTAGATAAAGTAAAGGAGAAAATTGCTCACGTATTCGGAGGATTGGTTCTTTGCAGGATTGCAGATTGGATGCTGAGCAGGCACATGCTGGTGCAACGTTGCTCAGGGTCTAAATGACGGAAACAAATAAATATAAAGGTCGCGTTCTCAACGTGCCACTCTCAACGTACAACTTACCCCCATGCCCAGAGTGTGTAGGCAACTTGCACTTAATTCTGCCGCCTCTCCCTCGTTCTCCCTCCTCTCGATTTCTACCAGAGGCCAAGAACTGAAAGTTGGACCTCAGTCATTCCCACTGACCAATACCGACATCGAGCTAGCCTCACCAGCTGTACCACCTGCACTGCCGACTAGAAACATGGATTTCCGGCAGGCTGTCCAAACGTACTTCATCCTTTCCTCTAAACCATTCTATCTTAACAGCTGATATTTCTTGTGTAAATTTAGCGATCTCGCTTACTACGCTCTTCATCCAAAGATCCCTCACCCGCCATTATTAATCACACATCCCACCAACTTTCTCAACATCTTCGAGGAAATCATGCCGACTTCCCCTTTCAACCGACTTATTTGTCGCCACCCATCTCATGTTGCTACCCATCATGTCCCCGCACGTAAACCACACACAATAACTTTCCAATTCGATCTACCTTCCCACATCTCGGACGTCAAATGGGCTACAGACTATCCTGGATGCAAACTTCTTATTGAACTCGATCCACTCACTTTTACCCCTGCGGAAAGTTCTGAAGAATGTACGGACACCTCCATCTCTCACCAAGTCCAGAAGATCACAAAGGGGGATCAGGTCATTTTCAATGAGTACAGCCCTGGCTTCGTCTATGAGTATACCCGTGTTCTTGGCCTAAAGAACCACCACTATCACGTAGAGATTGTCGCATTCGATCTCGACGGGCACTACTTTAGCGAAGCCAGCTCTGTCCTCTTTCCCTGTGTTGTCGCCATTCCCGCTTACCTTATTGACCTTAAAACCTTTTATACCTAGCAAGACCTACTGCCCTTGGCCTTCGTCCAGATGTACTTACCTTGCGCGTCGTAGATAACAATGATGTTTGTATGTGTCGTGTGGGCCACTTAAAAAATAAAAAATTCCTACCTCGGGTTGACCCGGAAAATAATACACATAAGGGGAAGGATGTTTTATAGATGTCGTCCACAGTATCTATGTATTGGATTGTATTGATTGACTAAGAACACTGGAGCAACGATATGATGCTAATGCATATTCAAGTCCTAATGCAGTTAAGAAAGTCAGTAACGCGAGGGTTTACAATTTGCCGTGCGAAGCAGCAGTCACATTTTGTCCTTGGCCAGCTTCCGCACCGTCTCTGTAGACTTATTTCCATGATTACCTCCACCCCATTGACGACGAGCCTCATCATATTTGTCGGTGCTGTGGAAGAATGTGATGAGCACAAGAGTTATGGCATCTGAAAGGAAAACTCATACAAATTCGCCTTGGCGGCACTGATGAGAGTGGCCAATTCACGCTGGTCCTCACTCTTCACCTCTTGGATAGCGACAATGGCGGCGGTTTTCTTGTGTACAACCGTACCGAGACGAGCCTTTCCTTTTACAATAAAGTAAGGGACACCCATCTTGCAGCAGAGGGCGGGTAGGAAGACAATGAGCTCTATTGGGTCAACGCCGTGTACAATGGCAACGAGAGTGGCTTTCTTGGCCTCGACGAGAGCAACATTGTGGTTAAGGCCATACTCGACGAACGAGGGCTTCTTCTCCTAGAAATACCGGAATGAGCGCCCGATAGATCAGAAATAAGAAAAAGTGTGCTGGGCGATCAGTATGTATGTCGCCTCGCAACGAGGAGTATATGACCTGGCGCCGGCGAGCGCAACGGAAGAAAGCTGAACGGGTGCAGGGATCCGGAGAAGTAATTGGGGCTGGTCGAGGTTCGGTAGGGTTCGGTGTCAGGCTGCTTGTCGACTTCGCATAATCTCCACAGGGCTTCAAATAGGATTGAGCCGAAAGATTGGCTCAGGTAGGGCCGAGAGATACGAGGCCAAGAGGGCGCAGATATCGGGTGTGGATTCGAGATGCAGTGAACTTGAAGTAACTGCGCCGAAGCCTTCCAGATTGGGACCAGAGGTCTGACGAGAGCGGATGATGCTCCCAGGCGGCTGTTCTTCGGAGTCGAATATGGATATGAGTTTGTGCAATTGAGGTCGGTTGGGCAACGGCGCTCGATCTCTGCATCCGATGTGCCAGGAATGAAGTTTGTGTCGGTGCCTGCGCGAGGGGTAGGAGGGAGGATGCAATGAAGGGTCACCGGTCAACACCTTCTGAATGTGTAGTTCGAGACAGTAAGAGTCGGCGAAAATGCATTGTTGGCCCATTCGGCTTCACATTGTCGACGGTGTTAGAGGACTCGGATTGCTGCCAGCGGGGATTGGATCTTGTCAGAGGTTGGACGCGATGGGCGGAAATCGAGTATGGAGAAAGGATGGGTGTTGCAGGTGAGGGTGGAGGGATGGCGCAGAAGCAGAGCTGGAGGAAAGGGATTGCGATTGTTGCATGCGTTGCATCTTTGATTATCGGATTTGGGAGGAAGTTTCTTTTGCAAGTTTTGGACTGAAGGCTCTCTGCGCGTGATGTGAATAACAATGCATGTACACAGTTACTTTTCCTCAAAGAGTCAAGGCTCAAACGACTTACCGAATGAGGGCATTCACTTTTGCAGCCTGAACATCATACTACTTCTTCACTGCATCCTTGATCTGGCACTTGTTGGCTGATACAGAGAAGGCCAACGGAACCATCCATCCGTGGGGTGACCATCTAATCCATCCCTTCCATGAAGCTAGACAGCATAATGTGTTCCCCACAGACCAAAGTGTATTGTTCCAAGCGACAAACAGAAGAAAATCTCATCTTGAAAGGTAAGCCGACGCTGTTAAAGACAATGAGCAACTTGCAAGGGAGGACAGCGGGGCCGGGATGAAACAAGTACAAACATAACTGTCGAAGGCTCGAAGCGGCCAACGACCGTGACTAACTTCCTCGCAGGATGCCACCATCATCTACTAACTTATCCTACCCCACTCGCCCAGCGTCAATCCACAAGATTGCTCCACAGTCACCTCAGCCTGACCGCTTATCATCTTCGTACCGTGGCATCTGATTGGCAGGCAATTATCTCCATCAATTTTACACCTTTTCTAACTTTCTCAATCGCAGTAGTGTCCATTTGTGGTCTGATACAATGTCCCATGGTTCGATTCTGCTGCAAGACATTCGGCAAGGTTATGTGAGAGGTCACATAGTGGCAGGTAAGAACATGCCCTCTCTCCGTTATTGTTGCAACTTTCTCATTAGCAGTTGTGTCCGTTTTTGGCCTGCTACAATGCTTCATGGTTTTATTTCGCTGCAGGAAATTTGGCGGGGTTATGTGAGATGTCAGCTAACTAGGACAAATCTCCTCCGATTACGGATGACAAGTCCGAGTTAAATGTCCGTTACGACCGTATTCCTCAGAGGATATCAACCTCAGCGACTCAGCCTCAGTGAGCCTGGCCCTGAGCAATGCTCGTCGTTCTCTTTTCATGGCCAGAGAAACTTTTTATGACTTGTGTCTATGCTCATCTGCTTTGCAATTCATCCGAATGACTCCATTCAATTCATCCGCAATGTGGCCAAATGTAAGAAGCGTGCCGAAGTACCGCGGGAACGGATGCCGAAGCGCGGGAAAGCGGGACAAAGGGTACCTCGGAGCGTTCTCAGGAGCCGGGTATGCGCGGGACAGAGGGCTTGGCTTCAGCCCGGAGGCTGCGCCCTCATGGGATGCCGATGCCCTATTTCAGATGGACAAGGCTGGGCCAAGGCCCAGCCGGGACGCGCGAGAAACAGGACTAAAAGAGAAAAGCAAGAGCAGGAAGAATACTTGATGGTACTTGATGGTACTTGGAGGAATACTTGATATTATGGCTAGGGAGTCCTATCTACTACAGGGGACTATATATAGTAATAGACAAACAATAGTAAACTACTACAATGGGACAGGGATAGGACAATGAAGACAATGATAACAAGGAATAATGTGCCGAGGCACAATGGGACAATGAGATGCCTTTTGGGCCGAAACGGACCGCGGGAATTTCGGGCCATTGCTCCGAGGCACATTGCTATTGCTCCGCGGCTCGGAGCGGAAGCGTGCGGGAGCCGGTGGAAGCCAGTGGAACCAGTGGAAGTTGTCCAGAAGCGGGTGGGAGGCAATGGAAGTCGGTGGAAGACAAGGAAGGGGTCGGAAGGGGTTCGGGAGGTTCGGGAGAGGTGCAGGAGGTTCGGAGGAGGTCCGGAAGGCCGTGGGAAAGTGCGGAAGAGGCGGGAAAGGCACGGGAAGTAACGGTACGTTACACCAAACAGCGATTGTCGACTCTCACCGCAGCCTTTTTGGTTCCATGCAATCACAAAGCCCACATGCACGTTCCAATGGTGTGGCACTTCTCACAACAGGGCCTTCCGTGCTCCTGCCGTTCGTTCTGTCCATTTTGCACCATCTGTGCTCATGCGTCCTTTTTTTCATTCTCCTCCGGTTTCTTCAGTCCATTTCTAGATGCCGTCCAGATTGGGTCGTTCAAGATCTTGCAACGTACCCTACACGCCACTGAGCTCTCTGCCCAGTGCTCGATCCTGGGTCTATCCTTACAATCAACACGCACCCACTCCGCTACCTCTTCTCCTACCGACCAATCTTCCCCGTTACCTGCCCATTTGCAGACACAATGGGCTGCACGCCATGCTCATGGGCGATGCTGATGACACGGATAATACGCAGATAATTTTTTTTCAGCACAGACTTTGGGCACCATCAGGCCGACTTGCCTTCTCCGAAGAACAAAAGCAACAAGTCCATCATTGGCAGGGTCTTTCGAGGAGTGGGCACTGTATTTGGCAAAGAGGCAGGCTCGAACGACTGAAAGCTCAAACGCAAACCGACGGCCTCGTATGATCCCCCCTACTCTGGCTACCTACGGTGACAGCAGCAGTAACACCAACACCAACACTGCTCTCGATGCGCCAGGCCCATCATCTACTCTTGCTCCTGGTCCTGCTATTCGCATTCCTTACAATGTGCCAACTCCGATCATGAAGTTACCAGACCAAAGTGGTTCACCAACCCCGGACGTTCTCCGTCTGAGCAATAACATCCCTCCTTTCCAAAGCCGAGCACACCCTCCTCAGACTACCATCACCTCCAACCCTTCCAACCAACATCCCAAAAGCAGTCTCTCCTAAAACCGTGGCATCGTCCTCTCGATTCGTTGAAACGGAAACAACAGCAACCGCAGGAGGTCCCAATCTAGAAGACCAAACGATGGTGATGATCTACGAACAACCTGTATCGCAAGCTCCCACAGGGACACAAACACCTCAAGTCATTTCTCACCATCCAAGCAGTACCGGAACAACCCCCTTCCAGCCACTGCGACCGACGTCGTTTGCTGCCACGAAGCAGACCCACGCTGCACCTGGTTCCATCAGAGATCCACCCACCCGTCGAACCTCTATCGCTTCGCCCCTCGATCCAGACAGCAGCATCGCCAATCCAACTTCCTCTCCAAACCACAACCACCAGCGTCACTAACCCCGAGCTCACGTCCCTCATCAGTGCACACCCTCTTCCAACGGAGGACTACCTCAAATGATGCTCTCGCCCCGTCCTCCAAGCACACCATCTCGACATGCAACACGACATTTTCCTCCGATCCGTCTTTCTCCTCCTCCGACCTTGGTCCCTTTGTACGCTTTGTCAAGACTCCACAAATGCCCTGGCTCTCGCATGACAGAGTCACAGTGGACTATTTACCCGACCACAGTCTGCTTGGTGCCAAGCACGTGAAAGTGAAAAAGGGCAAGGTGAAGAGGATGAAAACGTGGTATTGGCCTCCCAGAGGAATAGCGATAACCCGATGGTGGATCTGCTGGGAAGAGAAGGAGGGAGAAAAGAGAGGAGGCAACGGGATCTGGATGCCTCGTTTGGTGCTGCGTTTGCCGAGCTAGGCTCGCTCTTTTCAGCTACAAAGTGTCGCAAAGGTCGCATCGAGATCATCGTCACCACAACCAGCATCATCATCCTTCTTCTTGCCACCATGGTAGATGCACAACAATGACGGCGATGACGGATGACTCTGCGTTCGATTCAACCTAACCCTCGCGCCTCCCCGGCGGCCCATGTATCCCTACTTTCCTCCCTTCCCTCTCGCCTTTCAACCGCAAAAAGACCAACGACCACCCGCGACAGCAGACGCTGCCGCTGTGCTGCCGCCTATCAACCATCTTTTTTTCCCGTTCCGTTTTATGTTTATCCGCAACAACAACAACCGGCTACGATGCCTGCAGTGGATAAACATAACTGGTCAGGCGATCCCAACAAGAAGACAGCCGCGATACCTCCTGTACTCGTCCCAGGCGGTGTAGATAGAGAGGAGCGTTAATCCGAGTTCTTCTGGTCGTGAATCCCACGCAAACACCAAGTTTGGCACGAGACTCGCCTCAGATGGCTCAAACCATTCAGGTCGTCCATCAGGTCGCCGAACACAAACACCAACTTCGACTCGCCGACCTGCAACATCTGAGGAACGTCCAACTATGCATGCGCTACAATAACCAGACCTGCCTGGGACACTGCCTGTACCCCACAAATGTCAAAGAAATACCTCGCAACGGTTCCTCCAAGACACCGGTGCCAGTACCAGTGCCGCTGACCCCTCCTGCATGAATGAAAGGCCGTGGGTGTCAAGACCCACTGGCATAATGGTAGGGAAAGTCGGTGGAGACGAGTGGGGTGTCGAGGGTCCAGGACGTCCAGGCCGGAAGGGCATTTGCCAGCAGAGTCAGGAAAGAAGAATTTCAAATTATTTCTATTGTTATGTAATATATGCGGAAAGATTTTTAATGCAACTTGTTTATTTTCTTGCATCCTATTTCAGGTCTACGGGTAGCATCAGGAAAGTGGGCATTTCCTTATACTCCTTTTGCTGTCCTTATTTTCCCTTTTTCTGCCTTATGTGGTTGAAAAAGGAGAAATAAGAATAGCAAAAGGAATCCAATCATTTCCTTTTTCTCCT
>Ga0307509_10012420_pt1 | contig 10188 bp, 7 predicted proteins | sample 10_EM_MG_FD_202245 | JGI IMG/M metagenome (GOLD analysis project Ga0307509, IMG submission 202245) | Populus trichocarpa ectomycorrhiza microbial communities from riparian zone in the Pacific Northwest, United States - 10_EM | ecosystem: Host-associated > Plants > Roots > Unclassified | place...
CATCACAGATGTTGTACGTGTCCCCTCTTCCTATTTTTCTTACCTCGAAAATCTGAGAACTACCTCATATGTAGTGCCAACAAGCCGCTGGTCCGTCGAGAAAATCGCGTCTGTCGGTCGATGACCTTCGTCGTGCTCTCTCGAATCCAGCTGATGCAAAAAAGTTGGCCCGACTGGAAGAATTGTTGTTTATGCAGGAGGATATCAAACGCGCTCGTGCACAATTCGACGATAATGAGAACATATGAGGATTGCTTGCTTTACCTTGGAGGCGGGGGACATATCATTGCAGAGAAATCTCAAGTTGTCAACGAAGCAGCGACTCCTTCACATTCACATTTTTATTGGGCGCCACGAATTCGGAATCTCAGTTGGACTTAATGTATCGTCCTGCACACATGGGACTTATTTACCTAGGTCTGCCGAATGGTCTATATTGCTATATTGAGTTGACCTAAAGCCAATACTTCCTGTACTTATCACAGACATGCGCATACCCTGCACACCTGTCCCCGGGTTACAGGCACAACGATTCTTTCCGATGTTCTGCAAGTTGAGCGGCCGATCACCAGAAGCCCATTTATTTTGATTTTTAAAGGAGCTTATCCTGCAAGGTTTTTTGTGCCTTAGATCCCATTTTTAACATCTTTATAATCCTGTGCTGGAGGCTGTTCTCGTTCTCGCGCTTCGAACTTAACCTTCCAAATCGGGTTTGAACACCTCCGACTTGTGAGGGGTCTTCAAGTTTACATCTTTCAGCCAACTCCTCCATCTCCCAAACTGCACAAACGAAGGAATATAATTTAGTCGCCTTGCTCGAAGGGTATGTTTCTCGCCTTTCCTTTGTGACCTTTCTAATCCTGGGACTCTCATCTACCGGTAGATTCAAATTCAAGTTTGTGTTGAAGTTTGAACCGTTAGCACCACAGTAATTGCAACTTCAATTATATCATCCTTCTTTCCACGTTGTTTTCATTCGATATTGCCTTGATCGACCTCAGGCTCCTCCGAGAAGCACGTCCGTCTCTTCCACATACGCACCCTCGACTCGGAATAGCCGTCGAAGTTTTGAACTTGTAGAGAAACTTTCCTTGGAACGGTGGTCACACTTTATTTAGAAACACAACTACTATTTGGGAAAAAATTATATATACACAAGACAAGTCTAAGATTTACAATGCGAGAGTTATACGATGCCGCGACGGTAATTTCTGCAGTATAGAACTGCTGACCCACTCTCAGCAGAACCAAGAAGCATATGGCGACATTTGGACTTTGCGCAAACAGATGTTTAGGAGCACTATGAATTACATAAGGTTAGGCGGGTTTCTATGAATCAAAGAAAGAACGAACTTACGGCCCTGACGAGTTATTGGCCATCAGACGCACAGCTATTCTCATAAATTGAAATGAGTGGAGTCCACATAGTAGTAACGCACCCTTTGGCCTTTTCGGCTGTCTTTGCTTCACTAATGGTACGTCGTTTCCTTCCTGGTTTTATCAAGTCTGAAGCGCCGCTTTGAGTGGGGACATCGGGGTAGTAAACAAGGTGACGCGATAGCTCGACCAGAATCATGGCCATGACTTGGAATTATGCTTGGACGACTCGGAGTTGTCTGCTTTGGCGAATTTCCATGCTATGACCGACAGATGACCATCCGAGTCGGATAATGAAACTGCTGTGTCGGTTTGCGCAGGTGTTACAAAAAATCGGCAACAGCGGTCGTGACCAGGATTTGGAGAGACTCAGACGAGGCATTGAATGAGCCACTTGGGCAACTTGAAACTGGCTTCAGCCTCATGCCGGGCACCATGTTTCATTCCGTCCATAGTGTTTCTACAATAAGATTGATCAGGCAATTCATAGCAATTCACTCTGAACCATGTGAGTAACGAAGTGGGAAAGCGCACCAAAACTCGAGTCTTATCCAAGAAATCAGACTCCTTAGTTGTGACGATATGGTAGATGATATTGTATATACCGTCATCCCATGCCGCGAATGTTGTCCTTTTCCCCGCATTTCGTGCAGCTCATCTTTTCCGTGTCATCGTTCCCAACTCCAAATGACCAAATTTTCACCAGTGCATGACTTGACGCAGCCCGTCGAGGTAGAAGAAATCAAGGAGATGGACGATGTGTTTGTTCCCTGGATGAGTTAGACTCGTTGAGATGCCTTAAGATGCGCAGTTCGTGGTCAAGTTCTCTCTGCAACAGGGGATATATTCTGTTGTGAATTACGGTATGGCTAGAGAAGTCGAAACCGAGCTTGTGTAATATTTCTTTGAAGAAGTCACCAAGATGGACGCATCATTGAGAGAGTACTGATCAGCACGTGGATGCCTCATCGATAACAAGCTTACCGTCTCTCCATCATGTCTACTTCTATACGCATGGATGCCACAGACTATGCTCTCAGCACTGCATCCACAATCACCACGCTCCTCAAGGAAGTCTCGAATCTGATACCCAATGCCGGTCCTCTTGCGAACGTGCTGGGCGTTACCAAAGAGCTAATCACCATCATCAACCAAATGCGGGATAACAACGAACAGTGCTCGTTCCTCGTAGAACGCATCCTTGGTTTTCTCAAGATTCTCTCCAAAGAAACCGCGCGACTAAATGAGCCCGTTCCAGATGGTTCACCCACAGCAGACAGACTGAACGAACTTGTATCGTGAGCTCAAATTCCTTCCGTTGTGTTATCGCCCGCCTTATCTTACTCTAGGAGAATCCAAGAAATCAGGCAGGACGCGGAAGCCTGGAGGAATACCTCTCGCATGGATAGATTTTTGGTCGCGGGACAAAATCAAGGAAGCAATTAAGAAACACGATAAGAATTTGACGGACTGCTTCAACTCTTTCTTGGTCAGTAATCATACCCTAATTCATCTTCTTAACTTCACCGTCAACTCTTAAGATCGGTACCTCTTATCAACTGGGAGTCGCAGCAGACAATAGGGCAGCAGAACGTGGATCTGGCATGCGTTCTGATAGTAATCCAGTCGTTCCTAGTGAGTATTCGTCTTACTGGAACATCCCCAGTGTGGTTTGACTGATTGATGGTTATCGTGGTTTAGCTGAAGAAAATTTATGTGCCGCTTTCGCTGTCCCCGATGCTGGATATAACCGTGGTGGTCTCAGGCATGAATGCTTACAGGGAACGCGCGAGGATGTCATTTCGGAGATCGTGAATTGGAGCGAGGGGACAGATAGTCATCGTATTTGTTGGCTCAGTGGGCCAGCTGGTTTCGGGAAATCTGCTATCATGCAGACTGTGGCAGTGTGCCTTGAAGGAAAGGGGAATTTAGCAGCAAGTTTCTTCTTTTTGCGTGGCGCTGGCGTTCGAAGCAACTTCAAACGCTTCATCACAACGATAGCCTACCACATCAGCCTTTCAATCCCAACCTCCCACCCTTTCATTCAGGGCGCTCTTCGAAAAGATCCTACTATTCCATCTCAATCGATGGCAGATCAGCTTCGGAAACTAGTTACGGACCCCCTTGGGCGTACCCGCCTCGGGAAAAAGTCCTTGGTTGTTGTTGTTGATGCTCTCGATGAGTGTGATGACCGCGAATCTATCCGCCAATTCATAAGCCTCCTGGTTCGAACCTGCGGTGATCATCCTTTGCGATTCCTCCTAGCCAGTCGAGCCGAAGATCATATTCGCCAGGCATTCGCATCGGGTGCAGCTCAGTCCGCGACCTATTTCTTGGAGCTTGAGAAGTTCGATGCTGGTGGCGATATAACCGCCTTTCTCAGATCTAAGTTCGACGAAATTCGCGGACAGAACCCTCGGTTATTTCAAGACATGCACGGGGAATGGCCTCCATCCGAGCAGCTCGCCGCTCTTGCTGAGAAGTCAGAAGGGCTGTTTATTTTTGCTGCTACTGTTGTCTACTTTGTCACGGATGGTAAAGGGTCACCCCAGGAGAAATTAAATCAAGTTCTCGACTCGCATCTGGGCCTCGATTCTTTGTATGCACAGGTGCTCTCGAACGCCAACCGTGACGATGCGTTTAACAAAGTGCTCTCCACGATCATCTATCTGCGTCGTCAACTCTCTATCACAGCCCTCGCCCGTCTTCTGGACCTGCCATCTGAAGCAGTGGTCGATCGTCTGACTGAAATACAATCTATAATCAGGATTCCTGCCAATAACCTCGGATCTATCCAAGTCAATCATGCGTCGTTCAGGGATTTCCTACTTGACGAACAACGGTCAAAGACTTATTATCTACCCTCTTCGTACGAAACCTTCATCGTCGTTCGTAGCATGGCCATCATGGTCGAAGTTCTCAAGCGCGATGAGTGGCCAAATTGTGATGCTGAAAAATATGCATGCCGTGAATGGTGTTCCCATCTTGACGGTGCGATCAGGGGTTGCACATCGAGGGATCTTGCAGGAGAGATGTCTGGAAATCTCCAAATGTTTACTAGGTGCGATGCTCTTGAGGTCTGGATTAACACTGTAATTAGGTACAACAACATTGATGGAACAATGAGGTGTCTGAGAGACACCAAGCCGCTATTGCAGGTTCGAGTTGTTACTTCGAATGTCTTCATTGGCGACGTGTTGATACTGTTTTCCAAGTCCAAATCGGTTCTACTGCCCGATGAAATGGCACAGACAATTCGCGAAATCAAACACCGCCTGAAGGTGCATTTCCACATTGAACCTCCTTTTGATTTCTGGCTCAGGGTCTCTTAATTCTAGAATGTATAAACTTTCTTATCATTCCAACTGATGAACTCCTAACGCCGCTTTGTCACTGTGCTCTAGGATGTGGGTTTGAGATTTGCCTTCGCACTCTCCAAAACCTTATCCTCTGCCAGAGCGTGTGTGAACTTTCATATCCTACAACAACAGTCTAACAGGAGAGCTGCACTACCATCAGGATGTACAATTAGTTCTCATTGGAGGATAACTCATTTTAACAAATCTCATTTCTGTGGTGCAGGATGTATGTTTAGTCATTAAACAAGTCAACGGAGACACTGACAGTCTTTCCAGTTTGTGTGTAACATCATTTGTGCCAAACGAGAAGCTATGTCAGCTGTGAAAATTTACCGCAGGTGGTACGTAAATTTGCCCATGTGGTTGTATGCCAAGCTGAAGATACAGTGATGGTGCGTCAGGTCAGGATCTCCGCAGTGGCATTATTACACTTACAGTCAAACTGACAATAAGTCCATGCAGCTGGTCTGTGAATTTCTTTTTCCGTAGTCAGGTGAATCTAGTGGGTTGACAAAGGGCCGGGGATGTAGTATGTGGGTAGTATCTGATTTGTGTCATTTGCCAAGCCCAGGAAACTGACAAAGCCCTTGGAAATGTTATAGTTTGTGCGTGATGTCTGATTTGTGGCATTCGACGAGCCCAGAAAACTGACAAAGCGCTCGGAAATGTTATAGGAAGTGCGTGATGTTTGGTTATGGCATTCGACAAGCCCAAAAAACTGACAGAGCCGTCGGAAATGTTGTAGGCAGTGCGTGATGTCTGATTTATGGTATTCGGGAAGCCCAACTGACAAAGCCTTCGGAAATGTTGTAGTTTGTGCGTGATGTCTGATTTGTGGTATTCGATGAGCCCAGCAAACTGACAAAGCCCTCGCAAATGTTGTAGAGAGTGCGTGACGTCTGATTTATGGCATTTGACAAGCCCAGAAAACTGACAAAGTCCTTGGAAATGTTGTAGGGAGTGCGTGATGTCTGATTTGTGGCATTTGACGAACCCAGAAAACTGACAAAGTTCTCGGAAATGTTGTAGGAAGTGCGTGATGTCTCGTTTGTGGCATTTGACAAGCCCAGAAAACTGACAAAGCCCTCGGAAATGTTGTAGTGTGTGCGTGATGTCTGATTTGTGGCATTTGACAAGCCCAGAAAACTGACAAAGCCCTCGGAAATGTTGTAGTTTGTGTGTGATGTCTGATTTGTGGCATTTGACAAGCCCAGAAAACTGACAAAGCTCTTGCAAATGTTGTAGAGAGTGCGTGATGTCTGATTTGTGGCATTTGACAAATCCAGAAAACTGAGAAAACCCTCGGAAATGTTGTAGGAAGTGTGTGATGTCTGATTTGTGTCATTTGACAAGCCCAGAAAACTGACAAAGCCCTTGCAAATGTTGTAGGAAGTGTGTGATGTCTCATTTGTGGCATTTGACAAGCCCAGAAAACTGACAAAGCTCTCGGAAATGTTGTAGGCAGTGCGTGATGTCTGATTTGTGGCATTCGACGAGCCAAGAAAACTGACAAAGCTCTCAGAAATGTTGTAGTTTGTGTGTGATGTTTGATTTGTGGCATTTGACAAGCCCAGAAAACTGACAAAGCTCTCGGAAATGTCGTAGGGAGTGCGTGATGTCTGATTTGTGACATTTGATGAGCCCAGAAAACTGACAAAGCCCTCGGAAATGTCTTAGGGAGTGCGTGATGTCTGATTTGTTCATTGGACGAGCCCAGAAAACTGACAAGGCCCTTGGAAATGTTGTAGTTTGTACGTGATGTCTCGTTTGTGGCATTTGACAAGCCCAGAAAACTGACAAAGCCCTTGGAAATGTTGTAGTGGGTGCGTGATGTCTGATTTGTGGCATTTGATGAGCCCAGAAAATGACAGAGCCCTCGGAAATGTTGTAGGAAGTGCGTGATGTCTGATATGTGGCATTTGACGAGCCCAGAAAACTGACAAAGCCCTCGGAAATGTTGTAGGCAGTGCGTAATGTCTGATTTGTGGCATTCGACAAGCCCAGCAAACTGACAAGGCCCTTGGAAATGTTGTAGACGGTGTGTGATGTCTGCTTTGCTTTCAACAATGCCAGCAAATTAATATACCTGGATTTTTGTTAGCCCGTAAGTACTCTACCCTGTATTCTGTGCCTTACATTATTATTTGATTCTTTTCTGAATATATTGCTTCATCTCAAAGATAGTATGTTTTTTTAGTAGCCCAGTGATATCCTAATGATGGCCTTCTAATTCAGATTGTGAGTTTTCAGTCATCTTTCAAGTTTTGATTATTTATTTGTCACCATTATAAGGACGTAAGTTCCAGTTCTTACTAGATGCTCATCTTTCTTACTCTCTACCATCTGTAGTGGGTAAGTTTAGTAATCTTGCACTCAATCAGTGACTTACATGGTTTATCTCAGAGGGTCTGTTATCATGCATTTTTGATGATTTTTAATGTAATTGAGCTGCCAACACAGAAAGAACGACGTCAAGAGGGTTTGACTGACAAGTTTGCTCGTGTGGCAACTCAGAAGATGAAAAAACTTTTAGTACTTATGATCTACTGTTTTTTTTCCATTTTTGTACAATTTACTAACTCCAATTATCTGTAGAAGGGTTAGGTTATGTGGGTTGTTTGGCGTTGAGGGCTTGAGGAGGATGGGACCTACCGGACCAGATGTGGGTTGTATAAAAAAATCGCCGGCCCAGGCTGTTTCTAACTTTTTGGACCCCTTTATATTCAGTACATTGAGTTGACCTATAGTTACATCGCCCACCCTGATCCCTCCTTACTGGTACTGTATTTATCACACACTGCACACCTGTCTCCGAGTTGCAGGACTATCAGGCACAACGAGATCCTTTCCAATGCTGAGCGCCCACCGTCCCAATCACCAGAAATCCATCTATTTTGATTTTAAGGAGGAGAAAAGTGCCAGGTACCCCGGCACATCCTGCGCAAAATCCTCAGTGCGTTAGAATCCCAGTTTACTCCTCCATAACATTATTATCATCGTCCTGCGTCGGAGGCTCCTCTGGTTCTGCGCTCTTCGAATTTGACCCCCCAAACCGGCTTTGAACGCCCCCGGCTTGTGCCAGGGGTTTAACATGCTCCTTCAGCCACTCCTCCGACTCCCAAACTGCACCAAAAAAAAAACACGAAGGAATATAAGTCATCGTCTCACAGTACAGGGCGAAGAAAGACGCACTGGCTCTATTCGATTGAGGATTCAATGCGAGTGTCTTCATAGGTCTAGCCAAGTTGACCTTGAGTACCTTCCCCTTGAGCTCATTCATATCCATGTTGTCAATCGCATCTTGAGCGTCCGTAGAAGACGAGAAAGTAACAAATCCGAAGCCACGGTGTTTTGGGTCTGGTTTCGGAAAACCGGATTGACGATCACAGAAAACGGCGCAAGAAAGAGGGACAATTGAATCAGAAACAGGAACGTTAACGAAGAGATGAACGAAAAGATTGCGGTGAAAACGTACCATTTGGATTGGGATTTTGGTGGTACTGTGAAGCAGGCGGAGGGAGCTGCACCTCAATGATGTCACCTACGAAGTTGGAGGAAGCAAAAAAAACAAATACGTGAGTATCGGAATGAAAGGCGAGCATGAGTGTTGAAAGGGGATGGACCCATACTCACCGAACGTAGAAAATGACTCATAGAGCGTCGTTTCGTCCGTGTCATCGCTGATTCCACCGACGAAGATGGTCTTTTTGTTCTTTGTACCTTCTTCCATGAATCAATAGACAGGTACAGTTTCTAGGTCCAGACTCCTTTAAATACGGTGAACAGAATGCGTATAGGGCACCGGAGGCAGGGAAAGCGGTTCGTCGGATGTCCGATGGTGATCGTGGTTTCGGTGAAAGGTCTCACGATCCTATTCAATTCAATTCAAAAGCAAAACTTTATAGATTACAACCGTACATCCACGTAGAAATAAAATATATGTACAGGAAATATGAAAATCGAATATGCGACAGGAAGGGGCAAAGTCAAAACTGATCATACCCTTAGGCAAGGTATAATATTCAACAACGAGAACCACCTCCAGTAAAAGAGGTCACTTAAAAAAAGATACCGTTCCATTTTCAGACAATTTTTTGGTAAAGCGAAAAGTCGAGAAGACTAAAATAACAAAAACAATATACCTACGCACTATGGTCCTCGTCCACCTGTGTGTTTAGGGCAGATTGCATCCCTACTTCATCGCCTTTGGACTTGTCCTCCCGAGGCCCACTCGTTTTGGCCTTTTTCGACCGAAGTTCGTTGTTTTTTGTTGTCCTGGAGCGCTTTTTACTCGTCGTGGGACCCACAGGAGGGCCAGCCGTCTCCACTGCATGACCCTCAGCGCCTGGATTGTCAGCTTTACGTGAGGCATCAGCAGGGTTGATCGTTGTTGGTGGATGCATACCAAGTTGTGGTTGAGGCTGATCTCCTGGCGCCTGAGCAGATGCGGTAGAGGTGGGTTGAGATGTCGAGGCAGCTGAAGTTGAAGGTTGAGGTGGGCCTGTTCCAGGAGGCCCTTGATATACTTGTGGATATTGGGGAAACGGAGTTTGATACGGTCCTGGGTGTAGGAAATAAGGGATCAATGGCTGGCCGTTGGCATGTGAAGTTGACCCTTCTGGGCCTTCATGTCCGTGAGGGATGAAAGCGCCGGGAGGAGGATAGTAGATGGGATAGTAGCCTTCCGGCACGTAGGGGGGTGCGGCGTGAATGGGTGCTGGGGCAGTCGCTGTTGATGATGATTGGCCATTTTGCCATTCAGGAGCTAAGAGGGGTTCATTGACGCTACGAAGATGGTAATGTAGCTAAACAACATACAATTGAAATTGTTGCCCTCTGTCTGGTCCTTGGACTTTCGTTTGTAAGGACCACGTTTGACCCCCTTCTTCCTCTCTTTTCTGATGCCGTCCATGCAAGATTCCGCTGTGCCATACTTTACACATCTTTCGCAGGGTCGGTTGTCATCGCATCTTTTGCACGCGTTCGCACAATTCGTACACTAGGAAGTGATTGAATAAATACTGCGATTTATGAGGGTGATAGACTCACAGCCATCTTGACTTGCTTGCGCTTGGGTCTCGCCAGCGGCGGGGCCGCATTTGCGGATGGTGGAGGAAAACCTAGATCCATGATGAATAAACCCTGCACCAACGACGGTTGAATTAGAACACACCAGCAGGCTGCCCATGAGGTGGATAAGCATACACGACGCCGGGTGGTAGGGCCATCATGTAAGGGGCTGCCGGCGGAGCGCCGTTCGGTGGTGCTTCAGGATGGCTGCTCCCATCTGGAGGCGGCGGATAAGCAAAAACGGGTGGCATGTAGGCTCCAGGTGGCGGGGGTGGAAAGGAGCCACCGTTATAAGGCTGAGGTGGGTATGGCACTCCTGCAGGCGCTGCAAATGTGTGTTCCTGTGTCGAGGCCGTTGTCTTTGGCTGCTCGGTCATCGAAT
>Ga0307509_10012421_pt1 | contig 10188 bp, 11 predicted proteins | sample 10_EM_MG_FD_202245 | JGI IMG/M metagenome (GOLD analysis project Ga0307509, IMG submission 202245) | Populus trichocarpa ectomycorrhiza microbial communities from riparian zone in the Pacific Northwest, United States - 10_EM | ecosystem: Host-associated > Plants > Roots > Unclassified | place...
AAACAAATTTTCGATCTCCTCTAGATCCTTCACTATTAGTACGCTTCCGATGTGTTTAGTTTATATTTTTTATGTTTTAATTTTGTACAGAGTTTTAATCTCTAATAAAAAATAATGTATTGTTCGAATGTTGTTAGATCTACTTCTTAAGCTTGTAAATTATCTCTCTATTCTTTTAAACTGGATTTATATTTTTCCGTTTCTCTTATATTAGAGTCACAACCTCTAAAAATTATAACTAAAATAAACTATGATTTTATAAGTTTTAGCCTTCCTATCACTGGGACCTTAAATTGTAATTGACGTCCACTATAAACAAACAAAACAAACAAAAAACCAATACTCGTATCCCATATGGAATTTACACTATTTACAACTCCCTATCCCTTTCCTCAAGGTTAATATCTAGGAGAATATGCAACCTCCCCAAGTATGGTTGTATTAAATTAATAATAATAATACAAATAAGAGCATCACTTATATCGAACTCCTTAAATTTCACACTGTCCTTTTTAAAAATCTTTACATATCCTCTAACTCACTTTTACTTAATTTTATCTTCTCAACTTCTCAACTTCTCAAATCCTTTTCCCTATAAACTTACGAATGTTGCTAAATATCTAATCCTCTAATCCCTGATTTAATAACATTGTATTCCCTAAAGTGGATATTACAATTTTCATATTTGATCTTTTTTCCTAGGGTTACAAAACATTTCATTTATTGACGATATTTAAGTGGTCTTTGATTGAATCGAAATCGGATAACATACTCAAATCAGCTTGAGATAGATGCAAAATAATGTAAAGAAATTCTGTATCCTCAGGATACTTATGACTTATACGTTTTGGTTTTGGTTTTGGTTTTGGTTTTGGTTTTGGTTTTGGTTTTGGTTTTTTTTACCTTCCTGTTTCTTTATGGAGTGTGTCAAATAAAAAGGTAAGGATTTAATCGATTGAGTTGTAGGTGAAATTAGTGTTAAGGTATGTGCTGTCAATTATTTTCTCGCATTCTTTCTCTCTTTCCAATACTTCTTAAAACTTGGAGTAACTTCCTGTTATTTCCTCTATCAAACTCTATCAAACTCGCTTTATATTCAACCTACTCTTCTTTTAACCTAAAGCAACACCACTTAAAAATTAAGAAAAACTAGTTACTCACTAGTAGAGTTACTCTGTAATAAACTTAATATGAAGGTATAGTTTATTTTATACATATACTTATATATACTTATGAGCCTTTGTGCCCCCAGTAACTGCCCAGTAACAAACTAACAAATTGAAAGAGTAATCTTTTTTTAATGTAGAGGTAGATGTAGGTGTAGTTGTAGTTGTAATTATTAATAACTGAACGAGTAACAGTAAAGGTTACTATGTCTTTACTCTCCAACACTATCAATCCTTTGATTCGTTTCAAGCAGTATGGAGATAAAATTAATCGTCCTAACCTCCCTATCTTTAAGATCCATATTTGTAAATTCTGATTAAATAAAAACACTTATTAAGGGTGTTCTCAACCTTGAGGTAATTTAATTCTTTTTAAATTTGAATCAGTTTTTTAAGGGTATAGTACCTCGATTGATACATTTATTGTTGATATACTATAAGGACTTTTCTTTGCTTATTTTGTAAGTTCATGTATGTTTTCGTTTGTAATAGCTATTTGCACAGAAACTAAGGTGTTTTCTACCATAGTTTTATTATGACTTTTGCAATTGAAATGATCTGTTGCCTTTTGCCTCTAGCCTTTTTCCCTAACGCAAGTTTGTGTCTTAAATTTATTAAAATAAGAATAAAAACCCTAAAAAGGGGTTCTAAAAAATAAAATAAAATAATTACACCTTAAGGGTGTAGGGAGCTCACTTCTGAATCTTAATTAAGAAATTAATCTAGAGTACAATCAATATTTTCTTTAATTTAATTTAACTATTAACTATTTTTATCTTTTGCTTAGCTCCGTTGGCTTTACCCTAGTCCGCGTGCTCCGCGTGCTCCACGTGCTCCGTGGGCTTTACCCTAGTCCGCGTCCCTTTTCCCCCTTGTGCCTTTTCGTTTCAATAGCCCCTCCTCTAGTCTCTGACCTGTGATCGGGCATAGGCAAAAGTAAAGGTTTTGTTTTCGTTTCTTATACTTAATTCTTATACTTAATTCTGATTCTTATACTTAATTCTGATTCTGATTCTTAGACTTAATTATTAGACTTAATTCTTATTCTTATTCTTAGCCTTTGCCTAGTGGCCTCTTTACTAGGGGGTCATGCGGAGAGCATAGGATAGCCCTAGAGGTCATCAAATAATACAACGGCGGGTTTAAATATTTATCTTAAATATTCAGATACAAACTCAAGTCCACGGGCCACGGGTAAAAGGCCAAAGTTAATTTCAGTTGAAAAACTAAAGTGGGCCTTGTCCTCCCTCCTGTTTTTTATCAAAGTTATTTAAAGCTATAGCACCTGATCCTATTTCTAAAACAAATCCAATAGTTAATACAATAAAGAAAATAATTCCAATTGTAAATCCAAAAGTAGAAACTTGATACAATGTTACAGCTAAAGGAAATAATAATAAAATCTCTAGGTCAAAAATTAAGAATAATAAAGCAACTATCATAAAGTGGATCTGGAATGTAGATCTAGTTTGACCAGGTATAGCAGAAAAACCACATTCATATTGGCTCACTTTAGCTTCATCTGGTTTATGTGGTGCTAATAAAACATTTAAAGCTAGTAATATAGCAGCTAAAATAGGAATAAAAATAAAGATAAATATTAAATTATTCATTAAATATAAAATAAAGGTAGGGGTCAGCGTTATCGTTACTCTCGTTACTCTCGTTACTCTCGTTACTCTCGTTACTCTCGTTACTCTCGTTACTATCGTTACAACTGCCCTCAGAACCGTACGTGATAGTTTCCCATCATACGGCTCGCCACATATATCCTAATCCAATATAGTATAGTCATAAAAAAAGGGGTAGTAAAAAATAGCTTGATCTTATTTAACGTAAATTGGAAATGTCTTTGATATCTATGAAGTTTAAATCACCTTTGTGATAAAGCTTGTGATGATCTGAGCAGAAATTCACTTGCATTCTTTTTAATACTCCATAAAATTCGGCATCTTAAATCATTTCCCTTTTCTAAAATTGGCTCTAACTTCTTATACAGATCTAAGATGATGCCTTTCAATGTCTTTAGTTTTTAGTTGAACCACTATCACACATACTTTCTCAAAACTTTATTTTTTAAATTTCCCAGGCCATGATTGTTGTAAAACTTTTTCAGGATTATTATAACTAGTATTAAAGTCGTGTATAACTTTGAGTGAAGTTGGACTATATAATTCTATGTCCGGGTCCTGGCATTTAAGATTTCCTTTAAACTTTCGGAATACTTTTCTCATTGTTTTTAGTTTAAATTTTCGAGCTAAAGTTAAAGCACATGAGGCTTTAAGCAGTCAAAAAATAGAAGCGAGAGCCGGTCTATTAGAAGCAAAAATGTAAAAATTAAAAATCCCACTAATTTTAGAGTTGTAAAAAGATACAATTTCATAGTGAGTAAGGTTTATAATAGAAGTGTAAGCTTTAGGAATAAAAATACCTAGTTTATTTTGTCTAACAAAACCACTCTTTTTTAGAATACCCAGTATTTTTTCGATAGGTGCGTTTACAAGGAGTTTGGCAATACCTACTTGGGTACCACTAACATGTTTTAGTCTCCATTCAGGTTTTAATTTTAATTTTTTAATTTTTGCACCCAAGAAGCTCCATTCATTATTAAGGATGTTATAAATAACTGTTTTATTCTGGTTAAGTTCTAGTCCACAGTTAGCCTTAATATATTCCTTAATGTTGTTTTGTATGTATTTAGCATCTTTGAAAGAACCACTCACTAGTACAATAAAGTCATCGGCATATCTGATATAATCTAATCTACGGAAATTAGGCTCAGCCATTAAGGATCTTCGAGTTTTCCGCATCTCAGTTAAGAGATTCAGTCTTTCTACATTATCGATGGAGCTAAATCTTTTATTAGCCAGACTTTTATATACTGGATTTATTTTTCTAGTCTTTCCTTTTGAAAATTTTATCTCAGTATCGGCCATATACTTGTCAAGTTCGTGTAGCACAATGTTACATAGCAAAGGACTAATAACTCCTTCTGGAGGGGTTCCGATTTCAGGTTGAACAAGATCTCCTGTTTTAGGTTCTATATACCCTGCTTTTAGAAATTTATTTAAAATTTCGAGAAAACGAGGATCTCCAATATACTTATTGATACGCTTCATTATTATCTGGTGCGGTATCTTCTCAAATCATTGTGTGATATCCCCTTGGATAACTCAATTGTGTCTGTGTCCAGTTAGATAAACTCTTAATAAGGCTGAATGTACTGACTTTTGTGGTCTAAACCCATGAGAAGAATTTAGAAATTTAGGTTCAAAAATAGCTTCAAGGACTGCGTGGAGCGCCTTTTGCACAATATTGTCTCTAGGTGAGCTAATACCCTGATGTCTACTTTTATCCATTGCCTTTGGTATTTCAAGTATTCTATTAGGCTTGAAATTGAACTGACCTTTTTTTATCTGGTTAGCTGTTTGTACAAATCAGTCCCAGTTAAGACAATCGAGTGTAATACCGTCGGTTCCGGAGCTCATGTTACCTTTTTTCTTGGCAATTTCCTCATAACAAGCTACTAAGAAGTAGGGATCTGCAATAATGTCAATAAGATTGTAATATTTTTGTTCTGGTTTTTTATATTGTTCTAGCTTTTGCATCACAATAGTAGTAACACCGACTCGTTTAGCCACCTTTTTACTAGGTTCGACCTTACTAACCGGCTTAATTTTGTTACTATATGAAGTTTCTAAAGTTAGAGGATTTATGCTACTTCCCTTTGCGTAAATGCAGACGCTAGTATGGAAGTTCCGTTTCCGCTTTTCAATTTTATTTAAAACTGTAGAGGCGGTTGAATCCCGTAGTTGACTTTGTGTTGTGTTTAAAGTCCAAATAGTTTTAGCCGCCTGCTCACACTTTAATTTAAAGCTTCCTGTAAGGGAAGAACGTCTAGCTTTTTGACTACTCAGTGACCCATTATCATGTCACCAAGCTACGCTAGAACAATACCGATGTATTCTGCTTAAGATATTGTCCGCACTATATAGGCGTTTGTAAGTAACAGATTTGTTATCCTCGACATGACTATTCCTGCTTACGATTGTTTCTCTTGAGGGCAGCCCCAATCAGTGATCGTATTTGTACTCAGCTATCCATACTAGAAAAGTTTTTAGCTTAAAAAGTCGTGAGTACCTGCAGCTCGTATCGTTAAATTTATTAACGGTCAAAGATACAAGAGGGATAAGACATAACCCCATACAACAAAAGCCCTCGTACGGCGCACATAATGATAGTAATTGTGTACTATTTAAGATTATAGAAGGTTTTATAAAAAATAATAAAATAATTAAGGTTAAACTAGAGATTAAAAAACTATGAGTATTTGTTAAAGCAGTTAAACATTCTCCCTCTGGGGCTACTTCTTTAAACTCATTAACATCCTTAAACTCCTTAACCTCCTTATCTTCATTTAAAAGGACATTGCTTTGATTAGGTGCCTTGTTTTCTTCAAATGCCCCTTTCAGCAATTTATCTTCAAATTTGTCGTGATCCGTATGAAGAACTTTAATTATTTTTAAATAATAAGAAGCACTTATTACACTAACTATTATTGCAATTAAAGATATAAAATAATAACCATTTTGTAAGGCTGAATATAAGACAAATTGTTTAGAAAAGAATCCTATTAACACGATCATCAAATTTATCATGCAATTAAAAAAGATTAAATTTTTCTATCTGTACCTTTGCTCTCCGTAGGGGCCTCTCATTCATTACCATGACAATGGGACAATGGCGGCAAGAGTTAATTCCATATTTTATTTCTTTTATTAATTTCAATCCTTCATTGGTAAGATGTTTACCTTCACTCATTAAGTTTGCAATTTTACATCAATCAAGATAATCTAAATATTTTACACCTAGTATTGGATATTTATTAAACAACGGTATAATTATTTTGGTAATTATTGATATTTTAGTTATAGTTAACATTAACACTGATGTTTTTGTATTTATTTCTATTGTTCCTGATCCTAAATATTTCTTTAAAAGTTCCATTAATTGAATATCTTTTTCATTTTTTGAAACTCTAAATCTTAATTGTACTTGATAACCTGTTTTATGTGATTTTTAATTATGAATATTAATATCAAAATTTGCCTCACCGCTTACAAAGCCTGCAATGAAATTATTATAAAAACAAAACAAAACAAAAATAGTTAAATTCAGTGGTCTATCCACAATATTTACATTACCAAAATTATAAATTCATTAATTTGAAAGGCCATTATTCATTGCTGTTTTAATACTAATAATTTTTTGAAGACCTTCCATAGAAAGATGATTTTTTATTGGAAATAATTTCTACTACACGCTGAAATAAAAACACAGATAACAAACAAAAATCTGCATATTTTTCCTATGCTCTTGTGTACACAAAGCCTTACAAAGGCAAGAGGAGTTAATAACATTTGCTTTTCATTTCGTTCTTATTTTAATTTTTATTATAAGAAAAAAAATGCAACAGAGGATATTTTTAAAAATGAGGAATAATTACATTTTTTAAATCATTTTATTTTATTATAGTATATTTACTACTTTCGTGTTTAGGATCTATATTTATTTTTCCTATTCCACCCAAAAATTGTTGTAACATTAATAATAAAGATAAATCTCGTTGATGTAATGTAATTTGAAAATTTGAACATACTATTCAACCTATTTTAGTTATTTTATTCTTAGTATTTTTAGAATTTATTATTATAAAAGAGCTTTCAGCATCCGAAAGTCCTGTTACAAAACAAGGATTCAATTTAGGTTTAATATTTACAGTAGAAAATGTTCTTTGATTTTTTAATTGTTTAGAAGGGATTTTGATTTGATAGCTACTTTCGCAGCCCGTTAGAGTACACCTTAACTTGGAGATAATCCAAAGTAACTACCGTCTACTCGTTGCTCTTTTACTTTACTAATGTCTAGTAAAGACTTAGATCCGCGATTGCCCATTTCATTTTCAATCATATTTTGAGTTGTTACCATACCTGAGTAATTACTTCAGCCACATATAGCCTTTAGACTATAGTTTGGTATCATAAAATTTTAGGGCTTCCCCGGAGTTTGATAGTTTTTCCCAATATAGAATTTTCCCATAATTCTTAACAGGAGGTAGACCTGCCATAGAAAATAAAGAAATACATAAACTTAAACTTAATAAAGGATTAGTAAAAAATAAACCTTTTAATTCATAGATATACCTTATATCTATCTGTTGTCCTAGTTTTGTATGTGAGATTAGAGTGTTATTATTTGTTGTTCTATCATAATTAGACTCCCTAGAATAATCATAATTATACTCCCCCTTAGGTATCCTATTCGATGCCCATTCATTCATTTTCTGCAATTTCTTAAAATTATGCTGTGTCTGATTAAGAGTAGGAGTATAAATACTATAAGTTACAGCTAATATTATTAAAAATATATTTAAATTTGTAATAGTATATTGTATTAAATAAAATAAGAAAGAATCGATAGATTGTTCTGTATTTATAGCTAGGGATAACAACAGAAAACCAATATGAGAATGAACTAGAGATATAATCCCGTTACCAGATTAGACCCCCTTTCCCGAACCGTACGTGATAATTTCCCATCATACGGCTCTCCCGTCAGTGATAGAATTTGTTTTTACAAAGTTAGTTTTGTTGTTTTTGTTTTTGTTTATATGTTATCTGTGCTGCGGTCAGCGCAGTGCACTTTGATCTTTTATTTTTGTTTGTGTTTGTTTTGTATTTGTATTTTTGTTTTTATCATTGATATTGATCCATTGATCCTTGGTTTTGTGTTTTGTTTGTTATCATTGATATTGGTTAATTGTTATTGGTTAATTGATATTGAATAATTGATCCTTGGTTTTTGTTGTTTTTGTTTTTTCTACTTTACCCAATAATTTTCGGAGCACCGCATGGTGATACAAATAACATTCTCAACACAGATGTCTCTTTTTTCGTCTTTTTTTAACGAATAAATCATCAAAATTACTTAATTTTTTTTTAAGTCTTTTATTTTTATAAACTTAACGTGGTGCATATCTACTCTATATTTATATCCCAATGAAAGTAGCTAAGGTTTTGAAGCGAAGCCAGGTATATTGTTTCTGCCTATAGATTGTTTATGAAACACTTTCGGAACCGTAGGACTGCCGTAGGACTGTGAAGAACAAGAATACGAGGGAGTTTTAAAGTCCCAAGGTGTTAAACCATATTCCGCAACAATAAATCCAATCTTGTCTGTACCTTTTAGATCTTTACCTAAATCAAGGTAAACTTTACTTTGAGAATTTAGAGTAAATTTTGCAGCTAAGAGTTTGGCGCAAGATGTTTTTAGAACAAAGTGTAGATAAGAACTTAATTGATTTTTGTTCATAGCAAAGCAATAGTAATTTAGGTAACCTCTGTATACCGAGTTATAAAGAGAAATAATCTGGTCTTTAGAATTATGAAGCCAAATAAATCTAGGTACAGGAGTTCTATCTTTCAAGAATCCTACGTCGTTCAATTTCTTGTGGATTATCTCTAATGGTACTTCCAGTCTAATCTCTCGGTTCTTTCTACGCGCTAAACTACCGAAAAAATAATTTAAAGTTTGGTGTCGACCACGATGAATTTTAGTTCCCAGAAAGTATGCTCTACCATGTCTAGCGTTATTTATATGCGTTTTGTTCTCACTTAAGGTTAACTTAAGGTTATCTCTTAAGAAGACACGCAGTTGTTCTAGTATTGTTTTACAATCTTCTAACGAACCTCTAATTCCAATAATCCAATCATCCGCGTATCTCACGTAAAGTAAATTCTTAAAGTTAGTATCCTTGAGGTTTTTAGATGGAACTGACAGCATTAGTTTATGCCATTTTATTTTATCGGCGATAGTGTGACATCTGCGTTTCTTAATGTTGTATTTCACCCGCATCTGATTAGTTCTATCCTTTGATTTTTTGTTTGATTCTTTGGAGAATGATTGCTTAATAAGGTCCACGAATTTGTCAAAGTTATCTAGATAAATATTGCATAGAATAGGACTAATGATAGATCCTTGTGGTGTTCCTAAAATTGAGTGATTGTAAACCCTAAATTCAAAATAACCAGCCTTAAGGGCTTTGATTATTATTCTAATGAATCTTTCGTCCTTAATTTTTGTTCTTAGGAAACTAATTAACAGATCATGGTCAAAAGAGTAAAAACATTTAGAGATATCGCCTTCAATGTACCAGGATGACTCTCCGAATTTCGTACGGATCTCTTTAAGTGCGGTGTGGCAACTTTTACCTTTTCTAAATCCATGGCTAGAATTAGAGAATGTGGGTTCATATATAACTTCCAGAATCATTCGGATAACCTCTTGAACTACTTTATCTCTAGGAGAGGCAATAGTTAAATGTCTTGTTCCCCCCCTGGCCTTAGGGATTTGTATCCTTCTACTAGGATTAAAGTTAAATGTTTGATTTTTTAACGAATCGATTATCTTAGCGATAGTGTATGAAGAGAACCCCTCTAATGTAGTAGGATTTATCGCTGGAGTCCAGTTCCCGGGTTTGCTTTTTAGGTTGTTGTAGGCAATTTCGTATAATCTTGGATTATACATAAGTTTGTAAAGTGAGTCCCCAATTATATAGTTAGGGTTATCAAGGCAAATTCTACCAAGTCTTAGTAACTTATAAGTGGCGTCGGTTTTTACCGTACTGGGATCCCCAGCGGCACTGCTGTAGTTACGAAGTGTCTGACCTAGAATCCTTCCCTTATTTAAAGGTACTACGATTCCTCTGCTACCATAGCCTGTTAAGGCCTTAGGCAGTCCCATAGTTCCTACATTTAACCCATAATTCTCCTTAGATTGTCCACTCTCCACGTTAAGAGTATTTGTTTTACCCTGGAAACGATTAGTTCATAGTTCCACACACCATTTCAATGCAGAACTTAATCGTGATGCCCTATCCCAGACATGACAACGCCCTATAGTTGAGGCTCCTAGTAGATAGACTTCAAGCAGTGTAGCTTTAATCATAGAGAATGCAACTCGG
>Ga0307509_10012422_pt1 | contig 10187 bp, 13 predicted proteins | sample 10_EM_MG_FD_202245 | JGI IMG/M metagenome (GOLD analysis project Ga0307509, IMG submission 202245) | Populus trichocarpa ectomycorrhiza microbial communities from riparian zone in the Pacific Northwest, United States - 10_EM | ecosystem: Host-associated > Plants > Roots > Unclassified | place...
CATCAGCAAACCGACCAAGACTGTGTTTTGCTTTGTAGTGCTTTGATCATCAGTGCAACTTTTCCCCACAAAACCGTACAAAGGTTCCAGGCACACACTTTGTATCCAGTAAACATTCTAGGATAAACTTTCAGCTAGTCAAGCAATCTGTATAAAATTTATCTGGAGTTGGAATACTTGTTGCAACATTACTAGTCATTAGTAATCAATTAGTAAAGTTTATGGGGATGTTGTATCTCATTGCGTAGTGAAAAAATGTTTGAATGCTCATTACATCATATGCTGTAGTTTCTCAGAGCATTGCATGGTGAAAGAATCTTCTGTTGAAGATAGAATCTTGCCAAAAAAATTGTGCTCTCATAATTTCAAGAGTCAACTTGATACACCACTGATTTACAAAAAATGAGAGGGCAGCCATTTCCCCATGAATAGAACAGACATCCACAAAAAGCTAATATTACATTCAGAAAAAATCTACTTATACCACTGAGAGTCCGAGTCATAGCTTGTCATAACCCTCCACTGGCAAATCCCATAGCTCTAAGTCCTTCCGAGTCCAACTTGAAGACGGTCACCATCTTCAGCTCCCAAATCTGCATCGTCATCTTCAAGTTCATCCAAACCTCGCTGACCTCTGATTCACTACCAATCTTGTATCCATAGTGCTCCTTGGGCCAACTGAGCTTCCTCACCACCGGGAATTCGAAATGCAGTGCCAGTGACAGTCACGGTCACTCACAGGTAATAACTTATAGAATACTAGTAGTACAATATTGACTAGTAAAAGTACAACAGGGTGACGAGTGGAAGGACAGATTCTTACTAAGGGGCAAGCCTCAAAGTCCCAGGTAGGACTTGGAAGTAAAGGTGAAAGGTACAGTTTGGGGGTCGATCTAATAAATACGTGTGCGAAAGGTTCACCATCGGAATCACCCCTCCGAGTCCGAGTCCAGGTCTGATCCTACCTTGACGTCGAAATATGTGTGAGCAGAGCTGGAGTCGGAAAGCCCCTTTGAACCAATGGAGTCAGAACAAGATTGGAGTACTTCGGTACGCTCCTTAAGGCGAACAAGCTCTTCTCTCAACTGACCCCCAAACTTCGAGATCATGCCGACGATAACTCCTATTGGAAGCGAATCGGGCAATGCGTATGCTGTGATTTTATGGTGCATGGCTGTGAAAGCGAATTGGGGTTTTAAGAGCTTGAGCAGATAAGCGCAGATTGGGCAGCATGGTTTTGATACCCCCACATTTGACGAACAGACCTATATTATTATAAACCACATCAGGAAGATCTGGGCAGCATTGAAATAAACAACTTACGAATCCTACAGCATCGTAAGTGCAGAAGGCGGTTAGACTGCCTTCACAGTGATAGTCACCCTTGAAGCCCGCCCCCAAGTCCAGTGGTGAGCCTTTTCGCAATGACGTACGCAACATTGCATTGGCTCTCAAGGTCTTGATCATGAAGGAGATTCGAGTGATATGCACAATTGCCTCGTCCTGTTCGTATAATAGGCACCTCCCCTTAAATTTCCGGAGCTCCTCAACAATGTTGTTGGTGTACGACTGCGACCCGGTTGACGTGCAATTGTCAATCAGCCCTATTTGATGAATGATACCATCGATGGCGTCACCGCAGGGACCGTCGTCTGGGAATTTGAATCTACGGAGGGCGTTCATCAACAACACAACGCTCTCGGCAGTGACACCTTTCTCTCTCTCCTTCTCTTTCTTCCCCCCTTTCCCCCTTTTCTCTTTCTTGTCCGTCTCGTCCTTCTGGTTCTCGTCCTCGATGGGACTCAAAAAAGCAATAAGGTCTTCAGCAGTTGCCCCTGGACGATCTCCCGGAAAGTGGCTTTTATGATTCAGCAACTCCTTCCAGGTAAGCATTTTGTTGTCTGGGGGCACTAGGGATAAGACCTTGAGGTCGATCGTGCCGGTCGAATGATGCGAGACAAAGCGAATGAGCGTCTGTATGGCGTCGAAATGTGTTACCATCAATTCCAGCCACTCAACGCACGCCTCCCACTTGGGCAAGGATTTGCCATTGTCAAGTGATACAAGCTCCGAGTCCTCATCCTCGTCTCCGCTGCTGGCCTTTACAAGATCCGCCCTATCAGGAAGGACCTTATCGATTACTTGGAGGTGCCTTTTGATTGCGGAACCCCTAACCATCAGCCTCAGCAAAGTTCCAACGTCTATGATCAAATCTAGATGTCCGAATATTTGCTCCCTCGAAGTCGGTCTCTTCTGTATGGGCTGGAGGGCTGTCAGATGTTCGGAGAACTGTTGAAGTAGTTCGCATAAGAGCAGGTGGAACTCTGTGCACGTGTCAACGGTGTAGATGTTACCGGGATCGCGTCCATCCAGTAAGTTTGGGGTTTTCTTGCGGAGGAGAGATGCCGCGGATTTCTGTAATTCGGAGAGGAAGGCTTCGTCATTTGCCTTTTCGCTAGCCGAGGAATCATAATGTTGCTCAGAGAATTCAACAGTTTGCAGCTTCTCCAGAGCGTGGCGAAAGGAGCACGAAAGATTATAGTTCAGTCGCCGAATCATTCTGAGGTAGCATGTGGCAATGATATAGTATGTGAAGGTGCGTGGGCTGTGTCCAAGGAGCTTACTTATCATCCATATGTGGGTGTTGTATGATTGTTGGGTATCTTCAAGTCCACACCTGTAATACGTGGGGTGAACTTGAAGCACACCAGCATGGAATTATTGGAGCGCACTCACCAATCATTCATAAGAAAAGCGACAAGTAGCCCATGTCCCTCACTAGCATGTCTCTTAAGGTGTCTGGCGACCATTGCCTCTGGATCAGAGGTGATCATTGGGGCCCGAGCCTGAGCCTGACTCGGAAGCGGATCATAGCGTGGATTCTGAGCAGTTACAAGACGTAACAATTCCTTGGCCGCGCGCATAACTCCGAGTCGACCAGGGCGCTGAGAAATAGTGAGTGGCTCCCTGTCGTGAATGACAGAAATAACAACCTCGATGTCTTCCAACGAAACATTTGATACAACTGCGGCAACTCCATGCTCCCTAGTAACGATCGCTGCGAGCGCATTCAGTATCGACAGCGTTTTTCTTGAGTTTGCTCGGTCAGTAGGTTCATCGTCACTAGTAGGAGTATCGTTTTCAACGGTAGACTGGAGTAGAGAAAGCATTGTTGTAATGGTGCGGAATGCAAGCAGAGCCTCGGCTTTAAAGTCGCTGGCAGATTCAGACGAGCCTGGCTGCTTCTGGGACCGCTTGGGCTGCTGGTCAGATTCTGTTGCCTTTTTCTTTGGGCGGCTGGGGAGACTTAGCAAGGGCATGGTGGATGGTTTCAACGAGTCAGAGTCCGACCCGCAACATTGTAATAGAAGTCCACTGCCATTGCCAAACAAGTGCCAAATCCGAGTTTCTAATGCCGCGGCAGATATACCATTTACATAAAAATCCTATAGATCAACCAGACGTCATAGATCGTCGTAACCCTCTGCCTGCAAATCATCCACCTCCCACGGCTCTTCACCATCTTCAGCTCCCAAATCTGCACCATCATCCTCAACATCGTCCTCTGATTCATCATCAATCTCGTATCCATAGTCCTGCTCCTCTGCCAGCTGAGCTTCTTCACTATCGGGAATTTGGAGGTCCGAGTCGACAATTGGGTCAGTGTTTGACTGCGTGGCATTAGCCATCGCCAGCACATCCTTTCGAAAGGCGTCAGTATACTTGTTTGTAGCTTTATGTCCAATCCCAGCCCCGAAAAATCGCATGAACATGTCACGATCAACGAACCTAGAAAGGATATAAATGAAAACTTTGTTAATTTCCGATGATGATTCAAGGCTCACATATTTACGTAGTAGTACTGCCAGTCACAGATTTCGTTGAGTGGTAGCCTTGCGACGGATTGGGGTGGATGGAGAAGGTCAGCTGTTTGGCCATGTGCAAAGGCCGGAATAATGTGAGCGCCGCGAATCGCGACAGAAGGGTTCAGAAAACCGAAAGCACCAGGTTCGTTGGCATTCAGAAATCCAACACGATGCAGCCGTTGGGCATTCCATCCAGCATGAAATGAAACATCACGCCCAAACCATCGAACCCAAAGGAAATTGATTCGTTGCTTATCAGGCGACATCGACTTCGGGCCATGGTGGACAACATCGACGTGGAAAATCCCAACGACTCTTGCATACCAATATGGGTGGGCATCGACTTCTTCATTCGGTTCCTCATGCGAGAGTAGCATAATGTCGGGATGTGTCCGTGGGTTGATAGAGTCTTGTTGGCGTCGCAGATCGTACGTCGTATAGTTAATGCGAAGGGTTTTGTGTCGAAATAAGCTGTTATTGACGAAGTGAATGGTGCCCCGCTCCTCTTCTGAGTATTTGACCTCATCCCCATCATAAGCACATCCTAACAACTGGGAGAGGATATGATCCTTGAGGTTCGGTATGAAATCCTGTCAAAAAAATTTAGTTAGATACGAGATCATGTCAGTTACAACTTAAATAACCTTTATCGCCTCATCACCTGCCTGTTCGTGATAATCTACCCATCGAAAAATGTTCTCTTTCAGTCGTGTTGTGTTTGAGATGTGGTGATGAACTTCAGGCAATGTTTTTGGTAGTGGATCAGAATCTTCAAATGAGACATTGGGCGCGAGGGACCGCAGAGTCTCCGAATTAAGGGGAGCAGCCCCGGTCTGTAACTCCTCCCTCTGATCCTTCCACTGCCGCTCCCAGAGTCGTTTCAAAAGACGTTCACGCCGTTGCTGCCTCGCAATCTGGCACCCAAAAGTTTTGCGTTTATTTGTTCGTGCATAGAAACGTTTGACTCGACGATGTTCAAGTTCTCCCTGAAAAAAAAAGGAAAAAAACAAGAGAAAATCAGTAGAAATAAGGATAGAAATGACATATGATCTACCATTTGAGTAGAATAATTATCAGTCGTTCCAAATTGTGCAATGGCAGCAATGTAGTGGCCAAGAGCATGAAGCTTATATGTACACATGTTAAAAGCCTTGCGAATCTTACTGTTATGCGCATCAGGCGACTCCTCTTGCTGGTTTGCGGTCCGCGGTGAGTTCATCGGCATCTGACCTCTCCCTCTCCCTCTCCTTCTCTGGCCTCCTTTCCCTTGTGGAGGAACTGCTCTGCCCTTTCCTGCTTTACTAGCTGCAGCAGCCTTGCGCCGATATCGAGCACTTGCCTCTTTTGGAAGTTCTCGCGTGTCAAAAGCTGCGCAAGTCTTTTTTACCCAGTAACGAAGCTTCTGACCCAAAGTTTTCGTAGTTGCTTTGAATATTTGAAGTGTTGAGGATGTGTGAAGGCGGAGTTTTGCCATTGCGTGCCATGTACATAATGTGAAAAGGAGGTCCAACACAATTCCATTATGTGGTTCTGGCAACAGTTGTTCGAAAACAGGCAGTGAACACTAACAAAAGTAAGCACGATACAGGTCTTTCAATAGTAAATCTACCTGTAAGAGATCCTCGAAGTCACGCGCTGCTAGCTTCTTCATGGCGGATGCGTTTGCATGGAATCGTCGAATTGTACCGCGACCGAAGGTTGGAATGTGGCGATATCTGTTCACAAGTGGCTTGAGTCATACTAGGCTATCCAAGTTGAAGGACTTACCGCCAATTCAAAGCTTGAATACCATCCACACTAGCAACATATAACACTCGTAAGAGATGGGTAAAAATTGCCTTCCAGACTCCAAGTTCAAATTCATGAAGGATGTCAGGAACCATCATGGAAAAAACATTGAATTGGAATTGGAATAAATTGGATGAAAAGGCATTCTATCGAAAGTCAATAAATAGAAAACGTAGACTTAGGAATGCCCATACGCGAGTAGGAATCCATGAGTCAGCTTGAAGGAGATCCTCCACCCACGTACTATTGACGCCTCGCCCCTGGTCGAATATCCAGGTTCGGGTTTTGTTGACTTTATTTTGTCGGTGTTCAGTATCCGTACGGATGTGACTGCGCCGTTGGTCATCAGCTTTTGTTCCCAGAGCGCTGATCTGATCTTTCCTTATAAAGCATGAGGGGCATGGACAGCCTCCTAGATACCGTATTGTCGCCAAAATGACCCTATATGCACACATATTAGTTGGCTGTACGGAGTGGACCACAAAAGACTTACTTTTCAGGATAATCAGCCGAATATGTAAAAAAACGGGGGAAAATTCGCCTTGTGATGCCATCCGCACACTTGAGCACAATCCCATGCTCATATGCATGCAGAAACTCAGGATCTAGTAACAGATCCCAAACTTGCTGGAATAATTCGCGTTTGATGTGTGTAATTGTACTCGCAGTTGCTGGTTGACCAAACACCTGTATGTACCGATCTTGAAAATTGTCGGGGAGCTACAAGTTAGATGTCAGCACTGCCATAGAAGCAAAAGACGGGGGTTAGTTACCGATGGAATATAGGCAGTATGATGCGCGGCAAATTGAGATGGTTTTGCACGATCGTACTTTGACTGATTTCCGAAGAACATGTAGATTGGCCAAAGGGCGGCAGTTCCAAACTGTCCAAGATGCGTCGAGTCAGATGAGGCCATAAGCGCAGCGATAGCGTGCTCGTATTGAGGTCCAGGTTCTGGCGGAAGTTCCTTGATCTTCTTGTCTTCTTCGACGAACGAGTCTGAGTTGAAAATTTCAGAGTAAACCCGCTCGGGAGGGCTTTCCGGTGTTGGTTGCCAGTATAAGCTAAATGGTGTAAAATGGAATGTTTTGGCGGCGACGTCTTGAAATGCTGTTGTTATAACCTCAACTAGACTTCGGTGATACACACCAGGGACTTCGAGGGTGTGAGCGGTATCTTCCTCTTGAAGAACTTTTTCGCAGGGAAGTTTGATGTATATCGATGATTGCTTCCATACATTTTCGTTAGCAAAAGGAGTGGAAATTTTCGAGTTGGCCTCCCCATCGAGGCGCCGGAGTTCTCGTTTTGCACTGAAACCACCGAGATCCGAAACTTTGAAATCTGGAGCCAAGATAACATCATCAACGAGAGACTGAAGCTCAGTGATAGACTTGGTGGATGATCCGGAATAAAACCAATGCATCAGACGAAAGACCGTTGCATTAAGAAATGGTGCGAAGAAACTACTTTTCTGGAGCGAGAGGTCAGGTTTCGAGCAGCCAAAGCCTGTCCACCATCGTTTTTCGCGATTTTGGGATGCAATTGCCAAGCCTGGAGCGTCACAACGGCTCTCAAGGTCTTGCATCTCGTCGGGATTGGTGGATGGATAAGACCTATACACTCGGTAAAGGCCAAATTCGTCTCGGTCGGTTTTTATGGTATTAGCCTGAGGGGGCTGAGCGATAGGTGAAGGAGACCGGGTGTTTGATGGCTGTGGTTCAGCATGCGATGGTGGTTGAACAGTTTGTTTGGGGGGCATATGTGGAATATTTGTTGTCGAACTCGGCAAGAAATCTCGATAGTGTCCGGGAAATCGTCTCTGCCGACCGGAAGTTGTTGGAGGTGGTTGGAACCTGGGAGTCGGATCCCTCGTAAGCTCGGATTCGTCTATTTCATTGCCCATAATCACATCTGAGTCTCCATCGATTGGCTGTGAAATTTGCCAATAGATCAATTTGGGGTAATCGTTGAAATACCGATACTTACAATCTCTGGAACAGTCTGTGGTTCATCAGCATTTAAAGAACTTCGCCTCTTCGAATTTCTCTGGAGTTCCTGCCGCTTTTGAAAAAGGCCAGCAGTCAGACCCTTGGCTGGTTTGCAGGAGATGCGATGCCGTTTGAGGCCGTGATCATTTTTCAATGCTTTGTTGCAGCCTTTGCAGACTGCCATGAGTAGAATAATAAGGAAAACGAGCCGCATTGTATCGAGGAAGCAGTTGACTATTGAACTTGGCGACTCGGAAGCTCTTACTATTAGCAGTCCGAGTCAGTCACAGTCATGTGATCCAGAGGATTTGGTTATCGGAGTCATCGCATGCTTACTACAAAGGCCGATTCTCATCAATCGTTCCCTCTCCACTACTATCTACATGCATCCCCAGGAAGCCGACGATGGCGACTCCCAGATTGACGAGAATATGGATCAAGCTCGGAAGAGCAGACTTCGTGTCAGTCTTGCCTTAGGACGACGGAAGAAAAGGAAGCAAGTATTTTTTCACTGGCATGACAGACAAAGCAAATTAATACAACTTACACATGTAGAAGTGACGCCCTGGACCCATATCGAAAATTTGTTGCTTTCTATACTCGGAGTGAGAATCTATTTGTAAACTACTATCTGGTGTTGGACGTGGGTATGGCCTGGGAAACCTCTCAATTCGGTGATTTATCCAGAGATGTGTTCGTGGGTTTATTTCATGTTTTCTGTACTGTTTATTAACATTATCAAAGGTTCTGTGTAGAGAACGCAAAACTATTGCATGTTTATCGACGACTTCGTGCCGGAGTCCCCCAATTTACGCAAGACTTCTATGAGCTACTACAACACGTATCTGAAGACCTTGAAGCTTTACAAAAACAGGTGCCAGCTCACATTATCTCTTTATTTTTGGTACACTTAATTACGTTGTAGCTCAACGATGTCGTTACGGGTGCCCGAGGCGCCGACATACACAGTTTGCGCGAGAAGGGCCTCTCTTACGTCGAGCTTGAGCAACCAGACAAGTGTATCATCCCACATATTGACCCAGCTGCTCCCAAGAACGATGTTCGAGGTCACAATCATCCGGTCTTATCCCGGCTTTTATGTCCAGTCAAATACCTTGCCGACTTCGATGCCAATCCAGATGAGTAGGTTTATTTTCAGAATCCTTTACCATTGCTCATGCAGTTTCTCTCCAAGATTCCGTACAAGACTTCGTGACAACAAGGTTCGAGTTATTGCCGATGATTTTCCTGCACTCTTGTATCCCCACGATGGATATGATCCAGATGACGTAGAAAGCGGACTCTTCCGCAATCTAATATTGCTTCGTGTGGGTATCGTTGATATCTGATGATTTTTGGGGCTTGAAGCTGATTTCATTAGTTTTATAAGCATATATTCACAGCACCATCGTCGGCAAGACAAGACCTTACAGCAATCAGCAATCGGCCCAAGATAAAGCGCCCACAGGCAATGTTGAACAACATGAAAGCCGTTACGCCAGGCTCTATTGCATACGCGGCACTTATGGTAAGTGGTTCAAAACAAACTTGACCATTGTTAATGTTTTTCAAGTTTCGGCATTGCATTAGTTCCTTAGATGATTGGCGCACCGAAGACGATCTTTTCGATCGGGAGGAATTCTTCAATTCCATGGTCACCCTCCTTGATGATTCAGAAGACGAGTGGGTAAAGGATACCTTGAAGTGGTGGAACAAGTGGGTCATTTGGATATCGGCAGTGCTGCCGTTGCATTAACAGACATTCTAGTCATGTGTTTGGTATTCTGTACAGCACAAGTGATGACGAACAAGATCGAGAACCATCAACTGCCGACCTTTTGCGAGCAAAGAGAGCAGCTCGAAAAGAGGCTCAACAGCCTACAGAGGAAAGGACACCAAGGTCGCTGTTACGTTGACTTTCTTTTCTTGATTTGAATTGCTGCTTACCATGTCCTACACCAACAGACCTCCGTTATTGCCACAGTTTCCACCTTCATCATACCATCAGTCTACCTTGCGACACCAACTGGAGCGACGAGAATTATCAGATGGGACCAGCATTTCGAAAGGTGGAAATCAATCACAAGCAATGGCGAAAGAATCCACGTCTTCGAGTCACAATGCCAGTACCCCATGACGTTCACTTAGCACTAGTGATGAGCAGGGGTTTGAAAAACCCCAGGGGTTTCAGTCAAGGGTATGAGGGGTAAGGGTAAGGGTATGGATATTCAGACCCTCCAAAACCCCTACCCCTCACCAGGGGTACAGGGGTTTGAGAAGTCCAGTGGTTAAAAAAATAATACACTATTTTTTTGGAGAAACATTTGGTTCGAGTAGTGTAAGGGGAACCCCTTCCGCTTCCGATGCCCACTCGTCTTCCGCTTCCGCTTCCGACTCCCGCCTGCCTTCCGCTTCCGACTCCCGCCACCTCGTCCCTCTTCCGCAACGCCTTCGGACGAATGACGTCTTACGCCACCCGCTCCCGACCCGCTTCCGCTCCCGATCGCATGGTGTCGCGTGATGTCGCATGATGTCGCAAGACTC
>Ga0307509_10012423_pt1 | contig 10186 bp, 9 predicted proteins | sample 10_EM_MG_FD_202245 | JGI IMG/M metagenome (GOLD analysis project Ga0307509, IMG submission 202245) | Populus trichocarpa ectomycorrhiza microbial communities from riparian zone in the Pacific Northwest, United States - 10_EM | ecosystem: Host-associated > Plants > Roots > Unclassified | place...
ATCCCCGTTGTTGAGCACGCGGCACGTTAGATTTCTAACGCCCGTATCCGACCGTACGCGTTCGCGCTTTTCCGATCACCGTCATTTTTCGGGATCCTACCCTTATTTCCATTCCAAATGAATGTGAATTACTAGTACATCTCTCCTTCTCGACAAAACATGTCATGCAGCCCACCACTGATCGTGTCGGTGCCCTCCGATCTGTCTGCAACCGGCGCGCACACAAAGATCGGCACTCAGGGTCATATTCCTTTAATATCCCCAAAAAAGAGATCTCCGGTGCCACGCCGCCGCATCCCAGGCTTCGGCTTCTTTCTGGTCTTATCTCATTTATATATCACCTTCTTTTGGTTCTACCACTGCCCGCGGTCAGAGTCAGAGACAAGACGACGCATTCGCACAGCCACAACGAAGCAGACAAAATAAAGTACTATCATGCGACAGAATTCCCGATCCGTGCATGCTGATGCTACTAGCGCCAGCGCCGGTTTCACCCTCACGTCTCCTCCTTTGAGTGTGCGGTGTGGCATGCACGACTCCGCCCCGTTTTTCAGCCAGCCAGCCCAGCACCATTCATTCGATCATATAAGCGCCAACAAGCGAAGACCCCTATCCTGGACAAGAAAAATATCAGCCGCGATCCAATGCATGACTTCACCCCTGGGTATGTGGCCAGTGGCAGGTATAACAATTCAGCTTCTCCAGAATACTGCGTGCAGGTGGAAACCGGGCTCGCCCTTGCTGTTCCTACACCCCGGCCCTACACAGACCCGCTTGCAAAAGGATAGGGGCTGGCATCTACAGGCGAGCATGACGCCGATCGTCCCAAGACCGAATGTCTGTATTTGTACGCCATGGGCGCTTGATAATGAGCGGCATATCTCCCCACTCTCTCACCCTTTAGGCCGTTTCGTGTCCACCACTTCTTATCGGATGTGAATGTCAAGGAGCTGCCGTATGTATGCCGACTCGGAAGACGCCGTAGCCGTGCGCGACCGACCCTTACTCCTTTTCCTTCCTCCCTTAGAGCCCTGTATTCTTAAATCTCACAGAAAAGTCGAATTCGATTCTTACCCTCCACAACATGTAGTTTCTCGTTTCAACCGCCCCTTGTTGGGGAGTTCTGGTTCCTAACATCCGTACTGCAGTGCTCACAGTAGTCACTGGCGAAAGACCTCAGACAATTCAACGCCCAATCACATGTATTTTGTCCGTGGCAGGGACTAACCCTTCTCACACCTCTACCCTTGCTCAAGGGTAGGATATTTGGGAGGGTAGGGTATTAATATAGACAGTCGGTATTTGTATAGGCTCACTTAAGTGCAGTACAATTCCTGTTCCTTTGTCCGCAAAGACCCACATCCGTGCTCTCATCCTAGAACATAAAGACGAACCATTCTGTCCAGTCAGGTCAAATCCCGAAGTCAAGAAGGTCCGATGACGGAACATGATAATAATAGCTCCCAGTGTCGTAGACAGACATATTTCGTCATTCCAGTGCTCGAGCTTCACCGGATAGTGCGTTCACGCCCTATCGAAGTTGTCATGAGATTGAGATTGGTTCATTTGGGCGGCTGAACGTGGGCTGTCGTGGCACCGTGCTCAGTGAGGAGCTGGGCCAGATCCTCATGACCCCATAAGGACGCCAGATGCCGCGGAGTCCACCCATGCTCGTCCTGGACTTCCGCGTCGGCACCGTGCTCGATGAGGAGCCGGGCCAGATCGACATAACCCCCTTTGGACGACTGATGCAGCGCAGTCCACCCATGCTTGTCCTGGGCTGCTGCGACGGCGCCGTGTTCGATGAGGAGCCGGGCCACATCCACATGGCCTCCTTTGGACGCCTGATACAGCGGATTCCACCTGGACACGTCCTGGGCTGCCACGTCGGCACCGTGCTCGATGAGGAGCCGGGCCAGATCCACATGACCCCCTTTGGACGCCTGATGAAGTGGAGTCCAGCCGCGCTCGTCCTGGGCTGCCGCGTCGGCACCGTGCTCGATGAGAAGCCGGGCTAGATCCACATGACCCCCTTTGGACGCCTGATGCAGCGGGGTCCACCCGTGCTCATCCCGGGCTGCTGCGTCGACGCCGTGCTCGATGAGGAGGCGGGCCAGATCCACATGACCGCCTGAGGACGCCCGATGAAGCGGAGTTGACCCGCGCTTGTCATGGATTGCTGCATCGTTTCCGAGCTGGATGAGGAGGCGGGCCAGGTTCATATGACCTCCTTTGGACGCCTGATGCAGCGGAGTCCATCCGTTCTCGTCCTGGGCTGCGACGTCGGCGCCGTGCCTGATGAGGAGGCGGGCCAGATCCACATCACCCCCTTTGGACACCTGATGCAACGGAGTCGACCCGTGCTTGTCCTGGGCTGCCACATCGGCGCCGTGCTTGATGAGGAGGCGGGCCAGATCCACATCACCCTCTTCGGACGCCTGATGCAGCGGAGTCCACGCGTGCTCGTCCTGGGCTGGCAATTCGGTGCCGTGCTTGATGCGGAGCCGGGCTGGATCCACATTACTATCTTCGGACGCCTGCTGCAGCGGGGTCCATCCGTGCTCGTCCTGGGCTGCCGCGTCGACGCCGTGCTCGATGAGGGGCCGGGCCAGATCCTCATGACCCCACGAAGACGCCAGATGCCGCGGAGTCGTCTGCATGACCTGGGTTGCCGCATCGGCGCCGTGCTCGATGAGGAGCTGGGCCACATCCACATGACCCTGTGAGGACGCCAGATGCCGCGGGGTCGACCCGTGCACGTCCTGGGCTGCTGCGTCGGCGCCATGATCGATGAGGAGGCGGGCCACATCCACATGGCCCCGTTTTGACGCCCGATGTAGCGGGGTCCAGCCGTGCTCATCCTGGGCCGACACGTCCGCACCGTGCTTGATGAGGAGTCGGGCCAGATCCAGATGACCCCCTTTAGACGCCCGATGCAGCGCAGTCCACCCAGACTTGTCCTGGGCCGCCGCGTCGGTGCCGTGCTCGATGAGGAGTCGTGCTAGATCCAGATGACCCCCTTTGGACGCCGGATGCAGCGGAGTCCACCCGAGCTCGTCCGGGGCTGACGCGTCGGCGCCGTGCTTGATGAGGAGCCGGGCAAGATCCACATGACCCCCTTTGGACGCCTGATGTAGCGGAGTCCACCCATGATTATCCCGGGCTGCTGCGTCGACGCCTTGCTCGATGAGGAGCCTGGCCAGATCCATATGGCCCCCTGAGGACGCCCGATGCAGTGGAGTTGACCCGTGCTTGTCCTGGGCTGCTGCATCGTTGCCGTGCCCAATGAGGAGCCGGGCCAGATCCACATGACCCCCTTTGGAGGCCTGATGCAGCGGAGTCCACCCGTTCTCATCCTGGGCTGCCGCGTCGACGCCATGCTCGATGAGGAGCCGGGCCAGATCCACGTGACCCCCTTCGGACGCGCGATGCAGCGGGGTCGACCCGTATTTGTCTTGGGCTGCCGCGTCGGCGCCGTGCTTGATTAGGAGCCGTGCCACATCCACACAACCCGCTCGTGAATTTAGATGCAAAGGCGTTTCTCCACCAGGGAAACTCCGAGAATTCACGTCCTCTGAGTGCTCAACAGCTAAAAATTCGACGACCTCGCTTAGGCCACAAAACGCAGCGTAATGTAATGGCGTCCCATAAGGTGTCCGCGGCGATTCAACTGATCTGTCTCGTGTCCTCGAGGGAACGGTTGGGTCGCATATCCAGAGCCAAGCAGCAAGATGGGGTTTTTTCCGGTCAAACAGTTGCTTTATCCCTTCTTCTACGTGTTGTGATACGGCCTCGGAACGGGCATGCTCGAACCAGTGCTCGGCCGCATATTCTGCAAGTGGGAATTTTGGCAGGGTGGATTGGGTGATGTTTTCGTCCAGGTGCAATAGAATACCAAGACATGCTTGAGCGACGAGTGTGTGTGCGGGTGTCATAGAAACACGGTAGCGGCTGGAGATTGTGTTGCATTTTTGGCCAAACCGGACAGAGGTCAAGAACTCCTTGACCGAGAAATGCGTAAATTGTATCACTTGGACACTTTCGACGTTGACAAAGGAGAGTAATGTGGAACATGTGGAAAGCACCGCTTCTGCTGGATCTTCCAGGCGCCAATCCTCGCGAAATCTTGGGATCTGCCCTGTGTTAAAATCAAATGCAAGGAACTCTGCCAGTTCCTCGACTCTGAGCGGGCGGGAAACCACTGCGACACATTGGATCAGCCGTCGCGCAAATTCCCAGTTCGTGTCATCGATCTCCTGCAACGTGCGTTCATACGTCTCATCGAGTGTCGCTGGTAATTCGTCCAGAGCATGCTGGACACGCCCTGGGAGGCATTTACCCAGATAATCCAACTGGCAATACACCCATCTGAACCTACCAGGGATACATCAGTGAGAGTAGTGAAAGAAAGAAGGAATCGATTCCTTACATCCCATCCGCTCGTTCTGTCAGGGCATCAATCACAAGCTTCCTGTGCTCCGGTCTCCATCTTCGCGTGTTCTTGTTCGTGTTTACGACCGACTTGATGTAGTTCTCGATGTCCTCCTTTTGTCCTCGCTCATCGTGTAAAGAAACAGACCGGAATGTCAAGGGCTCCAGGATGGGTTTGATGTCGGCCTCAGGTCGGCTAGTCACGCATATGCGCAGGTTCGGCAGTTGTGAGTCGACAAGGTTCTCTAAAAGTGTCAATACCTCGGAGCGGGGTGATGATAGTGCAGATGCGTTTGGACATTCATCCAATGCATCTACGATCAGATAGACCGGAGCTTGTCCTGGGAGACTCAGGACGTCCTTTAAACATCGAACAAGTTCGCTGTCGCCAGGGCTTTGGGCACCATCACGGTGTGTTGAATAGAGAGAGACAAGGAGATCGTAATAAGAATCGGACTGGTCGCAAAGCTGAAATAGGATAGATGTGAGAAGCCCTCTGAGGTCCTTTTTTTCGTCCTCCCTAAAGTCGTAGTAATATATAGCGAGTGATGCGAGCCCAGATTTTCGCATATTCTCGACATCCTCGATGATTGTGGAACTTCCCAACAACATTGTTAGTTTTCGAAGATGAAGACATTGGACGGTCAACATACCAAAGAACGCTCTTGCCGGCGCCCGCTGATAAAAGGTGAAAACAGTCAGTCTGCGACAGAGTAAGCGCTGGGAGGTGACTCACGTTTCCCGTGTATCCACAGGAGAGTACTTGGTCCAGATGCCTTCCATTCCGAGAGCATGTTGCTGTTAATGAGCCACCTCCCTGTCTGATTTTGCCGCAATTTGCAGGCGATATTGTAATTCTTCCATGGATCAGGGGGAGAGAGCCAACTTCGAATATTTCTGAGTAATTTGTCACCTGTCAAACAACCTCAGCGCTTCCAGGAAGTACTAGGATTATTAAGGAATAAGGAACAACCCACGTTTGGACTTGTTCATCTCGCTCGCCATTTGGTGTAACAGTTCTAGCGCTCAGTGAAACACGGAACTCGCTCGTTGTCGCCAACAAAACGTACTGAGGTCTCCCCATATACCGTCTATGGTTGCTTTCCCATCTAGAGAGAAGTGCTAATCAATACAGCGAGCTACAAGCCGCGTTCATCGCTCACCATCCATCATGAACACCCTCATATTCTGGACGAGTCCATGGACAACAGCGAGTATTTGGGCGGCAGTAGTCCGAGCCTCGTCTTGCGTGAGTCGGTTCAGCCTATCCAGCACTGCCTGGACGTCCTTCCCCTTCAAAAATTCCTTTACAAACTTGACTGCGCGGCGCTGAGTAAAAGTAAACCGTCGGTGAAAACAGACTCACTCGATCGTCGCTGCTTGAGTCCTTCTGTCACTAGACCGAGCATGGAGATTATCTCCACCAGAATCTTGACCACTATCTCGTCCATTTCGGGCGTAGGAGGAACCCTTGTGTAGATATCGAGACAATTTAGAAACTGTTCGATGGACTCGAGCAAGTCGATGAGTGCGTCGCAGTTGGATATTATGCCCTTGGCCGCCTGTATCACTCAGGTGTCACCAGACCATCTCCGTACGAACCGGAGAATGGCACGTACATCAAGTAGAATGGCGAGACAAGCTTGCACCGCTTTCACGGGTGGAAGTGTCTGTAAGAAAACAGTCAAAGAGGTGAAACATGTGACCAGCTCCTGTTGACGTACCAGGCCAAAGGCATCGGCGAGCGAGGCAGCGGATGAAAGTTTGGATAAAATTGGTACAGTCGTCTTAAGGGACTTCATGATTTTGTCACTTCCTTGAAAATCCCTGAATGCCTGTGCTTGATCTTGCAAAAGGCCACTAACGGCCTCGACTGAGTCGCAACTCTGAAGTTTGATGGCGAGCGGATGTTGTGTCAAAGAGACACCTGCCGTTTTCTCATATGCCTGCAAAGCAGGTTCAAAAAGGGCTTGAAAGCGAGCGGATTGAGGTTGATAGGCCATGTCGCGAGTAGGGAGGAAAGGAGTCTTTAGGAGCAGCGTTGGTTAGCTGCGAGGAAATGATGGCGAGAGAGTAGGATGTGTGGGTAGAGGCTTATGGGAAAGAACACTTGCACTGCCTCAGTAAATTACGCAAGATGATGGCCTGAAACAGTTTCGCGCAAGTCGGAGTTGAACGTTGAGCTGCCAGACTACATCTGGAGTAGGGTTCCGTGAACGTGAACAAATGCTGAGTGAGTAACAGGTGGTTATTGACTCCATATGTTATCAACAGTCAGCCCGGGAGTTGCCTAGCAACCATTCGCTGTTCCTCGCACACCTCTTTCTCACACATCGGGGTCGCAACATCACCTGTCGATGCACTATGTCATTGTCGCCTCCAGAGAAGTTCCAGAGCATGAATTTGCCGGCATTCTTAATATGCTTGCTTTTCTCGATCTCACAGCTCCCAACCAGGCTAGCCCATAAGACCGAATCCAATACAGTTTTTATGGAGTTCCTTCCACCGTTCAAGCTCGACCCTGAATATTTGCCAAGGCTGAAGACGAAGTTGTCATAATTGGTGGGCAACTCGAACGTGGCTTCGAATTGAAAACACGCAGCTCTGGGGACGGCGTCCTTGACATTAAAGAATGTGGCCCAGGGCTTTCTGCTGTTCATGGTGTGCTCATCAAGTATCATCCTAAGTACCCCGACAACATGGTGCACAAGAAGTGGATTGTCGACATTACCAATGCGATGGAACGTGTTTACTTACACTATAATGTCCCAGTGTTGAAAGTTGTAGAAACGAGTCGAACGCTGACAAGACAAGGGTGCCATCAAAGCACTGGGCTAAGAAAAGAAAGCAAGACCACCGTGACGCTGTTGACATCAAATCTCCTTGGTTATTGACCTACTTCAAGTTTCTGAAATGCCCGTGGTAACCGAGGCCACTGCAAGACACTCCTAGCATAGATTTAGATAAGCTCTTTCGTTATATATCGCATTTTTATTACATTTTATAGTTATTCGTACAAATTATAGTTATTATAATAACGGTTAATAACCTATGTGTGAATAACTTGGCGGTTACTAATAAGGGGGAATAATTCCCCCGTGGGTTATTCATGGAACCGCCTCCTTTTGCACGAGATGTTTGAATAGCGTAGGTAGCGCACGAGGGTGAATATGTTAATCATCCCTGGATCCAGGCAACAGGGTGAGATAGTCAGAGGCGGAGGCCTGGAGTGAGAGAGAGAGAACGCATTGACATTCCAACTAAACTCGGGCTGACGCAACTTCACGCAAGGGGGCACACCGTTCCGTCTGCACACCCATTATCGCTAACGACCATGATTCAGACATGTTGGAAAGTCTGCATTCAGTGGCTGGTTAACGAGAACGTATTATGAGAACAGCATATGTGCCGGCCCCGGAAACGAGCGACACAAGTGACTGACTGACTCAAGCCGAGCCCGCGTCGCCCACTCAAATCGCGCAAACCCCAATCATCTTCGTCCTGCACACCTAGCCTCTCGCCCGCTCGCACCCCCGTCTCGTCTCCAACCTTCCGTCTTTCCCCCTCGTTGCAACACAATCGGCACCTTTCCTCGAACAGAAGTGTAAGGTAGTCGGATTTGGCTTATTTCGACTACGTGACGGCGTCTGTGCTCGCCAACTCGACGTCAGCATTTCCCTTCACACGCACGCCTCATTGCCTCGCCTCTCCCTCCGCCCCCATTGCTTCGCAATCGACACTCATCATTGTCCTTTCCATATCTGACACATCTCGCATGAAATCTCGCTACTGCCAACGCTTGGATCACCTGCACAACAACCGCACGCCGCCTCGAGGACGGCGAACTAGGTCCAAGCTCCCTTTGTGCAGCACTTCGTCGGAGACATATTTTGCTGTGTATAGAGGCATTCAGGACTCCCTTGTACGTTCCTCATTCTTCTTTTGCTTTAGAACACTGCCTCGTGCATAGCGTACATGTATATAAACCTCCTTGCCTGGCCCAGAGCTGGTATGATCATCAGCATCATCGAATCCTAGTGCTCATTTCTCCCCTTTTCCGCTCGCGTTTGCCTCAAATCGCTCGTTACGCCCGCTACGAATTCCCCCAGTCGTTCAAGTGGCTCGCGCGGAGCCCTCACACACACACACACACACACACACACACACACACACACTCTCTCTCTCTCTCTCTCCCCGCCGGCGGTCGAGCGATTAATCGATCAACAACCGCCTATCTACCTCCCCCTCTAGTCAATCTTAACTTATCCTTCCTTTCGAACTCACGCGCGGACCATCGGTCTGCGATACAGAAGAAAGACTCACCTTCGCCGCGCCCCAATCTTCACGGCCGAAGACTTGCGGATCGTCCAAGGCCGGAGGCCGACGTCACAAGCTCTTGCCGCCTCGAAAAGACCGCTGCTCCACGTAGCACGCGTCGCTCACGGCCCCTTGCAAGTTGGGCCTCCAAGTGGGCCGCTGTCTGGACCATGTCTGTGTTTGGAAGGACGTTTACAGTAAGTAGGGTTGTTCAGGTTACATTTTGTACGTTTTGCTATCTCCTTTTGATTTAGACGGTTTGCTATCCATCCCATGCCTCCCATTTTCGCTTCAGACTTTTACCATCAAGCATCGCTGCACCGATCCTCACCCTTGTCGTCTACGCGCTCAACGTAGCGCACCTTACAACAATTTAGTAAAATTTCCCTACATTTCGGACAGCGCTGCTCATTGTTTACAACGCCGCGCGGCCTGTTGCTAGCAGTACCATCTTCGGGTTCGTCTTTTCGCTTCCCCCCCCTCTAGCTCACTCTTGCGCGTAGAATACTCGTACTATCTCAGCCTTGCGGATAAATACCCATGCGTCTGGCCTCGTCAAAGGCTAGGCAACTGCGACTCACTTCCACCCTCTTCGTCTTTTTGCGTGCGTCTGCTGTCAACCGACCGATTGACGACGAACCGCGTCTGCTGTACCGTCACTCGTCTTTCCGGTCCGGCATTTTCTCTGTCTTTTCGCTCGCCACCTTTCTGCTCTTCTCCTTCGCCGACCGCCCGGCTTCACCACTGCTGATTGTTTCTCGCCTCGCCTTCGCCAACACGCTCCGTATCTCGCTGCCGCATCAATTCCGCCCTGCGTCTCTCGCTCTCGCCTCCGCCCCACATCGCTCAACGTCTTTCTTGCGCGTTCTCGCTTGCTCGGGATCGCAGCCCCTTTCCCTTCAAGAATTACCTCCGAACTCACTTGTTAGGTCACTCCGCCCCGGATACCTACAGTATCATCACCAAAACGTCCGGGCCCAGGAGGTCGTACGTAGTTCGCATACGGCAAGCGATTTTCTGTAGACAGTCCATCGTCCCAATACAGCTTGTCTCGTTCAATTTACACAGTGTGCATGGTATGCACGGCGACAAAATGGCAATTTTCTCTTGAAAGGGATAATTCAAACATGCGTTGCATTCTCAATCAACGTGACCCCCCACTTTGGTAATAATCCTACAATTTCGCCTCGTTTTGCCTTTAAAAAAGCGCGAGGACCATCGAGGCCTCCGTGGGGGTCAACTCGCCTGCGTTTTCCTCCACAAGTAGGGGTTCGATAGTGTTCATCGTTCGCGAGAATTACAAAGCACTGTACGGAAAGAAACGCAAAAGGACAAAAAAAACGTTAGCGAGACGTGGCCTGTGAGCCAATGCGAGGATGCGTTACCTTTGCACGCGGTGCCGGCCGCAAGGGCCGGGGTGCCATCCAGGATGAAGCCA
>Ga0307509_10012424_pt1 | contig 10186 bp, 12 predicted proteins | sample 10_EM_MG_FD_202245 | JGI IMG/M metagenome (GOLD analysis project Ga0307509, IMG submission 202245) | Populus trichocarpa ectomycorrhiza microbial communities from riparian zone in the Pacific Northwest, United States - 10_EM | ecosystem: Host-associated > Plants > Roots > Unclassified | place...
AGGTATCATTTAACCAATGTGCTCCTCGTGAAGCCACAACTAAATTAATGGCATTGTGATTAAGTTATTGAGGGTTTATAAACCTCATTCTGCCTCATAAGGGTTTCCCCTTTTTCCTGATGACAATACCGCGATCCTACCGTATGCCCCATTCAACCAGCTCGTCGCAGTCCAGAAGATCCTAGCTGGGAAACCCCCCAGCGGGCCTCAGGGATGCAAAGAGGGTGGTTTGCGGATGGTCTATAGAGGGTGTTGGAACTTGGTTAGGAAGTTTGACTGGCCGACCGGAATCGACAAAAGCCGAGCCATCCAGACCCTGGTTGGGATCCTGACTGATCCAGATGGTAGGGTTTTTGTCTCGTGTTTGGTCGGCGAATGTGCCGAGTTATGTATTGAGATTTTCGATCAGGTAACTCAGGATCTGCACTCGCTCTTTCACCCAAATTGCTGTCGGATCGAGAAAGGGGAGAACAGAGACAAGAATTAGAGAACGAGGAAGAAGAGCGAACGACGGGAAGACTCGGGACTCCCGGAGGATTCCGAGAAAGAAGCTCTGCGGAGAGGACCCAACGTACCGGAGGATGGGTCGGGGGTAGAGCAAGCCCAACGCCGGCTTCTCGTACTAGCGAGGAAAGGGGGAGGGGATATAAAAGCGAGGGTAAATTCCTTTCAAGGACACCAACCACCACCGACGTCACAATGCTCAAGTTGAAGGTTTTCGCTGTGGCTCTCTTCGTCGCAATCGCACACGCCGCCGTTCTTGGTCAGTTTTTCCGTCCCGTCGTGCTACAGTAACAACGGCTGACTCGAGATTCCAGAAAAGCGTGGTTGCGGGCCCAACAACGTTGAATGTCCAGATAACACCCTATGTGTCTGTATTGAAGACGATAAAACCTGCGGTTGTATCCAAAGTGGACCCATGCCCTTCCCCGAAACCCGCGCCCTTCCCTGAACCCGCGCCGGTCCCTCTTGTCCAATCTCACAACCTTCCATTCTGACCATCCAATATTCCAATCCCTTCCCACCCCCCTGTCCCAGTTCCCTCGTCATCCGCCTCGGCACCCGGGATGGGGGAGACCAATCAGGCGAAACGGAAGTTTGTTCGTCCGAACAATGATTTCGCTCTTTTTTCTTGAATTCTTCTCTTGTCATCGAAACAAATCTAAATACTAGTTCATTAGACGAGGTTTGTTCCTACGTATACATAGATACTTACAAGCCTTGCCGGGCATCGCCTCGGCACAATGTGAAAATTTTCAATGCAATTGTAATCTGGGCGTACAGAAAAAAGTGCTTCGGTCGAGATCTCTCTGGAGGTTTCACTTGAGTGTGCGCGCTGCACATTCGCAGGATCGATTCCATGACCGATCGCTGAAACTCTCCACTACATCCCTCAGCGGTGATCGTCAGTGTAAGCGATCAACCGCAGATCTTGATGGTGGTCCTTCTCCATGTTGGTGGGTTTGAGTGGCTGTTCCTACAGCGGGTTAGCACCAGTCATGGAATACCGAGAGGGGCGGTACCATGTTCGGTTGATGGCGACCTCAGTGACCTCTGTCAACGCACACACTCACAGATGTTCTGCAAAGGGTGGCCGGATGCAAGGGACCGACGCCAACCCCGGACCATCGTGGGCGGTGAACCCAGGGCAGCGGCTTTGCTCACGTCGTTTCCTGCACTACGCGGGTGTTTAACATTTGGGGTAGCATTGGAGAGACCTTTTTCGTGAACTCAACCAAGCCAACTTTGAAAGGGAGGGATATACTCGCGCCTTCAACCAGGTTCTCTTCTACCGCGTGAAGAACGGCTATAGGAGGATGTGCGCGAGGCTCCTGAGGGGGAACGGCTGCGACCATAAGATTAGATACGTTGGCGGGTTTTGACTCCATCACCGACGCGTCGCTATTGGCTTCAGGGGAGGCGCTCGTAATTTCTGGGGCTAGCCACCTGGAAGCCCCAAGGACTGCTGGGGTGGCTGCTTCGGTGAAACTTGTGATGTATATGGTACGAGACTCCGACGGAAGAAGGGGATCCCTGTGGAGCGGAGGTAACGAATCAGTGGACACACCGCCCGTCGAGGAAGCCCATCGCCGGGCTTCTCGTACTCGCAGGGAAGGGGAAAGGGTATAAAAGCGAACATACACTCCTTTCAAGGACACAAACTACCCACAACCACCCAGCCACAACACCGCCGACATCACTCTATAGGCTCAAGTTGAAGCTCCTCGTCGTCACTCTCCTCCACCATGGCGCAAGCCTCCGTTCTCGGTTAGTTCTCCTATCCCGTCGTTCTACAGCAACACCCACTGACCCGTTGTCCATGGCATCGTCCTCCACTGAGCAACACTTGCCCTCCCTCTTGTCCGGAGGGTCATTGTTTTTGTGACACTGATTACGGCTGTTTATGTTTTCCCAAGTCCACATCGTGATTCACATCACGGGGCTGTCCTCTACTCCTACCCCTCCCTCACTGTTTGACTCACCATTTCCCCCGTAACTCCGTCCAACATAGCAGCCTAGCCGTTTAATTCTTTGTCCATTCCCCGCTGATGTGGGTAATGATCGATATCAATGATTCCGCGCTTACATTCTTGAATTTTCTTGTCAACAACCACCTGTTAGTCCAAAATTCTACACATCAGGTTCATAGTAGTCGAGATTCGCTCCTTGGTAAAAATCGCGAGATGGCAGCAACGACTAAATACAGAAAGGTGCCCAGATAACCACCCGTTGAAAACAGGGGGCAGAGAATCTACTTCACAAACGCAGTGGGTGGAGGTGGTCATTGAAGTCCAGTTACAGGCGAAGCGGGCGAGGGGGGATGAGCGAGACTGAAGGTTCCAGAAGTGGATCTATGGACACGGCAGAGGAAGCGCACACATAAACGTTGGGTGAGATCCTATGAATGTCCGCCTGAATCAGTATCCAGAGAAGTATAATCATCGAATAGGACATACGAGAAAATGCCCCGTTATCCGTCTCCAGCAGTATCCTCTTGAGGTTCTCGTACTGATTTTGCACCTTCTGGATGTAATCCTCCTCGAGAGCCCGACCGTTCCGCTTAAAGTATCCCGGCCCCCGACCCAACCGCTCGAGAATTAGGTCCAGCCGTTGAATGAGATCAACCCGGTGGTGGCCCATACCGACTCCGCCGAAATCCTCGCGTAGTGAGACACACATCTCGTCGAAGCCACCATCCCGTAGCGCGTTCCACTCGGACCAGGCGACAAGCAAGTACGACTTGAGGATTTCAATGTTCCCGAGCCCCCGGACCGCCTCGACGACACACCGACGAGATCCTTGGTAACGTCCCCGACAGAAAGGAGAGAGAGAAGGCCGTTTCGTTAACCACGACCAAACGTCGATGGTGGGATGGTGTAATCGGGTAACATCTGACGCAACCAGCAACAGTATCTCGACCACACACCGAGCGACCTCTTCAGTATACTGGACCGCAGAAACCGCTTCTACCCACCGCTGGACCAAATCTTCATCGTCCGTCAAAACGGGCCATTGAATGTGGGGTAACACAAGCACAATCGTGCGTGGGGTTGCTTCGTGAAGGAGTGTACAAGTGAGATCATTAGCACGATCCCACGCAAACCCCCACGTCCGTGAGGCTCTGGCAGCATCCAGGAACACGTCGAGCATCTCGGATCTCCCATTTCGCTCCTGCATGACCGCGTAGGGGAGGAGCGTGGCGATAACCTTGCGTTTTGTGCGGAGTTCAGCCGGACCTTCAGCTTTGGCCATCGTTTTCACTTTCTCGATTATCAGGCTCGAGACCTCCCCCACCTGCACAGTACTAGTAATTCAGGGTTAGAGTCATGTCCATCTGTCAAGTGCATACGTACCTCTCCTCCGTTGACATGGGGATTCCGGCGTTCAATACAACGCAACCGAGGCCAATCGCGACAATTGACAGGCAGTCGACGACAACAGATGTTGCAGGTGGGGGTTTCAGGGAGATGGCGTGAAGTGCGAAGCGGAGGATCCAACGGGGGACTTTTATCTGTTTTGTTTCTTGGTACTCGAACTGGGCGAGGTTTACGAGATTGTGGGAAACCATGGCGAGTTCAGGGGCGGGGGGGTTGTAGTCATCCCACCGGAACCGCCGACGTTCCTGGGATCGAGTAAACAGGCAATGGGCGGCACTCATGACGTGGCGGAACTGGAGGCCGGAGAAGAATGTATGGGCTGGGAAGACCTTGACGTAGCGTCGGTGTAAGTCCTTCTGGACACGTGAAGTCGGGTCCATCCACAAGAGATGAGAGATGATGTTGAAGAAACCAAGGGCTGACATCGTCGCGTGCTGCTCCAATCCCTGTACAGCTGCTACCTCGCCATATCGAACGCCCTCCTTTATACAACCGACGAAGGCGTTGAAGCAATCCACAACAAGGGTAGTGTCACTGATGGCGGGTGCCACCATTGTCGTGAGGTGTTTCAGGGTCGACAGGCGGACATCTGTATCCAAGGAGGTCCGGAGCACCCACGAAATGCATCGCAAGTCCAAGGCGGTTGTTTGCGCATTCGACCCTGATGCAGCTGGGAAAAGGACTTTCCGACTCAAGTAGCGAAGGACGTTAGATCCAGGTGTTTGATACGGGCAGCTCTCATAAACTGAACCAGCGGCAATAAGGAAAATGTAGAGGAGGACGCAGGAAGAGGTGAAACCAATGACGACGGATGCGACGGTGACATTGATCTCCCAGAGATAGTGGGAGAGCGCATATCCAAGGAGCAGCAATGCAGCCTGCAGAATCAATGGCAAGGCCTCCATCACGTGGTCGAAATACCACGCAACGATCCCGTCGAGTTTGCGTTGCCGGTTTTGGCTGCGATCAATGGCGGTTCCTCGGTGTTCGTTCGATTCATATCGGTTGAGCCATTGTTTGCCGAGCATCGCAAGGAAGGCGGAGAAGAGAGTGGCGGCGAGACTTGCGAAGAGGATGGCTTGGACTTGGACTATCGTGCGGGGAGGACCTGTCCATTGTGGGAGGGCGGGGGTATCGTCTCCAAAAGTAGTGTTGTCGATCTTGTGGATGAGGACACGGAGGAGAGCTGCGGTCACGTCGTTCGGGTCCTGTTGGAGGTGGGAGTGGACCTCGATGATGAATGCGGAGGTGACGGCGGAGAACAGACCAGCCTGTCGCCCTCATTAACACGCGTACGCCAGAACTCCGGCGGGCAAGACTCACGAATATCAGAGTTGTATTCAAATCCTCGTCATGCTTCTTCATGAAATCCCTGTCGTACTGCTCAGCCACCTCGTGGTATTTCTTGAAGAACTGAGCCCGGGGGTCCCCCTGAGCGCCCAGTTTCCTGTCGCACACATCTGAGTGACATCCTGGTCAAGCACAGGGAACCTACCGATCCGCCTGTTGTCCACCGTTCTGCCTCGTATTTGCGTCCTGTGCTTGCCCCTCACCATGGTCCTGGCTACGTTTGAAAGGTCAGATGCGGGGAATCGACTGGCTACAGACTTGGAAAACGTACGCTGGTAGAGAACCATGGGCGGAGTCTTCCGATCGACCAGAGTTCCGACGCTTCCTCGACCTGAGGATCAAAGTCTCAGCAAACTGAAGGATGTGGGTGCGATACAACATACCCCCTTCGTTTCAAACTCTGTCGGTCAGCCGAATCACTTCCAGCCCCACTCCTCGGACCTTTCTCCCCGTTTCCTCGGCTAGAGATTCGATTCAGTCCAGACGTACCACCAAACAATCGCAGGACTCACGGGTTCTCTACAACCTCGTCTAGATTTTCCATGGTACGTGGTATCGATGAATGGGGGGAGGTCGGGGGGCGGCAGGCGTTGCGTGGCTGATTCGCCACGATGCAACCACGTTCCCGGACCGTCACGAGTAATCCTCGAGGCCTCATCCCGTATCCTGATGTTTCCCTCTCTTACCTGCGTACCCACCTATTCTATTCGTTTACTTTTCTTGCCCGCCACAGGCGTCACGATCCCCTGGATTTCCGCACAACCCCAGCATCAAAAGTAGAAAAGTCCTAAATCCACGAGCCCTCCCCCACATGGAGCCTGCATTCGGAAACAGTTAGCCCCTTCTACGGTGCCGAGAGGTACGTCCAATTCTCACTGACAGTCACTGGGTGGTGGAGCGCAACGGGCTGGAGCAGACGAAAGGGAGAGAGGGGATGAGGACGAGGGGAGAACTTGGGCTGCGCGACAGCGGATGGAAGGGGGGAGGAGAAGAGCGAAACGATGCGAAGCCTCGAACGAAAGTAGAACTATGAACGTCCATTTTAGAAGCCCTGAGAGGAGGAAGTCCAAGTCCGCAACCCGGGCTTCTCGTGATCACGGAAAAAGAGAGAGAGGATATAAAAGCGAGGGGATGTTCCTTTCGGGGACGCCGACCGCCCGGTTACAACGCCGCCGTGACACCGCCATGTTCAGGTTCGATCGCGTGTGGAAGCTATCGAGTCGGGCGCTTCATTTGCCACTGGAACTCTTGGTCTGATCGATTGGAAGTGCTTCGTTGCGGACACGCCAGAGGCGAGGTCGAGAGCGGAGAATGACTCTATCGATGAAACTATGCTGAGGGTGACGTTACGCCGGACTTGTGAGGATGGGTGCATGGTCAAGGAGTTTGGTCCTGCGAGCATTTTTCGGGTCCACTTCTCCCGTGTCGTGTTTTCGTATGATCGCACCCACGAAAGGATCCTGTCGTAGCAAGATAGGGGTTAAGAACACATGGAAAGCTAGTACAAAATACCCGACAACACCCGTATCTTGACCACTTCCCACCAACACAGGAACCTAGCAAGAGCCAGAACCAGAGGCATCATCTCCGCTCCCCTCCTTCTCACACAACCCTCAATCCGAGATCTCAACCCTACGCTCATCAAGTCCACCATTGAGTCGCTTTCGGCAACAGATGCCCCACGCACTCGCTTACAGCTTTCTCCGTCGCCCCCGGTGAGTAGCACAGGATCTTCGGGCGGATCGAGTGCGACTCCCAGAGTTGGGTGAGAACGTCGTCGAGCTCGAGCCACTGCCTACAAACCTCTTCCCCAATGACGCGCATAACATCGGCGCCGGCACCGGTGACACCGGAATCGATATACACGCAGATCGAGATTTGTTGAAGGCTTCGGTGTCTGGACGTGATGGTTCGGAGTTCTATGACGATCCAGTCGACCCGTTCTGTATTGACCCGAAAAGTCACGCCTTTGAGTCTTATCGCCTTCGGGAGGCCGAGCGAAGCTGACCTCGGCTGGGCTAGAAATGGAAGTAGGTTATTTGTGTTGACACAGACGCTGGATGGACGCACCGGAGTTAGAAGTGATAGAGAGATATTCAAGGGTATGAGAACACCCATCCACCAACGCCATCGCCAACAAAAGATCTTCCTCCTCAATCCACTCCAAAGTAAGCTTCCGGAAGTGGAGACCGCCCGGTAGGGACAAGAGTCGACGGCCAATAAGTCTCATCCCTTCATCCAGATCAATCTCCAGGGACCCGGTAAATACGGGTGACGTCGAAGGCTGGAGGGTGGTCGCCAACCAATCGGGATCATTGCCGTTGACCAGTAACGCTTCGGAGCACACGTATACGGTCAGGTCCTCGAGAACAGGGAATGAGAAGATGAAGTCGGAAATCTGCGAGGACGGAAAGTCGATAAAATTCAAGCGGAGGGATTTGACGACGGGTGACAATCCGTGGAGTGGGACGAGGGATAACGCTGACCGGTCGTCGCACGTTCTTTGACCAGTCACCGCCAAGTCCACGACGTGAGAGAAACTTCTGATCCAACCGCCCCCTTCTGCACCCGCAGCTCTCAGTGTGCCGGAGGAGTTGATGGATAGGGATTTGACGTAGTGTGCTGGAGATGTTGAAGGGTCTGGAAACATCTTTCTCCACGATCGCAGTCCCGACGCGGAACCGAAGTTGACTCTGACGAAAAGGTGGCTTCGGGTACGTGGGATCCATGATTTGGAGACGAGGCAACACTTCTTGAGCGCCGTTGGATAGTCGTGCAGAAAGTCGACCATGTAATCGAAGATTTCTGCTGGGAGCCGGGGATTCGACATCGTGGTTCTTGTTCAGCGTCTGATCTGACGCTAGTTTCAAGCCATCTCCTTCCGCTTTTGGCTCGGGCGCCAACCGATCGCCGCCCGTCCGCTCGGGCCGAGTGGAAGAGCGGGCACGTTGCAGAAATGTTGAGTGCACAACATCCAACGGAGAGGAACCGGAGTGGATCGATTGATGGAAACACAGAGGGTCCAGGCCCAGGCATCGCCGGGAATCCTGAGATTGCATAGAATAGCTGGCGAGGGTGGGGACATGCATATATACTATCGGGTCCAGTTTTCCCGTGTCGCGTTTCGTAGGGCCGCACATATAAAAAGATTCTGGTGACGAGGTACACGTTTCAGAACAAGTCAGCACAAACTACTCGACAAGATCCGCATGTTACGATCACTCTTCCAACCCAGGGACGTAGCATGGGTACGAGCCATCAGTAACGTCTCTACTCTCAACCCCCTTGTACAACACACTTTGAGTTCCCAACGCTGCGCTCCTTAAGTTCACCATCTACCACACGCGTCCGGTCAGGTCGATGATCCCCATCGCTGTCGTCTCCGGTACCAAACATCCCACGCACTCGCGCGCCCACCGGTCTCCCTTCGAGGGCGGCGTGTGGTGCAGGATCCCCGGACGAATCGCGTGTGATTCCCAGAATTGGGCAAGAAAGTGGTCAAGCTCCAACCACTGTCCAATAATTTGTTCTCCAACGATTCGCCCAACATTGGCGCCGGAGACACTTGTGATGACGGAATCGAAATACAAGTGGATCGAGATTCGTCGAAGACCCCGATGTTTGGGTGTGATGGTCCGGAGTGCCACAGTGATCCAGTCGGCGCTCAGTGATCTGGCCTGAAAAACCGCGCGTTTGAGTCTTGTCGCCTTTGATAGGTCAATCGAAGCTGATCCAGACTCGACTGGAAATGGTAGTAAGTGCAGGTGCGGGAGCGGATGCTGAACGGGCGTACCAAGAGGGTTACAGGTGATGTCGGGATATTCGAGAGCACAAGAACACCGTTCCACCAACACCATCGTCAACGAAAGATCCCGCTCGTGAAACCACGTCAAAGTGAGTTTCCGGAAGTGGATACCGCCTGGTAGGAATAGTAACCGACGCGCGATATGTTCCATCCCTCCCCTCAAAAAAAGCTCGAGGGACCCAGTAAACGCGGGTGAGTTGGGGGGTTGGATGACGGTCGATAGCCCGTTAGAACCGTCATCGATGTCGATCGAAGTGTCGAGAGCGACCACGGCCAGGTTCTCGAGAAGGGGGAAGGAAAGGATGAGGTTGAAAATACACGAGGACGGAATGACCATGAATTGTACGCGGAGTGATTTGAGGACGGGTGAGAATCCGTGGAACGGGAGGAGAGACCTCTGACTCATCGACGTACGCCCTTTGATCCCACAGTCCCAACTTCACAGTGCAACAAAAGCCCCCGAGCCAACCGCCCGCTCCCCCACTCGTGGCTGTGACAATATAGGGGGATTCAAATGCCAGGGTTTTGGCGTAATGCGCAGGAGAGGTTGAAGGATCCGGAAATGTCCTCTGCCACGATTCCAGGTTCTTCGCGGAAAGAATCGCGATGTTGGCGAAGAGGTGTTTTCGGGTGCGAGGGACCCATGATTTAGAGACGAGGCAACACTTTTTGAGCGCCTTTGGATTGTCGTGCAGGAAGTCGGCAATGGAATCGAGGATTTCTGGTGGGAGACACGGTTTCGGCGGCATTGTGTTCCGCCCAAGGCATATACACTTTGGCGCCGATTCCGGACCGTTCCTTTCCTTGGGCGCCGGTCGATCGCCTGCCGTCTGCACTTCCGACTACTTACCACCGGGGGGAACGTTAATTCAGCGGGATACGTGCGCATTACAGAAATATTGAACACGCGATGTCCCAACGGGGCGTTATAAGCTGCGCGCTCGGTATTCTGAAACACATCTCCTCGACGGGTGCGCATATGGGAAAAATAAAGTATCATGCACCCCCACCGAGGAGGGGTTCTCCACCGCTCAGGCCAAACGTCGTTGGGGGGGAGTCATGTGCTTGCTAAAGGTCCGGATTACTATGGGGAACACCAACGTCGTGTTCGCAGACCAGTGCGTCAATTCCGTAGGGCCGTGTGCGAAAGGAT
>Ga0307509_10012426_pt1 | contig 10185 bp, 8 predicted proteins | sample 10_EM_MG_FD_202245 | JGI IMG/M metagenome (GOLD analysis project Ga0307509, IMG submission 202245) | Populus trichocarpa ectomycorrhiza microbial communities from riparian zone in the Pacific Northwest, United States - 10_EM | ecosystem: Host-associated > Plants > Roots > Unclassified | place...
CTTGTCGCGCCGGATGTTGGGCTTCGCTGACTCAGCCCAACCTACGACTATGAGTACGACTATAAGCACGCTCGAAGATAAAAGTCGCTTCGGGACTGGCGAGGTATGCCGCACCAGGCCTAGGGGGGACTGGCCTTGAGTGCATATCCCGAAGCGACACAACCTTTGCGATCAGCGGCTGCGCATCGTCGCGTCGGCCTGCGCGAATCGACGCGTGGCAGGCGCGCCTTCCATCGTCAACACCACTTCCTTGTCGGTGACGACGCAGGTGGCGCTCGCCAACGGCTTACCGCTCTTCGCAGTGGCAGTCAGAACGATGGAGCTGCGCGAATGCGGATCGACGGGACTGGCGGCGGAATCGATGCGGCGGATCTTGACCGGCTGGTCCTTCTGCAAGTTCGTGCTGACGAACGCGCTGATGCACGCATCCATCTCAGGATCGGCAGCCTGTGCGGCGTGCGACTGTACGAGCAGCGGCAGCACGATCAGCGGTAACAATGCGGTCTTGAAAGAAGTGCGGCGCTTGGCGTTCATGGCGAAATTCCTCGTGCGGTGACTGCGTAACTGACGCTGTCACTTTACGAACGCCGAACTGCCGCGACAAACGATAAAAACTGGGCCGCGCATCAAATCCGCTCATGTTCAATAATGCGTAATCACTGACGAAAATTGTCAGGCCGCGCCTTTGAACTCATCGAGTATCCATTGCATCAGCGCGCGCACGTCGGGACGCGCCACGTCTTCGCGGCGCAGGATGAGAAAGTAGCTTTCGCCCGTTTCCAGTTCGACGTTGAACAACTTCACCAACGAACCTTTCTCGAAGCGGTCATGGCTCAGGCGCGAAGACACGAGCGCGACGCCGACGCCGTGCTCGGCGGCTTGCGCTGCCGTATCCATCGAATCGAAGCGCACGATCTTCTTCGGCCGCAGCCGCAGGCCCACCGATTCGGCCCAGCGATCCCAGCCGTCGCGGCGCGCTTCGTGCGTGATGAGCGTGTGATCGTTGAGGTCCAGCAGCGTGTTGATGGGCTTGCGCAGCAACAGCAGCGGCGAGCACGCGGGCACGAAAGCCTGGGAAAACAGCTTGTGGCACGCGAGCCCGTCCTCCGGCGCAGCGTTGACGATGATGGAAACATCGGCGTCCGCGGGATGCGGCTGCGATGGCACCAACGCGGTGTTGATGTGAATGTCGGTGTCCGGCTGCATGTCGAGCAGCGACTGCAGTTTCGGCAGCAGCATCTCGGTAGCGAAGAACGGCGGCATGTGCAGCCGTACCACACCGCGGCCGTGACGGATCTGCAGTTGCTCAGTGACGGACTCCAGGCGCGCGAACACCGAATCCATGTGCTGCAGATAATTCTTGCCGGCCTCGGTGAGCGTGAGCGAATGCGGTCCACGCTCGAACAACGGCAGGCCAAGCTGTTCTTCGAGCGACTTGATCTGATGGCTGATTGCGGAAGGCGTGACGCACAATTCTTCGGCGGCGGCTTTGAAACTCAGGCGCGCGGCGGCGACCTGAAAGGTCTTCAGATATTTCAGTGACGGTAATCGCATACTCATAAGAAGCGGTCGGTGAGCGTTCAATCCTTTTCAATGATGTCCGCGTGGTACTCAAGCGGCGACTTCCCTGTAAGTGACGCGCGACGACGCAGCGCCCGGCAACCGCGTGTCACGCCTGACAATCAAAGCAAGTCCCATGCCGTGGCACGAAATGCTGGATCTGCTGGGTGGCGTGGCGTGGCGGCGGGGTCAGTGCCCCAACAGACAGCACCTGGCTAGGTGGACGCGCACTTGCAGTGCGCGATGGCGTCGACTACTGCACATAAGGCCGCGCGTATTAACTCACACCATTGTGACAGGTGGATGTGAGCCTGCGCACGCCTTGCGTGTGTCCTCGCAGCGACGACTGCAAAGAGACGTCAACGAGCAGCGGCAGGATACACCAACGGCACCGCTGCTTCGGGAGATATAACGCGGAACGTAAAGCTCTCCTGCAAGTAGAGCTGCACGCAAGCGCTGTCGTGGTCAAGGTAGCCCACGGAAAAGTCCTGGCCGACGGTGAGTTCGAAATCCCCGCCGCGCAGGCTCAACACGACGGCGCCATCGGCGGCGGGCGCCGACACGATGGGTCCATCCACCAGCTGCTTGACGTGATCGATGACGGGATAGCCGCGCGCCGTGGTGCTGGTCAGGCCGGTGTAACAACGCGGTCCCAGCGCGATTGCGTACGGACCGCTGACGCCTTCGCGGCGCAAGCGATTGACAGCTTCGGCGACCACATCCGGATATGCCTCGAACTTGTCGGGGATGACCAGTTGCTGATGCGCCGACGCGGCGAAGATGCCTTCGATGCCGGCCGCGGTGTACCCCTGGAAGATCGCCCGATCCTCGGCGACGGCCGCGGCGCGCGCGGCATTGCGCACCGGGTTCAGGTCGGGATCGGTCGCGCCGCGCCCGATGGCTTCCAATTCCGCGCGCGCCACGGTGAACGGCACGCGGATCTCCATCAACGGCTGCACCAGCCGCACGCCCGACTCCACCCCTTCCTGCAGCGACGGCGACAGCACGCGCGTGCGTCCCAGCGAAATGGCGGAAGCCGCCCAGCCTTGCGGGCCGACGAAGTCGACCAGCCGGCGGGCAGCCAGCAGGACTTTCAGCGTGCGTCGCGCTTCGTCATCGACCTGCTCCCAACCTTCGCTGGTGATCGGCGCCTTGCTGCGTAACAGATCGTTCATGGTGGACCTCGATAATGCGGGGCGTTACTTGCGCAGGCTGCCGATGCCCAGCGATCCATCGCCGGCGGGTTTAGCCGTAGACTTGCCCGGAGCGGCAGCGTCGGCTTCGGGCTCGTGCTCGATGTCGATCAGGTTCTTGTCGGTGAACAAGTACGTGCGCAAGTGCTCGTCGAGCTTGGGGTCGTGGCGGCGCAGCCATTCGAGCATCATCGACGCATGTTCCTTTTCCTCGTCGCGGTTGTGCGCCAGCAATTGGCGCAGCTCCGCATCGCCGGCCGCGTCGATACGCTGGTCGTACCAATCCACCGCCTCCAGTTCCTCCATGATCGAGGCGACGGCGCGATGCCGGTCGATGGTTTCAGGCTTCAACTTGCTCGCACTTTCGTGCAAACCTTTGCTGTCTGACATGGGATGCCCCTGTGGTGGGTGTCCGGGAACTATGTACGCCCAGGCATGTTGTACGCATCGACGGTGCGCCGGGTTCCATGCGGGCAAGCCGCCACGCCTCTATATCCTGGGCCTCACCCCTGGATTGCCGCTGGGCAATGGCCGCGGCCGGCAAAGACGGGGGGGGCTCTGTCCCCCGGTAGGTTGGGCTGAGCTTCGAAGCCCAACATCTTTGTGTCGGCAGGCCAACCCCAGAACCGCCGGATGTTGGGCTTCGAAGCTCAGCCCAACCTACATCGGACCAGCCGCGGAAGCTAAGGTAAGCGCCATTCGGGGCTAGAAATCTTTTCAATCACTGCGCTTGCCTGGACCGCGGTCATAAACTATTAGTGACCGGTGTTCGAACTGCTGTTCCATCATCCACAGTGGGCATACCGCACCGGCACGTTTGCATTCGCGAGCGGTTGGCCGCTGTGGTTGCTGTTCGTGCTCATCGCCGCCGGCGCACTCGGCATCGGACTTACTTTGATGCGTCGTCGCTTCGTCGGTTTCGGCAAGCTCGCCGTCTTATTTGTTGTGCAGACAACACTGCTCGCACTCGTGCTGTGCCTGGTGTGGCGGCCGGTGCTGCACGTGGAGCGCGTTCGCGACCGCGAGAACGTGCTCGCCGTCGCCATCGATGCGTCGGCGAGCATGGCGTACGGTGAAGCGGAGGAATCACGGCTGCAACAAGCAGCCGCTGCGCTGCAGGCCGATGCGCTGCCGGCCTGGAAAAAAACGTTCGACGTGCAGCTCTTCAGTTTTGCCGCCCAGACGCAGCCCATCGATTCGTTCGACGCGCTGCCTGCGCCGGGCCCGCAAACACGCATCGGCGATGCGCTCGAACAGTTGCTGCAAACCGCTGCGAGCGTGCCGCTCGCCGGTATCGTGCTGGTCAGCGATGGCGCGGAGAACGGTGGCACGCTGAGTGAAGAACGCCTCGCCGAACTGGCCTCGTATGGCGTACCCATTCACACCGTCGGCGTCGGGCCGGAGAAGAATCCCAACGACCTCGAGATCGATCAGCTCCACGTGCCGCAGACTGCGGCGGCAGGCGCGACGATCACGGCGGAAGTCGCGGTGCGCCACGACGGCGCGGCGCAATCGCGGCTGCGCGTTTACGATCACGACCGGCTCCTGGCTGCGCAGGAGCTGTCGATGCCGGCCACCGCGGAGTTGAGCAGCTTCAGCATCGATCTTCCCGCAGGTGATCCTGGCACGCACGACCTGCGCTTCGAAATCGATGCGCTGGATGGCGAACGCAACGTCATCAACAACGTGCGGCGGCACGTACTCAATGTGCCCGCCAGCAGGCGCCGCGTGCTGTACCTGGAAGGCGAACCGCGCTGGGAATACAAATTCCTACGCCGCGCGCTCGAAGGTGAACGTGCGCTGCGCCTCACCAGCGTCGTGCGCACCACGCCGAACAAGTTTTTCCGCCAGGGTGTCGAGTCCGGCGCCGAGCTGACCGACGGTTTGCCGAAGCAAGCCGCCGAGCTGTTCGAGTACGACGCGCTCATCATCGGCAGTTACGACGCATCGAGCCTGAGCACGCAGCAACACCAGCTGTTGCGCGAATTCGTCGACACGCGTGGCGGTGGCGTGCTGCTGCTCGCCGCACGCAGCGGCCTTTCCGCGGGCGGCTGGAATGACACTGCGCTCGCCCAGGCACTACCCACGCATCTGCCGGCGAAACAGGCGCAAAGCTTCGTGCAGAGATCCGCTCAAGCCGTGCCCACCGTGTACGGCATGGAATCCGCGGTGGCGCGCTTCGCAGCAGATCCCAAGCAGAACGCCGAACAATGGCACAGCCTGCCGCCCGTCGCCGACTACCAGGCGCTGGGTAGATTGAAGCCGGGCTCGATCGTGTTGCTGGAAGCGGCAAGCGAGCGTGGCCGCGCGCCATTGCTGGTGTGGCAGCGATACGGCCGCGGTGCGACTTACGTGCTCGGCACAGGCAGCACGCTGCGCTGGCAGATGCAGTTGCCGCCCGACGATCAGCGCCACGAAATGTTCTGGCGCCAGCTGGCCCACGCACTTGCAGACAACGCGCGCGCGCGCACCACGCTTACCAGCGAACACACCGTCTACGACGACGAACGGCGCGTCAGCCTCGAAGCTGAAGTGCTCGATGAACGCTTCGAGCCCATAAACGATGCCCGCGTCGAACTGCTCGTCGCGCCTGAACTCGATCCGGCCTATCCCCTGCAGATGCAGCCTTCGGGCAACAACGACGGCCGCTATGTCGCGAACCTGGATGCGCCGTCGACCGGGCTGTATCGCATCGACATGAACGCGTTTGACGGCAACACCGAAGTCGGATCGGCGAGCACCTACGTGCGCCGCAACGACGGCACGCTCGAACATTTCGGCGCGCGGCAGAACCGCCCCGTGCTCGAACGCATCGCAGCGATGACCGGCGGACGCTACTGGCGCCTGGAAGATCTGCGCGAGCTGGCCGCGGCCATTCCGTATTCGAAAGCCGGCATCGTCGAACGGCAGACACTGGATCTGTGGAACCTGCCCATCGTGTTCATCACGCTGCTCGCGCTGAAACTCGGCGAGTGGCTGATGCGCCTGCGCTGGGGACGATTGTGAAGGCGCGTTACGGCGCGGCTTTGCTGTTGAGCATGGCCGGTGCGTCTGCGTACGCGGCGACGTACTCAGTCATCGTCAGCGGCCTCGGCGGCGAACCTGCGTACGAGCAGCGCTTTCGCGAACAGAACGCCACGCTGGCTGAGGCGGCCCAGAGGCTTACCGGCGATCGCTCCAAGACGATCGCACTGTCGGGCGACAAGGCGACGCGCGATGCAGTGCGGCGCGAACTGGGGGCGCTTGCCGGCAAGGTCAACGCCGACGACGACATCATCGTCACGTTGATCGGTCATGGCACCTACGATGGCGAGGAATATCGCTTCAACCTGCCGGGTGCGGACATCACCGCCACCGAGCTCGGCACGCTGTTCGACCAGCTTGGCGCGCGCACGCAGCTCATCGTCAATGCGACGAGCGCAAGCGGCGCCGTGGTCGAACGCTGGAAGCGCGGCAATCGCATCGTGATCACCGCGACCAAGAGCGGCGGCGAACGCACCGCGACGCGCTTCGCCGAGCACTGGGTAAAGGCGCTGAGTTCCGCCGACGCGGACGTGAACAAGGACGACATCGTCACGGCTGCCGAAGCCTTCGACTTCGCGTCGCGCAAAGTCGCCGACTCGTTCAAGGCCGATGTGTCGCTGGCCACCGAGCACGCGCGCCTCGAAGGCCAGAACGCCAGCCGCTTTCAGGTGGCGCGCTTCGGCACCGCCGCGCGCGTCACGCTGAATCCCGAACTCAACGAACTGTTCGCGCAGCGGGTCCGTATCGAGCGCGACCTGGATGCGGTGAAGGAACGCAAGCCCACGCTCGCGGCAGATGCGTACTACGACGAACTCGAAGCCGTGCTCGTGCGGTTGGCGCTGCTGCAAAAGCAGATCGATGCGAAGCAGGGGCAAGGCTATGACGATGCCAAGGGCAATGGAGATGCTCATGAGTAGCAGCGTAGGTCGGGCTGAGTCTTCGAAGCCCAACTATTGTTCGCACAGGGATTGTTGGGCTTCGAAGACTCAGCCCAACCTACGACTATGAGCATACGAAGGAACTTACTTGACGGATTACTAGTCGCCCTGCTGATGCTGGCCGTCACGCCGGTTTTCGCACAGTCCATCGACGACGACCCGCGCCGCGCCGACGAGCTGCGTCCGTGCGATGACTTGCAGTATCGCGGCCGCGCCGCCGAGGCGAAGGCGTGCTATTCGAAGCTGCAGCAAGAGGCCGAGTCGCCGCTGGTGGAAGCGGAAGCTGCCTGGGGCGCGGGTGACATCGAACAGGCGAACCAGCTTTTCCGACAATCCACCAGCTCCAACCGGCGCTCGGTGCAGCCGCGCATTCGCTGGGCCAAGCTGTTCCTGCAGACGCATCAATACGCCGACGCGACGGCGCTGTTCCGCGATGCGCTGGAGATTCTTCCGAATGACGTCTATGCCCAGCTCGGCCTCGCGCAGCTCTATGCAGAGCGCTTCGAAGGCGAAGCGCCAACGCTGGTGACGAGCGTGCTGCAACAGGACGATCGGGTGTTCGGTGCGCACGTGCTCGCCGCGCGCATGGCGCTGGAGGAAGGCCGCTTCGACGCCGCCGACGAATCACTCGACCGCGCCACGAAGATCGCCGACTCGCGCAAGCTGCCGCAGCTCGAAGTGTTCACGCTGCGCGCCGTGCTGGATGCGGCGCGCGGCAAGCCTGTGGACCCGAAGGACGGCAAGCGCAACGCATGGGTGAATCGCGCGCTCAACTTCAATCCTCGCTATGGCACGATCTACGCGGATCTCGCGCACTTCGAAATCATGCGCCGGCGTTATCGCGAAGCCACGGCGCTGCTGCAGCGTGCGGTCGAAGTGCAGCCGGACCTGTGGTCGGCGCACGCCGAACTCGGCTCCAACCTGCTGCGGCTGGGTGTACTCGACGAGGCGCGCAAGCATCTCCAGGCCGCCTACTCCGGCGATCCGTACAGCCCCACGACCGTCAATACGCTGCGCTTGCTCGATCGCGTCGATGAGTTCGACGTGTCGTCGGCGCTGGTGTCGGTGCCGGCGCAGCAGGGCGGCGAACGGCAAGTCGAGGTGCGCATGCGCCTGAATCGCAAGGAAGCCGAGGCGCTGCGTCCTTACGTGCTGGAGATTGCGCGCGACAGCATCGTGACCTTCTCGCAGCGCTACAGCTTCGAACCACGCGAACCGATTACCGTCGAGCTGTATCCCGACCATGACGACTTCGCCGTGCGCGTCGCGGCGCTGCCGGGCATCGGGCTGCTCGGCGTGACGTTCGGCTATCTCGTCGCGATGGACAGTCCCTCCGGCCGCGCGACCGGCGACTTCCATTGGGGCTCGACGCTGTGGCACGAGATGGCGCACGTGTTCACGCTCGAAGCTACGAATCACCGCGTGCCGCGCTGGTTGAGCGAGGGTATCTCTGTATTCGAGGAATGGCGCACGGGCCCGACACCGGGCGTCGTCGTCACGCCCGATGCCATCACGGCATTGAAAGACAAGAAGCTGCTGCCGGTGGCGACGCTCGATTCGGGTTTCATCCGGCCCGAGTACCCGAACCAGGTGCAGGTGTCGTACATGCAGGCCGGCCTGGTGTGCCTGTTCATCGAACAGCGCTGGGGTTTCGACAAATTGTCGGTGCTGCTACATCAATTCACGCGCGATACGACGACCAAGGCAGCGATCGAAGCGACGTTCAAGATGTCCGTGGAGGAGTTCGACAGGCAGTTCGACGCGTTCGCACGCGAGCGCTATGGGAACCTGCTGCCGCGCATCGATGAATACCAGCAGGCATACGCGGCGCTGCGCAAAGCAGTTGCGGATGAGAAATGGCAGGACGCGATCGCACGAGCGCGCACGACTATCGACATCTATCCCGAGCACACCGGCTCCGGCAGCCCCTATCTGCTGCTCGCGCAGGCGCTGGAAAAATCCGGCGAGCGCGACCAAGCCATCACGACACTGCAGCAGTATCGCAAGGCCGGCGGCTGGGATCCGTCGGCGCTGCGCGAACTCGCCGAGTGGCTGGAGAAAGCGGGACGCAACGATGCCGCGACCGAATTGCTGATCGCGCTCAACTACGTCGATCCGCTCCAGGGCGCGCAACACGCGCAACTCGGCGAGCGTTTTCTGAACACCGGCAAGCCGGCCGAAGCGCTGCGTGAATATCGCGTACTGCTGGCCATCGACGCGCACGATCCCGCGCCCGCGAATTTCGGCATGGCGCGCGCGCTGCGCGCGCAAGGCGACAAGGCCGCGAGCCGGCGCCGCGTGCTCGATGCGCTGGCCGCCGCACCCCACTACAAACCGGCGCAGGATCTGCTGCTGCAACTGATCGAGGAGCGTAAGAGCAATGACTGAATCAGCTTCCCCCACGCTGGCGGCGGCGGACACGCAGGCTCTGGTCGAGAAATTTCACGACCGCCTCGGCGCGATCCGCACACAGGTGCGCAAAATCATCGTCGGCCAGGACGACGTGGTCGAGCATCTGCTGGTCACGCTGCTGGTCGGCGGCCACTGTCTGATCACCGGCATGCCGGGCACCGCGAAGACGTTGCTGGTGCGCACGCTCGCCAACGCGCTCGGCCTGACGTTCAAGCGCATCCAGTTCACGCCCGACCTGATGCCCACCGACGTAACCGGCACCGACATCATCGAGGAAGACATCACCACCGGCCACCGCAAGTGGACGTTCGTGCCCGGCCCCATCTTCACCAACGTGCTGCTCGCCGACGAAATCAACCGCACGCCGCCGAAAACCCAGGCAGCGCTGCTCGAAGCCATGCAGGAACATTCGGTGACGGTGCGCGGCACGACGCATTCGCTCACGCCGCCGTTCTTCGTGCTGGCGACGCAGAATCCCATCGAATTGGAAGGCACGTATCCGCTGCCCGAAGCACAGCTCGACCGCTTCCTGTTCAACGTGCTGCTTGACTACTTGAGCGCAGAGGACGAGATGGAAGTCGTGGACCGCAACACCACGCGCGTGAATCTGCCGGACGTGTCGCCATGCACGACCGCCGAAGAGATCGTCGAGTTTCAGTGGCTGGTGCGACAAGTGCCGCTGTCGGAGCAAGTGCGCCGGCAAGCGGTCGACTTGGTGCGCGCGACGCGTCCGAACGAAGCGAATGCGCCGGACGCGGTGCGCAAGTACATCCGCTTCGGTGCCAGCGTGCGCGCGACGCAGTTTCTGTGCCTCGCCGCGAAAGCCCGCGCACTGATGGAAGGCCGTTACCACGTAACGCTCGAAGACCTGAAGTCGCTGGCGCTGCCGGTGCTGCGGCATCGGTTGCTGACGAACTATCAGGCGGAGTCGGACGGGGTGGGAGTGGATGGGATATTGAGAGAGGTAGTCAGGTGACGAGTGCCACATCACACCGCGCCCCCTCCCTAACCCTCCCCCGGCGACCGGGGGAGGGAACCGGAACTCCCACCCTCTCGCT
>Ga0307509_10012427_pt1 | contig 10184 bp, 9 predicted proteins | sample 10_EM_MG_FD_202245 | JGI IMG/M metagenome (GOLD analysis project Ga0307509, IMG submission 202245) | Populus trichocarpa ectomycorrhiza microbial communities from riparian zone in the Pacific Northwest, United States - 10_EM | ecosystem: Host-associated > Plants > Roots > Unclassified | place...
AAAGTTAGCAATTCTACCCTAGATTTGGAATTATTCTGTGTTTATACCTTCCATTCATGTGTTCATTCTGTGATTTGGAATTATTCCATCAACTAGATTGTTCCTTCTTTTCCAGTACTCAGCTTCTTGACTGCTTACTATTGTCTTGAGTGTAGCCACCATTATTCACTGGTCCGGAATTGTAAGCTGAATTAATCATTCCTCCTGGCTTGTTCTTCCAATTGTCTTTGATTTTCCACCTCCTGCTGTTGAAATTCTTCATGCAGACGTTGCATTTACTCATCCAGTATGCTGCACTATTCTTCAAAGGCTCTAGCTTTACTATTCTCCACCAGTATAATTACTTTTTATTCAACCTGTACGGTCGTGGATCTTATGGGCTCCAATACTAATCTGTTAAGATCTTTCCTGAACAAAGCAATTACGAAAATAAGCAAGAAGAAGAAGAAGAAAAGAGAAAGGATTGGAATTGCTACAGCAAAAAAAATGATATTTTTCATTAATTGCTTGTGCATTACGTTCCTTACCATTCCTTTTATACAACGAGTTTTCCTCTAGAAAGTAACAACTACTAAAACCAAATGAGTTGTTATTCCGCACGTGCTTCATTAATTCACTCATCAACTACTATATATCCTCAATATGATCCTTCGATTTTTTGAATTTTTATTTTTTTTATGCAAATTCTATTTCCATTGGGTAAAATCTCTGTGACGATTTAGGGGATCGTATAGATCGTATATGATACTGACAAACATTGAATGATTAATGCTTAGGTCAACATATTTTTCTTCATCTCCATTTTTTTTTTGATTAAAGTCCAAAAAAAAAATGACAATCCAATAATTATGATATTTTTTATAATTCTAACATATCGTAAATAATAAAAATAATAATTTAAAACTTTATGGTAATTTTATTATTTCACTACCACATTTAACAGTTTTACCGACGGAATTTTCTGTCGGTATTTACACTACCATTCCATCGGCAAGAATTTTACCGATAGATTTACGGACGGAAACCGTCCGTCAGTAAACCTTTCGTTCGTAATTTCATTTCTGTTGGTAAAAAAAAACACCAATGGTTTTACAGACGGAAAATACGCACAAAACAATTACCCGCTTTAATATACCGATGAAATAATTCTATTGGTGATTGGTAGTGGCATTTATTGTAATTTTATTCCAACCCTCTGTATAATACCGACGGAATAATTCTGTCGGTGATAGTGGCATATGAAGTAAATTATTTCAAACTCTTTGGAAGATACCGATGGATTATGTCCGTTAGTATACCCGTCTGTAATAATTAAAAAATATATATATTTTTAAAATCTTTCGAACAAAAAAAAAAATAATTAAAAAAATAAAATCATATAAAATTCGAGTATGTAAAAATAAATTTGAATAATATAAAATGCAAATATTCATTACAAATTTATATGTTCAAATAAAATTAAATTAGAACAATGGTGGCACTGGAGGAGGAGGAGAGGAGGTTGGTTGTTCCCGGGACCAAATAACCAAAAGAGGGCGCACACGTACCACCCATCTGTGATCTCATGTCCATGACCAAGCGACAGAGTTCTTCATAATTTACCGAGAGTTGTTCATATTTTTCGGTGAGATGAGCCGTATGTTCTTGCAAGGCCGCGAACTCCTGAGACTGGGTGTTCGATACCGATTGCGAGCTCCTAACGTTTAAGATACTACGGGTTGTTCGCAAGTTCTCGGCTATAGTGTTAGAGAGTCCATACACACAATTTCAATCGGGTCCACCAGACGATCCTGCCTCCATCCACAAATCCGGATCAAAATCTCGGTAGGTCGAAGGATCGTCCCTGTATCTCCCCCTCAACCGGTTGTTATGTCTCCTGGATATAAAAACTAAAATCATCAAATTCAATTCAAGAAAATAATAACTTACGAAAGAAAATGGTTGAACAAACATACCACAAAGTGTTAAGCGTGGTTGTCGACGAACTGTTGCACCCCCTTTTGGCGGTTTGACCACACGTGCGTCTCCACAAAAAGCTCAATTGGGCTCGGCTCACGTCTAAAAGCCGTAGCCTGTAAAAAAAATAAAATTGCAAGTTAAATAGATTTATAAATAACAACAAATTAATTAAAGATAGATGTGATTAAAATTGATTTTACCATCTACTTCGCATGCAAAACAAAAGGAACAGAGTCGTCGGTGTGCGTGGTAACCGAGCCATGAATTTGCCGGCTCTAGTTCCTCACACCGGACTGCAAGCGTCGTGTGAAATGCTTGGATGTCATGTTCTGAATATATTCCGCCCATGTATCCTCCGGGATGTATGGCGGCCTGAAATTCTTCCAAACCACCACGTCATTCCAGCCTGGTAGAACGTTTTTTTTGACATATTTTTTAGCTTTTTTTGCGTCTTATACAAAAAATCACACAACCTACATGATACAAATGTATTTCATATGAGTTAATGACAACTGAAATTTTAATATTTAAGATAAAAAATAATTATCGTATTGTTCTTGTTGTTACCTAATTGTAGCGTGATTCTCTCAAACCCTCCTCGCAACATTGTCATTTTCTCTATCCCACTCACATTTACCCTTGCATTAATAATTTATAAAAAATAAATCAATAATCAAAATAAAGTAAATGAATTTACATAAAAAATAGTTAAAAGTTTAAGTTAACACTAACTTTAAATCTTGTTAACCATGCATCGACATGAGGTTTCCAATTAGGATGTTTGAAAACCTGACTCCATTGAAACAATAGAATCTCCATTGATGATTTAAACGCCGATGTTATTACTTGAGCGGCCTCAATGTTTGTGAACATGAAAATCGATAAAATTAATGAAATATTAGTTGTTCATAAATTGTTAAACACAAACTAACTCAAAGCAAAACAAACTTACATTGAAAGGTCGTCTTTCTAATTTGGCTCATACTTGCGGGTGAATGAATCCTGCTATGAAGGGACACCGCCTCTATGCTGTGGAACAACAGCCGAAGAGACAGCGTCGTGAGTCGACACAGATGCCTCTTCTTGGTTAGCACCTAATGACACATTGTTGTCATCATCGCTGCTAGAAGAACGAGCTGTGATCATGACGTGCAGTTGATTTTCCTTTATGCATTTACACAAATTTGATGAATATTTACATAATTAATTTTGATTTTTTTTAAAAAATTCGGCAACACTTTCTCTATACTAGAAACTACCCAGAATTTTTAATCATGTAAATATACAAAATATATGCTACAAACCAGTTGATTTTATTGGATTTCTACCAACAATTTTGGATTATTCAATTTCATCTCATTTTCAACGTGATAATGTTTTTAATCCTAAATTGACAATAATTTTTTGTAATTAAATTTAATCCTATTTATTCAATTAATATTTATACTACAAATTTGACAATAACAATTAAATTTCAACAAAACAGTAAAACATTATTGCAATGTAGACAATAAAATAGAAAAAAATTATTCTTATATATTCAATTAACATTTATAGTACAAATTTAACAATAACAATTAAAATCCAACAAACACAATAAAACATTATTGCAATGTAGATAATAAAATAGAAAAAAAAATCAAATTTAATCCTATATATTCAATTAACATTTCAACTACAAATTTCACAATAACAATTAAAATTCAACAAACACAATAAAACATTATTGCAATGTAGACAATGAAATAGACAAAAAAATAAAAAAAATAAATATAGGCTTTAGGAATGAAAAATGCTTACCTTAATGGCGTGCTTAATTTCAAAGTTTATCTACGTGTGATACAAAAAAAAAAGAATTATTGTTAATAAACCAAAGAAAAGAACAAAAATAAGAAAAAAAAAATATGTCAAAAGATTCATCATATATACTTGTTAATTGTGTTGAGAAAAAATATTTGAAGATCTTGACACAAGAGAGGATTATGATTGTGAGAGTGGAGAGAATGAGAGAACTGAAGAGAGTGAGAGTTTGTGAGAGAATGAGAGAATTGAGAAAATGAAGTTCTGGTGTCCTCACCAAGTTTTAATACCTAGTTTTTACTGAGAAAATCACCAATGGACTATTAAATATTATTATTTTTAATTATTCCCTCAGTAACTCCACCTTGAAATTTTCACTTTACACCAAATTTTTTTAAAAACCTTCCAGATTTTTGGCGGTCTATCCGTGATTCCATTGGTTAAAAAAATAAACAGTACACAGTTAAGGATGCATTAATTAACAAGGCATTGGAATTCGCTCATCCGTTAGTAATTCCCTTGGGAACTTGACACTCACACAATGCACTTTAATTGTCATAACTGACATGAGAAGGGAAATAATTCCCCTTACCTCTAGAATACACCGAAAAAAATAAACCGTCGATGTTTCCATCAATGTTTTCAATGGTATTTACCTCAGTGTTATTAACTGTGAACAGTTCCAAGGGAGGAGAACAATTCCCCTCGCTTCTGGAATACACCGACGGACACGAACAATTGGTGTTTCCTTCGGTGTTATTGATTGTGAACAGTGCCATTGGAGGGGAACAATTCCCTTCGCTTCTATAATACACCGATGGACATGAATCATTAGTGTTTCCATCGGTGTATTGCACAGTGAACAATGCTAGGGGAGGGGAACAATTCCCTTCACCTCTGAAATATACCGACAGACAGAAAACCATCGGTGTTTCCATCGGTCACTGCACAGTGAATGACACCAAATGGTTTCTGTATTCCGTATCTATCCATCCTGCATATACTTAAATTGAAAACTGCTCGTATAACACAATAACAGAAGTTCACATAACAATAATAAAATAAATACTTCTCTGTTGAGAATTTCATCAATAACTATTACATTATCGTTTATGGCATTACACTTTCGTGTTTTCATAGTTAGTCAGAATTATCTTCTTCTTCTTATATTCACTCGTCGTCAGCTCCAACACAATCTTCTACATTGATATCATTGCTATCATCATCTTCATCGACTTGTGCTTGTCCGCTGGAGTTCAGAACAACATTCAACTCCTCAACGTCACCATCAACAAAAATATTATCAAAGACGTGAAAATTTGAATTTTCTTTCAAGTCAATTGATGGAGCAACTCGATATGGTTCAACCAACTCACTTGAAAGACATCATCTCCAACATTTGAGTCATCGTTCTCATCCTGAACAACCTCGACACGACCCTTGAGTTTGGCTTTCAATACGGATAACCAATCAACTCTTGAACGATCCTTTCTAAAGGAAGGGGTGTATATGTAATAAACTTGCTGACATTGCTTAGCGAAAACAAAAACATCGTTGACATTGTGGAGTCTAGCTTTTGAGTTAATTTCGACCTAACTATGATGAGGATCTACTCTAATTCCTTTATCAATGGTGTCATACCAATAACATTTGAATAAAAACACTCTATTATGTTTGCTATGATATTGCAGTTCAACTATCATAGTCAACTTCAAACTCACTAGAAGTCGATTCCTTAACACAAACACCACTGTTATATGTATTTCAACCCTGCCTATATTCTTCATTATGAAACACATATCCGTTGACAAAATACCTGTTGTAGCACTTCACTTTTCTTTTAGGACCCAGACATAGTAAACACAATGTAGCGCTAACATTCATTCCCATTTGATAAACCTTTTACATCAAGTACAACAATGAACAATAAACAAGAATTTTATAATGAAATTAAGTATCATGATAGATAATGAGTTTGTGATAGTACTTACATATGTTTTGAACCACACTGCAAATTGTTCATCTTGCAATCGAAATATTTGAGATTCAGTCAATTGTGAGTTATTAGACAGTAAATATTGATGATGTTGCCTGCGAGGTATTCAACAATGTATTAGTTTGTAATATTATAAGAGAGAAATAGTCCATTAATAACAAAGTTGAAGTAGTATTCTTACTAAATAAAAGGTCTCAATTCATCGTAGTTAAATAACATATAATTATGTGCTTATCTGAATTCTATTTCAGACAAATATCTTTCCCTGACAACATTTTTTAGTGCGGGTCATCTAGGATTGGAGAATATTGATAAGTTCTAACTCAAAGACACCTCACCACCATCGTCATGTCTTGAAACGCGATTGATTTTTATTCTCAAATGAATCTCGAAATAGTACGAGATAAATGTTGAGATCTCCTCAACAATATAGGCCTCACATATCGATGGCTCAACATGCGTCTTGTTTTTTACCTTTTTCTTTAGGATTAACAAGTACTTGCATGGAATTAAACGAATGTTTTCAATTAATAAAAACAATGAAAATAATATCGAAGATTACATTGCACATGTAATCTCTAACCTCTCGAATGGATACATCCATCTATACTGGACTAGGTCTCCAACTTTTGTCTTATATGGTAAATGTATGAGTAAATGCTCCATCGAGTCAAAGAATGATGGAGGGAATATCATCTCAAGTTTTTATATTGTTTGGACAATATTTGTTTCAAACCTCTCAATGTGTTGTGTCCGCAACTTGCTGGAGCATATATTTCTAAATAAATGACTGATCTCCGTGAGTGCATCCTATATCCCCTTTGTCAATAAATCATGATAAACTAATGGAATGAGTGTTTGCATAAGTACGTGATAGTCATGACTCTTCATTCTATACAATCTACAATCCTCCAAATTAACCAACCTTGATATGTTCGAGGCATGTCCATCGGGAAAACGCAAACTCTTCAGCCATTGGTAGACTAGTAGTTGTGCATTCTTGTCTAAGATGAAGCTTGCTTTGAGCTTTGCGACCCGTGACCTGACATAAACCAACTCTATATGTTTACAATGACAAAACAATGCTATATCCATTCTAGACTTGATGTTGTCCTTTGTCTTCCCTTTCATGTTCATGACCGTGTTGAAAATGTTCTCAAACATGTTTTTTTCTATGTGCATGACGTCAAGGTAATGGTGGAGGAGATTGGTCTTTCAATAAGGAAGCTCCCAAAAAATACTTCGATTTACCTAGTTGTGGGTCAAACCAAAATCAAGAAAGTTCTGCTTATCGGATTGAAAAGCAAACACAATGTCACCGTACTTTGACACCACGTCATACATTTCTTCACCGGAAAGACATGAGGTTGCAACATCCTTTTCAATTCTGCCATTAAAAAAAATCCTTTTTGTTCTTTCTATATTTGTGATTCGTTGGCAAGAAACACCGGTGGTAGTAAAAAAAAGGATGCTTTACCCCTGTTTGTTAGCATGAATGCCTTGTTAATTTCCATCCAGTATGGACATGCTGGTTTTCCATACGTATTCCAACCAGAAACCATTTCATAAGCTGAAAAATCATTGATAGTCCACATCAAAGCTACCCTCATAAGAAAATTCTGTTTCGTCAAATACATCATAAGTCAATGCTCTAGAGGACCACAACTGCGCCAACTCATCAATCAATGGTTGAAGACAAACATCTATATTCCGGCCCGAATTATTAGGACCATGTATGATCGTAGATAAAAACATGAACTCCGACCTCATACATATCCCTAGTGACAAGTTGTAAATCGTTAACATAACCGGCTAACAAGAATAATAAGCAACAAATGACCTGAATGGATTGAATTTGTTTGTACGTAGCCCAAGACACACGTTCCTTGATTCAACTGAAAGGTGAGGATGCACACTGTTAAAGTGTTTCCATGCTTCACCGTCAGAAAGGTGCACTATCACTCCATCCACTGCATCATGTGATTGGTGCCATGTTATGTGCTCAACAGTCATTGGTGATATGAATAACCTCTGTAGTCTGTGTGATTAAGAAGTATCTAAGTTTTTTATGTATTACAAGAGTCTTTCCCCTGCCAGTTCTGGGTTTATAACGGGAATGCCCGCATGTCCTACACTCGGTCAGCTTAGCATTTTCAAGGTAGTACAACATGCAGAAGTTTGGACACATGTCAATTTTCTGGTATCCTCGGGGTTTCATCATGGACTTGGCAGTATATAAGTTCTCTTTCAGCCTGTTCCCTTCAGGTAAAATGCTTCTTGTCCATTCAACAATTCTGTCATGACCGGCATCACTCAACCTATAATCCGACTTGATGATAAACACATGTGCAACGATCGATAATTTACTGTAATTTGTGCAGCCATCCTATAATGGTTTGTCAGAATCTTTCAAAAGATCAAAAAACCTAGTTGCGTCTGCATTACGTTCTTCTTCATCTATGATTGGACATTGACTAGTATGACCCTGATGCATTCACATCGCATCCATAACTATAGTCCTATAAGGATTACTATTGTCAGTTTCAACTCCATGCACGTTGCTAGTACTAGAAGTTGACCCAACCATTCTTTCTACCATGGTCTTGTGATGAACAAATTATTCTTCGTGTGCATACCAACACAAGTATTCCTCCATGAACCCTTTGTGTAGAAGATGCATCGTTACAATATTTGGATAGAAAAACTTTTCATTTTTACACCTTTTGTATGGACACCTAATACCGCCTCCACTAATATTTCTTGAAATAGATGTTGCGTAATTAAAAAAACCCTGAATCCCATTATAATAATCCATCCTCCGTAATCCTTGGGGTGAATCTTGATTTATCCATGAACGATTATCCATGACTTCTATCGAACCTATATATATATATATATCAAATAATGATGACAACAATATGTATTAATTAACTACGTTAAGTAAATAATCAACCTACTTTCATACTTCTTTTAATTTATTATCAATTATCTACGTACATACAAATTTGTACACATTAATTTATGAAAATTACAACTCGGCAATAAAATTAACAAAATATAAAACGAACCCGTTAAACAAGCTATTATTTATATCATCACAACACACCTAAGTCGGTAATTCGACATAAGTTTCAATAATTTACAAACAAATATAATTTTACAAAATCTAAAACAAACCATAACATGTACATAATCATGTATCCATACAACAAGTTTGTTTAAGAAAAAACAATAAAACAAGTAAACACCCAAACAAAATACATATATTACAAAAATATGCAATAAAAAAATTGACATTTCAAAATTGTTTTCAAATTAAAAAAATAGTAGATTTACTTACTTAAAATGAAAAATCAGCAATAAAATTACTGATGTGACTGGAAAAGTCGAGGAAGGATGGGGGAGGGGGGTTGTTAGTTGCAAATTTGAAGGGGGTGGGGGAGGGGGTTTGTTTAGTTGCAGAGGAGAAGAAGGAGAAATAAGGGAGAAGAGGGTTGATGGCCAGTTCATATATTAACTATTACTGATGAATTTACCGATATAATGTTTCTATTTGGTAATCTGTCGCAATTATGTCGGTATAAGTGACATGTCATTGTACAACTTTTCCTATTTAAATCCAACTGTAATTCTGTCGGTAAAAGCGTCAATAAAAAATTACACGTCATCGTGCTTTTTGGTTTTTTTAAACTCCTTTTATTTCGACTGGGATTCCCTCGGTATTTACCGACAGACTATTTCTGTCGGTAAATACCTACGGAGTTGGCGATGAAATCAATTCAGTCGGTAAATATTACCCTAAAATATCGACGGAATATGTTTGTCGGTGATTTCATTTGTATTCGTAGATTTTCTGGTAGTGTTTTAATATTCTAAAGATTATTTAGTTATTATTTGGAATAAATGGTAATCCTGTAAAGTGTCACAAACTTATAAACTCACGATATAATCTGTAATTTTCACAATAAAATAAATAAAGATTTAGAAACTATTTGATTAAAAATTCATGATAGTTTCGGATCATTTAGCTAAAATAAAATGATATTGCTTCACATTTATTTGATCCTCTTCATTTGCAAGTCTAACAACATCCTTAAAACAAGAATTTGAACCTACCTGAGTCTATTGAAATTTCATCATGGAGAAAGGTCCTTGCACACCAAAATTCATTTTTCTTCTACGTTTACCATGTTTTGCTGTTTATTCTCCTTAAATATCTTGCTAGCTAAGAATTTTATTTTGGGATGGTAAAATTAGAGAGAAAATTTTGGGGGGCTAAAATTTAATTTTTTTTTAATTTTTAAAGTTAAAAATCTAATTTATAAAAAAAAGAACTGGAAATTGTTTTTTCCTTGCAAGCCCCCCCCTAATCCCGTCCCTGTTGCTGACAACATCTTCCATGTACAAGTTGGCATACAATTCAAAGGGA
>Ga0307509_10012428_pt1 | contig 10184 bp, 9 predicted proteins | sample 10_EM_MG_FD_202245 | JGI IMG/M metagenome (GOLD analysis project Ga0307509, IMG submission 202245) | Populus trichocarpa ectomycorrhiza microbial communities from riparian zone in the Pacific Northwest, United States - 10_EM | ecosystem: Host-associated > Plants > Roots > Unclassified | place...
TCAGTACAGTGCGTACAGTGACATGGGAGAGTGGTCATTCTATGCCTAATGGAAGGACGGCAATATTAGTTGTAGCGTGCGGTTTCGGCGATGGCGAACAGAATACGATATGATGCAAAGGAAGGAGTAATTAAACATGCGAGAGTAAGCAAGCAGAACGAAACACCAGAAGCATTTGTGGGAGAATAAACGAAAACACATGGCAAATCGGCGACGAAGAGTGTGAGCGTTATCCGATTGTTTTAATAGCCGCTAGGGGCCTGGGCCTACTAGTACACCAGTAGGATTCTAGTATGTCAGCACGGTATCCTCCGCTGGGCAGATATTTGGCCAGGTTGTTTGTCCCTCTGACGTGAAAAAAGCGTACGCGTGTTCAGGTCTGGATGGATCAACCATAGTGGTTATATGGCTCAGGTCGCCACGACCTTCACTAACAATTGAAGTAGATGTTGGGATAAATCTAGTGAGATTGGATGAGGAGTTAGCAGCTGTGAGCCCGTCTTGACGGGTCTGATACCTGAGAGAACGACCGATAGTCAACAATCGTAAACGTCTCAAAGTATAAGTGCATGTGCCAACCAAGTTTGTATATGTCCAGCAGAAGCGTCCAGGTCCTTTGCCATTTGAGAACCCCCGTCAGTGCACGGAATTGTCACATCTGCAAGCTCGGACTGCTGATCGTAGCCCAGAGATGATTGTGTGAGCGGGGAGACGGGTTGAAGCTGTGTGACTGCGAGCGGGTGTAACGTCAGAGGTTGCAGCAGAGATTCAACACCACCCCGTTCGAAGTATTCAAAGGTGGGAGGGGAACTTGAAATCCGTTCATGTGGCAGACCTCTCGGAATCATTGTCGGCCTATGACGCGTCCCTGTAGCCTGTTCCAATGCCGCGTCAGGATCGACATCAGGATGCCTTTTCACGAGGTGCTCCCTCAACCTGTACGGTCGACCCCATGCGTAATCACGACAATACATGCACAAGTGGGCGTCGTGCGCCTCCCGCTGGTGTCGTCTCACACCTTGCCGCTGTGAATATCTCTTATCACAAAGATTGCATGAGTATCGGCCTTTAGGAGCTCCATCCATGCCAGCTAGCCTTTGAGACGACCGCGTGGGACCCTTTCCCGTCTTCTGAGTTTGCTGATGCTGGTCTTGTGATGTCCTCTGTTCCTGATATTGCACAAATGCATGCGTGGAGGGGGTCCCGGAGGGGACGGATGTTCCAAAGGCATGCGGCGCCGTGTCAGTGAGCGTAGATCGGTGACCCTGGTCCGATGGAACTCCTGTCGAGATCCCTTGCTGGCACCAATCACGACTTATGTCCACACCAGGAGGGCCGGTGCATGTTGGGTCCTGGCTGGCATCTAGGATGATGGCGGCATGACAGCACCTAAAACCGTTCAATTTTTCCAGGGTTGACTTCGCCGACTGTACACAACGGAAGCCGGTTGATTGGGTCAGATTAGAGCGCTCCGCCGGATTGAGCCTGAGAGAGATTTCGTACCATGGTTGACTGAGGTAACAATGGCGGGCATATGTAGTCCAAAGGATTGACAAATGAAAGGCCCCGATCATGGATATTGGCGATGGGGTATTGAGGGTGTGGTGTCGCAGCTGTTTCGCCGATGTTCTGGATGAGAGGAGGCTGTACCAGTCGATTGGAACCACCGGGAATGACTTGAGTAGTTTGTGGGGAATTCAGTAACAAAGAGCTTACTCGTTCTCCGACTACGAGGGGTGAACATCGCGGAACTTGAAGAAAGGTTCTTGCCTCTGAGGTTTGAGCACTGGCAATGTCGACAGCTGAGACGCAAGATACGCTGTCCGGGTCCATTTGGGGGCTAGATGTGGATCCAAGTTCGTGATGGATGGGGGGACAATTAGCCCTTTTCGAGTCTTTGGCATAGGTGCCATCGGATTTTTAAGGAGGTCAGAGATGGTTAGCTGGCTGAGCTCTAATGATGTGATGCCTTGTACCGGAGACTGTGAGGAAAGCCCAAAAAATAATAGGCTAAGAGGGAAAGATCCCCGGGCGCTACGTGGCACTGCTGTGCCATGAGGTGAGACCAGGTACAGATCTCGAATCCCGCCCTTGCGACCCGGCGGTAGTGCCATCGTCTATATCCCTTTCTATTCTAGCCACAAAACTAGATAGCCGCCGCAGGCAGGACAGAGAATTACATACCTATTGTGCCTAGCTTGGCATTCCTTAGTGCTGATGACCCCGCCAGACGTACAGTAACTTACATGAAATGACTACGTTGATGACCGGATGGCAGAGCAGCGACTTGACGACAAAAACGGGTTGTTGCGATACCTCGTTGGTCACTTTGGCGCCTTTCGCAAGTGATGTAGGCACATGAGGTGTCACACTACTGTGGACCATCAAAAGGTCAGGGCTTTCTCCAAAGGTCCCAGAACTGTGTGAAGCCCATAGATCAGGCTGTCAATTGGTGCCAGTGCCAAGACAGTGCCCAAGATGGTTAGATGACCGAATCCTGGAGAGAACGGCATCGCGAACTCGGGGTGTCGGACCAAATTAAAAAAACCATAGGATGGGTCCATTGATTTCTGCTCCAAGCGGACCTTCGAAACTTCGCAAGGGAGCTCTTTTCAGGATTATTGCCGGAGCCGAGCGGTATGTATCCAAAGCCTTGCACAGCTAACGGAGACTAAGGGCAGGTCTGCATGAGGAGCTGTAGTCCAAGGGACACCAAGAGGTCGCTAGACATATAGTACGATGGTCACATGTCACTGGTGGAAACAGAAACGGCTGTACTGGTGGCCCCGTAGATACGGTACAACCTAAGGTGACAAGTAGCGGTACAGTCACATATTGTCACAATATGTTAAAGCCTAATAATCCCTCAGTCACTGTAACAGATGTGAACTGGGTGCATAACGTGAAGGAGTCCCAAGCTACATGTACACGAAGTGAAGTATCGTGACCTGACGGCTCTAACACAATAACATTTGTCATTCTTTAAAGCACTGACTTGGCCCTATTTTGAGTGTTCTGTGGAGGGATTTTCAGGTTCAGGGAGGGGAAAAAAAGAGCTGGTTATTCAAGGAATTCATGTTCAAAACATTTGCATCTACTCTTCATTTTTGGAAGTTGGTCATATATTATTAGGGGGGATCATAATGATAAGGGTGAATGGTGTAGTGGTCATTGAGTTTTGGTTGCATGAGTGAGCAGGGTGGGTCTGTCGGTTTGATTCTGTGACAGTGCAATGCTTTTTTTCGTCATCACATGATTGGAATGTGTACTGTAGAACGGAGGAGGGACCACGTGCCATGCTAATTTGAAGCACCGACCCAAACTTAAAATTTCAGTGTGACAGACACGAGAATCTGACCTCAAGACTTGAGAGAAGGGAAACGACGAATACTTGCTCATTTTGCTTGAAAAAAAAACGAGTAGATTCGCATTATTGTCAACTTTTTCATGGAACTAAGACAGATGTTTTTATTTTCTTTCGTTGTGTGCCCGTGCAGTATTGTACCACTACTAGTTACCTTATGTCAGCTGTACCATATCTACGAGGCCACCAGTACCAGTCCTAAGCGATGTTGGATTACCCCTGGTCGTGACGACCATGAGCGCTAAGATTGTACGACACCCTGACACCCATACAGTAAGACATCCGGTCAACACGGGACCAACATGTCATTCTGTTGGCCATATCGCTTGAAATTGCCGCGGTTACCTACAGCATGGGTTTTCTCACACCGATAATGGTGCCACGCGTTTAGACCTAAGTCTCGCTTGTCTAATTGAGCACGAGCGCAACATGCGTGCGATCTTAGGATCGAAAGGCCTTAGGGGAGTATGGGTAACAGCTTGCCAAGGTCATGCCACGATGACCACGACACATCCCCCGAGTTGCAATTATTGCCAAGTCAATTAGATGTCGCCTTGGATGGTCCAACAGAATAATCTCGTGATGCCAGGTAGAATCCGGTATCCGAGAAAGCGTGTGAAAGGTTTCAGCGGAGTCACATGCCAAGTTGCCACACACTCACATCTTGCTCGTGACTCCCAACGCCCACTCCCGAGGCGACATGATCGTGCTAATCAGTGCCAGTACGTTAAAACTTCCAATAACGTCGTGATCGGCACCTGAATTTACTTCATCGTGGCTTAGCTTCTCAATGTGTGAAACCGGTCAGGGTGTAACTAAGGACTGCGATGACGAAGCGACCCATGGTACTGCCACAGTACGAGGTCTTGAAGCACGAGACCCTGCAGGGCAAGGTATCCAAATGCGGAACCATACATTTTCTCATGACAAAGCGTCCGGACATGGTGGAGGAACCTACCCATACATGTACAGGTTGTGGAGAACATCCTGCGCCTGCTCCCACCCTGCGTGACCTGCATCACGCTTTCATATGGATCAAGCACAGTCCCTGGGAAATGTAAGTAGGTGCAGAACGGCTTACTAACGCTTACTACCTGAGAACCTGTGTACGGCAGTGGCGAAGACGTATTAGGGAGGTGTTGTCTAAGTTGTCATTAGCGGCGTTGCAAGCAATATTTTATCTGGTAATCGTCATTTTCGGGGAATGGTTCGAGGACTCCGCGAAAACTCAGAGCCGGAGAACGAAAGAGCAGATCTGCGAAATGCTTCATTGGCTTTATATGGTACGACCCTGGACTTACTTTCAACTTGCCATACGCGAGTTACAAGGATATTGCCAGTGCAGCTCGCCGGCCGCCGCCAGTCTTCACAGCATTCACATGACCAGGAGCAAACGTGAGGGAAACACACTAGACTTGTCAGTTCACAGTGTAGTAGACGCAAAGGAAATTCAAGGTTAAGACGGAAAAAGAGGGAGGGAGGGAGATGAAGTAGAGAATTAGAGAGGAACGTGGTGCGCGAGTGAGCCAAACGTGAGCCGCCCTGAGCGTCTCGACGATGACTGCTGCTAAGGAAGCTCCAAGGTCAATGAGAAATAAGAGAGACGACGTGGGTACTTTTTTTAAAAGACTGGGGCGTGGCGGCTTGGTTTGTCATCAAGGGGTCGGCCCAAGTCATCGACTCGGAGTCAATATGAAAGAGAGAAGCGGAGAAGGACCTTCGTCAGAGGGAATCACTTAAACATATGGAGGAGAAAAGAGTACTGTCAATAGCTAGCCTGCGAGGAGACCTTTTGGGATGCTTTTATGAACGATGCGCAATATAGTACTTTGTCCACAATGCAGCCTGAGAGTCAGACATTTGGTCTAAGAGAGGCACAGAAACGAAAAGAGGGTGAAACGCAAGGTTAAGTTTCTGGTGACGAGATTTGCACTGCCATGGAAAGGGACGGGTCCGGACGACAAGGTGACTAGGAATAAGGGTACAGAAAGGTCGAAATGATCCAAGTGAAGTGATTCAAGTGAATGATTGTAAGATCTGCGAGACAGCAGGTCCTAGGAGGAAACAGAACAAAGAAAACGCCAGCGATATTGCGCAGATCGATTAGAATGACGGCACCGACAGACCAATCTACAAAATACAGGGTAACGGGAAGGATCGTTGGATCGTAACTGAAGGAAGGACACTGTAATACCAAAAACACCAGACGGAAAAGAATATATGCTATCCCTTGCACGTACTATCACCCTCATGGTAGGATGTGTAAAGTACGTTTAGTGGAGTGACGAAACGAGAATGTCAGTTCGGGGGAAGAGATGGAGTGAGAAAGGGGTGGAGACGACACGAAGTTTGATTCTCGGGGAACAAACCGGAAGGGCCTATGCTTACGGGATGCTAGTCCATGAAAACTCGGATAGGTGATATACTTTAGTCTCCGCCAGAACCTGTTTCCCCACGGCGCGCCCTTGTAGCCTCGTTGAGTGCCGCGTCGACGTCAACATTTGGATGCTTCTTCTCCAGATGCTTCCTTAGCAGATAGCGACGACCCCATCGAAAGTCACGGCAATAAACGCATAAGTTGACGTAGTGCGTTTCCCTCTGGTGTCTTTTAATGCCTTGTGGCTGTGAGTAACTCTTACTGCAGACGTCGCACGAGTGTGGGCCTTTACGAGCTCCATGTATGCCAGTCGGTCGTTGCGATGACCTCGGTGACACTACGACACGTCGCTTCCCTTTCTTTTCTGATTCCTGATGGCTGGCTTCTGGTGATCCTTGTCCTTGATACTGCCCAATGCCTGGCGTGTGGGGAAAGTCAGGGAGGGGTGATGACACGGAGATGTTGGCTGTCGTGTCCGGGCTTGCGTATTGATAGTAGCCCTGGACCGAACGTATGTCCGTTATCACATCTTCTTGGTACTGGCCACCTGTTGTGTTCACACCTGCCGGGCCAATGTCTGGCGCGCGAGTGGAATAACCGGACTAATCACGTCATTCAGTGCATTAGGACAGATGAAGAAGCCCTTCCGCCATACCTCGGTGAATAAAGGAGTAAATGACACCGAATACATGGGGTCCGAAGGACCGATAACGTCGTTTCCCCAGATGAGGGTAGACAGGACTGATGGATGGAGACCAGCGTAGTATGACTGAATATGGGGGTTAGTCGGATGGCACAAGGAGCGTGGTTCACAGATAATAATTAAATAATTAAACCTACCCCCTCAGTAACTGGAGGACCGAGCGCGTGTAAGGGGATGCCTGGTAGCCAACGGTTCACTTGTCGTCCAACGTCTTCGAGAAATGGTCCTTGAGAGAGAGATGATTCTGTGTTTGAGGATCTGTCCGAGACAACGTCAATGGCCGAGTTGCCAGACAAGCCCTTCGTGGGGAGACTGAGACATGAGTGACGATAGGCGGCGCCGTCCATTGCAGAGGGAATAAATGAGATGCAAAGGAGTACGAATGATGCAAGATGGAGAGCGAAGACTGGGCAGTCCTATTTCCTTGTTTTGTGAAAATGTGTTTGTGAAAGGGGTTTTAAGGCCATCGGTAAACCACTAAGTCCGGAATGACTGCGGAAATTGCGGTCGGAACGGGACCGATATTTAATGGTTTCGATGTCATATGGGGGTCTGTGAGTAACCCGCGCCTTCATGACGCCCTACTATACGTTACCCGACCGCAACCTGGTGCCAGTGAGACACGTTGTGGCTCCAAGCGCGCACAATCTGAGCTTGAACCGACGAAAGATTTAGATCAGATTTTGCTCCAAGAAGAGAAGTTACCCACACCAAGGGTAGTGACCGACTACAGAAGAATCCTCCACAGAAGAGTTCAGAGTGCTCAAAAACAATACCAAAGTTCCTGGGGGACGAGAAGGTATGTTGTGAAAACTCAGTGACCACACCGTCTGTCTGTGCATTGCGCGTACAATTAGACAACTGCACGTCCCGGGTGCAGGTCTGGAACCCGAAGCTCAGCACTCTTAGCAGACGGAAAACCGAGAACGTTCTCGCCAATCAACGAAGAACCCCCCATCACCTATTCCCTCCTCCCCTTCACGCCTCTCGTGCCAATTGTGGGTCATTTTCCTCCAACATGACGTTCCGCTTCCCACACGTGGTGAACGGGCTGTCCACTTCGCGCCGCGGCATGAACTCGAAACTACTTTCGAGGTGCACGTTGTTCATCTCATACTTACGTTGCACGGTGTCCCGATGTGATCGAGAAATTAATCCTTGGCGCAGATTTCGCTGCTCGTGTGGTATGACATCTCTGCCAGGCTGCATGCAACAGGCGTGCCTCATCCGGGACGTCGATGGCATCCGAGGATACTCCTGTTAATATCCCAGTCCGAAGGATTTCCGTCGGCATGTAAGCTTCACGTTTTCGAACCTAGTATATTTGTCAGCTGGGCGGAGACTGCGCAGTACGTACTTGGACGCCAGCGTGGAGAACAGTGTCAGCATGGTTATCGCATCGCAGGCATGTCACGGTGGAACAGGGGTTTGTTTCTTGTTGTGTTGTACTTCCCTTATTGGGACGGATCGGACCGGCTTTCAACAACGCGCGCCACTCATTTTATGAACGCGTGGTCCAACTGATTGGAAATCTTCCTTTCCTTTGTGGACTTCAGGCAGCCATCTTCTAGTCGTGTGCGCCAAGACTAAGGGCGTGGTCCATATCTCAGACCACCGCCTGGGCGCACGTTATATCTACCAAAAACCCAGGATATATCTAACATCATACACAAACAGTCATATCAACAACATACTTATCGTCCCTTGGACTCATGGGCCCGGGGTTCATCTCTCCGTAAGTCGGAGTCGCTTCTGTCGCGTCTATTTTGTGTTGAAAACTCATTACGTAAATGATAACATCTTTGTGTCGACAAGGGTCACGGGCCCATTGACATATTCAACCACCCCCCTTGGCATGGTTATCGTCGCCGCGTGAATAACGCACTGTATACACATCGAGGAAAAATGGTAACATGTAGACAAAGGGACCAGACCAGAGTAATGACCGAAAACAACCGAAATGCCTAACAGGAGTAGCAACGAGGGAAAGGTGCCCCAAACGCAATTTCAGTACCCGCACACCCACGGGCGCAGGCGCGCTCACATACGCTGACACGCACAATGCACCTACAGAACCCCGGTATGCTAGTCGTAGAGGGCGTGATGCTCTTGCTAAACAGCGAATCAGTCCCGACAGTACCAGGCAGGGACCAATACAGTATGTGCCGCCGCAGCCTGTTATCATCTGCGCATGATTAATTTCGCTTATTTAAACGCGCGAGGTGGGTCGCCTCATCAGACATGACTTAATCCTCGATTTTCTATACAGTATATGGGTACAGCAGGTATGACCAGGTCTGGTCTGGCCGCCCGTGGTGCTCGACGTAGATTCAGGGTTATTCGGAGGTGGTCTCACGATGGCACGAACTATTGGTTGGCCGGGCCTGCTGAACAGAGCCTATACTGCTGGTGCCGCCAGAAGAATCTTGGGCAAGGCCCGTCCAGGCTCTCACTGCCCACTGATGGGGCCTTGGGCTCCCCATCCGCAGAGGGATGTGTAATTGAACATATGTGACTTTCTCCCCTACGGTACAAGGTATCCAAGGGTCAATGGTGATCTAGACACCTAGTAAACTTCTTCGCCAGCCCCAGTCGCTCACTCTTCGCCCTTACTTGCTGTTGTACAAATATGTCAGTCGACGCCACATAGCTCATGGACGGGTAGAATTTGTATGTTGCCAGCGGGGCACGCTACGCACCAACGTTCGGAGTGACAGATCAAACGAGGCAGCCCATGAATCACACGACAGCTCTGGTGATCGACCTCATCATATTTCAAAATCGGTGCATCGATATACACACGAGGAGATAAGAAAAAAAAGGCCAAAGGAGAGAAGTGTGACTTTGACGCACCTTGGAGTTGCTGTCCACCTTGAGTGTGAGCTCCTTCAGTGAGACCTCCAACTTGGCAGAGTTTCGCAACGTTGCCGCCTGTGGGACCTCCGAGCGTGGTCAAGTTATGCGCAATGCTCTAGAGAGCCTCGGCTGCGTCGGATGCTCGCGACTGGTTGGAAGCGGTGGGACGCGCCTGCGCCTGGGCGCGCGCGGGAAGAGGAGACTGCCTCGAGAGGCGTTCATTGGGCTTGGCGTGGAACGACTGGGGGCTGTCGAGGAGAAGGGGGGACTAGACGCAATCGAGGGGAGGGGGCTGGGTGCCACATCTTCCTTGGCCCGCTGACGGAGAGAAAAAAAATCAGTCGAGACCGCAATGGCTGCGACGTTGACGCGCGCCGCCCGTGACGTACCAGTGGGCTGAGGCCAACCGAGGGCTCTACCGAATTTGCAACTGATACAGGACATGCTTGAGACCTGGAAGAATGAGGCCCCTGTAGCTCTGGAGAAGCCACGTAGGATGCCATGGCCCACGGGATTCACACCAACACGAAATTCCTAACTCCGACACGCCAACAACTGTCCCCTGCGTTGTGACCCGATGGCCCCTTCAAAAGATTTCACCATCCAGCTTCGGTTAGATGCCAGACTGCTCCTATTCCCTGTCACAACGGCCTACAGTACATTAGGCTAGTCTCATGTGATCGATGTTGGGAAGGAGGAGTTCATCAAATCACCCTTAGTCGTATCCAGCGTAACTTCGAAGCGACATTTACAGTTTTTTTACTTGGAATCTACGTTGACATTTTGACGCATGGCAACGGCGTGTGCTTATCGAATGAGCGGAACACGAGCCTCCGGCCCTGCAGAGACGCCAATTGGAAATTACCCGCAGCACCTGCACCTCT
>Ga0307509_10012429_pt1 | contig 10184 bp, 8 predicted proteins | sample 10_EM_MG_FD_202245 | JGI IMG/M metagenome (GOLD analysis project Ga0307509, IMG submission 202245) | Populus trichocarpa ectomycorrhiza microbial communities from riparian zone in the Pacific Northwest, United States - 10_EM | ecosystem: Host-associated > Plants > Roots > Unclassified | place...
TGTTTAAGTGTTACAATACATTTTCCCATCGGCTAGATTTTATCTAAAACAATTCATTTGATTGGCCATAAAACTTTTGGAATACATAAACACGCCACAATCTACTTTAGAAACATTTTACCGCGATGGACAGAACCCCCTGCCAGTAGTGTCTAGACTTTTGCGACGGATGATTAGGTTGCCATATTGGGGGTTAAAGATTTATCATCAAGGACCCCGAGTGCATGTCGGGGTAACCTCTCACTGCCTCGTTGCCTGTTGCTCTCTCTCCATGGCTGAACCCTCGTCCACTGCAGTAAAGAGGAAAGGAGAGCCCCTTCCGGGTTGGTCCAAACGACTCAAGTCGGCTGACCATAGCCGCGGCGCTCCTGGCCCAGAAAACGACGCAGAAGTGGAGCTGACAGTTTTACGTAAGTATATTTATAGTGTTACCTACGACGACTCAACCCCTTGCCCAACCAGCCTCGATGAATCCTCAAACGCAGGTCTCGAATTGGAAAGCGATTGCAAAAGAGGGTCCTTCGGTTAGGTTGGAATCTACATCTCACCAGGGGTCTTCTTCATTCAACAACATCAATAATCTGATGATTAATGGCGGTACATTCACGACTAATAACAACCAGGTAAGTATCTAGGTTTCCTAGCCTGTGACCCTACACTACTCCGTCGAATAGAGAGCGGAGCTGGAATGCTTACGTCCCTCCCGGAAGGCTGACCACAAAACTGTTCTCGAAGAGCAGGTCCTGAAGCGTGAAGAGTGCACGGCCGGAACGCGCGTCAAGATATTGGAAGACATCATGAAATGGGCTAACGATCCCTCGTCAGGAGGCCCGCGTGTATTCTGGCTGACCGGTCAAGCCGGCTCTGGTAAAACCACGATTGCGTATACCATAACCAAGCGGTTCGAGAAGGATGGCAACGCTGACCTACACACCGTCTTGGGTGGCAGCTTTCTCTGCTCACGACAATTCGAAGAAACAGGGGAACAGACTCGTATCGTTCCCACCATCGCCTACCAGCTCGCTCGTAAATGCAAATCATATGCAGACTCCTTGCATCATGCCGACAAATTCGATGCAGTATATCACGACGTCGCCACCCAGTTGAAGGATCTTCTTGTTGGGCCTTGGCAACAATCCACACGCGGTCCAAAATTACCACTATACCTCATTGTCATCGATGCTCTCGATGAGATCAAGGCCAACGGAGGGTCGTTGTTTCTGCGGGACCTACTCACAGCAATCGACGAATACAACTTGAGAGGTTTCAAGTTTCTTGTGACAAGTCGAACAGATCCTGAAGTCGTTACGCTCTGCAAGTCCTTCACGTCCGAAGCCGTATGTTGGCTCCAACATGTGCCAATTGAGGAGGCAGCGTTGGACATCGGGACGTACCTGAAGGTCAAGTTGCCGAAGCTCGCCAGCAGTCCAGAGCTGGCTGAGCTTGTGCGGCAGGCCGATGGTCTCTTCATCTACGCTGCGACGGCGGTGAAGTATTTGACCCCACGTCGCTCGATCACGGTTGGAGAGCAGACCAAGATGCTTAAAAATCTCCTTTCCAAGTTATACAAACCGGCTTCTGCGAGCAACGCTACATTCTTGATCGATGCACTATACCGGCAAATTATGTTTGACGCGTTTTCGGAGTTCAGGGATGAGTTCTTGACTTGCCGATTGCACATCCTTTATACCATCCTTTGTACAGCTGAACGCACATCTACCTCTGTGGTTGGCATGCTCATTGCGGAAGGAGATGATGATGTTGGTAAGGGCTGTTGTGGAGGATCTTCATGCTGTGCTATACACCCAAGACGATCGCGTGTTTTGGTATCACACTTCCTTCCCCGACTTCATTTTTAATCCAGCCCGGTCAAACTTTGACAATTTTGCATTTTCGTGCAACGAAGCTGCCCACCACAACCTTCTCGGCGAATCTTGCTTCCGTGTCATGAAGTCTGGTTTGCGGTTCAACATGGGTGATATAACATCATCCTTCCTGTTCGACAGCGACAATGCCGACGAGCTGTCTGAGAAGGTCAACAACAACATTGGTCCTGTTCTGAGGTACTCGTCTTGCCATTGGACTCACCACTTGCCCTCGCCCCAGTTGATTGATACTGGTAGTCTTTGTTCCTGCATTTCGGATTTCCTCCAAATTCGTGTCCTGTTCTGGATTGAGACCATGAACCTACTTGGATTGCGCAATCAGTGTAATCCAATGCTTCAATGTGTGCGTGAGTGGGTACTGAAGGTATGAATCATATGGTCTGATCTGCACTGCAACAGCTGATGCTGTTCCTTAGTGTGGAAACCATTTTTTGAAATTGGCACGTGACATCAGTGAAACTGCTAATTTTGCTGGGAGCCCAGCAGCCAAATCAACACCACACCTATACATCTCAGCATTGGCAACCTGGTCACAGGACACCAGTCTCTGTTGCAACTGGAAAAAGCAATTCTCTTGCATTCCTGTCTTTACTCATAGTAAAGGCAGGATTGATCTGCCACTGATAACAATAGCAGCTGGAAGTGATGTCACAGCTGTTGCATTTTCAAGAGATGGCATGCAGATTGTGTCTGGTTCATCTGATGAGACTGTGCGGATGTGGAATGCATCAACAGGTGCAGAGCTGAATGTGCTGAAGGGCCACACCAACTCAGTTAACTCAGTTGCATTTTCAAGAGATGGTATGTGGATTGCATCTGGCTCATCTGACAGGACTGTGCGGGTGTGGGATGTGACAATGGGTGCAGAGTTGAATGTGCTGAAGGGCCACACTGATGTGGTTAACTCAGTTGCATTTTCTGGAAACTGCATGTGGATTGTGTCTGGTTTATATGACAAGAGTCTGCGGGTGTGGGATGTATCATCAGGTGCAGAGCTGAAAGTGCTGAAGGGCCATATATTCTCAGTCAACTCAGTTGCATTTTCAAGTGACAGTATGCAGATTGTGTCTGGCTCAGATGATGGCACTGTGAGGGTGTGGAATGTGTCAACAGGTGCAGAGCTCAAAGTGCTAACAGGCCACACTAGCTCAGTTAACTCAGTTGGATTTTCAAAGGATGATGTGTATATTGTGTCTGGCGCATCTGATGAGACTGTGTTGGTATGGGATATGTTAATAAGCATGAAGCCAAAAGTATTGTTTGGCCCTACTGGCTCAGTCAACTCAGTTGCATTTTTGAAAGATAGTAACCAGATTGTGTCTGCTTCATCTGATGGGACTCTGCATATGTGGAATTTCTTAACAGGTGCACATCTGAATGTGCTAAAGGGTCATATGTATTCAGTCAACTCCATTGCATTTTCAAAGGACAGTATGCGGATTGTGTCTGGCTCATCTGATAAGACTGTGCGGGTGTGGGATGTGCCAATCAATGTGCAGCCAATAGAGCTAAAGGGCCATGAATGCTCAGTCAACTCAGTTGGATTTTCAAGGGATGGTAAGCAGATTGTGTCTGGTTCATCTGACCAGACTGTGCAGGTATGGGATGTGTTGACAGGTGTGAAGCTGAAGACATTTTGTGGTCACACCAATTCAGTCAACTCAGTTGCATTTTCAAGAGATGGTATATGGATTGTGTCTGGCTCATCTGACAGGACTATAAGGATGTGGAATATGTTAAAAGTCAGATTGTCATATGTGCTGGAGGGTCACACTGGTCCAGTCAACTCAGTTGCATTTTCAAGAGAAAGCCAGTATATTGTGTCTGGCTCATTTGATAAAACTGTGCAGATGTGGGATATATTGACATGTGCTAAACTAAATGTGCTGAAAGGCCATACTGACTCAGTCAACTCAGTTGCATTCTCAAGAAACAGCCTGTGGATTGTGTCTGGCTCATGTGATAATACTGTCCGGATATGGAATGCACTGACAGGTGTTGAGTTGAATGTACTGAAAGGCCATACTGAGTCAGTCAGCTCTGTTGCATTTTCAAGGGACAGCATGTGGATTGTATCTGGCTCAAATGATAACACTCTGCGGGTGTGGAATGTGTTGACAGGTGCAGAGCTAAATGTGCTAAAGGGCCACACTAACTGGGTCAATTCTGTTGTATTTTCAAGAGACAGCATGTATATTGTGTCTGGTTCAGATGACAACACTGTGCGAATATGGGATGTGTCAACAGGTACTGAGCTGAATGTGCTAGAGGGTCACACTGACTCAGTCAACTCAGTTACATTTTCAAGGGACAACATGCATATTGTGTCTGGCTCATCTGATGAGTCTGTACAAATGTGGAACACAGTAGACATAGAGCTAAATTTGTGGAAAATCTATACTAGCTCAATCAACCCAGTTGAACAAGCAAGTAATAGCATGCATATTGTCTCTTGTTCAGATAAATCTGTTGAATCTCTGCCCACTAGTTACAAACATTGGAATCTAACAGAGACAAATTGGATTATTTCTTCCCAAGGGCAAGACCATCTTATGTGGGTGCCACAAGCAGCACAAGTAACTGAACCATCTAATAATCTCATCATCTCTCGCCATGGGTTTGGCTCTGTTGACTTTCAACAGTCCATGATAGGTAATGAGTGGATAAAGTGTTATACACCTTAGTTTAAATATATTCTAGTATCAATAAACTAGATGAGCTATTATCAATTATACAATTTTATTTTGGTGAATACATAAGAAAAACTATTGATTTTTCTCCAAAATTACAGTATTTTAATTACTGGAGGTCTTCTTCTTTTGGAATTTAGAAGTGAATTTTTTGAGAGAAAATCAGGCTTATTTCAAAGATTAAATGTTTAAACTCCCATGCTTTAAACACTCTGTACAATACTAGCCTCAATTCATTAATAGTATTGTGTATATATAGAATTGTAGACTCGATTCCAGCTGTTCAGAAATGGCTTGTCATTAATACCATCATAGCTAGTATTATTTTATTGTAATTGAACAGATGAACTCTCCAGACCTCAACTATAATGATTTGCATACTTTTGTGAAAATTACAAAAATTTTAAAATTGGTGTTATGTACCAGATGTTCTGATCACAAGACAGAAGGGCTTGGCCTTGTAACAAACCATCCTTGCAGTAGTGATTCACCAACTGAGCCAAAGGTCAACATGGTGAGGCTGCCCTGCCATGTCTGCAAGCACTATATAGAGTTCATCTGCCACAAAGTCACCTACTAGCATGGTATGTGACAGTACCTTTCTCTTAAGGCATCAAATCCTTGAGGTGATACAGTGATGACTTCTTACTAGATTTTCTAGGTCTAGCTGCATCTTGCCCACAACCCAATGAGATATATATAGCATGCCCCATCAGTCCTGAGGCCCTAACACATGCAACGGTTCTGCTAAATTATTGCACACACCAGGGTTTGAACCAATGACCTTGGAGCTGAAGCCAACTGTAACAAACCACTCTTGCAGTAGTGATTCACCAACTGAGCCAAAAGGCCAACATGACAAGGCCACCCTGCCATGCCTGCAAGCACTATATATAGAGCTCATCTGCCACAAAGTCACCTAAGATAGAGGACATCCACATGCCACCAATGTCACATGACCTTCTGAAAAGGGAATTAGGCTTTAGATTTCACACTGATTAGACATTTTAAATACAACTACTACATTTATTTGAAATCGGTCTTCTGAGGATTGTAGATATTCACCATGTGTACATATATAAATCAGTACATACCTTCCTAAAATCATTACTTTTTTGCTTAGTTATTGGTGGTATATTTCTCATGTTTGTCTAAAAGCTTAGCCAGATTTTGTCCTCTTGCAAATAAATTTCATAGAAGGGTGTATGGCAACATTTTCAATGTTTCTCAGGAAGCTGATTTTGAATAAAGGTAGTAGTTGTATTTAAAATGCTCAATCAGTGTGAAATCTAAAGCCTAGTTTTCTTTTTGGAAGTCAGGTGACATTGGCAGCATGTGGATGTCCTCTATCTTACTAGCATAGTATGTAACACTCAGTAAAAAGTTTTAGTCATCATGAAGTCACTGAAAAGTCGTTGAGATTCAATGACTTCAAAACGACTTTGTGCAAATCTAGCAGACTAGAGAATGACTGATTAAAGTCAGCAAGTAGTCATTCTGTCATTCTCTTCCTGTGACTAGATTATATAATCCAATCCTATGACTACAAATTGCCTTAAATACCAGTACCAGATTTCGAAACAGAGATTTTATGGCCTCAAAATTAAAACATATATGAAACCTGCCCTCAAAATCCCTTACAAAAAGTGATGTATTAGACAGGTTTTAATTGCTCTAAAAATGTGATCAGATGATGAAAAAAATTTTCTCCCCAAGTCCTACAACTCCTTTTGGATTCAGTGACTTCATGTTGACTTTGTGCAGTCCAGGGCAGCTTCCATTTTTTACTGAGTGTGATAGACCTTGGCATACTTGTACTGTGCTCTTACAAACCACCAGTGTCCAATTTAGACATCAGCATGAGTGAACCCCTAGATATTGTGGAAATAAATCATATTTCAATCTGGCAGTACCCATATCCATCAATCTGCAAGTTTTTTCTGACGGTGGAGTCACATGACTATGTGGAGTTAGCGGGATGCCAGGCTGCTGAGTTTAGATTTACAGTCACATATGGAATTTCTGCATTTGGACACATACCCAGTAAATCCACAGAACTAAGTTATAACACCTGAAAACAAGTGCAAATGCTGGTTTTCAGGGCTTTTACCTTTCTCTGGCCTCCACAGGGCCCACAACTCCAGGAATGCGCATCCATGCTTGTTTTTGTAGATTGTATTAATCTTATCTACTATAATAATATAATTGAAGGAGTCAACGAACATTGTAGAACCTTGAAGAACATTTTCCATGCTTACTCATCACAGCTCCACTTTAGGACTAGTTCTTCGGCGTTTAAAATTGTTAACTATAAATCAATTTTTGGTAATAGAAAACAATGTGTAATGGCCACAAAAATGTAGACTTGTGACCAGCCAATAAATGAGGAGCTTGACATGTACACTGGGGAATCCTTGATTCAGTTACGAGTCCCCCAAAGGGGAGAAAGACTCATCTGTAGGGGCCAAAATGATCGGTAATATAATGCCCCCGAGACATTAGCTCCATTTCCTCACTTTTTTTTTGGATCCAAATAAATCTCTAAAAATAATGAATTTAAGGTTTTTATCAGTAACCGACAGGCCTATCTAAGGTCTTTATCAATAACCGACTCAATAACCGACTGGCCTATCCTTCGCTCTAAAAGACCAAAGTCACCCATGTCCATCAATTGTGCACTCCCAAGAATGGGATCGACTCGTTGATTTTTTTTGCATGATTTTCCATCAGCCTGAGCTCAGTGCTCAACTGGTACAAAGACTCTCTCGCCTTTACTACAAAAGCTGCTCAGACACAGGACCAACGTGAGTGTCTTCTTTTTTTGAGATTACCTCAGCCTCAGTCCTGGATTGTTTAACGTCCTTTTAGCCCAAGGATCTTTGCTGTATCAGCCTTCAACAAAGACTAAAAGGGGTGGAGTGCAATCTTCGTCTTCAAAGTCAGACCCATTCTTGTTGGACGTAGGCGACGCAAGTGAGTGTTACCTCTGTAATCAACAATTCCTGTCCATTTATCAGTTGGTTCGCACAGTCCCCATATACAATGCCCGTTTCATAGATTTTAATATGCAGAAAGATCTGAATGCCAGAGGAGACCTCCCCATATTCGAGGGTGAGATTCCAAAGCAGTCGTTCATTCAAGTCGCATACACGGCATCTGTGTACCATTCAACAAAAGATGGGTGATGGCATTTCTCTGCGAATTTGCTGTGGGCTATCATCATGGGAACTCCTAAGAGTAAATGATTATATGACTTTGTTTATAATGTCTGAGAATTCACACATGTGAAACATATTCTCTTGAGAATGTAATTGTTCTCCAGTAAAGATTGACACACAACATGTGACGTCTAAACTTTTCATGCGATGTTTCATTGTTACCGCGGAGTGTTATTGATGGATTTGTGCTAGCAAACACAACACGAGATGCGCCTGTTCTCGTGCTAGCTGTGGAAGAATGTCAGGAGGCGTTAGCAACCGGATCTTGGGTACGCGTCCCGTTTTGTCTTATATCCATCTCTTATTGTTCTTTCATCGTTATTCGCGCCCGTCATTTACGGTAATACAGGCGCCTCGTGCCGTAGTGTACTCGTAGTGTACATATAATGTATTACATTACTGAGGTGAGCTCATTATTGTGTACATGTACAGTTTCTTATACTTACAATGTTGCCTAGCTAATATCTATTTAGTATTCCTACAGGTTGTGGGCCCCGAGACCTGCTGTTGAAAACATCGATTAGCCTGAATACCTACGCAGAGTAACTCCCACATACCATGTCTGTCACTATGACTGCACTTGCCGACTCTCTTCCCTCTTCCATTCCTAAACTCAACCCTTCTGGCCTGAACTGGGCCATTTTCTCTGTCCACTTTCGTGACGCTGTTGAAGCAAAAGGTTATTGGGGCCATTTCGATGGCACTGTACCCTGCCCTACTGTACCACCCACAATTAGGGCTGGTGATGGCTCTGTAACTAGTGCACCAACAACTGAACAAGTTGCTGCCGAAACTCAGTGGCAAAAGGACGAACGATCGGCAAAATACAGAAGATTCCCGATGGCACTTTGATGTGTGTTCACATGAAGACAACTGTCAAACAGTGATGGGACGCGATCGTGCTTGAGTATACCGAAAAGGGAGATTATGCGAAGACTGAATTGAGGGCAAAGTTCCTCAAAATGAGGTGCCTGGATAAGGCAAACATCCGAGACTTCTTGCAGGGACTGCGGGTAAAGAAAGAGGAGTTAGTGAAAGTTGGTGTTACAATTGATGACACAGATTACCTTTCCACCCTTATTTCCTCTCTCCCTCATGCATTGTCGAATTTTGCGTCTGCGCAGCTTGCGGCAGCACGCACGTTTTCAACCTCGAAGACAATCGATCCTGATATCTTGATTTCCCTTTTGATGGAAGAAGCCGATCGCCAGAAAGCACAGCGTGCGCGTAGGCAGGGCACCGGAAAAGGAAAAGATGAGGAGAAAGACGATGCATTGGCTGTAACGCCTGGGTCCTCGAAAGGGAAGAACGGAAAAGGTGGTGGGGGTGGCAAGAAGAATGTCACCTGCTGGAATTGTGGTGAGAAAGGGCACTTCAAGAACAAGTGCCCGAAGCCTGCGAAATCGAAGGATTTGAAGGAAGATGAACCTGCTAAAAGCAGCGCTGCAAACGCCGCTGAATCTGATTCGAAAGGGGAAGGGGCTTGGGCCATATGGGACTCTGACAATGACTCGTCTGATTCTGCGTTATTCCCGGATTCCGACTCTGATGTGGTTGCCAGCATTACAGCTGTCAACGTACCTGGTGAAGATATGGACTGGTTCTCTGAGGTTGCTGAGGATGGATGTGAGGCAGATGATGAAGATTGGTTTACCGAGGAGTCAGATGACTCCAAAGATATCTTCATGGCTACTGATGAGGCTAAGCCTAGCCTGGATGGTGCTCGAACTGAGCTCTACAACTCCGGTTGCACCCAACACATCTCTCCATGCCGTGATCAATTCGAGAAGTTCCAAGAAATTCCACCAAAGGCTTTCTGTGCTGCTAACAAACAGAGTTTCAGTGCTATAGGAAAGGGCGAGCTGGTCATTGACATACCTGATGGTGCTGATGTCTCGCAACTCCGTTTGATGGAGGTTTTATATTCTCCCAAAGTGGGCTATACCCTTGTCTCGGTTGGTCAACTTGACGACTTGGGTTTCACGTTGACATTTGGCAACAAAAGGTGTGTCATATATGGGCCCGATGGAGAGAAAGTCGGAGTAATCCCGAAGAACCGAAAAGGGCTATGTCGTGTTGAGCATGAGCAAGATTCCGCACATGCAGCTGTTGAAGCACTTACCCTGGATCAATTCCATCGTCGTATGGGCCATATTTCCCCCAAGATTGCTCACAAGCTCGTCCAAGACAAATTTGTGACAGGTGTTTGTCTTGAACACACCCCTTCCGGAAACCCCTTCTTTTGCGAATCCTGTGTTTATGCCTAGTGCTTGAAAGTCCGGTTAGGTCCGGTTATTTGCCTTTTTCAGCTCTAACCGTGACTGAGACCGGTTAGGATATTTTCACAAACCCAAAATAACCGAACCGAACCACCTCTAACCGGTCTTGCA